>VFQU01000644.1_pt1 | contig 27787 bp, 25 predicted proteins | sample 3512311 | NCBI WGS metagenome assembly VFQU01 (sample SAMN10412377, study PRJNA504923) | tailings metagenome | isolation source: Relicate 3 Philex TSF3 active mining site | place: Philippines: Tuba, Benguet | collected 2017-08-29
CTTTTTTACAATCCCGATGAGCAAGATAATGCCCACGAACGCATAAATATTGAGATCCACTTTGAACAATAGCAACGTTAACAATGCACCAAATCCAGCCGAAGGCAGGCTCGATAAAATTGTCAACGGATGGATGAAATCTTCGTACAGAATTCCTAACACAATATAGTGGAACTGCCAAACTTGGAATAATCGTCGCAGAAAGATTTCGCAGAAACAAAAAGATCACAAGCACAACCAGCGCGATCGTCAACATCAGCGTAAATTGCACATCCTCAATCGATTCCTTAATCGGCTGCGATCGATCAAACAAAACTTCCATCGAGATTGCAGCTGGAAGCTGTTTCTGAAAGTTCGGCAGATTTTTTTTAATTTGTGCAACAGTTTCTACGGTGTTCGTACCAGGTTGTTTCTGAATTGCTAATACGATCGCCCGTCTACCCGGAAACTCCCCTGCTTTTGCCTGCTCCGTTTCTCCAGAACCCAAACTGCGCGAGAAATACCAGCTTGCAACTTTATCATTCTCGACGCTATCAACCACCTGCCCCAAGTCACTCAAATGTACCGAAGAACCATTGCGGTAAGAGATCGTTAAATTGCGATAGGCATCTGCATTAGTGAGTTGTCCATTCGATTCGATCGTCAGGTTTTGCTGATTGCCATAGAGATTCCCGGTGGGAAGATTAGAATTGCCTTTGCTAATCGCATCTGCAACTTCATCAATCCCGATTCCTCTAGCACTTAAAGAGTTTGGATCAAGCAATGCTCGAACTGCATACTTCTGCGATCCAAACACGTTAACCTGAGCCACACCACTCACCATCGAAAGTCGCTGAGCTCACTGCGTTTCGGCATATTTATCGATCGTAGAAAGTGGCAAGATTTCAGAACTCAACGAAAGATAGAGAACTGGCTGATCGGCAGGATTCACTTTCCGATAAGACGGTGGCGTTGTCATCGTCGAAGGCAACTGTTGGATAGCTTTCGCGATCGCGGCTTGTACATCTTGTGCAGCCCCATCAATATTGCGATTGAGATCAAATTGCAGCGTGATCTGAGAACTGCCCAAGGAACTACTCGAAGTCATCGAAGTAATGCCAGCAAAGCAAGAACAACAAACTCCAGAGCTTCCAGCGTTGCTGTCGATTTGCAGGATGGAACAAATTGACAGCGCTGTGAGATCGAGGAGAAGCATAAATAGGCATCATGCAAACCCAGTTTTTTTGTATGTTAATAGTTAGCTTATCTAACTATTAATTTGACATATTTTTTCTGAGTGTCATACTTCTCAAGGAATAAAAAAATAATGAAACCAAAGATGATCGATCGAGCAATTGGTCTCTTCTCAAGCCGCCGCAGCGTTAATGGAAACCATGCCTGCGATTATGCAATTTGTCCGTAGTGAAATGCGGAATCAAATCAATTGAACTCAATTGAACGAACTCTAGTCGTTAGAGAGATGACTTGCCCAATTTAGTTTCTAGGATGAAGTTGTGAATTTGTTTTTCTTCAAGATTTAGTATTCATTACAGTGAAGTGTTATGGCTAGCATTATTAAACCCCCTCTAGTTTCATTGACCTTAATTCTTGCCAGTCTGAGTACAGGATGTGTTCGGAATCTTAGTGCTCCACAAGAACAAACGGTCACGCCCCAAGCTCAAAGTTCCAATACTCCAGTTCCTACCCCATCCAATCCTCCCGTTGCCAATTCAGGAGGGAATCCAAACTATGTGGCTCAAGTCGTAGAACAAGTTGGCCCTGCAGTGGTTCGCGTTAACTCAACTCGAACATTACAGCAGCCCACCAACGATCCGTACTTAAGACGGTTTTTTGGTGAGCAATCTCCCACTCAGCAGCGAGTGCAGCGAGGTACGGGTTCAGGATTTATTATTAGTCAGGATGGGCGAATTCTCACCAATGCACACGTTGTTGACAATGCAGATACGGTGAGTATTGTACTGAAGGACGGGCGACGATTTGATGCCAAAGTCTTAGGCAGCGATCGCGTGACAGATGTTGCAGTTCTAAAGATTGAAACAACAGGACTACCTACTGCTCGACTCGGCAATTCTGATAATCTGCAACCTGGGCAAGCCGCGATCGCGATCGGCAATCCATTAGGACTCGATAACACAGTGACAGAAGGAATTGTTAGTGCAACAGGTCGTTCTAGTTCGGATGTCGGGGTTCCGGCTGAACGGGTGAGATTTATTCAAACCGATGCAGCCATTAATCCAGGAAATTCGGGTGGCCCATTACTCAATGCCAATGGAGAAGTTATTGGCATCAATACTGCCATTATCCAAGGAGCACAGGGAATCGGTTTTGCCATTCCCATTAACACTGCCCAACAAGTTGCGGAGCAATTGATTACGAAAGGACAAGTCACTCACCCTTATTTAGGGGTGCTGATGACTGATCTCACGCCAGAACTGCGCGATCAAATTAACCGCAGTAATGTTGGCTTTCAAGTCAATCAGACGACTGGCGTACTCATTGTGAGAGTAGCAGAGAATTCTCCTGCGGCACGAGCAGGGCTACGTCCAGGAGATGTGCTTATAAGTATTAATGGCAATGCGGTTCAAAACACTGAACAAGTTCAGAAAACGATCGAAGGGGCACAGTTAAATAATCCACTTCCGATGACTGTCCAACGCAACGATCGTAGCGTTGCAGTTAATGTACGACCTACCCAACTTCCGCCACCCGATGCATCTTAATTCAAGAAGAGAGCTAAGAGAACAAAATCCCGAATCACATCGGATTGAGGTTAACCCTTGATCCGATGTGATGAGGTTGACTGTACTCTCTTCGGTAATGAGCGCTTAACCAAACACCATGAATCACTAAATTTGTTACTAAAAACGATGTTTGACACAACCAGAAACCGAGCGTCAGTTCTAGCTGGCATATACGATCGCAGGCACTCGTTTATAAGCGGGTGTCCCCGATCGCGTTTCGACCTTTGCACTAAAGATTCGATTCACTTCTGGATAAAACATCACTGCCGCTCCCGGACGCACAGCTCCATAAATCAATTCCACCTGTTCTAATTTGCCTGCATTGCCTTGTACAGTCACGCGCTGATGTTGCTTCAATCCTGCTTTCTCAGCATCAGTTGGGTGCATCAAAATACAATTACGATGCGGCATTCCGCGATACTTGTCGCCATCTTTGTACACTACTGTGTTGTGCTGGGAATAGCTGCGCCCCGTCATGATCGCCACAACGACACTAGGAATTGAGCCATCAACATTGAATGAAGCACAATCGGGCAATTCCAACCGAGGCAACGGGGTACTAAACATCTTTGCTTTTCCCGAAGGCGTGGGAAACTTCGGTTCTGTGATAATCCGACCCTCGATCGTAAACTCCTCGCGAGTGTCATCGATCGTTGCCATCTTCGAGAATCCAGGAACCATTTCTGCAATCAATTGCCGCACATACTTTGGATCGCGTAGGTTTCGCCACTCTACCGGATAAGAACCGTGAACTCGATGCGCGAGTTCGGTCAGAAAATCAATTTCAAGAATGACATCTGCGTCTTTCAAATGGGTTTTGCCAGGATCATTCAACCGCACAAAATTGTTGCCAGATTCAACCGTGGTTCGATAAGGGGTTTCAAACCGATTGAACACCGGAATGATAATCGTGTTGTGCTGAGCCAGCCCGTTGAAGTGCCCAATATTCGGCTTAGTTGCCAGATAGATCACCGTTTCGATTTGCGCGATCGCTCTCTTAGCTTGAGTCGAATCCGGATTCGCACCATAGAGATTGCCACCTAAGCAAATCAACGTATCCACCTTACCTTGATCGGCAGCTTCAATCAAAGCGCGAGTGTCATAACCTTTCACGCTACTCAATGGCTTTCCGAGCAGTTTCTCTAGCGACTCTTGCAGTCCTTCTTTTAGCTTCTGAGTCGTCACCCCCATTGAGCCAAATCCCTGAACATTGGAATGTCCGCGAACAGGCATCACACCTGTTCCTTCTCGCCCAATATTGCCTGAAATTAGAGCCGTATTCGCAATACTCAAAATGTTATCCACACCATTTTCGTGTTGTGTGAGTCCCATTGCCCAAGCAAACACAACTGATTTCGAAGTTCCAATAATTGTTGCAGCAGCTTCTAGTTCTTCCTGAGTCACTCCACAAGTAGAAGTAATCGTTTCCCAGGATGTTGCACTTGCTTGCTCTAAGACCGCTTCTGCATTCTCGGTGTGAGCATCGAGAAAGGCGCGATCGACAGATCCCTGCTCAATCAGCGCCTTTTGAATCCCAAGAAAGACAGCGACATCACTGCCGGGAATCGGCTGTAAATACAACGAAGAAATCTCTGAACCTGGAATCAATGATTTCACTGGAAACGCAGGCGAGCCAAACTTGACCAATCCAATTTCCATCATTGGATTGATCACAATCACTCTGCCGCCTCGATCATCTCGGAGCTTGATCAACTCATTCATCAAGCGCGGATGATTGTAAGCAGAGTTTGCACCTGCTAAAACCACACAATCTGCTTTCTTGAGACTCTCCAATGACACGATCGAGGTCTTAGTTCCAAACATCTGCTGAAGTGCAAAAGTTGAAGGCGCATGGCAAAGATCCGAACAATCCGCGAGATTGTTCGATCCGAATGCCCGCATCATCAATTGCAACAGAAACGCCGCTTCATTCGAAGAACGACCCGAACTATAAGAAGCCACTCGTTCTGGCGCTTTCTGAAATCCAGCTTCGGCAATGCTATAAATCTCCTCCCAGCTAATCCGCTCGTAGTGGGAACTGCCTGCGCGAAGAATGACAGGATAGCTCAATCGCCCTAAACGATCAGCTTGCATCGAACTCAACTGCTGCAACTCAGTAATCGAATGCTGTTCAAAGAAATGAGGCTTAATCCCTGGCTTGATTTCTGCTGAGATTGCTTCAACACTCTTCATACAGCGCTGAAGCTTTTCTCCTTCCTCATCAGTAAAGCCTCCTTTCTGCCCGCCCGTTCCCCAAGAGCAGGAGAGGCAAGCGCTGTGGTGGAACAAGGTTTGCCAGATTTTCGCGCCTTCGGGCGAAAGCGTCTTTTCTGCCCAGAACTGAATAACAGGCAATCCACCGCCAATGTCCAATGCCTCTTCATTCTTTTCATTAAACGGGGGCACAGGTTGGATGTCTTGCGGATTGGCACTCATGGTTTAAGGTTATTTAGCGACTTCCGCAAAGTATCCCGAATACGATCGCAGCAGAATGTGTCCACAGAGAGATCTGAGCTTCTATCGATCGAGGGATTTAGCTCAGGTTTAATTTCTGTTCTACGACAGGTTGTGATAACTGTGCGATCGCGTGATGAATATTTTTAATTTCATAAGCAATTTGATCTAGCCCCACAGAAACAGGGGCGCGTTCCCGGACGGCATGAAATATCTGAGTCGAAGTCCTTGAACCAGGCGTAACAAAAGTGTGAGCCGTTTGCAGTTGATTGAGGTGATGGTGAATTCCGTCGAGTACACGATCGAGATCAGGCAAAGACTGGAGAGTTTGCCGCTGTTGTAAAGAATCAGCCCCGTTCTCTAAAACCTGAACGACCATATCCGCAAATTGTGTGAACTCTGGACATTGATACTTCCCGCTTAATTCCTGACGATGATCTGCAAGCGCTGTCACGGAATTGAACAAGCGGCGAATATAGAAGATCAAAGTTGTGATCGATTCAACATCACCTTGAACATTCCGAGGCTCACTAAATAACCGTTGTGCTGAAGCTGTAAGGTTCGTATTTTCTAACGCAGCTTGACGGCGTGGAAGCGCAATAGATTGAGCAGCCCCGACTTTATCGGGATGAAGATAAGCTGCAATCACCTGCTGAAAGTAAGTCAGATTAGCGCGGATCGTCGTTTCTAGCTGAGCAGGAAGCTGTTGCCGCTCCCATTGAGGAAACAATAGAAAGCTACCCAACAATGCGAGAACCCCACCTGCTAGACTATCCGCAATTCGTAAAACCCCGATTTCCCATCCCCCTTGACTTGTCGCATTCAAAAGCAAAATGATAGCAGGAGTCAGAAGCGTAATAAATAGAATAATACTGAGGGGCTGAACTGCCATTGCGCCCATAATGAGTAAGAGAAGACAGACACTAATCACCCAAGAGTTGTGAATTAAAGCAACGATCGCGATCCCAATCACACCCCCAATCACCGTTCCAATCACCCGTTGCAGAATCATCTGAGAGGTACCACCATAGTTCGGCTTGAGAGCAATCACAGCCGTAAGCGTCACCCAATAACCTTGAGGAATCTGAAATTGAGCGGCGAGAACTTCCGCAATCGTGGCAACGATCGCTAACCGCAAAGCATGACGAAAAAAAATCGAATGAACCGTGAGATGGTCACGCAGAGGAGTGAGAACTTCAGCGAAACTGGCTGGCTTTGGAAAAGAGAGCCTAGAACGAGTTCTAGCTGACCTCACTCTTCTATGAACAGTTTCTTGTTCCAAGGCAGTCATCAACTCGACATCGGTATAAAGTTGGCCTGATAGTCGCGTCAGTATCGTGGAAATCTTATCCAAACTTGTTAATGCAGTCTGATGATCCGGCGGAGTCGAAACGAGATTGGAATGGAATTGCGTATGTAAGATTTGCTGTTGATGTTTGAGCGCTTCAATGGCGCGATCGAGATCACCTAAATGTATCGAGGATCGACCTTTCGCGATCGCAGTAGACATTTGTTGCAATACAACTGCTAACTGTTCGAGACTTTGCTGAATAGCGGGCTGTAAGGATTGAAACAAAGAATGATCAGAAACAACCACAACCTGTTCAACCAAAGTAACCGTGTAATTTGCAATCGTTGGAGTATCTTCGATCAAAATCAGCAATTGGTTGCCTGCAAGATTTCTCGCACCTTCTGTCCAAGCAGCTGACCAGCGATCGCGTGCTGCCGTGAGTGCTTGCGTAAAACTATCTTGAGCTTGAAGAAAACGAGTGAATTGAGCGCGACGATCGTCAGGATAGGCAACTCGTCCCTTTGCAGCATCGATCAGTTGATTTAGAGCTTGATAACAGCTAGAAACAGATTGGATAACAGGTTTATAGGGATTAAGTTGCCAGATCCCTAAAGCAACAATAATTGACCATATTCCTCCCCCAAAACATAGAAGACACTGCTGAAGCACCGTAGACAAGTTGGGAAAGGTAGCAAATTTTGCCAGTGCTACGATAAACATAATCGAAGCAGTTAAGCTGATGGCAGAGGCTGTCGCGCCCCACAACCCGGCAAACCCAAGCAAAAACATCACGAGAAACGTCGTCAGTATCGATAGCCAGAGAATGCCATGCACCAGATTTGCCAGCAGCAGCATTGCAGTAATACTAATGATTGCGACAAATTTTGCGGTTGCCTGCTGTCGATACACCCCTTCTACATTCACGATCGCCACCATCCACGCGCCCATAATTGCGATCGTGCTTTGTGCTGGTTGTCCGATCACGATTCCTACTATTAATGGCCCTAGAACTGAGAGCAGCACTTGGAAGCTAACCGCGATCGCGGGCTGACCAGGCTTAAGCTGAAACTGCTGAAGAAACCCATTACTTAAGGCGAGAAGTGTAGAAAACATAATTCTGGCAGGAGCCGGGATTGTAGATGAAAATCCATCAGCCAGATGAATTTTATATAGAGTAAGAGCAACACTCAAACCGACTTAAGGCAGATTAATTTGTCCTCCAATACCAAGAATAGAATTAGACGATGTGCGACTTCGCCTTACCAAGCAAAAGCCACCCATCGTCTGCATTCTAAAAAAATATACTTGAGCAAAAACCGTATTTTGTCCGGTGCTGAAGTTTTACTTCACTAAAGACAATTCTAAAACCAATGTTTTGGATAGGTTCTTTCTTCAGCTAAGTTATTAAAAACAACAGCACATAAAACTAAAATCAGTGACCCTTCCAAAGCAGGCGTTAACAAAAATTGCCAGTCCGGTTTCGTCATCATGACAACCAAAGCAACAGCTCCTGAAGGAGGATGTACAGTACCAGTCATTTGCATAATCCCGATCGCAGTCGAAACAGCCATTCCCATTGCCACGGGAGAAGTCCCGAAAACATGCAAAATGATCAGACTGATGATCGCAGCTAACAGATTTCCACCAATGACATTACGCGGTTGAGCCAAAGGACTGTCCGGAACACCAAAGATCAAAACGCTGGTCGCACCAAAAGGAGCCATCAACAACGGGGAATTGGTTTTGACGGCAAGGTAAGAAGTAACCGAGATCGCAACAAAACTACCGAACCAACTCCAAAACACATGTCGATGATGGGGTCGATCGACTGGACAGGTTAGAGGGCAGGATTGCCATCTGCCAAGGGTTTTAAACCAATAACTTTCCCATTTCAACCGAGCTTTCTTATAGTGGAGCATGAACTACCCAATCACCTTTATTTCCTGAAATGAATGCTTCGTTAAAGTTAAAATATCATGACATTTCTCAAGAAAGCTACAGGAAAGTATCTAAAGGTACAGTTTTTTTGTTATCTCATCACGCAAATTTATAGCAAAAATCAGAAAATATTATTCTAATTTTTCTCTGTTCAGCCAATTGAAACCTCATTAGATACAGTGAAATTGCCCTGAAAACTTTCCTGCGGTAGAGAGCAAATTAAGCCATCCGATAGACGCGATCGCTATAGAGCCAATCCGGTCTGATCACAGCTATCTGCCGAAGGTAAGGTCGATCGTGACAGAACAATTCCAACCCGAATTAAATCTTGGAGCGAATAATTTACCCTATTCAGTTCCGATTCACCTGCAGTTTGTCCACATGACACTCGGCTTGCTTATTATTGCCATTATTTTTGATATTGCTGGAACACTATTTCCCTTAGAAAAACCGATCTTCAAATTTTTGGTTTGACTGCTCTGCGATCGAGTTTATTCACCGTCGGTTGGTACAACTTATTCGCGGCTACAGTAATCACGTTTTTCACTGTTGCAGCAGGCTTTTTTGAGCTTTTCCTCGCAACGCCACCACCAGGAACCAGTGCTTGGGGCTTGAGTGCAGGCACAACGATGTTAATTCATGGAGTCGCAGGTGTCTTCATCTTGACGGCGATCGTTGGTATGACCCTATGGCGAGGACTCCAACGCTACCGTTGGCGCAGATCTGCCCGACGAGAAGTGCAATGGAGTTACTTGCTAGTCGGAATTGCCATGCTCGGAATCCTCTTCATTCACGGCACTTTAGGGGCACAGCTCGGTGATGAGTTTGGCATTCACAACACCGCTGCAAACTTAGTCCGACAGGGACAAAATCCGAATCTAGTTTTGAAATAATCTGCAAACTTATGTTTTCTAACGTATCGATCGCTAAAACACGATTACGATGGCAATCTTTGCAGCCATCTACTTCTGGTTTCCTAAAATTACTGGACATATGTATGCAGAGGGTTGGGGAAAGCTACATTTTGGGTTGACTTTCTTAGGTGCAAACTTAACCTTCTTGCCAATGCATCCTTTAGGTTTACAAGGAATGGTACGCCGAGTCGCAGCATATCCCCCCGAATATCAAAATTGGAATGTAATTGCCAGTTTAGGCGCATTCTTGCTCGGACTTTCAACGTTACCCTTCATTGCCAATGTGGTTGCATCTTTATTTTTAGGATCACGAGCCAGTGACAACCCTTGGGAAGCAACGGGACTAGAGTGGATGACTTCTTCTCCTCCGCCTAGAGAAAACTTTGAAGAGATTCCTCAGGTCATGTTTCCGCCCTATGACTACGGCAATCCTAGAGCCTATGGCGAGAACGATCCCCCTCAAGAGCCATCGTAATTTATTAGTTGAGCGGTGTTATGACTAGAACGATTCGTCCGCTTAGTTCGATCGTTTCGATCGGATAACTACAATCAAGGTCACTTTGGAGTGAGTGCAACGACATTGTTCTGGCATGTTGTCGATGGCATTTGGGTGATTCTGTTTTCGCTACTCTATTTGTGGAAAGCTTAGGGAGCGATGTAGCTTCAAAAGCTTAGACAAGAAAGCGAGAGTGAATAAGCGACCGTTCTAGATCTCAAGCTCTAAAGTATATCTGTGGGCAATCATCCTGTTGTTCTATCCAGCTTTAGCAGTAGATAGCAATATCTTCGCCGCACACGTCAGCTAAGTAACACAAAGCTTTGAACCGTAGTCCTACTAATTGTTCATAAAACGGATTGAGTTTGCACATTGGCGGAATGTGGAGCAGGACTCGACCAAAGAAACGGATATCGCGTTCAAAAGGACATTGAGAAGGAATGAGGCGACAGAAGAAATGAGCCGCTTCTGGGCTACGGATTTCCACTGCGTCGAGTTTTGCAGCAATGGGTTGAAGGAGAGAAGCGATGAATCTGTGAGAGGTAAAGTTCAACATGGTCTGATCTCCTAGATGCCAGTAGTGTAGAGCGCTGTGGCTTTGTCTGATACTAATTAATACGGTTGAATTCAATCATTTATGCAACGAGTGTGATCTGGTGATGAGTCAATCAACACGCTCAAACAAAGGTATTCCGAGGTGGGTCGTGACAGTCTATAGATTGACTGATGCAGAGCACTAACTCAACAACGAAAACCCCAACCAAAAGCCAGGGTTCGTTCTAATTCATCAAAGTGCTTCACGTCAATTTAGCGCTCTAGAGACTGAGGAGAGACAGCCTCAGAAGCTTCTAGCTTGCAGCCAGCGCCATCAAGAATGTAAAGGTTATCAGTAAAACAGCGATCGCGCCTTGTGTGACGTAAGTTTGCTGCTGCTCAGAGGAAGGAAATTCAGCAAAGTACATCACAGGCTCCGAAGGGTAGTTATTCAGGATTCCGTCTTCATTCCGAGTCGTATACATTGCAATCGCCTCTAAAAGGTAATTTGTTTCGTTCTGTAAACTAATGTAACAGTATTGTTACAAACAGTCAACAAAATTCAACTTTTCTGATATAGGGATTTACTCTTCCTCTGATAAGGCGTGCTGACCTATCCTTGGAGGGCAATTCCCGAATATGCAATATGTCCCTTGCGCTCGCCACGCTCTCCAATGTGAAGGTGAGCGGCTCGACACAATTGAGTCAAGTGATTAGTCCTCGTGCCATACCTCGTCTTTAGCGCCAAGAACTGAGAATCTGAGTAACGCAGCTAAAGGCTTGAGGAGTACGGACAGAATAGAGTGTTGAAGCAATTTAGATTTTTGAATACGCTTCGCTACTCTTGGCGAGAATCGGTAATAAAGCTGAACCGCTTTCCTGCCGATAGAAGAATGCAACAGAATTTCGTCTCTGAACTTATAGAAGGTGTCCAAAGTTCCTGTATCGGCGTTACACGCAGTAGCGATGAAACATACGCCACTATTTCTTCTGTTCAAATCATAGATATTGTTATCCAAAGGTTGGGAACGGTTGATTCGTTGACCACATTGGGAACAAAACTCTCCTGACATCGCTATGTTTGAGAAATTCGCAGAACTTCCAATGGGCGAGTCTATATTGATCTTCGGCGGTTTTATATTGATTTTCGATGGGTCTATGTTAATGTTCGGCGGGTTGAAATAATCGCGATCTAGAGGAATTTTCACGCGATCGGCTGTGTAATTGGGAGCCGTTTGTTTTAGCGAAGCTCCACAGTTAGGACAATAGTTGCAGGTTGATGAGACTGTTTGCTGACATCGAGGGCAATTACTAAAGGTTGGGATTTGAAATCTGTCGGATGTATAGAACGACATGATGCACTCCTTTTCCCTATGTGTTGTCTCGATAATAAAAAACGAATTTGAGGAACTTGTGAGACAGTGCTGGTTCAACAGTCTTCACCATAGACCAGCATGCCGGAAGGGCACTCTAACCCAAAGTAATTGCCTCGATCTCAATGCAGATTAACGCGAACCGAGCCGAGCCGCTCGAAGTCGAGCATCAATCGCAGAATGACCTTGAGCTGTCGGAGAGGCAAGCTGTGTAATTTTTTCAGTTACCCACGGCATCAAGCGATTGCCCAAAACTGCAAGATAGCTTTGCCATCCCACCAAAATCTCGGTCGATCCTCTCTCTAGCCCTGAAACCAAAGTCTGCGCCACTTTTCGCGGCGTAGTAGGCATAATCCAGCGAAACCAGTGGAAGTTCTGCACCATCTCCGTATCAGTCAGCGATGGCAGTAAGGCGACCACCCGAATGTTATGTGCTGCCAGTTCTCCCCGCAGTGCTTGAGTAAATCCCAAAATTGCAAACTTCGTTGCAGAATAAGTTGCCATTGTGGGAGCCGCAATTTTCCCCATCAGGCTCGATACATTCACGATCGTTCCTTGTTGATGCACTGCCATTCTGCGAGCAATCAGGCGGGTAATGTTGTACATCCCCATTAGATTCAGTGACATCTCCTCTTGCATTTGAGACGACTGGGAGAGGAGAAACGGAGTTTGATAAGCAACGCCTGCACAGTTGATCAGAATGTGAATCGGAGCATAATCGCGCCATACTTGAGCGATCGCAATATTGACCGCCACACAGTCAATCAGATTGAGCGCAACTGGAACCGCTTCTACTCCGAATGCTCTGATTTCATTCGCAACTTCTACAAGTCGATCGTGCGATCGTGCGACTAAGATCAATCGTCGCGCGCCTTGTCGAGCAAATTCCAATGCAATTTCTCGCCCAATGCCACGAGAAGCCCCGGTAATTAGGACAGTCTTTCCCTGAATATTCATCGTAAAATCTCCACGGTTAGGGTTCTATCAGGCTCTTTGTCTTTAACTAAACGGATACGGGACAAGAGCTGAAATAAATCTTTGAGTTGTGCTTTGAGAGAGGTACCTGATGTTCGATCAAGCGATATTTTGTTGTGCTTTGATGCCGCAGACTCATTTGATATTTACGAAAAATGGTCAGCAGTGAGATTGAAACAAAGCATAAGATACGTCACTCCGAACGATAGGAATCAGTCAACGCAAATTGACATGCACACCCTAGCAAGGGAATCAAGACACCGCAACTTTTATTAATAGAAACCTACGATCGTAACATTTCGAGATGAAGTACTCAGAAATAACGTGGATTCGGCAGCCGATTCATCATCAATCTAACTCGATGATCATTGTGATCCCCTTGAATCGTCGGGATGCCATCCTCATATGCTGAAAATGAGAAAAATTGAACTGCGGAAGCTGATCTGAGTGGAGCGAAATCTGCCAGCCGCAATCTGAGTCATTTCGATTGACTCGTCATCCAATGATGCAGAAATGAGCAAATCGAATAAGCCTTAGAGGATGTTTTAAAAGCTATCCCACCCCAGAATTCTATTCTAGGCTAGTAAGGCGAAGCCTACTAAACCTTACTATGCAAGAGTTTGAGCAATTCAGTCCTCTTTAAAGGAGTTCGCACAGTTAGCCCGGAATTCTATTCCAGGGCGGGTGAATGCATCTCAACGAGCACCTTTAAATACACAAGGCAACACTAGACTTCTTGCAGAAATGGCAAATGAAAACATTCAATCTATATAGAAATTCGTGCCAAAAACCGCTCTATGCAAGAAGCTTAGTGAGTAAAATCCTGTCCTTACGAGATGTGCCCTGATTTCGGAATAAAATCGGCGTAGGAATTTCATCAAAATCGCTCCTAAAAATAAAATCAGGATGAAAAAGAGCTTTGTGCCTGTTGCTAGTACGCTCACAGTGCGTCTTATAGGGTGCTCTCAAACGTTCTAGTTTCGTCGTTGCGAGTGCAGAATCCCAAACGCAATACCGTCTCGATCTCGCTCTGAGCCGCGTTATGCATTGTTGTACAGTTCAGAGTTGTGCAGTGAAATCAAGCCCACCCTGACCCTGAATTGCTTTCACTCTATCGCATACAGAGGAATACACGATTTATAAACTACGGTATCTCAATCGCTTAATCGTATTTTTCAGAGTCATAGCCTTGTTTTTCTCTCAGAATTATGGCAATTTTATAAATGAAAAGTCCTTTATCTCGATCAGTTTGCCGTAGTATAAACGGCGGAGATTTTCCATGCGCCACACTTTCTTTTGGACAAGGCTGAGAAAGCCGAAATTTTTTGCACTCGCTGCAGCGATCGCGATCGCGTTTGCTGTCATTCCTGGGATGGCATCCTTTGCCGCAAGTCCGAAATCTACAATTCAGTTCGTATCACCGAGTTGGGTCAGTGCAAATGTGAACGATCCCAATTTACGCATTTTGGATGTGCGGACTAGCCCTCTGGATTATGTTGAAGGGCATCTTCCAAAGGCAGTCAACATCGCAGATAGCAATTTTCGCGGTCCGAATGGATTTCTGCCTGTGCAGTACTGGGATACCAACAAGTTAGCTAGTTTGTTTACGCAAGCAGGAGTAACAAATAAGAGTAAAGTTCTCGTCTATTCAGATGGGCGAGATGTCTTAGGTGCAACCATGGTTGCTTACTTGCTAGAGCGATTGGGCGTGCGAGATATTGCAGTGTTAGATGGAGGATACGCAGGCTATAAAGCCGCAAATCAGCCTGTTACCAAGGAGTTTCCTCGTTATCGCCCTAGTCAATTTGCATTGCGCGATAATCCATCGATTCGAGTAGATTTGAATGGTGTCAAGCAACTTATCAATAAGCCAGGTGTCGTCTTCATTGATCCCCGCCCCCCAGAATTGTTCCGAGGCGAGAAGAATATTTGGGTACGAAACGGGCATATTCCAGGTGCTCGGAACATTCCTTGGCCGACTTTCACAGAATCGAACAATGCACAAGACGCTTTGAAGAATCCCCACAAGCTGAAGTCATTAGATGAAATTCGCAAATTGCTTGCCGATCGCAATATCAAGCCGTCGGATAACATCATTGTCTCATGCAGTACTGGGCGAGAAGCAACTCTACAGTACGTTGTGCTGAAGCATTTGCTCGGCTATCCGAATGTGCGAATTTATGAAGGGTCTTGGACAGAGTACAGCACAACTGATTTACCCGTTGCCACAGGTCCAGAGCAAGCAGTTTAGCTTCAAGGTTTGATTGATCGCAACTGATATAGGCTTAGTAGTTCTATCAGAGTCAATTTTGATCAGGGCTACTAAGCCTAATCGACTCATTAGGAGAGAAAGTTTTATGTCTGATCAGTATCAGTTTGAAACACTACAGATTCATGCTGGACAAACGCCTGCTCCTGGAACGAATGCACGTGCAGTTCCAATCTATCAAACGACCTCTTATGTGTTTGACAACGCTGATCATGGAGCGAAGTTATTCGCGCTGCAAGAGTTTGGCAATATTTACACGCGGATCATGAATCCGACAACAGATGTGTTTGAAAAGCGAATTGCAGCACTAGAAGGAGGAGCCGCAGCACTCGCAACATCCAGTGGACAAGCTGCTCAGTTTTTAGCAATTAGTACGATCGCAGAAGCAGGCGATAACATTGTTTCAACGAGCTATCTGTACGGTGGAACTTACAATCAGTTCAAAGTTGCTTTGCCTCGGTTGGGTATTCAAGTCAAGTTTGTCGATGGCGATAATGTTGAGGATTTTCGACAAGCGATCGACGATCGTACCAAAGCACTCTATATCGAAACAATCGGAAACCCCCAGTACAATGTGCCTGATTTTGCAGCTTTGGCACACGTCGCTCATGAACATGGCATTCCATTAATCGTCGATAATACCTTCGGCTGTGCAGGATATTTGGCACGTCCAATCGAGCATGGCGCGGATATTGTTGTGCAGTCAGCAACCAAGTGGATTGGCGGACATGGCACTTCGATCGGGGGTGTGATCGTCGATTCTGGTCAGTTTGACTGGGGAAATGGGAAGTTTCCAGTGTTTACTGAGCCTTCGCCGGGGTATCACGGCTTGAATTTCTATGAAGTGTTTGGTCCTGAGAGTCCATTCGGCAATATTGCTTTTATTATTCGCGCACGGGTTGAGGGACTGCGAGATTTTGGGCCGAGCTTGAGTCCGTTTAATGCGTTTCTTCTTTTGCAAGGTTTAGAGACCCTATCCTTACGCGTTGATCGACATAGTAGTAATGCGTTGGAACTAGCTCAATGGTTGCAACAGCACCCGAAAGTTGAATGGGTGAACTATCTCGGTCTGCCGGAGCACCCGTATCATGAACGTGCAAAAAAATATCTTCGGCATGGTTTTAGTGGGATGCTCAGTTTTGGGATTCAAGGAGGTCAAGAAGCAGGACGGAAATTTATCAATAGCGTCAAACTTGCAAGCCATCTGGCGAACGTTGGAGATGCAAAAACGCTTGTCATTCATCCCAACTCAACCACACACCAACAGCTCAGCGATGCAGAACAGCGATCGGCAGGTGTCACTCCGGAGCTAATCCGAGTTTCAACAGGGCTTGAGCACATTGATGATATCAAAGCTGACTTTGAACAAGCGTTCCAGAACATTCCAGCATGAACTATTGCTCTATCATTTCGCCTCAAACGCAGTTCTATCAACTGTCTGACCCGTTCTTTCTAGAATCAGGACAAGTGTTGCATGGGGTGCAAGTTGCTTATCAAACCTGGGGAAAATTGAATGAATCGGGCAATAATGCAGTGCTTGTATGTCATGCCTTCACAGGCTGGGCAGATGTCGAGGCTTGGTGGCAACCCCTTTTTGGAAGTGGGAAAGCGCTAGATTTAGAAACAGATTTTGTTGTCTGTAGCAATATTTTAGGCAGTTGCTACGGAACAACCGGTGCCACGTCAATTAATCCGAGTACTGGAAAGCCTTACGGAGATAGTTTTCCAGCGATTACGATCCGAGATATGGTTCATCTGCAGGCTCGATTAGTCGAGGCACTGAAGATCCGATCGCTAAAATTAGTCATCGGCGGATCGCTCGGCGGAATGCAGGTTCTAGAGTGGGCATTGCTGTATCCAGAGAAAGTAGAATCAATCGCTGCGATCGCAGTTTCCGGTCGTCACTCGGCTTGGTGTATTGGACTCAGTGAAGCTCAGCGCCAAGCCATTTATGCTGATCCAAATTGGAACAATGGCAACTATGCTCCGGATCACCCCCCGGCTCACGGACTAGCTGTGGCACGAATGATGGCAATGAACACTTATCGATCGTGGGCAAGCTTTGATCAGCGCTTTGGGCGGAATGCTGAAACCGAAGAATTTACGATCGCTCGCTATTTGCAGCATCAGGGACAAAAATTAGCCGATCGCTTTGACGCGAATACCTACATCACATTAAGTAAAGCAATGGATTCTCATGATCTAGCTCGCCCGAATCAAAGCTATCAAGCAACGTTACAAACAATTCAGCAACCCACCCTGATTGTCGGAATCCCGACAGATATTCTCTATCCACCTGTCGAACAACAAGAACTCGCTGATTTCATTCCTAACTCATCCCTAAAATGGTTAGACTCTCCTCACGGTCATGATGCATTTCTGATAGACATGACTGTGCTAAATGATTTGATTGTGCAGTTTCGTCAGAGTTTAACCAGTCAGACTCTTTGTTCTCATCGAATGTAGGAGCCAGTTTGATGCAGTCAGTTTCTAGATACGATCGTCATATCAGAGTTCGCATTCATCTACAGATTCCGATGGTCTATCGACATCAGCCTGTAATTTCTGATTTGATTTCAGTATCGGGCTTGGCTGTGAATATTACAGCGGCAATGCTCGGGAGCAATACAGACGACTGTGGCTACTTTGATTTAGAACTCAGAGGCACACCCCAGCAGATTAGTCATGGACTTGCACATCTAAAATCACTTGATCTAAAAGTCATTGGAAAGCCGAACTCGGATGGAGACGAATGGCACTATTGAAAGATGAATCGGTTAAGTTTGAGCTTTCAGTAAGCTGAGAAATGTGTGAGTCTTGTTTTCCCAGAGAATGTAAAATCCCAGTGCAATCAAAACAAAGGGGATAATCCGATGCCCATAGTTCATAAGTGGACGAGCAATCAGACGATGCGTAGCGAGATACTGTGCGATCGCACACCAAATTGCAATCATGATGAGGAAAACGACCAAAATCACAATTAACTCAAGCCAAGTACTACTGGCAAATAGAGGAAGATAAATGCCAATATTGTCGCCGCCGTTTGCGATCGTGACTGCAGCAACTTGATAAGTTTGAGGATTCAGAAATTGAGCAAAACCAGAGCGAGATGGCTGAGAGACAGTTTGCACAGGTTCATCGTCCTCTTGCTGAAAAAAGCTAGAAATGCCGATTGCGATAGGAACTAAGCCCAGTAGCCCAATCCAAGGGCGAGGAATGAGCAATCCGCCGAAGAAACCCGGTAAGCTAATCAGCAACAGCACAGCAAAGCCAAGATATTGCCCTGTAATAATATGATGCCGTCGGAACGTGCGATCGATTTGAGAAAAGAACAGCATCAAAACCAGAATATCGTCCAGATTAGTTGCTGCAAATGCAGTGATTCCAGTAACTACGGCACGAATCAAAATTTCAGGCATAGGAGTCGATAACTTTAATCGATTGAAATAGCATGATCGATAAACTGAGCTTTAAAAGAATACATTCAGATAGAGCCTTCTCAGCATTTGTTGTATATTAGCGGAAACTGCCTCAATCCTTGCTCATGACGAAATCTCTGGACTCTGAACCGTCAAGCATTGCGAATTCAACCCGAAAAATCAGTAAAAAAAGTGGTCGCGACGCGAGTATTGCTATTCAAGTCATTCTAGTCTTGCTTTGTTTGGCATTGATCTCCAGCTTTATCGTGATTGTGCGAGCAGGAGAACGCGGAGTCTTGATGAAATTTGGTGCAGTTCAAGACAGCGTGTTGGGAGAAGGCATCCATTTCATTGTGCCGATCGTTGAAACTGTAGAAAAGCTCAGCGTTCGCGTTCAGAGCCAGGAAATTTCAGCCGAAGCTTCTTCTAAAGATTTGCAGGATGTGTATGCAGATGTAGCGCTGAATTGGCATGTGCTTCCGCAAGAGGCGAATTTGATCTATCAGCAGATTGGGAATCAGCAAGCTGTCATCGATCGCATTATCAACCCAGCGATCGAAGAAGTGCTCAAAGCAGTCATGGCAAAGTACACCGCTGAGGAAATCATTACAAAGCGAGGAGAAGTCAAGACAGGCGTAGATCAGGCTCTAACAGAACGCTTGAAGCCGTATCATATTGCCGTCGATGATTTGTCATTAGTGCATATTCACTTCACACAGCGATTTAGCGATGCAGTTGAGGCAAAACAAGTTGCAGAGCAGGAAGTAAAACGGGCTGAATTTGTTGCATTAAAAGCAGTCAAAGAAGCAGAAGCAAAAGCCAATCTAGCACGGGGAGAAGCAGAAGCTCAGCGACTTCTGCAACAAACGCTCACACCGGAATTACTGCAAAGACAAGCGATCGAGAAATGGAATGGGAGCCTTCCACTAGTCGTTGGCGATGAAAGTTCTACAGTATTGGATCTAAAAAAATTGATGAAAACAAGCTTGCCTGGAAATGCTGCAACAAAATAGTTCAAAATGTATTCCAAGCGTTACTCAACTGATCAAAAAGTTAACGATTTCATCGGACTTTCAACGCCATTTCATTGCTAATATCAAGATATCCTGACATTGGCCGAGCGTTTTTTCTGGTCAATTTGGCGCTGAATCCAGTGTTCAAATATCACAGGTCAAATCTCTCCTAGTAAAGTCAAGATTACAAGCCTTAATGGATAGTAGTTCGAGCTAAAACTCCTGCGATGCATCGTGTTTTTGTTCAATTCCTCTATTTTTGAGAGAGTTACTGAACATTGTAAAAATCGAAGTACGATCGCGCTTGCATCTCCTAAAAACTCGGACTACGCTACAAATCAAAGAACCTCGTATTCAGTCCGACGAACAAAGGAACGGTGACAGCTATGACACAATCAATGAGCCTTGAAATGCAACGGGGTCTACAGGCCCTCACCACGTGCAAAAAAACCTGCACGACAACGCTCTCGTACTACTTGCACAACAACACGCAAGATCGCGATTTGTCATTGATGTGCTTGCTGCGAGACTGTGCAGAAATGTGTCTGATGAGTACTAACTTAATGATCGATGGATCTGAATTCATGGGGCGCACATTCTTGATCTGCGCTGAAATGTGCGATCGCTGTGCAGCAGCTTGTGAAATCTACTCAGACGATCCGCAAATGATGGCATGTGCTGAAGCTTGCCACGCTTGCAGCCAGTACTGTAGTTCAATGGGTCGATTATCGAGTGCTTACTTCCGTCGCCCGAATTTCGACACCTTCGAGGCCTTAGTTGCAAGCTAAAAACCCAGGTTCAAATCACGCTATCCTGCAATTCAGGCATCAAAATTTTCTCAAAAGCACAGATCGATTGAGTGCGAAACCGCTTTTGATGCCTGAGTTTGAAAATTGGCTGAATAATTTCTAAAATCGCGCGATCGCATCTTTGGTCATCTTCGATCTCGATCGCCCTGAGCGTTTCCAATTTCAGTTCTTTCTCGACCATCAGTTCTGGTAAAGCTGCGGCTCCAACTCCTCGCTCGACCACAGCTTTGACCATTTCACTCGTACTGAGTACCAAAGCAATTTGCAGTTCAGATAATTCAACACCCCAATCATCCAGCGCTTGCTCGAACATCTTCTGTGCGCCTGAACCGGATTCGCGCATCACCCACGATGTTTTTAATAAGTCTTCTACAGCGATTTGAGGATGGGTAAACCAAGGATGCGATCGACCGACCACAATCCTCAGCCGATCTGTGCCGATCGCTTCTTGCTCTAATAGCTCTTTTAAGACAGGCTTCACATCGCCTGTGACTAATCCTAAGTCAAACCGCCCTAATGCAGTCCCTTCACAAATTTCTTCTGCATTTCCTAACTTACACTGCACTTGAATGCCTGGATATTGCTGTTTGAATTGGCTAATTTTGTCAGGGAGCCAATAATTTCCGATCGTTAAACTCGCGCCGATTTTTAGCTCTCCACGCTGCAAATTGTTTAGCTCTCGCAACTGACGTTCTGCAAACTCGACTTGATCTAAGATTTTCTGCGCTTCCAACTGAAATAAACGCCCCGCATCTGCCATTTCAATGCGGCGACCAATGCGGTGAAATAACTTTACGCCATACTCCTGCTCTAAGCTCTGGATAGCTGCACTCACAGCAGGCTGTGTAATGTAGAGAGCTTCGGCTGCACGGGTAAAGTGCAATTGCTCAGCAACGGCTAAAAAAATTCGTAATTGTTCCAGTGTCATAGTCGTAATTGAGGTTGGATGCTTACGCCGTTGGAAATTTTTCAATCATTTTGCGTAATTTGAACGCAATTGTGAGCATAATGACAGCGAAACCACATTAAATCGATCAAGATAGAGTAGTTGAATCGTGTTTGCATCTTATCACACCCAGACTTTTTCGAGAAAAAAAGCTTCTGGAGTTGCTTACACCCCTCTCATCCATATTGAAAGTCACCATGAAACAGTCTAGTAATTCATTATCTGTGCCTGCCAAGATTGAGTATGCGTTACTGGCACTCTTAGAATTGGCAAGCCAATTTGACAAAGCAACCCCGCTGAGAATTCACGATATCGCCGGTCGTCAGCCCATTCCAGAGCGGTACTTAGAACAGATTTTTAATCTGCTGCGACGTGGTGGACTGGTTCAAGGTCTACGCGGAGCAAAGGGAGGATATACGCTGACTCGCGAACCTCGATCGATCACGATCGCAGAAATTGTGACATTGATAACGGGAGAACCGATCGAGAATCGATCAAGCGTGAACTTAGAGCGAGAACTCTTATCAGAAGTTTGGAAACAGGCTCAAACCGCTTCTCATGAAGCGTTGCAGCGCTGCACGTTAGAAGATTTAGTCCAGCGCTGTGCTGCTCGCAAGCAGAAATCATCCATGTTTTATATCTAGCACTTGTGATCAGTGGGCTTGTATCTTAGTCTTTGCTTGCTAATAGGGGAATCTAATGAGCTACTGTCTTTGCTGCTCTGAGAAATTACTGCGTCATGTGCGATCAACAGGTGTGTATTGGTTTTGCTCGAATTGTCGGCAAGAAATGCCAAATGTAGTTTGCTTATCTCCAAAATCTGCAATCAATTCTCGCGTCACGATCGGAGGGAATCGTGCTGAGATTTGATCCTCTACTTTTACTCACGCTGGTTTGTACAGCAAGTATTATCATCCTGATTGGAATTGCTTTTATCCCAAAATGGTTCTATGACTTTTTGCTGTAGAATCCTCGACTCTGCACCATAATAAAAATCCCCCAAATTCTCTAAATTTGGGGGAAAACAGATACCATCTCGAAATCTAAATCTAAAACTAGCTCACCGACGAAAGTGAGCGGCTTGCACCATTGAGCGGCGCAACTTCAATCTCTGTGAGATCCTTAAACAATGCAGTACTCAGATAGCGTTCGCCAAAGCTCGGTTGTACAAAGACAATCAGCTTTCCAGCATTCTCTGGACGCTTTCCGACCTGAATCGCAGCAGCCAGTGCAGCCCCCGATGAAATTCCAGATAGCAATCCTTCTTCTCTTGCTAAGCGACGACTATACGCGAGCGCATCTTCACTGCTAACTTGAATCACTTCATCAATCAACTCAGTTCGCAAAACTTCCGGCACAAATCCTGCTCCAATCCCCTGAATCTTGTGCGCTCCAGGTTGCCCACCCGAAAGAACATGACTCTCAACAGGTTCAACTGCGATCGCTTGAAATCCAGGCTTACGCTGCTTCAAAACTTCTGCCACACCCGTAATCGTTCCGCCTGTGCCAACACCCGCGATCAAAATATCAATCTGTCCATCGGTGTCTGCCCAAAGTTCCTCAGCCGTAGTTTCGCGATGCACTTTAGGATTAGCTGGATTGCGAAACTGTTGCAGCATGTAAGCATTTGGGACTGAATTCACGATTTCCTCAGCCCGTCGAATCGCTCCTTTCATGCCTTCAGTTCCGGGCGTTAGCTCAAGTTGAGCGCCATAGCCTTTCAGCATAGCTCGACGCTCCAAGCTCATCGTATCTGGCATCGTCAAAATCAATCGATAGCCTTTCGCTGCCGCCACCATTGCGAGTGCAATTCCAGTATTGCCTGAAGTTGGCTCAACTAAAATCGTGCGACCTGGTTCGATCAGTCCCGCCTCTTCAGCAGTCTGAATCATACTTGCCCCAATCCGATCTTTCACGGAAGCTGCAGGGTTCATGCCTTCTAGTTTGGCGACGATTTGAGCAACAGACCCTTCTTCCTGAGGGATATGATTGAGGCGAACTAATGGCGTTTTCCCAATTAACTCTGTAATATTTTTTGCAATTCGCATTGCGCTACTCCATGGTGATGAGGGAGATCAATTCAGTCACAAACAAACGTGCATATCACCCGCCTCTATTTATTATACTCCGATAAATCGATAGGAATTATGGAATTTATGAAAACTTAAGACCGTTTAACGCGCAAAATAGCGAAGATAACGGAATTTCCAAAGAGAACGATAGCTCCAATGCAAAACGTGGAATGTAGAATCTCTCTGTGCTTCAGGAGGTTTGACTTCCCAAATATCTCGAACTCCCGACTCATATTTTTGCGATAATTTCGTTCCCCAAAATTCATCGACTGCAAGTTCTTGCTCGATGCGATCGTAAAATGCCATGAGTGTGTTTCCTTGAGTTTTAGAAAGGCAAACGCTTCTAATGCCAAATATTCCAAGTCTCAGCAAGCTCGATCATTTCCTCGCTGCTCAAGTTGAGAATGACTCCATCCGCAGTACAGATACAAATTCGTGTATTCCCGCATTGTTTTTGCAACAATTGCGCGATCGGCACAAATTCTAGACACAGCATCGGATCAAAGACTAGATCTTCTCTGTTCATCAGCAGAAGATTTCCAGTTTTACAAAAGATCAAACTAACGCGAGATTTCCTAAAAAGCTCGGGTGAACACGCAACTAATTGTTGCATGACCTGTTGTTCGTAGAATCTATCTGTCATATTCAGACCTCAATCGACAGTCGCCGGTGTACTACTTTGCTTTGGAAATTTTTCGTTTGCAACAATCTCTCCGAATGGACTAAACATCACCTGCTGATCGATTGGCTGTGCATGACTGAGAGGAAGTCTAGGGAATAACAGTTCGGCAACTCGATAGGCTTCTTCTAAATGCGGATAGCCTGACAGAATAAAATGATCAATTCCTAGCGCTGAGTATTCTAGGATTCGAGCTGCAACGGTATCGGGATCGCCGACCAGTGCTGTTCCCGCTCCTCCTCGAACTAAACCTACACCAGCCCACAGATTTGGGCTAATTTCTAAGGCTTCACGGCTACCATTGTGCAACTGAGTCATTTGACGCTGCCCTTGAGAATCCATGCGGGCATAAGCTTTTTGTGCTGCCGCGATCGCATCTTCATCCACATAGCGAATCAACTGATTTGCAGCATCCCAAGCTTCGCTCTCAGTTTCTCGCACAATCACGTGCAGGCGAATACCAAACTTCAGCGATCGTCCTTGTTGTTCTGCGAACTGACGCACAGATTTGATTTTTTCAGCAACTTGGCTAGGAGGTTCACCCCAAGTCAAGTAAGCATCAACATGCTTTGCCGCAATCTCTTTTGCAACTGGAGACGATCCCCCAAACCACAGGGGCGGATAAGGCTTCTGAACCGTTGGAAAAAGAAGCTTTCCACCCTGAACGTCTAAATGCTCTCCTTTGTGCGTGATTTCATTGCCTTGAGCAATTTCGCGCCAAACGGTAAGAAATTCATCCGTTAAATGATAGCGATCGTCGTGGCTCAAATGCAGTCCATCTCCTGCTAGTTCGACCGGATCGCCGCCAGTCACAACATTAATCAACAACCGACCATTTGAAAGTCGATCAAATGTTGCTGCCATCCGAGCCGCAACTCCAGGCGAAACTAATCCTGGACGCACTGCAACTAAAAACCGCATCCGCTGAGTGAGCGGCATCAATGTAGAGGCAACAATCCAAGCATCTTCACAAGATCGACCTGTCGGTAACAATGCTCCAAAGTAGCCTAAATGATCCACCGCCTGAGCGATCTGCTTCAAATAGTCATAGTTCGTCGATCGCCCTGCAATCGAAGTTGCCAGGTAACGACCATCCCCATGAGTTGGAATAAACCAAAGAACTTGCACGCTTTCTCTCTCCTAATCTACGGTATTGAATCGTATGTACCGGATTACTTAGATTTAAGCTGCCAGTATGTCACAGACATAATCGAGCAGAAAAGTACTTCTGATACAAATCTCTAGGGATTTAAAAATTTGCGCTTTGTGAATAAAAAAGTAACAATCGCCCCTTGCTTTCTTCAGGAAGTTCATGGCAGTATTATTTTGAATACGATAATTCGATCGGTATTACGTAGATTATCTGAAGGTTTCGATAATTCAAAGCGTCTGCGGCACGATCTTATTTCTGATTGGTGTGAGGAATTTAACAATGCGGAAGAGCATTTCGAGCTTGCTTTGGGCATCGCCCATTGTGTTAGGAGTGAGCCTGTGGAGCCAAGCAAACGCGGCAGAAGTTAAAGAACTGCCTGCGAGTTCTGAGAACTCTCTCAGTCAGCTTGCAGCCTACAGCAGTGAAACCAGCGAAGTGAATGCTGCTGGACAAGTTACATCTGTTTCCCAACTGTCTGACGTGCGTCCAACAGATTGGGCGTTTCAAGCCCTGCAATCTCTAGTTGAACGATATGGTTGCATTGCAGGCTATCCCGATCGTACCTATCGCGGCAATCGTGCATTAACCCGTTATGAGTTTGCAGCAGGTCTGAATGCTTGTCTCGATCGCGTCAATGAACTGATTGCAGCAGCAACGGCTGATTTGGTCAAAAAAGAAGACTTAGCAACCCTGCAACAACTCCAAGAACAATTTGCAGCAGAACTGGCAACCTTACGCGGGCGAGTGGATTCTCTCGAAGCTCGAACCACGACACTAGAAAAGCAGCAATTCTCAACCACAACAAAACTGAGTGGAGAAGTTATCTTCGGTATTGCTGGTGTTGTGGGAGAAGATCGTGCGTTGAACTCTGATCAATGGCGAGTCATCAACGCGGCTCCCGCAGGTGCGGCGCGAGAAGCTGCTAGAACTGCCGCTTTTGGTGCAGCAGGGCGAGATGTGCAAGACAATACGGTATTGAGCAATCGGGTTCGATTGGATCTCAATACCAGCTTGACTGGCAAAGATCGACTCTTCACTCGTCTAGAGGCAAGCAATACAACTGCTTTTAACACTCCAGTCACCGGAACGAGCCAAACTCGTCTCGGTTACGATACAACGAACAATCCAGACAACAGTGTGCAACTGGGCAAACTCTTCTATCGCTTCCCTCTAGGCACGAATTTGAACGTGACTGTAGATGCGATCGGGGGTGAATTCTACGATAACTTCAACACCTTTAACCCCTTGTTTGCTTCTGCCTCCACTGGAAGTGTGTCTCGATTTGGTCGTTTTTCACCGATTTATCGAGCGAGTAACACTGGCTCAGGCAGCAATACCGGAGCAGGGGTCAGCGCAGTCTTAAAGCTGAGTGATTCTTTGAGCTTTTCTGCAGGTTACATTGCCAGAAGACCAAATGATCCAGCAGAATCGCGTGGATTGCTAGACGGAAGCTATGGCGCGATCGCACAGTTAGCTTTCCAACCGAATCGCGATTTCGCGCTTGGCTTATCTTATGCGCGATCGTACTTTAGCGGTGCGAACAATGATGTCTCTGTCTCTGGCGCTTATGGAAGTGCTTTTGCTAACCAACCATTTGGTAACGTTGCAACTTCCGCCAATCATTTTGGATTACAAGCGACCTATCGGTTTAGCCCTAAATTTACGGTTTCAGCATGGGGATTGTACACTCAAGCGATCGCTGAGAATGGTAAAGGACTCGCAACAGTCAATACTGGAGATAGAGCTGATATCTGGAGTTGGGCAGTATCTCTCGGATTTCCAGATTTGGGTGGAAAAGGTAACTTAGCTGGCATCATCTTTGGTCAGCCACCTAAAGTCACGAACAGTAATTTTGGACCACCTGTGCTAGGAGCAACGACAGCCCGCCGCCGGGATGAAGATACAACGCTGCATTTAGAAGGACTCTATCGATTCCAACTTTCTGACAAGATTTCGATTACGCCCGGTCTAATCGTGATTTTTAATCCAGAAAACAACAGCAATAACGACACCCTTTATGTCGGTGTTGTTCGGACAACATTCCGATTCTAATTGCAGTTGAACTAAAGTTTCCGTGTTCACTCCAACCCTCTTGGCTCAAAGCAAGAGGGCTTTTTTTCATAGAACAAGTAGCAGTATTTCAATTGTTTCTTCGCTACTCTTCTAGTAATCATTCACGCCGAGGTGCCGCTCTGATGATTCTACAAAGCTTGCTAGTCATAACCGATAAAATGTTCATTCCTTCCAATGATTGGATGAACATTGCATTTCGTTTAACGCTATCGCTAATCGTAGGTTGCTTGATTGGAATCAATCGCCAAAAAGGAGGCAGACCCGCAGGAATGCGAACTTTTATGTTAGTCAGTATGGGGTCTGCTTTATTTGTAATGCTTCCGCTGCAAGCAGAAGGAGATAGTCCCTATGCTGCCACGAATGCTCTGAGCCGTACCATTCAAGGCGTAACGACAGGCGTTGGCTTTCTGGGTGCAGGACTAATCTTGCAGCAGTCCTCGAAAAAGTCTGAACTTCCCAAAGTTCGAGGATTAACAACTGCTGCCTCAATTTGGATTGCAGCCGCACTAGGAGCCGCGATCGGGTGTGGTTTTTGGCAAACTGGACTGGTAGGTGCAGTTTTAACGTTGCTCACTTTAAGTGGAGTGAAGCGAGTTCAGCGATCGATTGTCATTCGATTGCCGCAAACTGGAAATTCT
>VFQU01000646.1_pt1 | contig 27749 bp, 23 predicted proteins | sample 3512311 | NCBI WGS metagenome assembly VFQU01 (sample SAMN10412377, study PRJNA504923) | tailings metagenome | isolation source: Relicate 3 Philex TSF3 active mining site | place: Philippines: Tuba, Benguet | collected 2017-08-29
TCGGTTTAATCCAATGCCGTCTAGCCGAATCTCTTCGGAAGCATTGAGGGTAAGATTTCCGCTCGTTCCAGAACTGACAAAAATGCGATCGACCACGGCTGATCCACTTGAAGTTGAAATCGTGCCACCGTTTTCAATCTGAATGCGTCGAGCATTGATCTCTAAATTTCCGGCATTGCCCTTGTCAGAAATTGTCGTGGTGGCAATGTACGATGGCAAGAAGCCATCTCTGACTCCCCCATTAACGATTACGTCATCCGTTGCATGAATCGTAATCCTTCCACTATCTCCGTCACCCAGCGTAATTGCGGTAATAACCCCGGTACGATTTAAGCGCAAACTGCCTGTCTGAATTGAGAGATCTCCGGCTTTGCCGCGATCGATTGCCGTTGTGCCAATTCCAGAGCTAGTCACATCAATGCTCTCAGCCACCCGCATTGTTAAATCTCCACCTGCGCCTGCTCCCTGAGTCGGATTGCCAAGCACTGCCCCATTTTCTAATCTGACCTGTCGCGCTTCCAGAGTGAGATTGCCTGCGTTTCCCTGACCAAAGGTTCCCGCTAAGATCGCACTTTCTAAGTTGTTTGGTTGCACAGTGCGATCGAAAGGGACTTTGAGATAGTTCCGATCAAAAGCTTCATAGCCTGCTCCGGTGAGTGTGATAGTATCTTTCGCCTGCACTGTAATATCTCCTCCAGTACCAGTGCCGACCGTAAAGGCTCGAACTACAGCCCGATCTTGAAGTCTAAATTGATGGGCTTGAATCTCAATGTCTCGACCGTCGATCGCGCCAACCGTATCCGAGAAAATTCTCGCTTGATCGCGTACGATTACATCCCCGCCCCGAATCTGAACGGCTCCTCCTCGCAATCCACCCACATTCACTGCGGATGTTCCTGACAGTTCAATCTTGCCAAGTGACATGAGACTACTTTCTCCCAGGCTCAAATCGGGTGCGATGCGAACCGTCCCAGGAGCGATCGCGCTCATCAGAAAAATATTGCCGCCAAGGCTGGTGTAACTCCCCTGATCGAACCGAATGTCTCCGCCTGCGAATCCAAGCGTTCGCAAGGGTGGAAGAGCTAGCCTGGCTTGATTGATAATGCTCCCTGGACGAGTGCCAAACTGTAAGCCGATGGGCGTACTCATCCTGAGTAAAGGTGGAGCTTGCGGAGTTTTCGCACTAAATTCGCCGCCATTGGAGAATGTCCAACTGTCAGCCGTACTGGCAATGAATGAACCATTGATATCGAGTCGAGCATCTTGCCCGAAGGTGATGCCATTCGGATTGAGAAAGAAAAGATTCGCCTGACCTTGAATTGAAAGTAAGCCGTTAATTTGCGATCGTTCAGTTCCCGTCACGCGAGTCACAATGTTCTGAATTCCGGCATTGGGTAAAAATTGAGCGACTCCCCGTGTCGGAATTGAAAACGTTTGAAAACTGTGAAAAAGCGTTGCTCCTGAAGCAGTCCCGCCTGTGATGGTCTCTTGATTGACGATCGAAGACTGGGGCAGTGTCGAATCTGGAATAATTTGAGCCTGTAACTTTTGAGCCGTTGCAAGCCCGTAAGTCAATACGCCACATAAGACGAGAGAACACGGTATCTTTTTCATGGAGCCGAATCAGCACGAGCAGGAATCAAACAGGGATTCAGAATTGGGCGATTTGCCGATTCTGAGACTAACATAATCTCTCCATCGGCTCGCTTCACCCATCCGGATGCTTCTGTAATTTCAGGGGCAGATTCTTGAAGTATTTTGTGCGATCGCTCACCTCGAACGTCTATCCATACTAGAGTTGATTGCACCGCTTCATTCACATTGGGTTCTAAGCCACTTCGCTGTGTGACGACAAACTGACTGGTGGTTGCGACCTTTGCACAAGTTGGAGCAATTTGAGTCGAACGATCGACCATGCCATTCGGCAAATTACTTCTAATCGTAGGTTCCTGTGCAAAAGTTGTGAGCTTGACTGTGCCATCTAGCCCAAGTCCAGAACTCGCATTGACATCACTGAAATCAGAGGCACTTCCTAGCTGAAAACCAAAAATGCCTTGAGTCTTGATATTGATATTGCCGCCCCGACCTGCCTGTGCGTCTGCTGTAATGTCACTATTTTCTAATGGAACTGCCAACAGAATTTTGGTTTGAAGATCAATGTTGCCACCATCCGAATCTCCTGCATCGGTTTGAATCTGGCTGCCGTTTCTCAGCACAATATTTTGTGCCTGAATTCCGATATTGCCTTTGCTGCCTGCGCGAGTTGTGGCGCTGATTCGACTGTTGTTGAGTTCGATCGTATCTGCCTGCACATCAATTGATCCAGTTGCCCCTTTTCCAAAACTTGAGACACTAATTTGTCCAAGATTGCTCAGTGAGAGTTTGGACGTGCGAAGTCTAATATTTCCAGCCGAATTGGTGTTCGTGAACGGCTCACCTCCTTCAGCATTCGTATTAATTCCAATCACACGATTGAGATTTCCCACAATTTGGATGGATTCAGAGGCATTAATCGTAATGTTTCCGCCTTTGCCGAAAGTCAAACTCGAAGCCTCGATCAAGCTTTGATCGAAAATCAGGAGCCGACGAGTGTTGATATAAATGTCTCCTGCTTGGGCTGTCCCAAATGTCAGCGTCGAGATTGAACTATTCGGACTTTGAGGTAGACCGACTCCTGATAAGCGAATTTCATCCGATGCATTGAGAATGACGTTCCCCCCTTTTCCAGAACTGACCAAAACGCTGCCTCCGAGATTCACGCCACTTTCGCTGACGATCGAGGCTCCATTCTCAATGTGGATTTGCCGAGCATTGATCGTTAAGTTGCCTGCGTTCCCTGTTCCTGCCAGAGTAGACGTGACAATATTGGATGCGACGACCCCTTGAGGAAATGCGCCACTGACCTTGACTGTATCGGCAGTAATCGTTAGATTTCCGCTATTTCCTGACCCGATCGTCCCGGACGTAATAATTCCCGTGTTACTTACGTTCAAGCGTCTGGTTTGAATCTGGACATCTCCAGATTTTCCATCTCCACTGGCGAGCGTTCCAAGTGAAGAACTGATGACCTCGATCGTATCTGCTCCTCGAACTGATAAATTTCCTCCTGCGCCTGATGCTTGTGTGAGATCGACGATTGCAGATCCTTCTTTCAGGCTGAGTTGTGGAGTTGAGATCGTCAGATTGCCCCCTCGCGCAGATCCGGCGGTTCCTGTCAAAATTGCACTCTCTACAGTGCGCGGATCGAGATTGCCAAACAGGTAATTTCCTAAAAGGTTCTGCTCAAAAGCTGGATAGCCCATGCCAGTAAGTGCGATCGCATCTTTGGCTCGAATCGATAAATGTCCCCCAGTTCCGGAGCCAAACGTGAAAGCTCGAATCGCAGCTTGATCTTGCAGTCTTAATTGATTGGACTGAATCTCAATGTCTCGACCGTCGATCGCACCGATCGTATCCGAGAAAATCGTAGCTTGGTCGCGCAATGTGACTTGATTACCTCGAATCTGAACCGCTCCACCCCCTAAACCGCTGGCATCGATCGCACTCGCTCCTGATAGCTCAATATTGCCAAACTGTTCGATGTTCGTTTCTCCAAGCCCCGTTGTCAGCAGTTGCAGCGTGCCTGATTGCATCGCACTGACCAAGAAAATCGTGCCACTCGGACTGTTTAAGCTCGCATTGTCGAGCCGAATCTCTCCGCCTGCGAATCCGAGTATTTTTCCAGGAGGAAGCGAGAGGTTAGCTTGATGGACAATGTTTCCTGGACGAGCGCCAAACTGTAAGCCGATAGGCGTGCTAATCGTGAGAAGTGGAGGAGCTTGAGGGTTTCTGGCACTGTATTCGCTGCCATTGGAGAAAGTCCAGCTATCGGCGGTACTGGCAATCAGCGAGCCATTGATTGCCAAGCGAGCATTCTGCCCGAAGGTGATGCCATTGGGATTGAGAAAGAAGAGATTAGCGGTGCCATTGACTGAGAGCGTGCCATCAATGAGCGATCGCTGATTGCCTGTGACGCGCAAAATAATGTTTTGAACTTGAGCATCGGGGAGAAACTGAGCTTGGCTATCTGTTGGAATTGAGAACTCTTTAAAGCTGTGAAAGAGGGCTGTTCCAGAGCGTGTTCCACCTTGAATCGTATTGTTGTTCACGATCGAAGGTTGAGACAGTGTTGCATCAGGAACAATCTGAGCGAGTAATGTTTGAGAGCCTGAAAGTAAGGGTAGAAATGAACAGAATGAGACTGGAAAGCCGAGTATCTTTTTCATGAGCCATGAGCAGCACGAGATGGCAAGAGACAGGATGCTAGAATCTGACGATGAGTAGATTCAGAAACTAACATGATCTCTCCATCGGCTCGCTTCACCCATCCGGTTGCTTCTATCATTTCTGGCATAGATTTTTGTAAGCTAAGTGAGTGAGTGCTCGCTCTTTCATCCATCCAAATCGGAGTCGATTGCACAACTTCACTCACAGGCGGTTCTAATCCTCCTCTGGCTGTAATCACAAACTGACCTGTTTTAGCTAAGCGAGTGCAGGTTTGGGAGATCTGATCTGAAGAGATAATCTGAGTCCCTGGAAGATCAGTGCTCACGTTGGGTTCTGTGCCAAATGTCGTCAGTGTTACGGTTCCATCCAACCCAATTCTTGAGCTAGCAGTAATATCGCTGTTAGAGGTCAGAGATCGACTCTGCTGCAAGCCAAAGATGCCTTGAGCCGCGATGTTGATATTCCCACCACGACCGCCTTGCGCAGTTGCAGTAATGTTACTATCTTCGGTTGGCACTGCGAGTAAAAGTCCAGTATTAATGGTGATATTGCCGCCATTAGAGAGATTTGCATCGGTTTGAATGTTACTTCCGCGACGTAAGAGAATGAGTTGCGATCGCAGATTCACGTTTCCGCCTCCCGCAGTCCCAGTTCTGGCATCGATACTTGAGCCATTATTGACGAAGATCCGATCGGCATTAATATTCAGATTGCCAGCTTTGCCAGAACCAATATTTTCTACGGTGACAGTTGCACCATCTCGAATCGATAGTTCCCGCACGTTGAGATTTAAATCCCCAGCATCGGAAGTTGCTTTGGGATTGATGATTGAAGAAAAAGAAAGTTTGCCAGTAGACGCTTGAATTCGACTGGGTAAATCTCCTTTGCGTCCTGACACTTCAATTCGGACGGCATTAATGGTCAAAGTACCTGCTTGACCAAATCCCAGTGACCCTACCGAAATGTTCGCGCCATCTCGGACTCGCAAGAGGGGAGTTTGGATAAAAAGGTTGCCGCTCTGACTACTTGTGCCAGTATCAGTTGAAAGGTAGCTAGAAGTTTGAGTGCCATTTGCTAAGACTTCAGAAATCCCAGATACATCAATTAATTCGGTTGCTGAAATCTCCAAATCTCCAGCTTTTCCACCGGTTGGTGAGATTAAAACTGTACCCGATGCTCCACCGGAACCAGCGCTAATTCCAGCTCCGTCAGAAACTAAGAGCCTGCCCGTCTTAATGCTGATATTGCCTGCTTGTGCTTGATTCTCTCCAAAAGCATTTGATCCGATCGCAGTCTGAATCACGCTGCCTTTTGGAGTGTCTGCTAGGGTAATGGTATCTTTCACATTCAGATCAATCTTGCCAGAATTACCTCGACCAAATGTACTCGTCGTAATCGCTGCACCTTCTCGAACGGTTAAGCGATCGGCTTGAATATTAATATTGCCTGCTGCTCCTGTACTGCCTCGAAATGTTGAGGTTACGACTGATCCACTTGCAATCCTGATATCTTTTGCCTGTAAATTGACTGCTCCAACTTGTCCGGCTTGTAGCGTGGTTCCACCAATTCCAATGCCATTCTCAAACTGGATTTGATTTGCAACAATTGAAATATTTCCCGCTTGACCTTGACCAAAAGTACTGTTTGTAATGGCGATTGTTGGACTATTCAGATCTAGCACTCCAGTCTGAATGAGACTCGCTACGTCTCTTTGATAAAGTGCAGAATCAATTCCTCGTAGTCTAAAAGACTCAGTTGCAGAAATATCAATATTGCCACCTTTTCCCGATCCAGTTGTGATAGCTGCGATTTGTGCGCCATCTTGGAGTCGGAACTGATTGGATCGGATCGAAATTCCTTGCCCATCTTGATCGCCAACCGTAAGAGAGACAATTCGAGCATTACTCAGGACGACGTTGCCTGCATCAATTTCAATGCGTCCCCCACCCAGCCCACTGGCATCAAGTTGTGCTTGATGCGAAATTTCAAGATTTCCCAGTCGTAAGTTACTCGGTTCAGACAAACTCACGTATTCGGGACGGTCTACAGTCTTTAGCGAAATTTTTCCAGAATTTGCGATGAGACTCCCCCCATTCACCAGCACATCTCCACCCAGTAAAGCTAAAGTTTGCCCTGGTGGCACGAGCAATTGCGAACCCGTTTGCTCAATGCTAGCTGGACGAGTCCCAAACTGTAAGCCAATGGGAGCACTCATCGTGAGGAGTGGAGCTTGAGGCGATTTTGCACTAAATTCACTGCCATCTGAAAATTTCACGCTCTGTGCAGTACTGGCAAAGAATGAACCATTGATGCCAAGTTGAGCATTTTGACCGAAAGTAATGCCATTCGGATTGATTAAGAAAAAGTTGGCTCTCCCGTTAACTGCGAGGATGCCATCAATCAGCGATCGCTGATTGCCTGTGACGCGAGTAATGATGTTGCGAATGTCTGGATCTGGAACGAAGAGAATTGATCCCTTGACAGAAAAATCTTGAAAGCTGTGAAAAAGGTTTGTGCCTGATTTCGTTCCGCCTGTGACTAAGGTATCTGTGACGAGCGAATTTTGCGGCAAGGTACGATCGGGAATAACCTGTGCAAAAGATCGCTGTGCTGTTGAAGCAAAGGCTAACGGATACAAGCCACCTAGCGCAATGACGAGACAAGATCTAGGGGATGCGGAACTTAAACAGGTCAGGAACTCGGATATGAAAAGCATCGGACAGATAAGGGCGACATTTATCACGATCGCACACTAACGAGTTTTGTGCTCGATTAGCGTTGCGATCGTCACCCGTATCTTAGAACGATTTAATCAGGAAAATTAAGGACACTCTAGCGATTCGCGAGTACTGATTCCCGTTTTTGAATTCACACCACTGGCAGTCTTACAAAGTTCGACCACTTGCGGACGATCGAGCACTGCAAAGCTAAAATCTGCGCCCGTGATCTTCGCACCCTTCAATACCGAACCAATCATCATGGCAGAAGTCAGAACGGTATCTGTGAGATCTACACCAGACAGGTCTGTAATGTAAGCAATGCCATCGCTAAAATCTGCTCCACTCCAGTTTGAATTTCTCAAATCTGAACCGCTAAATACCGCACCCCTGAGATCAGCGTTGCTAAAATTACTATTCGGCAATCGCACCGCAGCAAACTCAGCCCGAATTAAATTTTGTCCCGAATAGTCCTTTGTTGTTGCTGCAATATCATCGATCGCGCGAGTTGCATTAGAACTCGCAGCATGAGCCATTCCAGGCATTCCAATCATCACGAGGACGGCAAGACACAGTCCAAAAAACACGCGCAGAGTTTGCATACGATCGCTCAATATCCCAACAGCTTTACATTTCGTAATTCTATCAGGCATTCTCCTCCTTAAGGTTTTCTCTGATTAACTCTGATGGCAGATGGGTAAATTCGAGGCAAATTGATACCTTCTACTCATGGGCTAAAAACTTTTAAGAGGCACTGAATTATGAATCTGATTGCGTGGATTATTTTAGGTCTGATTGCAGGGGCGATCGCGAAAGCAATTTATCCGGGTAGTCAAGGCGGCGGCATTCTCGGAACAATCATCCTAGGCATCATTGGTGCCTTTGTCGGAGGAAGTCTCTATACTTTCCTAACTACGGGCGCGCTGAATCTGACCGCAGCATCCCTCAGTATTGGTGGAATTTTGATTGCAGTCTTAGGCGCAATTGTGGCAATTTTCCTGTGGGGACTCTTAACCCGTCGCGCAGCGTAACTGCATGGCTTCAAGATCGATAAAAGCGCTTTCCAACTGAATTGCCGGAAAGCGCTTTTACTCAACGATGCAAAGGTGCGATGTATTCGGTTTTAGATTTACTCTCCCTTCGGTTTCGCTTTATTGACTCGAAGCTGCCGACCCATCCACTCTGCCCCGTCTAAGTCAGTAATTGCGGCATCTTCTTGCGCGTCTTGTTCCATTTCCACAAATGCGAAGCCTCGCATCCGTCCAGTTTCGCGATCGGTAGGCAGGACGACCCGCTTTACCGTGCCATATTCGGCAAAGACCGATTTCAGGTCGTCTACGGTCGCTTGGTATGAAAGATTTCCAACGTAAATGGTCATGAGAATGTCCGAAACGAAGAGCAAAACTGGATTCTATGAACTGTTGAGCCGGAAGCACTGCGTCCTAGGGCAATTTGCACACGAGCTGATAAATTCTCCAGCTCATTCAGGTCATTGCAGTGTTCATTTTCAAATTCGTCAAGAACCCAATCTGATCATCCCTCTTTTTGAACCATTATTTTTGTTCTTCACACTACATCTTGATAGAAAATTACAACTTAAATCGATTATTTTTTCCGGAATTCAACTTAATCAAGTCTGATGATCGCGTTAAGAGCCTTGGATTATTTGTCTTCTGAGCGTAATCCTTTCGTAATTCGTGACAGATCAACTTTCTCATCGACTGCAATCCGAGTCGGTGAACCGCTAATAATTCGCTCGAAATTGCGGAACGAGTCCTTAATTTCTGGACCTTGAGCACTAATGGTGTATTCGCGAATTCCCTTGTCATGCCAAGATCCCCGCATCTTAAACACGTTCAAGGCACGCGACATTTCGCCCCGGATCTCGACGTATTGCAGCATGATAATCGTGTCGGTGATCGTGGAAATATGCGAATCGGTAATCGAATGCGATCCCATAAACTGATCGGTCGTATTCGTGAAGAATCCGGTGATCTCCTCTTGTTTCGCAAATCCGGTCACGCCAATCACAAACTGTCGGAACGCATTGTTACTGACACCTCGCGCCAAGGCAGAAAGCGAGTCGATCGCAATCCTGGACGGCTTAAATTCCGAAATTTCCGATTTAATAATCTGCAAGTGATCTTCTAAGCCTGCTGACTCAGGATACGCACAAATAATTTTTAACAATCCTTGTTGTTCGAGTTCTTCAAAGTCGATGCCCCACGAGTAGGCGTTTCGTGACAATTGCGCCCGCGATTCTTCGTAGGCAAACAAGATTGCGCGATCGCCTCTTTGACACGCTTCCTGCAAAAATTTGCTAACCAGCAGCGTTTTTCCGGTTCCGGTTGCGCCCGTTGCCAGAATGATCGAATCTTTGAAGAATCCACCGCCGCACATTTCGTCTAGGGTGTTGACCCCCGACGAGACGCGCACATTCGACGATCGCTGAGTCAGGCGCATCGCACCTAGCGGGAAGATATTGACCCCTTGATTCGTGATCGTGAAAGGGTATTCCCCTTTCATGTGAGTTGTCCCGCGAAGTTTGAGAATCTCGATCGTTCTTCTGCGCCGCTCTCCTTCGAGGACGTTGCGCACAATTACGACATTATCTGAGACAAATTCTTCTACGCCAAAACGTGCGACCGGACCATATTCCTCAATCCGCTCGGTGGTCATAATCGTGGTTGCCCCGACTTGCTTTAACCGGGCGACGAGGCGAAAAATCTCTCGCCGCACGACCGACGCTGCATCGTATTGCTGAAACACTGCCGTCACAGAGTCGATCGACACCCGCCGCGCTTTGTATTTCCGAATTGCATATTGAATTCGTTCAATTAAAGCTGAAAGATCAAAATTTCCGACGACATCTTGACCTTCAGGATCAGGAGACGCATCGAGAATAAACAGTTTTCCTTCATCTACAAATCGTTGTAGATCCCATCCGAAGCTATAGGCGTTTTTGATAATGTCAGCAGGGGATTCTTCAAAGGTGACAAACACACCTGCTTCGTCAAATTGAGTGATTCCGTTATAGAGAAACTGTACTGCGAGTAGCGTTTTGCCTGTTCCAGAAGTGCCACTGACGAGGGTTGTGCGACCAACGGGCAGTCCTCCGTGACTAATATCGTCGAAGCCTTCGATCAGCGTACGAATTTTTCGCACGCTAGAAAGATCAGCGGGATTACGCGGTTCGGTTTGATTAATCGAAGTCATAGGATTAGGGTCAGACAAAATGGAGCAAGCTCCTAAGTATCAGAAGATCTCAAAGGGGTTAGATTATGCCGTTTCACTTATTTACCACAAAACTTGTAAATAAGCCGTTCAATTCCAGAGTTATTGCGAATCAAGCTCTTCTTCTCGCAGTTCTTCATAAAGCAAGTCCAACCCGATCAAAACTTTTTCTCGATCGGACAAGTCGCCAATAATTTTACGTACAGGCGGGGGCAGGATTTTTGCCAAAGTTGGAGTTGCGAGGATTTTGTCTTCTTCTGCAAGTTGCGGGTTTTTCAAAACATCAATGACTTTTAGCGCATAGACTCCTTGAAACTCCTTTTCGAGAATGTTATTTAACGTCTTGAGTGCCCGAACCGAATTCGGTGTATTTCCAGCGACGTATAGTTTTAAGACGTAGGTCTTCTTTAAAGGACTCATAGTTTGATCGATCGCTATTCACTCTAGATTACGACTAGCATTACAGTCAAAATCCGCATTCTAAGTTAAGATTCTCGCGGAATAGAACGCCGATACATTTCACACAAATGTGCGATCGTATCAATCAGCGTCAGTCGATAATCCAGCAAAACTTCTTCATTTCGCCCTTCTAATTTTAGCTGTTTGGCAAATTCATCCATGAGTTCCATGTGGATTTCCACAATTTGGGCGACTGAGACATCTGCGAAAAAAGCAGCATTCACGAAATTGTCAATGCGATGATTGAGAGCCGTCTCGTCTGTGAAATAGCTCAAAATAATCGCACGATATTCGAGCCGCAGCGCCTCGATCAGTTCATGCTGCTCTTGAGGCGGAAGATTTCTCAGATAAGACTGAGGATTGCGTTTGTAATAGACCCCCAAATATCCAAGTCGCTCATGCAGTTTTTCAGTCAGCCGTCGCTGTTGCAGCATGAGAAAATTCTGGGTCGTCAGATCTCGTGTCGGATCCGGCGGAGCCATTTCGCGCGGAATTTGACAAGATGGCGAGAGATTGAGAAATCCTTCGATCGCGTTCGCAATCAGATTGTCAACCTGTTCGAGGTCAGCTAGAGTCGCCCAAACTTCGCCCGTGTGATACAAAAATGTGAAATCTGGTGGACGAGTAGTGTGGGGTTCAGATTCGACTAAAATCGCAGGCAACAGTGTGGCTTGGCTGTGAAGCCATTCAATAATTGCAGGCAGTTCAGAACTGTCTTGCAAAATTAGGCAATCGAGCTGCTGTTTGTGCTGCTGAATGAGCTGAAAAAAGTCCTGGGTCGATTCGACCACCGTCATTGCATAGCGCTCGTGGCTAGTCAGAATTTGCTCCAGTGATTGCGGCAGCGCTGGAGAGTTGAGATATACGCCAATCGAAAGTTGAGGACGCACGATCGAGGAAACTAGGGCTATCAAGGGCAAATTTTAGAAGGAATGGTTAGCGCTTGTTATCTGATCGTTCTATTGTGACACTCCGAGCCAGGACTTACCTGGAATAAAAGGAAAGTGCCATCAAACTCTCGAATTTGCATTGATATAGATTTACAGACTTGGCGAACTGTTAACTATAATTACATAAACGCTTTCCATTCGAGCGTCAATTACGCTGAATGAGATAGATTTGAATTTCTTTTTAAATTTTCGCTTCGTTTGAAGCATTTACATTTGCACTTATTAATTTCCATTTCAGGCAGTGCGTTTGTCGGCTAAATTACCGTCTACAGCGGTTGAGAAGCGATTAAGATCAGAACCAGCACTGGTTTGCGATGCGTTGTGCCGCTCGGCAGGATAGAAGAGAGTGATATATCCACCCTCGATTCGTGAATTTATCGAGCCTGCTCCGGTTTGTTTTCAGTCAGCCACTCTGGCAGAAGCGATCGAGGTCATGGGGCAGTATCGATCCGACCGCTTGGTATTAATCGATGAGCGGCAATTTCCGATTGGCGTGATTCATGCTCATCGCTTACTGTCTCATGCGCGCCAAAATGACCCCCGCTTAGATCAATGTGTGGAAGAGTTGCCCACGATCGCAGACACTCTCTCTTTCCATCAGCTCGAATTTGTCAGTCCGATGCGATATTGGGCTGTTCTTGATGCAGAACAGCGATTTTTAGGATTAGTTGATAGTGTTTATTTGCGCTTGTGGGTCGAAGTCATTTCGACTCGATCTCCGAATAAGCCTTCATCTGAATCGCTCTGGCGACAAGCAAAAACCGAGGCTTCTGTTGAACCTGAGTCTTCTTCGACTCGCCTGAAGCAAAAAATTCAAGTCCAAATTGCCGAGATGGGTTATTCCAAATCGCTAGAGTTAGGCTTGTCGCCTGCTCAATTGGCCTTAACTGAACTCGAAACGAAGACCACACTGATGCAGTTTTTGGAGCATTTGCCCCTGCCGCTGATGTTGCAGACAAGCACCGGACGGGTGATTGCACGCAATCAACATTGGAGCGAGCAACTGACAGATTTTGTAGATACAGGTTGGGTACAGCGTGATGTTGCATCGGTGCTAGAAGATAGCGCCGCCGATCATCCGTTGCTTGCAAAATTATGTCAGCTTGGATCTGACCCCAATACTTGCGTATGTGTCTGTCCTTTAAAGAATGGGCAGGAACGAATTTTACAGTTTGCAAAAATTCCACTCGGAGCGCTGCTATCGGGTCGAGAGGCGTTGAGTGAAACGGTTCATCAGCCTTTTCATTTAGCCACATTTGAGGGGGGAGAACGGGCAACTGAGCGATCGACGGCAGAAGAGTTGTGGCTCGTTTTAGTGCAAGATGTGACTGAGCAACAGCAACTTTCTCGCGAACTCGCCGCGAAAAATGCGGATTTAGTACAATTGAATCGTCTCAAAGATGAGTTTCTCAATTGCATCAGCCATGAATTAAGAACGCCGTTGACTGCGGTATTAGGCTTATCAAGTCTGCTCAAAGATCAACTGTCGGGCACCTTGAACGATCGCCAAATTCGCTATGCGCAATTGATTCACCGCAGCGGTCGGCATTTAATGGCGATCGTCAATGACATTCTCGACCTGACTCGAATTGAGACGGGTCAGATTGAATTGACGTTGTATTCGGTGAATGTCAAAAACTTGTGTGAGCGCGCCGTTGAGCAAGCCCAGCAGCTTTGTCTTGAAGAAGAAAAGCCAGAGACGCGCACCAAGTTGAACGCGATGGCTGATCTAGCTCAATTCAGCTTAGAAATTGAACCCGGATTAGAAACATTAGTCGCTGATGAATTGCGTCTGCGTCAAATGCTGGTGCATCTTCTGTCCAATGCACTGAAATTCACAGAGCCATCGGGACGGATTGGCTTACAGGTCAGTCGATGGGAAGGCTGGATTGCATTTACAGTTTGGGATACCGGAATCGGCATTCCGGCTGAGAAGCAGCATCTAATTTTCCAAAAGTTTCAGCAGCTTGAGAATCCCCTGACTCGTCGATTTGAAGGTGCAGGATTGGGACTGGTGCTGACCCAGCGTTTGGCGCGATTACACGGAGGAGATGTCTCCTTTGTGTCGCGCGAGCATCAAGGCAGTCAATTTACACTGTTACTGCCGCCAACGCATCCTCAACCGACGACCAGTATTGTGGTGCAGCGCGGTCAGATTCTCAGAACCCCGACTGCGATCGAGAATCGTTTAGTCCTCGTTGTCGAAGCGGTTGTGAAGTCGATCGAGGTGCTGTCTGAGCAATTAGCGGCACTGGGATATCGAGTGGTGATTGCGCGATCGGGAACGGAGGCAGTTGAAAAAGCTCGCCGTCTCCAACCTTGTGCGGTTTTTCTCAATCCCTTGTTGCCGACTTTATCGGGTTGGGATGTCTTGACATTATTAAAAGCAGAACCGCAGACGCGAGAGATTCCGATAATTGTCACGGGAACTCGGGGCGATCGAGAACAAGCTTATCGCAATCATGCCGATGGATTTTTGGCATTGCCGATTCTTCAGAAATCGCTTCAGCAAGTTCTCAATCAACTGACTCCGGATGAAGTGCCGATCTCGATTGTGGAATCCTCTCCTCAAACATTGGTGATTCTCCGTCTTAGTCCGACTCGGTATGGCGAACTTCACCGATTAGGAACCGTTTCAGAAGTCGATCTCAATGCCTTGCTGCACAGCCATAATTACCGGGTGGTCGAAGCCGACGATTTAGAACAAGCTGAACTTTTAGCGCAAGTTTGGAAACCCAATCTTGTGCTCCTCGATGCCGCGATTCCTGATCCAATCGGCTATCTCAAACTCTTAGGAGACTGTAGTTTCCTCGCGTCGTTGCCTTTGGTCACACTTGATCCGGCTACAACTCAAGCGGCAAATCAGATCCAAAACTTATCCGTTTTTCCCTGCTTAGCTCCGATTTCAGATGCGTCTGAGCCTTCTGCACTGTTACAAGTGATTCAAGTGGCAGCAGGATTTGCGTGGCGACCGTTGGTATTAGCGATCGAGTCTTCTAAGCTGCGCTCGACCGAAACGACCGATAAGCGCTCAGACTGGCTACAAGCGGTGATGCAATATCTCCAAACGGCTGGATTCCGAGGAATGATTGCGCGATCGTGGCAGGATGTGCTGCAAAAGCTCGACACTCAGAGTATTGATCTATTGCTGATTCACGCCGAGGATCTAGATGCATCGGCGATCGCGCAACTGTCAAGCTTGAAGAAATTTAAGGAGAAAGTCTCGATTGTTGTGATCGATCAGCAAGCTCAACCCGATCCCGTGTTAGAAGAAATTGCAACGATTGTCTTACCTCCCCTGACGATGGAAGAGTTATTAGATCATCTCAATCAGCTTCTATCGGCATAAGTGGAGATCAATGCGATCAGACGACTACCCCAAAAAAGTTAAATACTCTCGGCTAATTTCTTTCACTGCTAATTGATACAACTGCTCTCCATGCTCTGGAGTAGCCAAAGCCGGATTTGATCCCATACGTCCATCTGGGTAGTTGCGTCGAAAGTCGATCGCGCCATAGATCCGATGCCCTTTCGCGACTGGTTCACTCAACGGTGCAGACTTAATGAAATCGGGATAGACATATTGAGTCACAGCAACTTCGCTCGGTGTCGCATGAGAACCTTCTTGATTGCCATATAATTCTTTTGCCAACTGATAGACAGAGCTACACATATACCAGTTACTCACCACACACTGCACTTCATTGGAAATGCCCAAATTCGACAGATGATCATAAGTCTCTGAAAACGCGGCTTTTAAGGTCGCAACATTTCCACCATGTCCATTGATAAAGAAAAATTTCCGAAATCCAGCTTTCGCCAAACTGGTGAGATAGTCTCGAATCACGAGAATCATTGTGCTTGGTCGTAAGCTCATACTGCCCGGAAAAGCCGTGTGATGCAGTGCCATTCCGACCTGGATCGTCGGCGCAACCAAAGCCTCGATCTCGGTTCCCACCCCTTGCGCGATCGCTTCTGCACAAATCGCATCTGTGCCAATCAGCCCCGTCGGTCCATGTTGTTCGGTTGAGCCGATCGGTAAAATAATTCCAGTCGATCGTTCTAAATATGCTTCAACCTCTAACCAGGTCGATAAGTGCAATAACATAAGATTTCGCTCAGAGTTGAAAATCCTATTTTAAATTTCGCATTCCGAATCGCGTTATCATTTTCAATATTGATGTTGCTTAGAAAGTCGGTTTTGTGGGCGCTGTGGACTTAAAACAAATATTCAAAACTCCAAATCCTATTATTGGTGTCGTTCATCTTCTGCCCCTGCCGACTTCTCCGCGCTGGGGCGGTAGTTTGAAGACCGTGATCGATCGCGCTGAACAAGAGGCAACCGCCTTAGCAGCAGGTGGCGTAGACGGCATTATTGTTGAAAATTTCTTTGACGCACCGTTCCCGAAAGATCACGTTGATCCCGCTGTTGTCAGCGCGATGACAGTGATTATTCAGCGGTTGATGCAGATGGTGGCATTACCGATCGGCATTAATGTTTTGAGAAATGATGCTCAAAGTGCGTTAGCGATCGCGTCTTGTACACAGGCTCAGTTCATTCGCGTGAATGTCTGGACGGGCATCATGGCGACCGATCAAGGTTTGATCGAAGGTCGTGCCCATGAGTTGATGCGCTATCGGCGCGAATTGGGCAGTGATGTGAAAATTTTTGCCGATGTGTTGGTGAAACATGCGCGCCCCTTGAGTTCGACGAATCTCACGGTTGCAGTGCAAGACACGATCGAGCGTGGTTTGGCAGATGCCGTGATTCTTTCTGGTTGGGCAACGGGTGATCCGCCTAACTTAGAAGATCTAGAGTTAGCGCGAGATGCGGCTCAGGGCACGCCTGTTTTTGTCGGCAGTGGAGCAGATTGGGAAAATGTGCCTCAGATGATGCAGGTTGCCGATGGGGTGATTGTCTCGAGTTCACTGAAACGGCAAGGGAAACGAGAGAATTCAATTGATCCGATTCGGGTAAGTCGATTTGTAGAAGCAGCAAGACGAGGGGTTCCAATGCCAAAAAATGACAAGGTTCCGCCTTCTGTCAAACTGCATACTTAAGAAATTTTTGAGAAATTTCACAGAAAGCAAGAAATCGGAGTTTTTACAAGCTCCGATTTTTTTGCAGTTTGAGATGTTCTGCGGTTTGAGATTACGTGAACGATCTCGTTACCAAAATTCCCATTGCCAACAAAAATACTAACCCTAATAATCCTGCTAAGGGTTTGCGATCGATGCCCGTTCCCCATTCTGGAGCAGTGGCTTCGTACCTCAACATCTTTGCAGTATCCAGACTCGCAATCATCCAAACCCAGCCCGCATGCAGTCCCCAAGGGAGTCCAATACTATTTTGATCTTGCACAAACGCCAAACATAAAACCACACCCATTAATGCCAACCCTGGCAATTGTGGAATCTGGGCGCGACCCTCCCAAATCAAATGCAGTGCCGAAAAAATGACGCTAGAGACAATCGCCGCACTCCAAAAATCAGACGCAAATTCTCCAAAACAGAACCCGCGAAACACCCATTCTTCCGTAAATCCAATCCAAATCCCTAATACTAACGTCGGCAAACATGCCGCGAGCCATTGCTTCCAATTCTTCAGGTTCCAGTGCAGCCAACCGATCGCAGTTTGCACGCCAAACAGAATTAAAATTCCGATCGCACCAATCCCCAACCCGATCGCACTGGAACTGAAAAGATGCAAATCCCAACTCACTCCAAATGTCGGGAAATCCCGCTCTTTTACCCGTGAAACTCCCCATAAAACGAGTGGAGCAATTCCGTAAAGTGAGGCGACAAGCGGTAATTTCTGTGACGATTGTAGCGGTTCAAATGGTCTCCACTTCATGGCAATTGCGATCGGAATCGCGAGCGGTAGCCATAACAGGAACCATGCCAAAAAAAAGAATCCTATCTGAATCAGAGGAGGCGCTTGTGAGAGACTCTTAACAAACGAATCCAACGCGATCGAGATAGGAAAATTCATTATCAAACTCAACTGATATTTATTTAGAAAGCGAACTAATCTTCTTCAGCGGTGTCCACTGCGCCATTTTTACTCGCTTTGTCGCTATCGAGTTGAATCAGATGGATATGCTTGTAACCCAGCTTAATTTCAAACTCGTCTCCCGGCTTTAAACCCATCGCTTTTGTATAAGCTGCGCCGATCACAATTTGCCCATTTTGATGAACACTGACGCGATAAGTCGGTTCACGTCCCCGTCCATCTTTTGTGCCTTCTGGGTCGAGAGGTAGCCCTTTCGCAACCAATAAAGCATCATAAAAATCAGTCAAATTGACACGAGTTTGGTTGTTCTTCGTGACAGTGTAATAGCCACATCGCTTAGCCGTTTCTCGACGAGGCAGATGGGACAGTTCTTTTACTTTTTGAAGTAATGCCTTCCCTGTTAATGGGGTGGTTGCAGGTTCACTCATCTGCTACAGGATTTCCCTAACGAATTCTGAAATGGTTCTTGAGCGTCAATGTTTGAATGTTTGACTTAATAAAATATATCTCTAAACGCCTATTTTTGAACAGTCACTTTGAATAATTTGCCACACTATCAATATTTTTGATTAAATCTTGCAATTCCATCCGGATACATTTCTAAGAATGCCTTTTTACATTGCTTGATGAAGTAGAATCTATGACTCTGAATGTCAGAAAAAATCCGTGCTCGAATCAAGAATTGTGATCACAATTATGAATTTGAATCGAAAGTTTAAGCTCGATTTAATGAAGACGATCGCTTTTATTTCAGGAGTTTACATCGATCGCCTAGCTTGAAACAACAGTGTTAAACTATGCTTCTGGATCAGCCGTACTCTGAGAGTGTATGCAAGTTGTTTTTAAGATTGTCCGACAGGATCAAAATGCTGCCTCGCGTGTGGAATCGTATTCATTAGAGGTAGAACCCGGGACTACGATTCTCGACTGCCTGAATCGAATTAAGTGGGAGCAAGATGGCACACTTGCCTATCGTAAAAATTGCCGCAATACAATTTGTGGCAGTTGTTCGATGCGAATTAATGGACGCTCGGCATTAGCTTGTAAGGAAAATGTGGGCAGTGAGATAGCGAGATTTGCCCCCGATGCTGAGATTCCAGAAATTACGATCGCACCGATGGGAAATATGCCTGTGATCAAAGATTTGGTTGTGGATATGTCCAGCTTCTGGGCAAATTTGAAGGCGGTTGATCCCTATGTCAGTACTGCATCTCGCCAAATTCCAGAACGCGAATTTTTGCAATCTCCAGAAGAGCGTGACAAGCTCAATCAGACGGGCAATTGTATTATGTGCGGAGCCTGCTATTCCGAATGTAATGCCCGCGAGGTGAATCCGAATTTTGTCGGGCCTCATGCGCTCGCGAAAGCTTATCGGATGGTGGAAGATTCGCGTGACGATCGCAGCGACGATCGCTTGGATAAATACAACCAATCGACCGATGGAGTCTGGGGCTGTACTCGCTGTTATTACTGCAATGCGGTTTGTCCAATGGAGGTTGCTCCGATGGATCAAATTGGCAAGATTAAGCAAGAAATTCTCGCGCGTAAAACGACCGAAGTGACGCGCTCAATTCGCCACCGCAGAACTTTAATCGATTTAGTGAAAAAGGGCGGTTGGATTGATGAGCGTCAATTTGGGTTACAGGTGGTTGCCAATAATTTTCGCGATTTAGGTGGTTTGATTAGTCTGGCTCCATTGGGCGTGAGAATGTTGACGAAGCGCAAGCTGCCGATGGGATTCGAGCCGTCTGAAGGCGTGAAGACTGTACGATCGCTGATTGAATCTGTGCAGGCATTTGAGGCACAATCAAAACGTTGAGTTTTCGGAACGATTTGATGACTGAAAGTGCCCCTGAATCCCAGGAAACTGTGGAACAAGAAACCGAGAATCAACCTGCATTGGGTTGGACACCTTATGCCGAGTTAATGAATGGACGTTTTGCCATGATTGGATTTGTGGCATTGTTGATTCTACAATTTGTCACCCGTCAAGACTTTTTTACCTGGTTAGGCTTTTAATCTCTAGATACAGAATCTAGATAAAAAAAGGAGCGCTAGACTAGCGCTCCTTTTTCAATTCGTTCAATTCAATCGTTACCAAGTGTCTTGCCGATTTCCATCGATCGGGCGGTAGTCTACATAACCACCGTCTTCAGGTTGATTGATATCTTCAACCGAGGAAGAACTCCGACGCGGGCGATTAGATTTAGCAGAATTGCGACGCGGCGGACGGCTCGTAAAATCTTCTTGAGGCTCATCAAATGACGCATCCCGACGCGGGCGACGACCTGACGGACCTAAACGAGGTTCACCTGCCCGCTCCGAACGCACTGGACGCTCGTACTCTTCTTCACGCTCAGGTCTTCTACGCCGAGCTTCGCGAAGCTGCTCACGACGCTCGCGTTCTGCAAAGCTTACGGTATAGTCGTCTTCAAACTCAGCCTGATAATTCCGGCTGACTGGACGACTATCATCGACGATCGGGGTTTCCCGTTTTGCTTGCTCGGTCGAAATTTGACGTAATCTCAAATTCTCAAACACAAAGTAGATAGCGGCTCCCGTCAGCAGGACTTGACCGAACTGCATGATCGGGTCAAACCGCCAGCCGTAAAAAATCAGAATCAACCCGCACAGTAGCCCAACTGCCGAAAAGAAAATATCGGTATCACGAGCAATTTGCGGTCGAAACGATCGAACTGCATACAGGGAAGTCCCGCCGACCGCCAGGACGATCCCAGAGATACTTGCCAAATTGAACTGAAAATTAACCATGTCCGGTCTCCAAGGATAGTCCTATGTTAGCGGCTTCTCCCGCAATTCTCCACGAAAATCTACGTTTAGAATAGGCAAAAACCTCAGTCTGTTCGCAAGCGTCCAGGTTCTGAGGTTCGACTCTAATATAACTGGTTCGGTTCAAATCACCAGTGTTTCTAATTAATTGCGTTGAATTTTGTCTTTTTGGCTAACGAAAATCAAAAATGCAGTTGCGGGAACCACGACGATTACGAGTCCTGCAACTAAGCTCAACAGAAAGTTCATTAAAGAAGGGGTCATAGGTCTTTCAAGTCCTTATCGACAACACGCAAGTCATCATAATTTTAATAGTTTGTCATGTATTTGTATAGCAAACCGTCGCAAAGTCCTGGATTTCTCGATTCAAGAATGAGGAACTGCTTGACTGCTACAATGCTTGCGTCGATTCTCGATAGAATGAGATCAAGTTACAAAGCTTAAAGATTTGGCACGAAAACTTATGGATGCTACAACGATCGCTCTTACTTCTCTCAGCATTGCGTTGGGTGCGATGACGTTTCTGTTTATTGTTCGAATTGTTTTGACTTGGTATCCGCAGGTGGAATTGCAGAAGTTCCCGTTCAATCTAGCCGCGATTCCAACTGAACCTTTTTTAGCGCTGACTCGCAAAGTGATTCAACCGTTGGGCGGAGTAGATATCACGCCAATTATTTGGGTCGGAATTTTCAGCCTGTTGCGTGAAATGCTGTTGGGTCAGCAAGGCATTTTGACGATGATGTTTTAAGCTGAAAGAACTTCAGCACTACCTGAAATGACACAAGCGAAACTTCGATTTAGCACGATCGAGGAATATTTGGCGTATGACGATGGAACTGACACCCGTTACGAGTTGGTGGATGGGGTGTTGGTAAACATGGGATCGGAAAAGAGACTGAATGAGAAAATTGCACTATGGCTGTTGAGCCAATTTCTACAAGTTGTCTCGATCGATTTAATTGCCAGAGGAACGCAAATCGCGGTTAAGAGTTCATCTGTAACGGCTCGGAACCCTGATTTGATGATTCTGACAGAAGACTTAGATCAGATGCTGAGCCAGCAGAATCAATCTCTAATCACGGCAAATATGCCTGCCCCAGTGCTTGTCGTTGAAGTCGTCTCGCCCGGTGAACCTGGAAGCGAAAATTATGACAGAGACTACATCGATAAGCGAAGAGAATACGCAGAACGTGGTATCCCTGAATATTGGATCATTGATCCGGCTCGAAGTGTAGTGACTGTATTGCGCTTAGATGGAAAGCAATATCAAGAAGTCGGGCAATTTCAAGACTCTGATATTGTCCTTTCTCCAAGCTTTCCGCAACTGAATTTAACTGCGATGCAGATTCTAAAAGCAGGCTGAAAGTTTGTCGATCGCTCGAGTTGAGCCGCTCCTAGTCTCTTCTCGAATTCACCAACTTACTCGATACACTTGGCATGGAATGCCGTCTTTATACTAGTCCGTAACTCTTCGCAGACTCCAATGAAATATCTGGCAGATTGCAAAGCATATCGTCCCACGTTTTCTGTGAGTGCAACGAATCTACAATCAGTGGAAGAGGATCTGAAAGAATTGCTGGAAAATCAGCCTCTTCAGGAAATTGAATTGTGAACGCTAACTGCTCTTGAGGAGGAGTAAATTGAGCGTTAACTCCTGCCTTGTTCCCTCTTGCATCAACCCGATACCAACCAATCTCAGGCAAATAGATTGCATTGAATCCGTGTAAGCTGTACGGCGCACCCTGATCATCAATACTCAAGCGCTGATAACAGAAACCTGTTGGAATCTGGTTTGCCCGTAATAGTGCTGCAAGCAAATGGCTTTTCGCAAAGCAATACCCTGTTTTATGTTGAAGCACATCTGATGCCCGACAAGTCACAGGATTCAGTTGGTAATCATAACTGTGACGAATTTCATCTCGTACCCACTCAAAACACGCTTTTGCAATTGCGATCGGAGTCTCACATTTTAATGCGATCTGATTGGCGCATTCCAGGATGTCGGGATGCTGCCAATCAATCATTTCACTAACTTTCAAAAACTCTTCCATCTCAAGCAAAGTAATTTGTCTAGGAGATGATGTCGCCAAAGTTTGTCTATTTTCCCGACATCATCACCTTATCGACGAAATTCGTGTAAATATCGCCTTTCTGAAACTCAGGGGTTTCCAGAATTCGTTGATGGAAGTTGATCGTCGTTGGTAAACCTGTGACTGCACATTCTCGCAGTGCTCGCTTCATCCGCAGAATGGCAGACGGACGATCGTGTCCCCAAACAATCAATTTGCCAATCAAAGAATCGTAATACGGCGGAATCTCATAGTCGGTATAAACATGAGAATCCATGCGTACACCTGGCCCACTCGGCGGAAGATACCCGCTAATGCGTCCAGGGCTAGGTCGGAAATTGTGATCGGGATCTTCTGCATTAATTCGACACTCGATCGCATGTCCACGCAGTTCAATATCGTCTTGAGTAAAGCGAAGTTCTTCCCCTTGGGCGATCCGAATTTGCTCTGCAATTAAGTCGGTTCCTGTAATCATCTCAGTCACAGGATGCTCAACCTGAATGCGAGTATTCATCTCCATGAAATAGAACTCACCCGAACGATCGAGCAAAAACTCAACGGTTCCTGCACCGACGTAATTAATCGACTTGGCGGCTGCAACCGCTGCTATTCCCATTTTTTGACGCAACTCAGGCGTAATTGCAGAACTGGGAGCTTCTTCTAACAGTTTTTGGTGACGACGCTGAATCGAGCATTCACGCTCACCCAAATGCACCACATTTCCATAACTATCTGCCAAAATCTGAAACTCAATATGTCGAGGATTTTGCACAAATTTTTCAACATACACCCCTGGATTGCCAAAAGCTGCTTCTGCTTCTCCTTGCGCTGCATGAAAGAGCTTTTCAAGTTGATCATCGTCGGGAACGAGCCGCATACCACGCCCGCCGCCTCCGGCTGTCGCTTTAATGATGACGGGATATCCGATCGATCTTGCAATCTCTCTCGCTTCTTCTTCGCTATGCACTAGGCCCTTACTGCCGGGAACCGTTGGCACTCCGACTTGCTGCATCGTTTTTTTCGCAGTCGATTTGTCCCCCATCGCTCGAATCGAATCGGGAGAAGGCCCAATAAACGCGATTTGGTGATCCGCACAAATTTCTGCGAAGCGAGCATTCTCGGCTAAGAATCCATAGCCAGGGTGAATCGCTGTGGCGTTGCGCGTCAGAGCTGCGGCAATAATATTGGGAATGTTGAGATAGCTCTTGCTACTGGCAGGTTCGCCAATACAGACCGCTTCATCGGCTAACTGAACGTGAAGAGAATTACGATCGATGGTCGAGTGCACCGCCACCGTCGAGATTCCCATCTCTTCACAGGTGCGAATGATTCGTAGGGCAATTTCTCCCCGGTTTGCAATTAAAATTTTTGAGAAACGCATTTCAGTAGCCTAGATCCGTAAACAGTAGGATAAAGCGAATAGGGGTGCATTGCGTAGATTTTTGTCGATTAGTTCGGGAGTTGCCGCATCACCGCAGGCGCAAGGGCTGACCAGAGCGGCGTATTAATTCCTGCCGCGTCTAAAGCTTCGGCTGACCAACTGTTACAAGTTCGTAATGCAGAATACTGTCCAGTTGCCGCATAAAAGCCATCGGTGGTGGCGGCTCCATCTTTAAGATGGATTAACTTACCTTGAGCATCGTGATCGAAGGAGTTCTGCACGAAATTGACAAACGCAAGATACTGTTCTCGATCGACTCCGACACATCGAACTTCTTTGGGTCGCTCCGCATAGCCTTGCACATACATGACCGAGGCATTGCCCGGTTTGAATAAGACTCTAGCAATATCGAAAACGTTCATACTCTGCCAATCTGGGACTTCTGTGTACCAAATACGATCGCCCCATCCCATTTTCAAATATCGGTAATCTTCATGTATATCACTGCCAATTTGTTCCAGGTTCAGAAATTTTTGCCAATCATAAACGCCGTTGTCAACTGGCATTATTAAATTCACATGCATCGCATCACCCTCAACATAGATTTGATACGGGTGATCGCTGCAAGATTGTGCAGTGTTCCAGCGACGGGGAGTGAAAAAGCCGATCGTCAAGGCACTGCTTAGTAACAAAACTCCACATATTGCGCTCTGAGCGAGGCGAATAAACGCAGTACGATACTTCATGTGAACTTATGAGTAGAAATTATGGGCAGAAAACCGACTCCCACTGAAAAAAGAGTGACGCTATCGGGGGTGAGTTGGCAAGCATTTGAAGAATTGCTTGGGGAGTTGGGGACAGAGCGCACCGCCCGGATGACCTACGATCGCGGCAAGCTGGAAATGATGACCCCGCTTGAAGAACACGATCGCTGTAATCGCTTGATCGAGTCACTGATTTTGGTGATTGCAGATGAACTCTATCTAAAAATTCAGTCCCTTGGATCGGTCTTGCTGACACTTCCGGAGGTGGGTCGCGCGATTCAACCAGAAGGCGCTTATTCGCTGAGCGAGGTGCGCTTGACGAAGCGAGCAGAAATGGATATGAGTCGTGTGGCTCCTCCCGATTTGGCCATTGAAATTGCGATTAATATCGGCAAACTCGATCGCTTTTCGATGTATGCCTCAATGGGTGTGCCGGAACTGTGGTTTTATCTGACTACAGTTGGGGATGATGTGCTGAAAGGGAATTTGCAGATTTTTCAGCTTCAAGGCGATCGCTATGTGGAGACGGCGAATAGTCGATTATTTCCGACGTTACCTGGAAAGCGAATTTTAGAGTTTTTGGAGCAGAGCGATACGATCGGGCTAGCTCAGGCTTTAACTGTGCTACGCGACTGGGCAAAAAAGCAACTTTGAAGCTAGAAGTGCAGTTGTGTATTTAAGAGAATGTTCTACAAAGTATCAACTGTTTCCTTGCTCCGTTCTAGCTCGCCCCGGAATGAAATCCCAGGGCTAACGGTGCGAAGTCCACTAAAGGGACTGAAGACCCCATTCTGGTTGGCTGGTAGTCCCTTCAGTGGACTTTGTTCAACTAGCCCCGAATTCATTCCGGGGCGGGTGAGTGTGTCTCAACGATTACTTTGTAAAACATCCTCTAAAACTCTACATCGTCCTCTTCCGCTTCTCCAATGACTGAAAGCTGAAATTGCTGTTTTAAAGCTGGAATGACTGGGCAAGGTGCGCGATCGTCTAAATTTTCCGGCTTGCTCCAGCTAAACGGAGCTTGCTTTGCCGCAGAAAGCCACAACAATCGTTTTGCTCGCGTCATCGCAACATACAACAGTCGAAACTCTTCAGCCGTTTTCAAATATCCGGCACGTTCCCAAGCTTGATCATTATCAGGAATTGGTTCTTGATGCACGATCGCTCTAATTTGTGCTCGTGCAACTTCTGGCAAAGTATACTCTCCCAAGAACCTTGCTGCTGGAGGAATGTAGAGCGATCCAGGAATCATATTCTCATGCAAAAAAGGCATAAAAACATAGTCCCAATCTAATCCTTTAGCTTTGTGCATTGTAATGATAGTAATCTGACTGGCACGAACATAGCGATCGTCATCTTCTGCTTCGACTGGCTCAAATCGCTCCGAAGTCACAATCTCTGCGAGTACTTCTAAAATAGCAGTCAGCGAATTCTCCCGCGTTTGCTGCATGATGCGTTCTGCAAGCTTATCTGCGGTTGCTAATTCGGTTTGCTCATAGTTCAGCGTATAAGCTAAAAACGAAATGAGTTGATACAGCGGTAGCTCTAATCTAGCTCGGAGCAAGCTAGTACAGAACCGACTAGCTTGTTGTACTTGCGGAGATTGCGGTGGATCAAGCGGAGCCGGATATAAAAATTGTTCAGGAAAAGCAATCAGCGCATTGAGATCTTGGGCGGGAATGATGCGACGATGCACAAACACTGATAAGGCTGCTTTGAGATTATCCGGTGAATGCGGTCGATCGAGAAATTGCAAAAGTGAGAGCATTTCAGCCGGAATATGCGACTGACGATCGCGCATTCCTACCTCAAAAATTGCAAGCTTTTCATCAAACCAGCGTGTGAGTTCTCTCGCCACAAATCGCCCTTGATCATTCGTTCTCACTAACACAGCAGCAGTGCGGTGTGGAAACTGGTTGAATAGTGCGATCGCTCTCTTACCAATCCATTCCACAGTTTGATGCACATCTTCTGGCGTGTGAATCTCAAAGCCTAATCCTTCAGGATTGGGATTGGCATCTGCTTGTGGGTCATTCGCAGCAACAGGGTGAATCATCTGCGATCGAAATGGTGCAGTTTCTTCTTTGGCATAAGTTCGATTTACCCATTTCAAAACATAGTTAGCCGCTTCAAGAATAATGCGACTGCTGCGACCTGCTTGATTCATTTCCGCAAGTCGATTTTCTAAAGAACAAGCCTGACAGAATTCTCGAAAGAAAACCGGATCAGCAGGCGTAAAGGTTGAGTTAATGGCTTGATTCGGATCACCCACTCGAATCAAATTCTGCTGATCGGAATCTGCATCAGTCGCCAATAGTTCTAGTAACTGAGTCTGAAGCGGGCTAGAATCTTGAGCTTCATCTTCAAACACTGCAAAAACTTGAGATTGCCAACGCGATCGCACACTCGGATGCTCTAAGACTCTCAATGCACCGAGAATCATCTCGTCATAATCAATAAAATTCCTTTGCTGTAATTGCAGTTGATATTGCTCATACAGTCCTGCTGCGATCGCTAAAATGTCATACTCATCCGAGGTCACTTGATTTCTCAAATCCTCAGGTGCCAATCCCGAACTCTTAGCTTCTCGAATTACGGTTTCAGCTAATGCAGGCAGAACTTCAGTTCTCAAGACAGATTGCCGTCTCAAGCGTTCTGTCTCTTCTCCATCGAATTGCTGCCCCTCTAACAAGCGTTGATACAAGGTTGGATTCATACCAATCCATTGCTCAACACTGGTTCGGATCAGGCGACTGCCTTGTGTTGGAGTAATCAGCACTGCGTCTGGATTCAAGTTCGATCGCTCAGGAGCACTTCGAGCGATCGACCAGGCTAATCCATGCAAGGTATGCACGACGAAACCGCCTTGAGGCAAACTGAGCGTTTTCAGATGCGCTCGAATTTTAGATTTAATATTTGCAGCGGCAGATCGCGTAAAGGTGACGACGACTAACTGCCGCCGACTATGCAGTTGATATTTCGCGATCGTCATTGCTGCTGCAACTGCCATTCCGGTCGATTTTCCGGCTCCTGGCACGGCGGAAACTGCCAACCGACCTTCGCTCCAATCTGCAATCTCTCGTTGCCCAGGACGAAGTGTACTGCG
>VFQU01000647.1_pt1 | contig 27687 bp, 24 predicted proteins | sample 3512311 | NCBI WGS metagenome assembly VFQU01 (sample SAMN10412377, study PRJNA504923) | tailings metagenome | isolation source: Relicate 3 Philex TSF3 active mining site | place: Philippines: Tuba, Benguet | collected 2017-08-29
TGAGCCCCTTCGACACGCACATCAGATCCGGCGCGATACCGGCCTGCTCGCAGGCGAACAGGGTGCCCGTGCGGCCGAAGCCCACGGCGATCTCGTCGGCGATGAAGTGCACGCCGTGGCGGGTGCAGAGTTCGCGCGCCCGCTTCAGGTAGTGCGGGTGGTGCATGCGCATGCCGCCCGCGCACTGCACGAGAGGCTCGACGATCATCGCGCTGATGGTGTCGCCCTCGCGCTCGAACAGCGCTTCGAGCGATTGCGCGGCGCGTTCGGCGCAGTCGCGCGGGCTCTCGCCGGGCAGGGTGTCCCAGGCATCCGGCGAGGGCGTGAAGATCGGCGAGATCAGCAGCGGCGCGTACACCCGCCGGTACAGCGGGATGTCGGAGACGGCCAGCGCGCCCAGGGTCTCACCGTGGTAGCTGTTCGACAGCGCGACGAAGCGCGTGCGCCTGTCGTCGCCGCGGTTGCGATGGCTGTGGAAGCTCATCTTCAGCGCGACCTCGATGCCAGCCGAGCCGTTGTCGGCGTAGAACACCTTGGCGAAGGGCTGCGTGCCTTCGGCGTGGGGTGCGAGCCGCAGCAGCGCCTCGGCCAGCTCGATCGCCGGCGCATGGCTGAAGCCGGCCAGGATCACCTGCTCCAGCTGCTGCGCCTGTCGGGCGATGGCCGCACCGATGCGCGGCTCCGCATGGCCGAACAGATTGGTCCACCACGAGCTGACCGCATCGAGATAGCGCCGGCCCTCGAAGTCGATCAGCCAGGCGCCTTCGCCGCGAGCGACCGGCACCAGCGGCAGCAGATCGGTGTGGTGCTCGCGCATCTGCGTGCAGGGGTGCCAGAGCACCTCCAGATCGCGCTGGCGCCAGCGGGCTTGCAGGGAAGGGGCGGTCGACATCGCTTTGCTACACTCGCGCGGTTCGTTTTCACAGGCGGCCCGCAGGGGCCGGATCACCAGCCCGCCATGATCTTTCGCCGCTCCTCCCGCGTCCATGCCGACGTCCCTGCGCGCCTGTCAGCCTCACGCTCCATGCGCGGCTTCACCCTGATCGAAATCCTCGTGGTGGTGACCATCCTCGGCATCCTGGCCGCGCTCGTGGTGCCGCAGCTGATGAGCTATCCGGACGAGGCGCGCGTGACCCGCGCCCAGCAGGATATCCAGTCGCTGCGCACCGCGCTCGATCTCTACCGCATGGACAACTTCAGCTACCCCAGCACCGAGCAGGGCCTGGGCGCGCTGGTGGCCAAGCCCGGCGGTCGCCCGGAAGCGCCGAACTGGCGCAGCGGCGGCTACATCAAGGAGCTGCCCAAGGACCCCTGGGGCGGCGACTACGTGTATCTCAGCCCCGGCCAGACTGGCGACTTCGATCTCTATTCGCTGGGCGCCGATCGCGCGCCGGGCGGCGAGGGCGCGGCTGCCGACATCGGCCGCTGACCCGCCATGGCGCGGGCCTCGCTGCCGCGGTCCTTCGCTGGGGGCGTCCGCACACGCGGCTTCAGCCTGATCGAAGTGCTGGTGGTGGTGGTGATCCTCGGCGTGGTCGTGGGCGCCGTGGTGCTGTCCGTCGGCGGCGGCGCCTCGCGCGGGCTCGAAGCCCAGGCCACGCGCCTGCAGGCCCTGCTGCGTCTGGGCTGCGAGCAGTCCGAGCTCACCGGCCGCGACCTCGGCATGTTCCTGAGCCGCCGCCGCATCGAGTTCGCTTGGCGCGGCCCCGACCGCTGGTACCCGCTGGTGGATGCCCCCCGCGAGCCCCTGCGCCCGCGCGCGCTGGACGAGGGCATCGAGTGGACGCTGGAGCGCGACGGCGAGCGACTCGGCCTGCTTGAAGACCCGCCTGCCGACCCGCAGCTGCTGTGTCTTGCCAGCGGCGAGCTGAGCCCCTTCCGCATCGAGCTCTCGCGCACCGACGTGCCGGAGCGCTGGCGGCTTGAAGGTCGCCCGGACGGGCAGGTGCTGCGGGAGCGTGGGGATGGCTGAGCGGCCGAGATTCGGGAATCGGGAATCGGGAATCGGAAGCCCGACCCACGCTCATCTCGTTGGCGCAAGAATCCGTCGAGCCGGGGACTTGCGGCGGGGTCTGCACCGAGCCCAGCACGTCGCGCTTTTGACCGATTCCCGTTTCCCGATTCCCGATTCCCGGCCGCGGCGACTGCCGCGGCATGCCGGCTTCACCCTGCTCGAAGTGCTGATCGCGCTGTTGATTCTCTCGCTCGCGTTGGTGGCGCTGATCCGCGCGGCCGGCTTGCAGGCGCAGGCGTTGACCCATCATCGCGACAGCACGCTGGCGCAGTGGGTGGCGTCCAACGTGGCGACTGAGCTGCGCGCGCAGGGAGCGCCGCCGGTGGGGCGCCAGCAGGGCGAGATGCGCATGGGCCCGCAGCGCTGGCGCTGGCAGGCCGAGACCAGCGACACCGACGTCGAGCGCGTGCGGCGCATGGAAATCACTGTGTTCGCGGTCGAAGGCGACAGTCTCGCCGGCAGCGAGGCCGATCCCGTCGCCCGCCTCACCGCGTTCGCCACGCCATGATCCTCGACCGCGCTCCACGAAGCTGTGCGAAGTCAAGCTCGGTCGGCCCTGCGTCGAACTCGTCGGATACCGTGGCCTTGTCTCCCGTCCGCAGGCTCGCCGCGGACTGCGCGCCGAGTCCTGACGCCTTGCCCTCGCGCACCACCCTCGGGCACTCGTCGGAGCGCGTTCCGGCGGCATGCAAGCGCGCGTCTTCGCTGCCCAGGCTCGACGCGCGCACGCGCTCGCGCCAGCAGGGCTTCACCCTGCTTGAAGTCGTGGTCGCGGTGGCTCTGTTCGCCGTGGTCGCAGCACTCGCCTACGGTGGCCTCGACAGCGTGCTGCGCGCGCGCGGGCAGCTTGAGGCTCAGGCCGATCAGCTGGCGCGCCTGCAGTTCGCGGTGGGGCAGATCGAGCGCGATCTGCGCGCGGCCGCGGCGCGACCGGTGCGTGACGGCTTCGGCCAGCGCCAGCCGGCGCTGGTCGGTACCAGCACCGGCATTGAACTGAGCCGTCATGGCTATGCCAATGGCCTGGACGCGCGCCGCGCCGAGATCGAGCGTGCCGCCTACCGGCGGATGGAGGATCGCTTGCAGCGCCTGCGCTGGCCGGTGCTCGATCGTGCGCCAGGTACGCTGCCCGAGCAGGTGGAATTGCTGGAGGGCGTCAGCGATTTCCGCCTGCGCTACTTCGCGCGCAGCGGCCGCGAGCACGATCGCTGGCCGGCGCCGGGCGGCAGCGAGCCGCTGCCGGTGCGCGTCGAAGTGGAGATCGAAGTCGAAGGCCTGGGTCGCGTGCATCGCCTGTTGGAACTGCCCGACGCGGAGGCGCGGCTGTGAGCGTGCGCATGCGAGCCCCGACGGCAGGCCCGCGGCGCCAGCGCGGGGTGGCCTTGATCGTGGCGGTGCTGGTGCTGGCGCTGGCGGCGGTGATCGTGGTGGGCCTGCTGGATGCCGGTGAGATCGCGCAGGCGCGCACCCGCAACAGCCTGCGCGCCGAACAGACCTGGCAGCTGCAGCGGGGGCTGGAGGCCTGGGCCGCGCAGGCCCTGCGCGAGGACCAGCGCGCCGAGCCCGGCGTTGATGCCTTCGACGACCTGTGGGCGCAGCCGCTGCCGCCGCTGGACATTCCTGGTGGCCGCATCGTTGGCCGTCTGCGTGAGCAGGGCGGCTGCCTCAACATCAACAGCCTGCTGCGTGGCGACGAGCCCGACGAGCGGGCGCGCCAGCGCTTCGAGCGCCTGCTGCGTGCGCTCAACCTGAACCCGCTGGTGGCCGCGCAGGCGCTGGACTACATCGACGCCGACATCGACCCCAACGGCGGCGGCGCCGAGGACGGCGCGCATCTTGCCCAGACGCCGGCGCGCCGCGCCGCCAACCGGCCGATGCAGCATGTCTCCGAGCTGCGCCTGCTGCCGGCGCTCGATGGCGAGGGCTACCGCCGCCTGCGCCCGCACGTGTGCGCGCTGCCGCAGGGCGTGCCGATCAACCTCAACACCGCCTCCGTGGAGCTGTGGATGAGCCTCGACGAGGCGATCACCCGTCGCCAGGCGGAGATCCTGGCGCGCGAGGGGCGTGCGCGCTACCGCGATCTCGGCGAGGTCAATCGCGAGCTGGAGCGCCTGGGCCTGCCGCCGCAGCCCGAGGACGCCGCGCTGGGCGTCTACACCAGCCATTTCGTGCTGGAGGCGGACATCCTGTTCGACGAGCTGCCCTTCCGCTACAGCAGCCACCTCTACCGCGACCGCGAGATGGTGAGCGTGCTGGCGCGCACGCGCGGCGAGCTGTAGCGGGCGGCACGGGGCACAGGAGCGGCTGGCTCAGCCGGACGTCGCTCGTTCAAGTTTCACCGGCGGGCAGGAGAGGGCTCTCGCTGCCGCTTCGTCGCCGCCGCGCACCAGCGCGCCGCCACGGCCGGCGAAGTCACGCAGACCGCGCGCTCCGAGGCCACGCGCACCGCGCGCTCCAGCAGCTGGATGTCGGCCTCGTGCTGGCGGGCCACGTGGGGGTCTTCGAAGAAGACCACGCGCTGGCAGCGGTCGGCCAGCACCAGTTCGGCGATCTGCGCGTCGCCGCCCAGCGGGCCGCTCTGGTAGCGGTCGACGAAGTCGCGCTCGCGCGGCCAGCCCTTCGACCAGGCCAGCTCGTTCAGGCGCCCGCCAGTCGTGCCGGTGGCGATGCGGCGGGCGAAGCGCGCCAGCAGGTCGAAGTGGCGGTCGGCGAACTCGACCATGGCCTGCTTGCGCGAGTCGTGGGCGATCAGCGCCACAGTCTGCCGCTCGAAGGCGAACAGCGGGGCGGCGTCTTCGCTGGCGCCCAAGCCCGCCAGCACGCGCTCGACTTCGATCCACTCGACCGCACCCGCCAGTGTCGACACGAAGGGCTTGTCGTGGGTCACGCACTGGCGCTTCAGTGCCTGCGCCTCGGGATAGATCGAGGACGGGTCGACCGGGTCCATCAGGTAGATCGCGCCGTCCAGCGCGGGCGCGATCTCGGTGCCGCCGGCGATGCCCGAAACCAGCTTCATCAGCCCGCCTTCGCGGCCCATCGGGTAGCGCACGAGGCCCGGGTAGTCGGCCAGCGCGCGCCGCGATTCGATCACATCGAAGGTACGACCGACGGCGTGCAGGCCCAGCCCCAGCGCACGAATGCTTGGGCCCGAGCGGCGCAGCCAGCGGAACAGCAGGGCATCCGGGCCTTCGTGGTGGCGGCGGTTGGCGGCGAGGCCGAAGCGCAGGGGCATGGTGGTTTGGAGGCGGCTGTCGAGGATGCGCGCCACGTTAGCGGATGCAGGCTGCGCTTGGGCGAGCCTGCATCCGTATTCAGCGCCGCGTGCCGCTAGCGTCGGCCGATCAGGCCGAAGCCGGTGGCGCCGTTGTCGCCCACGAGCAGCAGCAGTTCTTCGCCCTCCGCGCTCTGGAGCCAGCCCCGACCGCTGAAGGCGGGGATCGAGGCGCTGCCTGTTGAGCGCAGCTCGAAGCGGAGGAAGCCCGCGCTGCCTGCCACTGGGGTGATCTCGCCGACGAACCGGCAGCCGGCCGCTGGCTCGTTGGGAGCGTAGCGAATGCAGACGCTGCCATCCGCGGCGACCTCGATCGCGCCGTCCGCATCGAAGAACTGGTTGCGCAGACGCAGGGACCACAGTCCCGCGACGCGCGCCGGCGACAGCAGCGAGCGGCCGTTGGGCGACAGCACGAGCTCACGGGCCTGGGCCGTGCCATCTCGCAGCGTCAGCTGACCGCCCTCGCGAGTGAGCGAGCCCTCGGCGGTGAGCCCCAGAGGCTGGGTGGTGAGTCCCGTTGCCCAGTAGTTGAAGAAGCGCTGGAACTCACGCACGCCGTTTGACCCGATTCTGGCTCGGCTCACGAAGCTTGGCGCGCCGACGAACTGCGGGCCGGGTACTGCGTCGGCCCGTGTGGCCAGCGGAGTGAGCATCCACAGCTCGCCTTGCTCGTCGATTGCGGCATAGGCGGCAGGCTGGTGCGTTTCGACGCCGGTCAGCAGAACGGACGTCCCGCTTGCCTCCCCGTCGAGGTCGCAGTCCAGCCCGGCAATACGCGTCAGTCGGCGGATCTCGCTGCTGCCGCTGCCGTAGCCGGGCAGGTCGCTGTCCCACTGCAGCAGACCCTGATCACAGCTGCTGAAGTCCAGCGCGACTTCGCCCCAAACGGGCATGCGCAGGTCGGCGTTACGGAAGCTGCCGAAGCGCATGCCGCGCGGCGCGTAGGCCGTGGCCTCGATGCGTCGGCCTTCGATGCGGCCGTCAAGGTAGAGGTGCACCGGGTTGCCCTCGGTGTCGTACACGTACCAGAAGGCGAGCGCGCGCTCGTTATCGAGGATTTCCACCGACAGGCCGTGGCCGCTCTGTGCGGGGTTGTACCAGGCGCCGCTGATGCCGGGCGGCAGCTCGGCGGCGGCGAGCGCGGGAAGGAGCAGGGCAAGGCAGGCGAGGCGGCGAGGTATGGATGTCATGAAGGTCACTCCGGCAGTGCGAGAAATGGATCCAGCAGGAAAGGCAGCAGGGCACGGGTCATCCCGTCTACGCAGGTTCGACGACGTGTCGCGAAAGGGCGCAGCACAGACTTCCGGTGCAGGATGCCAAAGCGTCGGCAACTGCACTGTTGCGTGACTGTAGGCCGGATGTGGCCGCCCTTCGGGCCTGTGGGCTCGGGCGGTTGGCGAATGCACGAAGGGCACGCGGAGATTCCGCCCCTTGCCGCGGCGGCATCCGGTGGCGTTCGCTGTGCGCCCAGGGGCCTCTCGCAGCGGGTTCCTGTGCGTGCGACCGGGCTCAGCTGCTGAGCGTGAGCGGGATGCTGCGCCACTCAGGCTTCGGCGGTTCCACCGGACGCATCTCGATGCAGTCGACCGGGCAAGGCGGCAGGCAAAGATCGCAGCCGGTGCAGAGTTCGGCGATCACTGTGTGCATGCGCTTGGGCGCGCCGACGATGGCGTCGACTGGACAGGCCTGGATGCATTTGACGCAGCCGATGCACAGCTCTTCGAGGATGAAGGCCACACGCGGCGGCTGTTCGATGCCGTGTTCGGCCGACAGCGGCTTGGGGTCGCGGCCCAGCAGCTCGGCCAGGGCGCGCACGCCGGCCTCGCCGCCGGGCGGGCACTGGTTGATGTCTGCCTCGCCGCAGGCGATGGCTTCGGCATAGGGCCGGCAGCCGGGATAGTTGCACTGGCCGCACTGCGTCTGCGGCAGCAGGGCGTTGATGCGCTCGACCACCGGGTCTTCATCCACGCGGAAGCGCTGCGCGGCCCAGCCGAGCAGGGCGCCGAGCGCGAGCGCGAGCAGGACGAAGGCGACCAGACCGCTCATGGCCTGGCTACTGCGCCGACGGCGCGCCGAGGTGGGCGCGCAGTGACGCGCCCATGGCGATCTGCGGCTCCGAGGGCTCGAGATCTTCCTCGGCCTCGCGCTCCGCGACCCTGGCCTGGGCGAGCGCGAAGGCCTGCTCCCAGTCCAGGGTTTCGTTCAGCGCTTCGATCAGCAGGGCGCGCCCGAAATAGGTGAAGTCGGAATCGACGCCGCAGCCGAAGGACGTACGGTCGGCGCGCGCGGCGGTGATCACCAGGGTGTGCTCGTCAGCCAAGGCCGGCAGGAAGCCGCCCGAGTAGCAGGCCGAGACGATCAGGATGCGCCAGCGGATGCCGGCTTCATCGAGCATGTTGCGCAGGTCATCGGGCGCAATCGGATTGAGCGGCAGCGGCGCCATGGCGACGTGCAGTCGGTGGTCCTCGTAGCCGTGGCTGGTCAGGAACAGCAGCAGCACGTCCTCGTCGAGGTCCATGCGCCGGCCCAGCTCCTTCAGCGCCAGCGCGAGGTTGCTGCGGCTGGCCAGCGGGGTTGAGTCCACCGTCTGCGGATTGTTCAGCAGGCTCAGCACCCTAGGGCCGGCACCCAGGCGCTCGGCGAACAGCGTGGACGCGTACTCGACCTCGTTGCGGAACACGTTCTCGGCGCCGTCCGCGCCAAAGGCCAGAGCGAACAGTTCGCGCTGCCCCGGCTCGCCCTTCGGGATGGCCGACAGCGCCTCGCGCAGCCGACGCGGCTGCTCGAACATCAGGGCCTCGGGGTCGAAGTCGAACTGCGGCTGTGCGGCCTCCCACTCGGCTGCGAGTGCCGCTTCATCGGGATACCAGAACGCGGTGTAGAGCGCGCCCTGCAGCGGCAGCAGGCCGCCGACGGCCATCAGGGTGCAGGCCGCCAAATGCCGCAGCGGCTGGCGCTCGGGCACCAGCCAGCGCAGCAGGCGCCAGACCAGCGCGAAGGCGAACAGCCAGGCCAGCAGCAGGAGCAGGGCGGTGTCGCGCTGGCTGGCGGCGGCGGAATCTTCGCCCAGCAGCCAGCCCAGCCAGGCCTCGATGCCTTCGGGCGGCTCGAAGGGCAGGGCGGCCAGCAGGATGCGCAGCGGCAGCAGGCCGATCAGCAGGTAACCGGCCAGCACCTGCCAGCCGCCGGGGCGGCGCAGCAGTTTGGCAGCGGCGCCGGCGAGCAGGCCGAGCAGGGCGACGCTGCCGCAGACCGCCACCAGATGCGCCCAGAACAGCGCGCGAGGCTCGGGGACCGCGTACCAGCCGGCGACGAGTTCGACCAGCAGGTGCAGGCCCAGGCCCCAGACGATCAGCCGGCCCGAGGGCGGCAGCGGACGCGAGCGTGGACGCAGCAATAGGCCCAGCTTCAGCCCCTGGCCCAGCCCGGCCAGACGCGCGCGCAGGCTCATGCGAAGGCGGCGGGCTCGATGCCGCGGAAGTCGATGTGGCGGGCGTGACCGTTCGCGGCCTCGCCCTCCCGCGGCTGCGGATAGTCCTGGATGCGGTCGATCAGCACGGTGCGCAGGCCGGCGGCACGGGCGGCGTCGAGCTCCTCGACCACGTCCGACAGGAACAGGATCTCCGCAGGCGCGAGCTTGAGCGCGTCGGCGATGCGCGCGTAGCTGGACGCTTCGCGCTTGCCGCCGATCTCGGTGTCGAAGTGGCCGGAGAACAGGGGCAGCAGGTCCCCGGCCTCGCTGTGGCCGAAAAAGAGTTTTTGCGCGCCGACCGAGCCCGAGGAATAGACGTACAGCGGCAGGCCCGCGGCCTGCCAGGCGCGCAGCTGCTCGGCGGCGTCGGCATACACATGGGCGGCGTAGTCGCCGCTCTCGTAGCCGGCCTTCCAGATCATGCCCTGCAGGGCCTTGAGCGCGGTGTGCTTGCGGTCCTCGTCGATCCAGCCCTGCAGCACCTCGGTAATGCAGGCATCCGGCCCGGCGGCGCCGATTTCGGCGGCCACCGCATCGACCCAACGCGCGACCTCGGGGTCCTTGCCGCGCGCCTTCAGGAACGCAGGCAGGGCGCGGCGCGCGTAGGGGAACAGCACGTCCTTGACGAAGGAGATCGAGCTGGTCGTGCCTTCGATGTCGGTGAGGAGGGCGCGGATCGTCATGGGCTTCAGGCGGCCTCGCGCTCGTAGCGCGGGAAGCGCTCGGCGATATCGGTGCCGGTGAAGTTCGCCACCCAGCCGGCCGGGTTGTTGAACAGGCGGATGGCGATGAAATAGGGCTGCTCGCTCATGTCGAACCAGTGGCGGGTGTTGGCCGGCACGCTGATCAGGTCGCCGGCCTCGCACAGCACCTCATAGACCTTGTCGCTCGGGTGCAGGGTGAACAGGCCCGAGCCGCCGACGAAGAAGCGCACCTCGTCCTCGCTGTGGGTGTGCTCGTTCAGGAACTTCTGGCGCAGCGCGGCGCGGTCCGGATGGTCGGGATTGAGGCTGACCACGTCGACGGTCTGGTAGCCGCCCTCGGCCATCAGGCGATCGATGTCGGCACGGTAGGCGGCGATGACCTCCTCCTGCGAAGCGCCCGGCTCGACCGGGGCGGCGGCCTCCCAGCGTTCGAAGCGCACGCCGATGGTGCGCAGCTGCTCGGCAATCGCGGCGTGCTCGCTGCTCTCGAACAGCGGCGCCTCAGGCTGGGCTTCGTTGAAGATGCGGATGCGGCTCATGCGTTCAGTCTCCTCAGGTCCAGCTCGCAGGCGAGCAGGAATTCCAGTGCGTCGAGATGGCGGCGGGCTTCCGCCAGGTCACGGCCCCAGGCATACACGCCGTGGCCATCGATCAGGTAGCCGTACAGATTGGGCTGGTCGAGCAGGGGTTCAATCCGTGCGGCGAGCGCGTCCATGTCCTGGCTGTTGGGCAGCACCGGGATGTCGACGTCGAGCTCGTGTGTGGCATTGCCGCGGAAGGCCTTGAGCAGCTCGTAGCCGGACAGGCGGATGTGGCCGTCTTTGGCGAACAGGCGCGAGGCCACCGTCTGGTTGTGCGAATGCGTGTGCAGCACGCAGCCGATCTCGGGAAAGCGGCGGTAGATCTGGGTGTGCAGGCCGGTTTCGGCGGATGGGCGCAGCTCGGTCTCGACGCCGCGGCCGTCGAGGTCGACCACCATGATGTCGGCGGGCGTGAGCCGGCCCTTGTCGCGGCCGGAGACGGTGACGGCGACCAGTTCGCCGTCGAGGCGCATCGAGAAATTGCTGCTGGTGGCTGGCGTCCAGCCCAGCCGGGCCAGGTCGGCGGCAGCGGTGATGATGTCGTTGGCGCGCTGCGGCAGGGCCGCGCGCGCGGTGTCGGTCAGGGTTTTCATGGGCGCGGAGTTTAGCCCGGCGCGACGGCGTGGTCGCATGAAGAGCCCGACTGCGAAAGTGCGCCGCGGCTTTGGGCGCAATCGCCAAGCGCACGGGAGGCAACTGCGAATCGTTCGCGCGGGGCTTCATGTGGCCTGCATCCGCCAATGGGCATGGTTTGGTCACGCCGCCAGATCCACCGTCCGGGCAATGCGAAGCGCTTGCGACTTGACGCCAGTCAACGCAGCGATTCGCCCCGCCGAGTAGGGTGCCGATCCAGCTGCGCTGATCCCCAGCCAACGCCAGGAGTCACCGATGTCCAACACCCCGAGCATCCCCAGCCGCCGCCAGTTCTTCCGCACCGCCGCCGTGGCCGCGGTGGGCGCGCCGATCGCCTTCAAGCTGATCACCCAGCCTGCGATCGCCGCCTCGACCAAGCCGCCGCTTCCGCTCGACAACCCGCAGGCCGTGGCGCTGGGCTATATCGAGGACGCCGCCAAGGTCGACAAGGCCAAATACGCCCAGTTCAAGGAAGGCAGCAACTGCAACAACTGCCAGTTCCATCAGGGCGCGGCCGGTGACTGGGTCGACTGCGCGCTGTTTCCCAACAACGCCGTGGCCGGTCCCGGCTGGTGCGTGTCCTGGGCGGCGAAGGCAGGCTGATCGCGTCACCCGCCGTCAATGCAGAGGGCCGGCTTGCGCCGGCCCTCTGCGTTTGTATGGCCAGCGTCGCTGCCCCAGCGGCATCGCCCTCGCTCAGTCGGCGCCCTCGAAACCGTCGGCGAACATGGGCGGTTCGGCCAGCACGGCGAGCCCGGCCAGCACGGCGGCATCCATCTTGAGAATGCCTCCCGCCAGCTGGCGTGGTCGCAGGAGGTTCTGAGGCAGGTCCGTGCTCTGGTGGTAGTGCGGGTAAATGCCCGCGCCGTTCTCCCAGGTGAAGACGGCCGGGATGCCGCGGGCGATGAAGGGCCAGTGGTCGGAGTAGGCCTGGGTGCCGGCTTCGATCAGCCTCAGCTCGGGCGCATAGGTCGCCGCCGCTGCGCGGTAGCGCGCGAACTCGCCCTGGAACGCGGAGGTGGTCTCGATTCGCGTCTCCAGCAGATCGCTGGTGGCGTGCGCGATCATGTCGAGATTGATCATGTGTTCGACGTTGGCCAGCTGGCCCGAGTCGGCCAGGCTCTGCACCCAGGCGTAGGCGCCGACCAGACCCTGTTCTTCACCGGCGAAGCAGGCGAACACGATGCTCTTTTCGGTTGCCACCGCCTGGAAGGCCCGCGCCAGCTCGATCACCCCCGCGCAGCCCGAGGCATTGTCATTGGCGCCCGGCTGCGGGTTTGAGCTGCCGTCGCAGCGCACGCTGTTGCGCGAGTCGTAGTGAGCGCCCACCACGATCCAGCGCTCGGGCTGGACGCGCCCGAGCTTGATGCCGATGGGGTTCTGCAGCTGGGCCGGAGGCGGTGCCGGGGAGCAACTGCTGCTGCCGAGCGTGAAATCATGGCTGGAGGTGACCAGTCCCGCATCGTCGAAACGGCCGAGGATGTAGTCGCGCGCCTGCGCCAATCCCGGGCTGAAGCTGTTGCGATTGAAGGCGGACAGCGCCTCGACGGTGCTGAACCAGCGATCGGCGTCCACGCGCGCGACCAGCGCATCGATCTCGGGATCGGTGCTGCCGCGCGCCTTGGCCATGGCCTCTGGCGGCACCGCGCGCGCCACCACTCCGCCCTCGGGCACTGGCATCCCGCCCATTCCGCCCAGACCCGCGACCCGCGCCAGCGCCGCCGGTCGCCGCACCAGGCTGTAGCCGCCGACCACGGCGACCACCGGCTCGGGGTAGTGCTGGGTGCAGACCAGATCACGCACCACGATCTCGTCGCGCGCGATCGAGGCCGGGCCGGCCCGACTGCCTTCGATGTTCAGCCAGTCCGCCAGCGTCTCGGCATCGACGCCGATCAGGCGCTCGCTGCCGAAGTCGACGAGCCACTGGTAGCCCGTGCGTGCGGCCAGCGCGTCGGTGTCCGCGCCGACGCCGGCATGGGTGGGCAGCACCACGGTGGGCACGGGAGCATCCGCTGCGGCTGCCGGGGGGGCGCAGCCGGCCAGCAGGGCCAGCAGCCATGTGGGGCAAGCGCGCATGTTCGGATCCCATTCGCGGGAGCACGGGTCCCGCCCGGCGCGCAGGATAGCGCCGTCGCCGTCGCGTGGGATCACAGGTTTTCGGGGTCGGCGAACTGGTGGATGATCGAGAACAGTTCCTGCGGCTGCGCCAGCAGCACCTCGACGCAGTCGGCGTCCAGGCGCTCGAAGGCCGCGAGTTCGCGCAGGTGCTGGGCGCACTCCTCAAAGGGCCAGGCACGCTTGTAGGGGCGCGCCGTGCTCAAGGCGTCGAAAACATCGGCGGTGGCGATGATCCGCCCTTCCAGCGGGATCTGCTCGGCGCGCAGGCCACGCGGATAGCCGCTGCCGTCGCCGCGCTCGTGGTGGGTGCCGACGACGTTGCGCATGATCTGGACCGCCATGGAGTCATCCATGCCCATGTCGGACACCATCTCGTCGACCATGCGCAGGCCGAGTTCGACATGTCCCTGCATGATCCGGAATTCCTCGGCATCCAGCCTTCCCGGCTTCAGCAATATGCGGTCGGGGATGCCGACCTTGCCGATGTCGTGCAAGGGCGCGAAAAGGTGTACGTACTCGATGAACTCGTCGCTCAGCGGGAAGCCGCGCGCAGCAAGGCCGCGCGCAATCAGTCTCGCGTACTTGGCCATGCGTTCGAGGTGGGCGCCCGTCTCGACATCGCGGATTGAAGCGATGCGGCTGGCGATCTGCACCGTTCCGATCAGGCCGCGGGTCGAGGCCAGCTGTGCGAGGTACAGTTGCGACGCGAGCTGAGCGAAGTTCTGAACAAAGCTCAGGGTTGCCGGCCCGAACGTGTCGGCCTCCCGTGAATCCATGAAGACGAAGCCGGCGAGTTGGGGCCCCAAGTACACAGGCAGCGTGAAACTGCTCTGGAAGCCCTGCTCCCGCAGCCAGCGCGAGTGCACGGTATCGCCGATGAGCGTACCGGGAATGTCATGAATCACCCGCGCCGAGTGCGATTCGGCGAGTTGCTTCAGAGAAGGCACCTCGGCCAGTCTCGCCTGATACGCGCGCAGCGGAGTGCTTCCACGGTTGCTGCTGGCAAAAGTCTTCAGCAGGTCGGTGCCTGGGTCGTAGATCGCTACCGCGATGCGGTCTACGGTTTCCAGTCGTGCAAGCAGGATCTCGTGCAACACCCTGAGCCGTGACTCAACGGTCGCTCCAGTGGTGCTGCGAGCGAGATTCAGCATCTCCTCATTGGTATGCATGAGCTTCCACCTGCTCGAACACTCTTCTCACCGGCTTTGCAAGATCCTTGCCGCTATCGGGTACTCACCTTCAGGTGGCATAAGGCCTTCGCCTCACCCCTTCAGATGTGGGGCGGATCCGGCTCATGGCGACTTTGGCAGTGGCTTTGGCCGCGGCTTGAGAAAGCCGCCGCGCTCACGCACGCTGTGTGACCGCTCGACCGCCCGCCTGCGGCGGCCCTCCCCCGTATGACTTCGAAACCGACCATGGACCTGATCGACGACCTCCTCTGGCGCGGCCTGCTGGCCGACTGCACCGACATCGACGCGCTGCGCAAGCGCCTGGCCGAGGGGCCGATCACCCTGTATTGCGGTTTCGATCCGACCGGCGATTCCCTGCACGTCGGCCACCTGATGGGCCAGCTGACCCTGCGCCGATTCCAGCGCGCGGGCCACAAGCCCATCGCGCTGGCGGGTGGCGCCACCGGCATGATCGGCGACCCCTCGGGCAAGTCGGCCGAGCGCAATCTGCTGACCCGCGAGCAGCTCTCCCACAACATCGCCTGCATCAAGGCCCAGCTCGCGCGCCTGCTCGACTTCGGCAGCGGCGCCAATCCGGCCGTGCTGGTCGACAACGCCGACTGGACCGCGCCGCTGTCCTTCCTCGATTTTCTGCGCGATGTCGGCAAGCACTTCCCGCTGAGCGGCATGCTGGCCAAGGACTCGGTGAAGTCGCGCATGGCCGGCGAGAACGGCATCAGCTACACCGAGTTCAGCTACCAGCTCCTGCAGGCCTACGACTTCTACCACCTGCGGAAGGCGCTCGGCTGCGAGCTGCAGATCGGCGGCTCCGACCAGTGGGGCAACATCACCGCCGGCACCGAGTTCGTGCGCCGCAAGCTGGGCGTGCCGGTCTACGGCTGGACCTTCCCACTGATCACCAAGGCGGACGGCTCGAAGTTCGGCAAGACCGAATCCGGCGCGGTCTGGCTCGACCCCGCGCGCACCAGCCCTTACCGCTTCTACCAGTTCTTCGTGAACACCGAGGACGCCAAGGTCAGCGAGTACCTGCGCAAGTTCACGTTCCTTGATCGAGCGGCCATCGAAGCGCTGGAAGCCGCGCACGCCACCAACCCCGGCGCCCGCGAGGCGCACAAGGCGCTGGCTCGCGAGGTGACCACGCTCGTGCATGGCGCCGAGGCCACCGCAGCCGCGATCGCCGCCAGCCAGATCCTGTTCGGCGCCGAGATCGGCGATACGCCCGAGGCCGTGTTCGAAGACGTGATCGCTGAAATCCCCAACGCAGCGCTCGAACGTGCCGAGCTGGAAGGCGAGGGGGCCGCGCTGGTCGACCTGCTGGTTCTCAGTGGCCTCTGCCCTTCGAAGGGCCAGGCCAGGCGCGACCTGGAAGGCGGCGGCATCTACGTCAACAACCGCCGCAGCACCGGCACCGACCAGCGACTGCGCGCCTCCGACCTGCTGTTCGGGCGCTACCTGCTGCTGCGCCGTGGCAAGAAAAGCTACGCGGCGCTGCGGGTGGGATAGGGCGAAGCATTGCAGTCCGGGGACGCCGGATTCCCACGCTGTACAGCTGCGCGGGCCCCGGGTTCGGCGAGTGGCGCGCTGGCTCGGTTCTGATCACAGCGGGCCGTCATGCGGCAGCCTGTGTGGACGGAACGGCCGAGGTGAGCCCAGGTAGTGGGTCAAGCGTCGGATCGACGATGTCGGCTGACGCGCAGCGGGACCGTATCCGCTGTATCTGCCCGCCGACTGTCGCCGGGCTTCTGTACCGTCACGTCACCCCGTCGAGGACTTCCACATGCCGTATCGCGCCGCGCTGATCGCCACCTCTCTTGTGATGCTTGCTGGCTGCGGCGGTGAAAGCCCCGGCGCTAGTGCCGCCACTGGCGCCCCGTCGGCCTCGGACTCGACCTCGACCTCGACCTCGACTTCAACCTCGACTTCAACCTCGGCCTCGTCAGCCTCGTCGGCCGTGACCTGCGATACCCACTATCGCGAGGTGCGTGAAGCCGTACTCGGCGTTCTGCGTGGCACCGAATCGATGTCGCTCATCAAGCTCGCCACCGTCCATTCGGAGGGCATGCTGAGCGCGCCGCCGGCCGGCACCGCGCCCGCGGACATGAGCTGTCGCGCCGAGAGCCGTGGCCTGAGACGCGAACGCAAGCCCAACACCGACACGGGCTGGCCCCTGTCACCGCAGTGCGAGGCCCTGGTGCAGCGCCTCGATTCCGACTGCCTGCAGCCGCTGGCCGAGCGTGGCGCCCCTTTCAGCTCTGGCTGCAAGATGGCGCTCATGGGCGTCGCCTCGGTCAGCGGCCAACAGCAGGCGAACATGACTAGCCCGAGCCTCTGCGAAGGTGCGTTGGGCGAGTTGTAGCGGCCCATCGGATTGATGCGCCTCAGCGCACCGTGTGGATTTGCCGATGCGCCTGTTCTCGCGGTGGCGCCTCGCATGTGCGACCCAGACGTTTGCCCCGGACTCGATCGGCGCTTGTGTCGCCGCCGCATCGCCGGCGGCGTCGCGCACGTGCGCAGCGGCGGGAAGGTTCAGGTCGGCCGGCGGGGCTGCTGAGGTCGAGTCACCAACACCCGGGCGAGCCGATTCCGCCGGCCTCGCGACGACCGTTCGCGGCGCGGGCTTTGCATGCGCGTTCCGGTGGGGCCGCAAAGTCCCGCCCGGCCCCAGCGGGCCGGATCGCCCGGAGGTCTAATGCCCAAGCCCAGCCTGCCGGCGCTGAAGCGCCACTTGTGCGACCTGCTTGGGCAGGAGGCCGACGCCCACGAGCGCCAGCTGATTCGCATGCTGTGGGGACTGGCCGCGGTGGCGGCCTTCGTGTTTGCCGCCTGGCGGCTCGCCACCGGCAACCATTTCCTGGCGGCGCTGGATAGCGCAATCGGCCTGCTGGTGCTGGCCATGCGCGCCTGGGCCGCCCGCGCCCGCTGTCTCGGGCCGATCACGCTGGCGACCGCCCTTCTCAGCGCCTCGCTGGCCGTGCTGGTGGCCCACCTCGGCATCGAGCACGGCGTATTCTGGAGCTATGCGCTGCTGCCGCCGCTGTTCCTGATGGTGCCGCCGCTGATCGGCTGGCCCTTCTGGACGCTGGGCGTGCTGCTCAGCTTGCCGACCCTGCCCTCGGCGGGGGCGACCCTGCTGTTCCTCGGTTCGCACGGCCTGATCGCCGGCTACTGCTCGCTGTTCGCGGCGCAGATGCGTGGGCAGCGCGCGCGCCTGATGGAACGCACGCGCGAGGCCGAACGTGGTGCGCGCATCCAGTCTGCGCTGTACGCCATCGCCGAGCTGTCGAGCCGCGAGCTGCCGCGGGAGGAGATGCTGCGCCGGCTGCACGCCGAGATCGCCGGCCTCGTCTACGCCGAGAACCTGCACATCGCGCTCTATGACCCGCTGTCTGAGCGCGTCGAGTTCGTCTACTTCGCTGATGCCAACGACTGCCGCGAGGCGCTTGGGCTGGGATCCCAATGTGGGCTGGCCGAGCTCCAGCACGGCCTGAGCTGGCATGTGCTCACCACCGGCCGTGCCCTGCGCGGCAGCCTGCAGGAGATCGCGCAGCAGCTGCGCGGGCGGGCGCCGCTCAGGGTGCGAGGCACTGCGCCGGTCGAGTGGCTGGGCGTCCCGATGGTTTCCGAAGGTCAGGTGCGCGGGCTGCTGGCCGTGCAGACCTACCAGCCGGGCGTGCACTTCAATCCCGCCGACGAAGCCCTGTTGAGCTACGTCGGCAACCATGTGCTGCAGGCGCTGGAGCGCTCGCGCGTGCTGTCGCTGTTGGCCGGGCTGTACGACTCCATCGCTGGCCTGCTGCTGGTGCTCGATGCCGAGCTGCGGCTGGTCCGGGTCAACCGGGAGGCGCTGCAGCTGCTGGGCTACGACCGCGCGGAGTTGCACCAGCGCGGGCTCGATGCGGTTTTCCCCGAGGCCAGGGTGAGACTCGCCGCGTTCTTCGGTGCAGCGCCCTGCGCATCCCTGCGCGAAGAGGTCGAGCTGCTGCGCAGGGACGGAGAGTCGCTGCCGGTACTGCTCTCGGCCTCGGCCCAGCGCGACGAGGACGGCCGCCTGCGCCACCTGCTCCTGGTGGGCCAGGACCTGCGCGAGCGCAAACGCCTCGAGATGGAGCTGCGCCACTCGCAGAAGCTCGAGTCGCTGGGGCAGATGGCGGCGGGCATCGCGCACGAGATCAACACGCCCATGCAGTTCATCGGCGACAATTTGGGCTTCGTCGAGCAGGCCGCGCAGGATCTGGTCGCGCTAGCCGAGGGCCGCGGCGCCGATGGCGTCGACCTCGACTACCTGCGGCGGCGGGTGCCGCGCGCGATCGCCCGCGCCCGCGAGGGCGTGGAGCGGGTCAGCCGCATCGTGTCGGCGATGCGCCAGTTCGCGCATCCGGGCGCCAGCCGCGAACCGGTGGACCTCAACGCGCTGGTGCAGAACTCAGTCACCGTTGCCACCCACAGCTTCAAGTACATCGCCGACCTCGAGCTGGATCTCGGTGAACTGCCGACGGTGCCGGTGGTGCGCGGTGACCTGGGCCAGGTGCTGCTCAACCTGATCGCCAATGCCGCGCATGCGATGGAGGAGCAGTACGCCTCCGGTGGCGGGCGTGGGCATCTGCGCATCGCCACCCGCAGTATCCAAGGGCGCGACATGGTCGAGATCCGCGTGCAGGACGATGGCACCGGCATCCCCGAAGCGGTGAAGGCGCGCCTGTTCGAGCCCTTCTTCACGACCAAGCCGGTTGGCAAGGGCACTGGACAAGGCCTGACCTTGACCCGATCCATCGTGGTCGACCGGCACGGCGGTGAACTGCTGGTCGAGGACGTGCAGCCGCATGGCGCCTGCTTCCTGATCCATCTGCCGCTCTACCCGGCCGAGCCGCCTGGTACGTCCACCTGAGCGCGGCGTTCGCATCGGCCGCCGCGCTGCATTCCCCTTCTGCAGCGAAGCACCGGCAGGCCGTAAGCTCAACGCCGGGCAGAAAGAGGGGGCGCGCACATGCCGCAGGATCTGGAGTCCGTGCTGGCCGATCTAGCCGAGCGCATCGCCATGGGCGAGCCAATCGATCTGGAATCCCTGCCGCCGGGCCTGCGCGGCCATCCCGAGGTGCAGGGCCTCCTGCGCTTTGCCCGGGTGGCCAGCGCGCTGGACCGCCAGCAGGCGCTGGACGATGCCGCGGACGCCCCCGTCATGCCCGCGCAGATCGGCCCCTGGCGGGTGCTGCGCCTGCTCGGCCGCGGCGGCATGGGCGAGGTCTGGCTGGGCGAGCGCGTCGACGGCGCGGTCGAGCAGCGCGTCGCGATCAAGCGCGTGCGCGGCGCCAGCCCGGCCTTCGTGCGGCGCCTGCTGGCCGAGCGCCGCATCCTGGCGCGGCTGTCGCATCCGAACATCGCCCGCTTCATTGATGCTGGCGTCGATGCCGAGGGCCAGCCCTGGCTGGCGCTGGAGCATGTCGAGGGCGTCGAGCTCTCGGCCTGGTGCGAGCGGCAGCGGCCGGATCTCGGCACGCGCCTGCGCCTGTTCCTCGCGATCTGCGTGGCCGTCGATCACGCCCACCGGCTGCTGGTGGTGCACCGCGATCTCAAGCCCGGCAATGTGCTGGTCGATGCGCAGGGCCAGCCGCACCTGCTCGATTTCGGCGTCGCCAAGCTGCTGGACGAAGAGGCCGGCGAGACCACGCTGGCGGCCTTGACGCCGGCCTGGGCCGCGCCCGAGCAGCTGCGCGGCGAGCCGGTCTCGACCGCCACCGATGTCTATGCGCTGGGCCTGGTCCTGTGCCGTCTGCTGAGCGGCGCGCTGCCGGCCTCGCGCGCACGCGGTGATCTCGCGAGTCTGGTCGCCCAGCTGGGCGAGGAGGACACCCAGCGCCCGAGCCGGCTGGCGCGTACGGCCACTGAGCTGCCCTATGCGCCGGAGCGTCTGCTGGGCGATCTCGACGCCATCGTCGCCAAGGCTCTGCGCCCCGAACCCGAGGCGCGCTACGGCTCGGCCGCGGCGCTGGCCGAGGACATCGAGCGCCATCTCGCCTCGCGCCCGCTGCGCGCGGTGGCGCCGACCCGCTGGTACCGCTTCACGCGCTTCGCTCGGCGCAACCGCGGCATGCTGAGCGTCGCGACGGCGGCCAGCCTCGCCGTGCTGCTCAGTCTCGGCATGGCCCTGTGGCAGGCCAATCGCGCGCGCATCGAGGCCGAGCGCGCGCAGGCGCAGGGCGCACTGGCCGAGGCTGAGGCCGAGCGCGCGCGCAGCGCGGTGCAGTTCCTGCTGAGCGTGTTCGCGCCGGCCGACCCCTTTGCCCGCGATGCGGCCTCGGCGGTCGACCTCGACGAGGCCTTCCGCCAGGCCCTGACGCGGCTGGACACGGACTTCGCACCGGAGTCGCTGATCGCGCTCGATCTCACCCGCGAATTCGGCAACATCCTCGGCAAGCGCGGCGAGGTCGAGGAAGCGGCCAAGCGTCTGGACGCCGGCATCGGCATCGCCCGGCAGCGCTACCCGGTCTCGCCGGATCTGGCTCTGCTGCTGCTCGCCCGCGGCGCCCTGCACAGCCAGCAGGGCGAGTACGCGCCGGCGCGCACGGTGGTCGAGGAGGGCCTGCAGCTGCTGCGCCCTCACGCCGCCCGCTTTCCCATCGAGCTTGGCGAGGGCCTGTTCCTGCTGGCCAACCTCGATCTGGTTGACGAGCGCATGGAAGACGCCGAGCGTCATGCCCGTGAGGCCGATGCGCTGCACGCCAGGGCCCTGCCCGAAGGCGATTTCCGCCATGCGGTGGCGCGCTTCAACCTCGGCATGCTGCTGCGCCACCAGCGCCGCAACGCCGAGGCGCGCCCCGTGCTGGAAGAGGCAGTGCGCCTCGCCGAAGCGGCGCGTGGGCCGGATGCCGCCGGCCTCGTCTTCATGCTCGACGGCCTGCGCGGCGCGGCGCAGGCCCTGGGCGATCGCGAGGCCGAACGCGCGGCGGCCGAGCGCATGCTGGCCGTGGCCGAGATGCATTTCGCGGGCGACCATCCGCTGCGCGCCGATGCGCTGACCGAGGCCGGCAACATCCGCCTGCGCAGCGCTGGTGATCCTGAAGGCGAGCGCATGCTGCGCGAGGCCGCGCGCATCTTCGCGGTGCACGGCCACCCCTACGAGGCGCGCGCCTGGCGCCTGCTCGGCATGTCGCTGAACATGCACGGCGAATGGGCGCGTGCGCTGTCCGCGCTGGACGAGGGCGCGCGCGCCTGCGAGCGCATCGGTGGCGGCTATGCCGAATGCCTGAGCGCGGCCGCCGAGCGCGTCACCAGCCTGGCGCGGCTGGGGCGTGGCGAAGAGGCGCTGGCCGCGAGCGCTGCGCTCGATGCGCTGATCGCCTCGGAAGGCACCCATGGCCCCGACACCGGCCTGATGGCCGACGAGGCCCGCGCCGAAGCCTTCGCCGCCAACGGCCGTCGCGAGGAGGCGCTGGCCCTGTTCGATGCATTGATCGCAGCGTATTCGCAGCGCTATGGGGCTGAGCACCGCATCGTGCTGACGCTGCGCGAGCGGCGTGGCGAAGTCGCAAGCGTCGACTGACTAACGTCGATCGCGCTCAGGCTGCCAGCTCACCCGTCTGCAGCCGCCACAGCCCCGCATACAGTCCGTCGCGCGCGAGCAGTTCCTCGTGTGTGCCGGACTCGACGATGCGGCCTGCATCCAGCACATGGATGCAGTGCGCATGGCGCACGGTCGAGAGGCGATGCGCCACCACCAGCACGCTGCGGCCCTCGGCGGCCTTGGCCAATGAGCGCTGGATCGCGGCTTCGGTCTCGTTGTCGACGGCTGATGTCGCCTCGTCAAGCACCAGCAGCGGCGGGTCGCGGTAGAGCGCACGGGCGAGCGCGATGCGCTGGCGCTGGCCGCCCGACAGCGTGTGGCCGCGTTCGCCGACCTGCGTGTCATAGCCCTTGGGCAGCGCGGTAATGAAGCCGTGCGCCTCGGCCGCGCGTGCGGCCGCTTCGATGCGCGCGGGGTCGGGCGCGGCGTCGCCGTAGGCGATGTTCTCGGCCACGCTGCCGTCAGTGAGAAAGGGCTCTTGGGCGACATGGCCGATCTGCCGGCGCAGCTGGCTGCGCGGCAGCTCCTCGATGTCGATCCCGTCGAGCTCGACGCGGCCGGCGCTGGGCGTCTCGAAGCGCAGCAGCAGCTTGATCAGCGTGCTCTTGCCGCTGCCGGTGGCGCCGACCAGGCCGCCCGTGTGGCCGGCCGGCACCTCGAGGTCGATGCCGTGCAGTACTTGGGTATCGCCGTAAGCGAAGCGCAGGCCGCGGAAGTGCAGGGCGCCTTCGCTGCGTCCCGCCAGCGTACGTTCGTCGCGATCCGCCGGCTGCGGCAGGGCCAGCAGGTCGAACACGCGTCGCACCGAGGTCATGCTGCGCTGGTAAAGGTCAGTGAGTTCAGCCAGCCGCGTCAGCGGCCACAGCAGGCGCTGGGTCAGGTAGACCAGGGCCGAATAGCTGCCGACGCCGAGCTCGCCGCGCAGGGTGAGCACGCCGCCGTAGAGCAGGGTCGCGACAAAGCCGGCGAGGATGGCAATGCGGATCACAGGAGTGATCGCCGCCGCCACCCGGATGGCCTCGGCATTGCGCTCGCGATAGGCGGCGCTGGCGTCTTCCAGATGCTTCAGCTCGGCGTTCTCGGCCGTGTAGGCCTGGATGGTCGCCATGCCCTGCAGGTTGTTCGACAGCCGCTGCGCGATGCCGGCCGCGGCCTCCCGGGCGGCGGCGTAGCGCGGCTGCAGGCGGTGCATGAACCAGAAGGCGCCGAACAGGATCAGCGGCACCGGCAGCAGGGCGAGCAAGGCCAGCGGCGCGGACAGCGCGAAGAACACGGCGCCGACCAGGAGGGTCGAGCAGAACACCTGGATCAGGTCGTGGGCGCCGTTGTTCATGAAGCGCTCGATCTGGTGCACGTCCTCGTTGAGCACCGAAGAGAGTCGCCCGCTGCGCGCATCCGCCAAGGTGCCCGGCGTCAGCCCCTGCAGGTGCGCGTAGGCCTCGATGCGCAGGTCGTGCTGCAGGCTCTGCGCCAGGTTGCGCCAGCGCACCATCGCCAGGTATTCGGTCAGCGATTCCAGGCCCCAGATCAGCACGGTCAGCGCGGTGAGCAGCAGCAGCTGGTGGATCGGATCGGGCAATCCCAGGCGCGCGATGAAGGACTCTCGCTGGTTCACCACCACGTCGACTGCGATGCCGATCAGGATCTCCGGCAGCACGTCGAAGACCTTGTTGAGCACCGTGTAGACGGTGGCGATGGACGCGGTGCGGCGATAGCTGCGGGCGTGGCCCAGCAGGCGGCGGAGCGGGTGCATGGTTCGGGACCGACAGGTGGGTGCAGCCGCGCAGTGTAGGCGGCCTCGCCGCGCCGTCGCGTGCCGAAGGGGGCGCATACGAAAACGGCCGGGCGTCATGGCGCCCGGCCGCGGTCGTTTGGAGCGAAGCCGGGGCTCAGGCCGCGCGCGCGGGCAGGCCCTCGTTGGCGCGCTCGTTCGGGCGATAGGTCTCGTAGACCACGACCGGAATGCCGAGATCGCCCAGGTGCTGCTCGATCAGCGGCTTGACCTCGGCCCAGTCAAGCCCGCCGACGCCGGTGGCGAGTCGCGGCAGGGCGAGGCTGGCCCAGCCTTCCTTTTTCACTTCCTTGGCCAGCGCGCGCAGGGCGTGGTTCACATGCTGCACCGTCGCCTTGCCGGCCTTCGCGCCGTGGTCATAGGCGGCTTCCTGGGTGAACAGGGCGACGATGCGGCTGGGATACACGCCGCCCCAGGTCCAGATCTCGCCCGACTTCGGGTGCTGGGTGTGGCAGTAGTGGCGGAAATCCTTGTACATGGCCGGCACCGCCTCGTGCAGGGCAAAGGCCAAGCCCTGGTCGAAGGCATCGTTCGGGGCGACGCCGTGGGCGATGGCCTCGGCCTGACTGTGGCGGATGTCACCGGATACGTAGCGGATCATGGGGCCTCCTTCAAAGGCGTGCGGAATACGGCCCCATGCTGCACGTCGGCGAACCGCCGGGTTTTGACAAGTCTCAAGCCTAGGGAAGCATCGGACGGGTCTTGACCCCTGCCCGCTGATCGCTCGCGACGGCTTCGGCATGCGTCGCGCTGAAAAAGGAATCGGCAAAGATCGCGGTGCCTCTACGCGGTGGACCCACAGCCACACCGTAGCGAGCAGTGGGCCGCCGCGGTGGGCGCCCGATGCTAAGGGCCCGCTAGAAACCGCCGCGCACGCCGATGCCGACACTGATCCGCGGCCGCTCGCGAGTGTTCCAGTCGCGAGGCCACAGGTGAATCTCACGGGCATCGACCTCCGGCAGCACCAGGCGCTGTCCGCCGAGCTGCACCTCGCGCTCGCCGGTGATGCGCCCGGTCAGGGTGAGGAAGCGACCCGGTACGACTTCGTTCGGGTCCACCCGGCCCGCGCGAATCGCGATGAAGCGTCCGCCGTCGCGGGCCTGCGGAATGGGTCGCGCCTGGCTATCGGTGGGAAAGCCCAGCATCTCGATCTCGACGTAGCTCTCGTACTCGGTGAGCGCGATCACCATGCCGCCCCACAGCACGGCGCGATCCAGCTCTGCCTGGATCTGGGCCGCCACCGCACGCGGCGAGGGGCTGGGCTCCGAGGGAACCTCGCGGAACAGCGGCGTCGGTACGCAGCCGGCCAGCGCCAAGGCGACGAGACAGGTCAGGGCGGTGCGTCGCTTCATGTGCCTTCCTCGCGTTTCAGCCAGTCCAGCCGCGAGCTGGGCTGGGTCTCACCCAGGGCTTCGCGCAGGTAGGGCAGGGCCTGCGACAGGGCCTGGTCGAAGCGGTACGGCGGATTGACGATCAGCATGCCGCAGCCGTTCATGCGCAGCGGCGAGTCGTCGGGCCGCACCAGCAACTCGGCCAGCAGCACCGATTTGGCCGGCAGCTCGGCGGCGCGACGCAGGAAGCGCGCTACACCGGCGCGGCGCTTGATCGGGAACCACACCGCGAACACCGCCTGCGGCAGGCGCTCCAGGCCCTGGCGCACGGCGCCGAGGATGGCGTCGTACTCGGCTTCCTGGGCCTCGAAGGGCGGGTCGACCAGCACCAGGGCGCGGCGCTCGATCGGCGGCAGCAGGGCGCGCACGGCGGCATAGCCGTCGCGGGCCTCGGCCTTGGCGCGTGGGTAGGGCTCGAGTGCCGCGGCCAGCGCCGACTGCTCGCCGGGCTGCAGCTCGCAGGCGACCAGTCGATCCTGCGGGCGCAGCGCGCGCGCGGCCAACAGGGGCGAACCCGGATAGGCGCGGAGGGGGGCGATGCCATGGCCCGTGTGCGCGAAGGTCTCGGCATCGAAGCGGTCGACCGCGTCGACATAAGCCGCCACCAGCGGCGGTGGGCTGGCGCGGCGCTTGGGCTGCTGCTCGATCGGCCGGCGGTCGATCAGCTTGAGGATGCCGCCCTCGGCCTCGCCGGTCTTCTGCGCATCGCCCGAATCCAGCAGGTAGCCACCGCGACCGCCGTGGGTGTCGAGCAGCAGGAAGCCGGTGTCCTTGCGCTGGAAAGCCTCGATCAGGCCCAGCAGGGTGGCGTGTTTCAGGACGTCGGCGAAGTTGCCGGCGTGGAAGCTGTGCTTGTAGTTCATCGGCGCATTATGCGGGGTGCCGGGCGGCGGTGACTTCCGGCGCAGAGGCAGGCGTGCCGCGCCGGCCGTAAAGTGCGCGCCGGAGCGGGCATGGAGCCCGCCGGGGGAGAGACCATGAAGAAGCTGCTGAAGTGGGGCCTGCGCGGGTTCCTGGTGCTGCTGCTGGCCGGCGGTGGCCTGCTGGCGCATACGATCTGGTTCAAGCCGCTGAAGATCGAGTGGTTCTACGAGCGGGTGTTCGCCGAGTACGCCTTCAACAGCCCCGAGCTGCTGTCCTCGCTGCGCATGCTGCCGGGCTGGCTGGACTGGTACAGCGACGAGCTGGACGATGCCTCGCTGGCCGGCGAGGAGGCCCTTCGCGCCAAGGTGCGCGAGGACCTGGCCACCCTGCGCAGCTACGACCGCAGCGCGCTCGATGCCGAAGGCCAGCATTCCTACGACCTGCTCGAAACCTTTCTTGCCGTGCAGGTCGAGGGCGAGCGCTTCGCCTTCCACAACTACCCGCTGAACCAGCTGTTCGGCGTGCAGAACGGCCTGCCGACCTTCCTTGCGACCCAGCACGCCATCGCCTCGAAGGGCGATGCGGAGAGCTACCTGGCGCGCCTCGCCGCTGTGCCGCGCAAGCTCGACCAGGTGCTGGAGGGCGTGCGCCACCGCGAATCGCTGGGCATCCTGCCGCCGCGCTTCGTGGTCGAAAAGGTGCTGGCCGAGATGCGCGCCTTCCGTGATGCGCCGCCCGAGCAGAACATCCTCTACACCAGCTTCGACGAGAAGCTGGGCAAGCTCGACGGCCTGTCCGAGGATGAGCGGGCCGAACTGCTCGCCAGCACCAGTGCCGCCATCGTCGAGCACGTGCAGCCGGTCTACGGTCGCCTGATCGACTACTACGACGGCCTGCTGCCGAAGCTGCAGGACAACCACGGAGTGTGGGCGCTGCCTGAGGGTGAGGCCTTCTACGCCTGGGCCGTGCGCTCGCAGACCACCACCGACGTGACACCCGACGAAGTGCATGAACTCGGCCTGCGCGAGGTCGAGCGGATCGGCGCGGAGATGGACGCCATCCTGCAGGCGGAAGGTCTGGTCGAGGGCAGCATCGGCGCGCGCGTGCAGCAGATCGCGCAGCGGCCGGACCAGCTGTATCCCAACACCGACGAAGGCCGTCAGCAGATCATCGACGACTTCCAGACGATCATCGACGAGATCGACCAGGGCATCGGCAGCGCCTTCAACCTGCGGCCGGCTGCGGGCGTCAAGGTCGAGCGCGTGCCCGAGTTCCGCGAGAAGACCGCGCCCGGCGCTTACTACAACGCGCCGGCCTTCGACGGTTCGCGGCCGGGCATCTTCTACATCAACCTGCGCAACACCGCCGAGGTCGCGCGCTTCGGCATGCGCACGCTCGCCTACCACGAGGCGATTCCGGGGCATCACTTCCAGATCGCGATCCAGCAGGAGCTGAAGGGTGTGCCGACCTTCCGCAAGCTGCTGCCGTTCACGGCCTATGCGGAGGGCTGGGCGCTGTACACCGAGCGTCTGGCCTGGGAGATGGGCTTCCAGCAGAACCCGCTGGACAACCTCGGCCGCCTGCAGGCGGAGATGTTCCGCGCGGTGCGGCTGGTGGTCGACACCGGCATGCATCACAAGCGCTGGACCCGCGAGCAGGCCATCGACTACATGCTGCAGATGACCGGCATGCCCGTGACCGACGTGGTCGCCGAGATCGAGCGCTATCTGGTGATGCCCGGCCAGGCGCTCGCCTACAAGGTCGGCATGAACGCGATGCTGAACGCCCGCGAGCGCGCCCGCGCCGAGCTGGGCGAGCGCTTCGACTTGAAGGGCTTCCACGACGTGGTGCTGCAGTCGGGCTCGATGCCGATCACCCTGCTGAACCGCCGTGTGGATGCGTGGATCGCCGAGCGCAAGCAGGGTTGAGCAGGCGAGGAGCTTCGCCTTTTGCTTGCGTTTCACCTCGATTGCGGAACGGGGTGCCGCTTCGGCTGCCAATGGCAGCCGAAGCCTTGCTGCCACGGTGGGTCAGGCCCCACCCTACTTCGAATCCCGAATCCCGAATCCCGAATCCCGAATCCCGAATCCCGAATCCCGAAT
>VFQU01000648.1_pt1 | contig 27635 bp, 28 predicted proteins | sample 3512311 | NCBI WGS metagenome assembly VFQU01 (sample SAMN10412377, study PRJNA504923) | tailings metagenome | isolation source: Relicate 3 Philex TSF3 active mining site | place: Philippines: Tuba, Benguet | collected 2017-08-29
ACCCAAATTCCACCAGCAGCCAGGCCCAGGCCGAACAGTAGAAGCACGGCTCCGCAGCCACGCGCCAGCCAGACCAATGCGACAGGCGTTGTGAAAAATCTTGTAAACACCGTTCCAGCCAAGCAGAAGATTATCCCCGCCAGGGTTTCCAAGCCAAGCGAGACGCCCACCAAAGTGAAATATCGTGCGAAGTAGCCATCTGTCGCCGTACTTACAAACTGCGAATAAAAGGCGGTGGCGAACAGAATTGCCTTTGGGTTGGAAATCGCTGCTGTCAGTTCTTCTCGTGCCAAATGTAACGTGGTGCGTTGATTTTTATCCATTGTTCCAAAGCTCGCGGCCGACGTGAACAGGGTTCGCATCCCTATCCAGGCCAGGTAGACGCCGCCGCCGATCTGGAGGGCTGTCAAGACCTCCGGATTGACACTCAACAGCGCAGCCAGCCCAAGAGCCGACGCCAGAAAGATCGCACCATAGCCGGGTATGCGTCCCAGGACGGCAAGGCTTGCGGCTTTGAGACCGGATCCCGCACCATTGCGCAGCGCCAAAATGTTGTTGGGACCCGGCGCAAAGTGAATAGGCAGCGACGCAGTAATAAAGATGATCCAGAAATTTGCGTCCATTTCGGCTCCTGCACGTCTCGAAATGGCAGCTAGACTGTACCGGGAGCCCTACGCATGTCCTTGCGGAATTCGCCCACTTTTCTCATACTTTTGGCAGAAGAGGATCATGTGGGATAAGAATAGTGGGTCATTCTGCCAATCTTGATAAATTCGATACAAAAATTCTGGAGCTGCTGCAGCGTGAAGGTCGGCTCAGCAATGTCGATCTGGCGGACAAGATCGGACTGTCAGAGTCCCCGTGCTTACGGCGTGTCCGCAGGCTGGAGAGCGAAGGCATTATCCGGGGTTATGGAGCACGACTGGACCGGGCAGCGGTCGGTCTGGCGCTGACCGCATTTGTGGAGGTAACGGTGTCCCGCCACTCTATTGAAAATGCCGCCATGGTTCAGGCACGGCTCCGGGCCATCTCGGGATGTGTAGCCTGTCACATGGTATCGGGAGCGGCCGATTTCCTGATGGAACTCGTGGTACCGGACCTGGCCAGCTATGAGCGCATCCTCTCGGCCGAAATCCTGACCATGGATGTGGTGGCGAGCGTCAGATCAAATTTCTCGCTCCGCGCTGTCCTGACGGACGCGCCGCTGAAACTTGCTGAAATGTAGTCGATATCCAGGCCGCCGGGCTCCAACTTACCCCGTGAGCCCGCCCACAAGAGTTGCATTTTCGCCTAGGCATACGTGACCGGCAATCGAACCGGTCACTGCAATTGGCTGTGCGTGACTACACGCTGGCACCTCCCGAACCTCGAACGACACTCCCCCACCATTGCGTTAATACCCGGCCGAGCGAACTGCAGTACGGATCCCCATTGTGACTTGATGACGATTTACGTATAACGTTTTCATACCAAAAGTTTGGCCAGTTCCCGGAATATGTATGTCTGTCGTTCAACGCTATCAGCCGCCGGACTTCACCAACGATATAGAGGATCTTCAGCGTCGCGTTTCGGACGCTCGTTGGCCCGCCACGGCCTCTGCGAAAGACTGGAGCCGTGGCGTGCCAACGTGGTATCTCCAATCAATCGCGGATTATTGGGTGCATCAATTTGACTGGGCACTTTGGCAGCAGCAGCTGACCTCAATGCCGCATTTTCGAACTACGATAAGCGGTCAACCCATCCATTTTTTGCATTATCGATCGGCACTTCAGGGCGCTCTCCCTCTCGTGTTGACGCATGGTTGGCCCAGTTCCTTCCTCGAATTCCAACAGGTTGTACCGCGCCTTCTGCAGGGGAACGGTCAGGTGAGTTTTGATCTGGTTATTCCCTCACTCCCTGGCTTTGGCTTTTCTAGTCCGATGCGGGCCCTTGGATGGAACCACCGAAAAATCGCAACGTGTTGGGCCGAACTGATGAGCCGGCTTGGATATGAGCGCTTTGGAGCATGCGGAGGCGATACCGGATCAATCGTTGCACCTGCGCTGGGCAAGCTCTTTCCCGACAGGCTTGTTGGCGTTCACATCAATGGTGGTTTGTTACGACCCGATTTGACATCGGATGAATATCAAGGGCTTAGCGGCAGGGACCGCCGCCGCGTCGATTTTACAACCAGGTTGTTGCGGCTGGGAACAGGTTACGCGGCGCTGCAGGCAACCCGCCCTCAATCGATCGGCTTCGCACTTACGGACTCACCCGTAGGCCTGCTGGGTTGGATGACTGAGAAATTTAAGGAATGGACTGACCCCGCCAAGCCTTTACCCCATGATGCGATGGAGATTGATGAAATCCTATCAACCGTTGCGCTATATTGGCTGACCAATACGGCAGCATCGTCAGCCAATCTCTATTACGAAGTGCGCGAGGAAAATGAAACGCTGCCGGCCTTGCCTATAACGGATGTTCCTACTGCGATCGCGGTGTTCCCGACAGATCCGGTCCTCCGTCACAGGGCCGGACAAGAATTCAACATTGTGCAATGGCGCGAATATGACCGGGGCGGGCATTTTGCGGCTATTGAGGCTCCCGATCTCTATGCAGATGACGTGATCGCGTTCTTTAGTTCGCTCATGGCGCCATGACCATTGAAGGCCAATTGCCTTGACCGCCAACAGCGCGGCGGGAGCAGACAGGGACGGACTCAGATTCATGCCGCAGCATTCCAAGATCACGATCACGGATATCGCGAGGCAAGCTGGCGTATCGATCGCCACGGTGTCCCGCGTGCTGAACGATCGACCTGGCAATATCGCAATCAGCGAGACGACCAAGGCTCGTGTTCTGACAGCGGCGCGCGCTTTGGGTTATTCCATCAATCCCTTTGCTGCCGGGCTGAGAACAGGTCGCAGCGGGATGATTGCGGCAATCGTACGTGATGTCTCCGACCCGTATCTGACGCGCGTCACGCAAGCCGTGGAAAAGGCCACATGGGCGGCAGATTTGAACATCCTGATCGGACACGCCCAATTCGATGATCGTCGCACGAAGCGTCATCTCGACTTTATGCTTGGTGGACTATTTGACGGTCTGTTGCTGATTGGAAGCATGGCAGATGCCGACGATCTCATTGATTCCCTGACCGTGCGCAAGTTGCCCACGGTAGGCATTGCGATCGGCCGGCAGGAAGGTATCTTGAGTGTGGAGGTAGACGAGGTAGGCGCAGCGGCGACCTTGACGCGGCACGTGCTTTCGCTGGGCCATAGTCGACTGGCCTTTGTCGGATCGCTGTCGCTGCCAGGCGTAGATTTGCGCCTCGAAACCGTCCGCAGGGTGATCGAGCACGCCGGCCATTCAATAAGTGTTTCAAACATTGTCGACATCGCCAATGATCGTGGGCTCGCAGCGCGGGCGGCCTTAAAGCTTATGAGCGAAAAGGTACCACCTACAGCAATTATATGCTCATCGGACAACTTGGCTTTAGGGGTCATGGCGGGGGTCCAGGCCTTGGGCTTTTCAGTCCCCGGCGATATTTCAATTGTTGGGTTCGACGATATTCCTGACGCAACGCACAGCTTTCCTGCGCTTACCACTATGCGTCAGCCGGTCGACGCCATGGCCCGCGCGGCGATTGAGGCACTGGCAGAAATGATAGACGGTGCTGAAACTCCCAATCCCGCTCCGATTGGTGCACAACTTGTGGTCAGGCACTCAAGCGCTCCGCGGTGATCGGAGGTCATGTCCGCTTTCAGCGAGTTGGCTTGATCTAGCCATGCGCCCCAATGTGGTCGAATGCTGACCGACAAACCCAAGGGCAGCGGCCCATGCAACGCATAGAAGCAGGCACCGCTCGACGCACGCGTGTCACAACGAAGCATCGCCACAGTTTGTTACACTTCGCTCACACGCGGTTTTCGGGCAGAGGCAACCATGGCTCCATAAAAATGGAGATCACAATGAAGCTTGCCAAGCTGCTTATACCGACCCTTGCCGTGTTTGCCCTTACTACCGGCATGACTTGGGCCAACCCGGGCGCGACGACGTCGTCGGTTAATATGCGAATGGGTCCGGGAACGCAGCATCCCGTAATCGTGGCGATCCCGGGGAGCCAACCAGTCACCATCGTCGGTTGTGTTTCCGGCGCTGGGTGGTGCGATGTCGTCTGGGCGAACTATCGAGGATGGGTGTCGGCTGGATATATCTACTATTACACGACTCCCACGACACCGGTTCCCGTCACGACGGTCTACCAAAGACTCCCCGTGGCGGCGCCATGGGCAGATGCGCGGCGCGACGCGCGTGTCCAGTATCGCGTGGAAAGACGCTGGGACCGTTGGCTAGGTAGGGAATAGATCAGCCGCCTTGGTGACTCTTAAGCGCGGATCGCGAACGGCGATATGCCGTTCGCGATCCGCGTCAGCTCTGACAAAACATCAGTTCGCACGGTGACGCTAGTACGTCGCATACCAACCAGTCGTTTCGCAAAGCTGCTGTGCTCCAGTCGGTAATCTTGCTCGTCGCAAGGCATGTCCAAGGTAATGGCTGCAGCGTTTCGATATTGCGCCGTCGCTTACCGGCTTCGTCACCGATTGCCGAGGATTGCTTCACGTGCCGCTAGAAGGCTTTCAGCGACCCGCGGAAAACGGTGTCGCATGACGAAGATGCCGTAGATGCCACTTTCCCGGTCAATCCATGGCCAAGCACCCAGGGCGCCCGGACTGGACACCATCAGGCATCGGCCGGCCTGATCTGCCAACTCGCACCAGCTGCCAAGAGCGTATCCGGCAGGAAGCCGTTGCCGCCGGTCCGGCCCCTTAATCTGCCACTCCCAACCTTTGGCACGCGGTATCGAGCCATAGGCCAGTTCGGCGTCAGCGGTCTGGAGTGTTTCCATCTCATTGACGGCACGTTCGGACAAAATTCGCGAACCGCCATAGACCCCGTTATCGGCGAGCATCGTCAGAAACCGGCCATAATCCGCCGCAGTGGTGATCAGGCCACCCTGAAGGATGGGATTGGTAACCGCATCAGGATCGAGGTTGGGGTGAAGCGGATGGATCCACCTGCTGTCGGTCATTCCAAGAGGGCCAGCAAGACGCTCTTGAAAGGTATCCTCCCAACGCTCGCCGGTGACCTGCTCGACTAGGGCGCCGGCAATCTGCATCGCGCCACTGCCATACCTGAACACCATCCCGGGACGATCTTCTAGCGGTCGGCTTAAGAGCAATGCAGCCGACTCGGCAAGTGAAATATCCGCCGGTTGAGATAAGTCCGCCAGACTCTCAATGCCCCCTTGTCCCGTTGTGAACGACAAGATCTGTCGGAGCGTGATCTGGCCTGCGTCAGGCAGACCAGTCGCCATTCGCAATGCGATCGGCTGATCTAGGGAGAATCGGCCTTCGTCAACGAAAATCATGATAAGCGCTGCGGCGACCCATTTGGACGCAGAGGCGACCAAGAGCGGTTCGTCTAGTTCGATTTCCCCGACAACCTCCTGATGAACCAGTCCCCCATCCCGATAGACAAGCACGGCGACACCCGGGGCGCCGTCGTCCTCCACTATTGCCTGAAGAGCAGCGGTCAAGCCGGACGGGGAAGCGGGAAGATCACCAGTGTCCGATGCAATAGCAGGCGCGAGCAGCAGCGAAAAAGCCAACGCTGACCGTAAACTCCGCTTCATCGGCGAAAGGCCTCAACCTTCTGGCGGAATATTTGCAGTTCGGTGGCATCAATCACGCCATTGCCATCCGTGTCGGCAGAAGCAAAAACATAGGACGGTCCAGCCGCGAACTCCTCAAGGCCCACTCGACCATCGCCATTACGGTCGAATGCCTGCATCAGTTCCTGCAAATCTTCCCCGATTTGATTGCGAGCCAAAAGCCGGCGCGGCATATCCGAGCTATCCAGGTAGCCGTCACGGTTCCTGTCCAGACGATCAAACAAGCTTAGCCTGGCCTGCTGAAACTCGGCTTTGGTGACTTGACCATCTTTGTTCAAATCGGCGCGCGTGAGCATGTGTGCAGGGCTGAGCCGTTGCGCTAAAGCCGGAACGGTGGCCGACACGGCCAATGCCCCGACAACAATGGCAACGGCCATGCGGCGCACGAAAATATGTCGTTTCATACCAAGACACCTCCATTGATGGAGATAACCAATGGCAGACATGCTCGCACTTCTGACGAATGAAGCGTGACCTCCTGCAACAAAGTGTAACGAAGGCAATTCATTCTTGATCAGGCTACAAAGTTCAGAAGAGTTGAAACATTGCGTTCAACAGGTCCGACTATGTCCGAAAGCAGCTTGATTGCCATCGTCGAGGATGATCTAGAGATCAGAACTCTGGTCGCCAACCTGCTTGACCGCGAAGGCTTCGAGGTAGGTCAGTGTGAGGGCGCATCCGAACTCGATCGCCTGCTGAGCCGGCGACGCGTCGATCTGGTGGTGCTCGACCTAATGCTCCAGGGCGAGGACGGCCTTTCGATATGTCGGCGGCTCCAAAGCGCCGAAATCAGGATTCCCGTCTTGATGGTCACCGCAAAGGGCGAAGAGGTCGATCGAATTGTCGGTCTGGAATTTGGTGCCGACGATTACCTGCCCAAACCGTTCAACCCCCGTGAACTCATCGCACGGGTACGGGCAATACTCCGGCGGACCCGAGACGTCCACCGCCCTTCCGCGATGGCCGGGCGCACTTTTATTTTTGCCGGCTGGGGGCTTGATGCCGGCTCGCGTACCCTCCGCGATCCCTCTGGGCTTAATGTCGAGCTGACGGGTGGGGAGTTCGACCTTCTGGTAGCCCTGGCGAGCCATCCGCAACGCGTTCTGACGCGGGATCAACTGCTGGACTGGACGCGCGGTCGGGACGCCAATCCATACGACCGCACGATCGACGTGCAACTCAGTCGTCTCCGTCGCAAGCTCGGTGACGACCCGAAGACACCAACAATGATCCGAACAATCAGAGGCGGCGGATATCTGTTTGCGCCCGAGGTCGAAGACCTACGCAGGCAGCTATGAACAGAATACTTAACAGCCTTCTTTTGCGTATCGGCGCTGTGTTCCTTCTGGCGATGCTGACTCTTCAGCTCGCAATTTTTGCAGCGGTCGTTTGGCCCGACGGCAGACCGACCGTGTTCCGTCTCATTGACCCAATTGAGGTTGCCGAGATCGCCAAGGCGCTTGAGGTGGTCGAGCCTGCACAGCAAGGCCAGGTTCTGGCCGCCATAAACAACGGGGCGACCATCGTGGAATTGCTGCCTGGCTTTCCCCGTAGTGCAAATGATGCAGTCGGGTTGCGGGCGGCGCCAAGACTTGAGCGGCAATTTGCCGAGTTTGCCTCGGAACTGGAGGGGCGGGAACTACAGGTGCATATCCGTGAAGGCTATTTCTCTCGAGACGCCGAGCTGCTTCAGGGGCCGATCCGGCTACTTGTGGGACTGCGTACCGGGCAGGTGATCGCCATTGAGCGCGCCCCGATCATCCTTCAGACTATCGCTTCGCGCTATCTCGCCGTGGCGGGCGTCATAGCTGCAACGTTGGCGATGCTGCTCATCATTCTGGTCGTACAGGTTGTGAGGCCTGTTTCGCGTCTAGCTGAGGTCACCAACAAGTTTCGTGAAGATGCGAGTGCGCCGGACGTGCCGGTCTCAGGAGCGGGTGAACTCCGGGAACTCGCAGGTGCTTTCAATGAAATGAAGGCAAGGATCGGAGGGCTGGTGAATGAGAGGACTCGCGTTCTCGCCGCCATCGCTCACGACCTGCGAACATATATTACGCGACTACGCTTACGGGTTCATTCCTTTGCCGAAAGCGAGCAGCAGGAAAAGGCGATCGCCGACCTCGAGGAAATGTCGCAACTCCTTGATGATATACTGTTGTTTGCCCGCGAAGACACGTTACGCGGCGGAGAAATGACCATTGTCGACGCGCGATCGGCCGTAGCTGAATACGTAAGCGTGCGCCATGAGGCCGGTGATCCGGTTGAGTTGATCGCCGGCACAGGAGCAGCCTATTGCAGCTGCGCTCCGCTCGCATTCCGGCGCATTCTCGGCAACTTGGTGGACAATGCAATCCGCTACGGCAATCGGGCGCAATTAAGCGTGCATCTTGCGGAAGAAGTTATCCTGACTGTGGACGACGATGGCCCGGGGATTCCATGCGACAAGATCGAGGCAATGACCGAGCCATTTGAACGTCTCGAGCCATCTCGCGGGCGGCGAACGGGCGGAGCCGGACTTGGCCTATCAATTGTCAAGGCTCTGGTCGAAAGCCACGGCGGTACTTTGGTGCTCGAAAACCGGAAGAGCGGCGGGTTACGCGCCACAGTGTGTCTCGCGGCGGCTCCGGATCGCTGACGTTCCGCCAAATCTCGGCCGCCCCGAATTTGTTGGCTCGATAGGCTAGCGACAGAAGGCTGAGAATCCGACCTACGCTCCCAACCTAGAGAGAAGGCCGCAGCACATTCAGGCACCTGTAAGCTCATCACCTCACCTGCCCATTGGGGTGCCGCCGACGCACCACCTTAAATTCGGCACGCTACAATCTCTCGCTAAGCGTCATCTTCGTTGAATTCCGGTTTGACTTCACGCCTGTCGAGTTTTTGTGATGACCAGCCACTCGCCATACTCGCCGACGAAACGCACGATCCGCAGGCGGCAGCTTCGCGAAATCGTTCCGCTTGCCGACACGACCATCTATGACATGGAGCAGCGCGGCGAGTTTCCGCAACGTTTCTATCTGACCGCTCGAACCGTAGTCTGGGATCTCGGCGAAGTGGAGGCTTGGCTTGAAGAACGCCGTCGAGCCTCCAAGGCGAAGACGGCCAAGCGCGCGCCAGCACCCGACGTCACGCTCAGGAAGACCCGGCCGGTCAAAGACTAGGCTCCGGAGCGAGAAGGTCCATTGATGCCGGGTATAGCGTCGGCGTGTATTTCTGCCCGGCGACCCAGGCGTCGATGAGATTGGCCCATTCCTGCATCATATGGCGGCGCTGGTGCTCGTATTCCGCCTTGTTGTAGATACCGCGCGAAGAGCGACCATCCTCGTGCGCCAAGCACTTCTCGATCCAGTCGCTGTTGAAGCCCAACTCGTTGAGCAATGTTGAGCCTGTCCGGCGCAGGTCATGCACCGTGAATGGCTCCAGCGGCAGTCCTACCTTCTTTGCTTGCTCGACAACCGCATAAGTCACACGATTGAAGGTCGCGCGCGACATCGGCGCGTCCGCATCGTAGCGCGACGGCAGCAGGTATCTCGAATTGCCAGCGCAGGTCTTGAGCGCAACGAGGATGTCGATCGCCTGTTCCGGCAGATAGACATTGTGCGCCTTAGAGCGCTTCATCCGCTCCTTCGGGATCGACCACACCGCATTCTCGAAGTCCACTTCATCCCATGTGGCGTCCTGCAACTCGCTCTTGCGAACCATGGTGATGAGGAACAGCTTCAGCCCAAGCCTGATAGTCGGCAGGGTCGCCACATGCTCAAGCTGGCTGAGCATGACGCGGATTTCGGCGGGCGATAGCGAACGGTCCTTGGGAACGAAGGTGGCGATCGAGGCCGGCCCGACTTCTTCGGCGGGATTCGGCACCTTCTCCCCGTGCAGAATCGCGAAGGCGTAAACCAGCTTCACGATGTCCCGCACATGGACTGCCGTGGCGGGTGCGCCGCGGGCCTTCACCTTCTCGCACATCGCGCGCAAATCCTCGGGACTGATTTCCGTCAGCAGACGACTCCGAAATGTCGGAAGGATGTCCCGCTCGTAGATCGAACGGCGCATGGCGCGGGTGCTTTCCGCCATCCGGTGCTCTTGCAGCCAGCGTTCGCCGAACTCGCCGAAGCTCTTGGCCTCCTTGATCCGGCGCTTCTCCCGCTGCTTCTCCCGAGCAGGCGACCGACCTTCGAGAATGGCGCGCTGCGCGTCGATCAGCTTCTCCCGCGCCCGCGCAAGAGACAGGTCGGCCGAGCCGTATCGCCCAAGCGTCAATGTCTCGCGGCGACCGTTCATACGATAGTCGTAGCGGAACACGACCGCGCCCGAGGGCTGGACCGCAACGTACATACCGTCACGGTCGGCAACCTTGTATAATTTATCTTTTGGTTTCAGTGCCTTGATGGCAGCGTCAGTCAGCATTGGTCCCTCCGAAATCGTTCAGAAACCGCTAGAGAGCCACCAATTATACCGTCAGGCCAAAACCGGCCTCCTTGAACGGCCAATTTCCTTTTTATTTCAAAGGAATAATACCGAAAAAAATACCGTCACAAGCTCTCTAGGCGGTGACGGTATATGCAATCTGACGATGAAACAAGAGCCGCCATACCGTCAGCTACACCGTCAATTCCGAGGCGTACCCCGCGATAGATGGCGATAGATGGCGGGCGTTTTATTTAAATATTTCAGCGTGTTATGTCGGGCTATAGCGTAAAATCGGCGGCGTTCGGATGCGCCTGAATCATTCCCACTCAATCGTGCCGGGCGGCTTGCTGGTTACGTCATAGACGACACGATTGATGCCGCGAACTTCGTTGATGATGCGGGTGGCGGTCTTGCCGAGGAAGTTCATGTCGAACTGGTAGAAATCGGCGGTCATGCCATCGACCGAGGTCACGGCGCGCAGGGCGCAGACGAATTCGTAGGTGCGCCCATCGCCCATAACGCCCACGGTCTGGACCGGGAGCAGGACAGCGAAGGCCTGCCAGATCTTGTCGTATTGGCCGGACTTACGGATTTCGTCGAGATAGATGGCGTCGGCCTGACGGAGAATGTCGAGCTTTTCCGGGGTGATGCCGCCGGGACAGCGAATGGCGAGCCCGGGCCCGGGGAAGGGATGGCGGCCGATAAAGCTGTCGGGAATGCCCAATTCGCGACCAAGCGCGCGCACTTCGTCCTTGAACAGTTCCCGCAGCGGCTCGACCAGCTGCATATTCATGCGCTCGGGCAGGCCACCGACATTGTGGTGGCTCTTGATGGTGACCGAAGGACCGCCCGTGAAGGACACGGACTCGATCACATCGGGATAGAGCGTGCCCTGAGCGAGGAAATCGGCGCCACCGAGCTTTTTGGCTTCTTCCTCGAAGACTTCGATGAACAGGCGGCCGATGATCTTGCGCTTGGTTTCCGGATCGGACTGACCTTCGAGTTCGCCGAGAAACAGCTTGGCGGCGTCCACATGGACCAGTGGGATATTGAACTGGTCGCGGAACATAGTGACGACCTGTTCGCTCTCGTTCAGCCGCATCAGGCCGTGATCGACATAGATGCAGGTCAGTTGGTCCCCGATGGCTTCATGAATCAGCACCGCCGCAACCGATGAGTCGACGCCGCCGGAGAGACCGCAGATCACGCGGCCGCTGCCGACCTGTTCGCGTATCCTGGCCACCATCTTCTGGCGATAGGCCGACATGTTCCAGTCAGATTGCAGCCCGACGATTTTGTGCACGAAATTCGCCAGCAGTTTACCGCCATCGGGCGTGTGCACCACTTCGGGGTGGAACATGGTCGTGTATCGCTTGCGGCTTTCGTCGCCCGCAATGGCAAATGGGGCATTGGGCGAGGTTGCCATGACCTTGAAGCCCTCGGGCAATTGGGTCACGCGGTCGCCATGGCTCATCCAGACCTGGTATTTGCCGCCCACATCCCAAACGCCGTCATAGAGCGCGCTGGGTTCCAGAACTTCTACATCGGCGCGACCGAATTCGCGGTGATGGCCACCTTCGACCTTGCCGCCGAGCTGCAGGCAGAAGGTCTGCTGGCCGTAGCAGATGGCCAGGATCGGCAGACCTGAGTCGATGATCGCCTGCGGCGCACGCGGGCTACCCTCATCCGTCACCGAGGCGGGGCCGCCGGAGAAGATGACGCCCTTGGGCCTGAGAGCCGAAAAGGCTTCCGCCGCCGTGTTGAAGGGATGGATTTCGCAATAGACGCCGGTTTCACGAATGCGGCGCGCGATCAGCTGTGTGACTTGCGAACCGAAGTCGACAATGAGAATGGTGTCGTTGCGGGAAGACGTGTCTGGGTGCTGCATGGCGAGGCTTTAGCCGCAGGCCACGGATTCCGCAAGCATGGCGTTGGAGGAACGCCCATGCAGAATTGGGAGGATACATGACCGGACCTGCGGGCCGCCTGCTCGGCGCCGATTTCGTGCGCGCCAGCGCGTGTTTCATCGTGCTGTTTCATCACCTGACGCAAAAGATCGATTTTCGCTCGCCGCTGGGCGATCCCGATATTGCGCAGGTTCTGGCCAATGGCGGTACCTTCGGCGTCGGCATTTTCTTTGTGCTGAGCGGTTTTCTGCTGGCGCGGCCGTTCTGGCAGGCCATGGACAGAGGCGAGGCCATGCCGTCGCTTCGCGTTTATGCCCTGCGGCGCGCGGCGCGCATCCTGCCCGGCTTCTGGCTGGCGCTGACGGTCACCTTCGTGCTGACCATCGTGGTCTGGCGTTCGACGCCGGACATATGGCTATGGGTTCGCTATTTTGCCGGGTTTTTCCTCGTCAGCGACTGGCACTGGCTGACCTTCTTTCCTGTCGATGTGAACGGCCCGCTCTGGTCGATCGGATTTGAGGCGACCTCCTATGTGTTGCTGCCACTGGGCTTTTTGGTGCTGTTCGCATTCGGAGGTCGCCTGCCGGCCTGGCTCAGGAGAGTGGCGTTTCTAGCGATCATCGGCGTGACGCTCCTTGCGCATATGGCGTTCAGCACGCTGGTCGTGGTCGAGCCCTATCGCAAGGGCTGGGAATTCGGCTTGCAGGGCGGCGCGCAGACCTGGATGCCGTGGTTCAATCCGTTTTCGTTTTTCGCCATGTTCGCGCTGGGCGCTTTGGCTGGCGGCGTGCAGGTGATGGTGGCGCAGATGCGGCACTGGATCATGGATGTGCTCTGCGTCGCGGCACTGGTGGCTGTCGCCATCTATATGTGGGGCGAGGCCTATCGGGAGGCGGGCGAGCTTTATGGCTGGCTGCGGGTTCCCTACCGCTTTCCCATCATGCATGCGCTGGTTGGGGTAGTGCTGATCACGGGACCATCGACGGTGATTGTGGGGAGACTGCTCGACAATGCCGTGACGCGGTTTCTGGCGCAGATTTCGTTCGGCATCTATATCTACCACACCATCGTCATCGAGCTGATCCAGGTCTATTTCGTGCCGGATTTTCGCTATGGCACCATGACCGACACCAATCTCTGGCTTATGGCTACGGCGGCGTCGGTTGGCATTTCGATGGTGCTCGCAACCGTGTCGTATCGCTGGATGGAACTGCCGGTCATCAACTGGGCACGCGGGCTGGAAACACATGTTCCAACCCGCACCGCCTTGCGGCCTGCCTAGTTTAGAATGGCTATGGACAGGTTGAGATAGCCGGCGAAGCTGACCCAGGCGAGGTAGGGCGCGAACAGCCAGGGCGCGATTGCATCATGGCGGCGGCCGGTGACGATGAAGCCGGCTATGGCGAACCACATGGCGACGAGAATGACGAAGGCGGCCCAGGGCATTTGCGCAAGAAACCACACGGGCGACCAGATCCAGTTGAGCAGCATCTGGGCCGCCCAGAATTTCATCGCCGTGGACTTTGGCGCCGCGATCCAGACGCGCCAACCGGCGACGGCGATCATCACGTAAAGAGTGAACCAGACGGGCCCAAAAACCCAGTTGGGCGGATTGAGCGGGGGCTTGGTCAGGGATTCGTACCAGGCGCCCGGAACGGACTGGGTACCGATCAGGCCGCCAATGCCGATAACGATGGCCAGAAAGACGGCGAGAGCGATCCAGGATTGTGGGGCGCGGTGGTCTGTTGTGGTGGCGTGCATGAGACGCTCCTGTGTCAGCAACTGACTCCACAACGTTGGTGGACGGGCGCTGGTTCACAGGCGGGCAGAGGACGACAGAAATATCCTTCTTGCCGCCCTCCCCCAATCAGGCTTTTCGCAGCAGGTGGCAATAAAAGCCGTCCGTGCCGGTGCGGCGGGGCGTGAGGCGGATACCGCCGGCCGGGGTGGCGAGGCCATCCGGCAGGTCTGTGATCAGCGCACTACGCCAGGCTTGCGCGATGTCGACTGTTTCAAAACCGGGATTGGCTGCGAGGAAGTCGACGATCTGGTCGTCGTTTTCCTCGGGCAGGATCGAGCAGGTGATATAGACCAGCGTGCCGCCGGGCTTGAGGTAGCGCGCGGCTTCTACCAGCAGGGCCGCCTGTTCGGACTGACGCTGAGCGAGGAGTTCGGGCGTCAACTTCCATTTGGTATCGGGGCGGCGGCGCCATGTGCCGGTGCCGGTGCAGGGGGCATCGACGACGACGCGATCCATTTTGCCGACGAGATCGTCGAGTGCGCCGGGATTGGGGGCGCGGACCTGCGCATTGCGGACGGCATTGCGCTTGAGGCGATCATAGATGGGAGCGAGGCGGTTGCGGTCGCTGTCATAGGCAAAAATCTGGCCGGAATTGCCCATATTGGCGGCCAGAGCCAGGGTTTTACCGCCGGCCCCGGCGCAGAGATCGAGCACCTGCTCGCCTTCGCGGGCGCCGGCCAGCGCCGCGACGATCTGGCTGCCCTGATCCTGCACCTCGAACCAGCCCTTGAGATAGGCTTCGTCGGTGGTCACATTGGGGGTGCGCGCATCGCGTGGCCCCGCGGGCATAATGATGCCGAAGGGGGCGATGGCGGCGGGCTGGGGCGAGAAGCGGGCCAGCGATTTCAGCACTTTTTCCGGGGCGGCCTTGAGGGCATTGACGCGCAGATCGAGCGAGGGGCGGCCAGCCATGGCTTGGCCTTCTTCAACCCAGTCGGCGCCAAAGGCGCGTTCGAGGGACGGAGCAAGCCATTCTGGAAAATCGGCGCGGATGGCGTCGGGTGCGGCTGACAGATCGGCGGTGGCACCAGCGGCCTCGTCGAGGGTTAGCGGCGCGGGCGCATGACTATCTGCGGCGAAGGCAGCGGAGAGGCTTTCCGGCGCCTCGCCCCAATCGCGCATGGCGATGGCCAGAACCAATGCGCGCGGGGTATCCGCCCCCATGGCGAAGGCGTGGGACGCGCGGCGACGCAGGGCGTCATAAACGAGATTGCCTATGGCGGCGCGATCCCCTGCCCCGGCAAAGCGATTGTTGAGACCCCATGCTTTCAACGCCTCTGACACAGGGCGCTTGCGCTGTTCGACATCGGACAGAACTTCGATGGCGGCGGCGAGACGGCCGGGGAGGCGCATGGGATACCCTAGGCTAAGACAATGCGGAGCGTGAGCCATAGCCAGAGAATAGCGACTACGGCAAGCCCGGCGGCATAGGCCGCAAAGCGCAGGTGAACCCTATTGGTGGTCACATGAATGACGGCATGGACGTAGCGGAGCGCGACGAAGGCCCAGGCCAGGACGACTTCAACCCAGCCGGCGAGGCCCAGCATGAGCGTCAAAAGCGCCGCAAGATAGAAGAGAACCGGAAGCTGGAACTGGTTGTCGAAATTGTTCGACAGCAGGCGCGCCCTCAGCGGATAGGCGCTGGGGTCGACGGCAATATCAGCCACGGGAATTTCGCCGGACATGACGCGCGGGACGCGCTCGCGGCCCATGAGGACGAGAATGCCGAGCGTCAACAGCACCTGCGCGGACATGGCGAGGACGAGGAGCTTGGCAGTCAGGGGCATGTGATGTTCCTGCGGAGAATCCGTATGCAGACATAACGGCCAGAAACAGAATCGGTTTTGTCGGCGGAGCGAATTGCCCTATCGCCGAAAACCCAGGGGCGTTCCCGGTTAATGGAGAGGAATGGCAAGATTTAGGACCCGGGGCGGGTTGGCTTGTTTTGGATGCAGCGAGTGTTGTGGCATCCCCCTCACCCGTCTCGCGCTTGGCGCGATCCACCCTCTCCCCGAGGGGGAGAGGAATAAAGGCATCAAGCGTGTTGCGGGCTCGCGCGCTCCCGACTTACCGTCCGCTGCGGTAGTTCGGGGCTTCGCGGGTGATGGTCACGTCGTGGACATGGCTTTCGCCGAGGGCGGCGCTGGAGATTTTCACGAAGGTAGCGTTTTCGCGGAAGTCCTTGAGGGTATGGGCACCGGTATAGCCCATGGAGGCGCGGAGACCGCCGGCGAGCTGATGCAGCACGGCGCCAACCGAACCCTTATAGGGTACCTGACCTTCGATACCTTCGGGAACCAGTTTCATCTGGTCGCGCACATCCTGCTGGAAATAGCGGTCGGCAGAACCGGCCCCCATGGCGCCCACCGAGCCCATGCCGCGATAGGATTTGTAGGAACGGCCCTGATAGAGATAGACCTCGCCGGGGCTTTCATCAGTGCCGGCCAGGAGCGAGCCGACCATGACGCAGGATGCGCCGCCGGCCAGCGCCTTGGCCATATCGCCAGAGAATTTGATGCCGCCATCGGCAATGACCGGAATGCCGGCCTTTGCGCCTTCTTCGGCGCAACCCATGACGGCGGCAAGCTGAGGCACGCCGACGCCCGCGACAATGCGCGTGGTGCAGATGGAACCGGGGCCAATGCCGACCTTGACGGCATCGGCGCCAGCATCGATCAGCGCCTTGGTGGCTTCGGCGGTAGCGACATTGCCGGCGACGATGCGGGTGGAATTGCTCTCGCGCTTAACGCGCTCCACCGCCTCGGCAACACGGACCGAATGTCCATGTGCGGTGTCGATGACGAGAAGATCGACGCCCGCATCGATCAGGGCCAGCGAGCGTTCAAAACCACCGTCGCCAACGGTCGAGGCGGCAGCGACGCGCAGGCGCCCCTGTTCGTCCTTGACGGCGTTGGGATGAAGCTGGGCCTTTTCGATATCCTTGACGGTGATGAGGCCAATGCAGCGGTAATCCTCGTCGACCACGAGCAGCTTTTCGATGCGATGACGATGAAGCAGAACCTTGGCTTCTTCCTTAGAAACGCCTTCACGCACGGTGATGAGGTTCTGATGGGTCATCAGCTCGGAAATGGGCTGATTGGGGTTGGACGCAAACCGCACGTCGCGATTGGTGAGGATGCCGACCAGCTTGCCGATGGCGCGACCACCCTGGCCGCCGTTTTCAACGACCGGAATGCCGGAAATGCGGCTCTTCTGCATCAGCGCATGCGCATCGGCGAGGGTGGCATTGGGGCCGATGGTGATGGGATTGACCACCATGCCGCTTTCGAAGGACTTCACCATGCGCACCTGCTCGGCCTGTTCGGTGGCCGTCAGGTTCTTGTGAATAACGCCCATGCCGCCCGCCTGGGCCATGGCGATAGCCATATTGGCCTCGGTGACCGTATCCATGGCAGAGGACAGGATAGGAAGATTGAGGGCTATGTCCTTGGTGACATAGGTAGAAATGTCGGTCTCGGTGGGCAGAATGTCGGAGCGCGCCGGCTGGAGCAGCACGTCGTCGAAGGTGAGCGCCGCATCGCCGGTGATGGTGGTAATAATCTTCGCCAAGGCCAGACCCTTCCTGCCTTCTGATGAAACCAGAGCTGTTGGAATGTGAACCGGCGAGCCGAAGTCGCGGGTTCAGGTTGGCGAGGGTCAATAGCACCGGCGAATGGCTTTGCCTAGTGCCCGGAACTGGCTCATGATAGCCATGCGGCATATGGGAGGCAGGAATGGGACAGAGGTTCTTGTTCGCGGGGGCTGTTGCTTTGATGGTCACGCCTGTCGTGGCGCAGACGCTGGCCGATTTCGTGCCCCCACGCGATGGCGCAATCACCTGCTGGCAACGCAGCTATAGCGAGGCGCATCTGGCCGGCCACAAGGACCAGATGGTCACCGAGATGACGTTTGGCATGATCTATCGGGCGGCGGACGCCGAATATTCCGAACAGGTGGCATTCGGCATGGATGTGACGCTGCGGGACGGACGGTCCGGACAGGCGGGCGGGCCTTGCTATGAAAATGGCAATGCAATCGAATGCGGGGTCGAATGCGACGGAGGCGGTTTCGTTCTGGAAAAGCGGGCCGATGGCAATCTGCTGCTCGACCTTGAACAACGCGGCTATGTGCGGGTGCTCGGGGAATGCAGCAGCGGTGACGAAGAGGCCAGCTTCGACCTTGAAGCTGGCAAGGACGACAAGCAGTTCCTGCTGCACAAAACCGATGCCAAGATATGCAAGGGGTTGTTGGCCGGCTGGTAGGCCGCCACACAACCCCTGCTACCCCTTAGTGATGGGTTTCGTAGCCTTCCGGAATCTGGCTGGGTTGATGCGGTTCGTGGTGAACCGGCGGCGTGCTTTGATTGAGATCTGAGTTAGTGGTCGCAACATAGGGCTTGGGCTCCATGAGCGCCGCGAGCTTGGCCTGTCGCTCGGCCGCCTCGGCATCGGTTAACTGCGAAATATGTTTCACACCGGTGGGCGTATAGACCATGTCGGCGGAGAGGCAGCCGCCCGAGGCCGCAGCAGCAGCCATTGCCCCAAGAAGGACCAGTCGTGTCGGCTGGCCAGCCGGATTTTCCGTCATGTTTGAAGCTCCCTTTGACACCGGATCAAACCGGCTATTTATTGCTCACTGAGCATATATAGATCGTGAGGATCTTGCAATGATGGTTTTCGGCTTGCGGTTGACGGCCGCGGTCGTAGGATCGGTGGCATTCGGCCTCGTGGCGGCGACAGCGTTTCCACCCTGGTCCTTCTGGGGCGCGGTGCTGCTGGGGTTTCTCTTCGGTACCGCCTTTATGGTCGGTACCGGCTATCGCATCCTACACGCCCTGGCCTTGCGCCAGGCTGGCAAGGCCCCCGCTTCATGGTCGGGCGCGACCTGCGGAGCAGCCCTGCTTTCGCTTGGTCTTTGGGCCTGGAGCCACTGGCACGGTCTGCAAGCGGGATTTATCGCATTGGCGTTCGGGATCGCAATTAACCTAGCCTATCTGCTGGTGAAAATGGCATGCCTCAAAACCGGATGCTGCCGGAGCGTGCGACCCGGACTGCCGCTTGACCTGCGCAAGTTTGAGATTGGTATCAGCATCGTGTTGCTGATTGCGGCAACCGGGTTGGCGAGCGTCAGCATTGGCGGCGCGGCCGTATTGGCAACGGGCGGACATCTGGCGATGCGAGTCTTCTCACGCCATATGCGCGGGCGCTGGTCGTGGGGTTGGCCACCGCTGCGGCAACCGGGCGCTGAACTGTTCCCACTGCTGCTTATTGGAATTGTGGCAGCGTTTTCCTGATCGGAGCGCGAGGACAGTATGTGTGGATGGCGGAAAGGGCTGGCCGGAACGGTGTGAAAGTCTCATAGTATCTCGGTTGCGTTCGCAACCCTTTTCCGATTCATCCGGTTCATAGCCTCGTGATCCGCGTTATCCCGCTCATTCTGGCGGTGGCCCTGTTCATGGAACAGATGGACTCCACCGTCATCGCCACCTCCCTGCCCGCAATCGCGGCCGATATCGGCACCGATCCGATTGCGCTGAAGCTCGCCCTGACCGCCTACTTTGTGGCGCTGGCGATTTTCATTCCGATCAGTGGATGGCTGGCCGACCGGTTCGGGGCCAAGAATGTGTTCCGGCTGGCCATTCTGGTCTTCATGCTCGGTTCGCTGGCCTGCTCCTTTGCATTTTCGCTCGAAACCTTTGTTCTTTCGCGGTTTTTCCAGGGCATTGGCAGCTCGATGATGACGCCGGTGGGGCGCCTGCTGCTGGTGCGGTCGACGCCGCGCAATGAGCTGGTATCGGCCATGGCATGGCTCACCATACCTGCATTGGTGGCACCGGTGACCGGGCCGCTGATCGGCGGGTTTCTGACCACTTATCTCTCCTGGCACTGGATCTTCTGGATCAACATTCCCATCGGCATTGCCGGGATCATCCTGGCCAGCATCTATCTGCAAGTGCCCGACGAGCGGAATCCGCGGCCAGTGGACCTGGTGGGCTTCTTCATTGCGGCAGTCGCGTTTTCCGGCATGGTGTTCGGATTATCGGTGGTGAGCCTGCCGGCTCTGCCGATCATCTACGGCTATCTCACGCTAGCGATCGGCGTGGTGGCGGCGTTGCTTTATCTGATGCATGCGCGCCGGACACGCTATCCGCTGCTTGACCCCAAACTGCTGCGCCACCCGCTGTTTCGCGCCTCGATTAGCGGGGGTTCGCTGTTCCGTGTCGGCGTGGGCGCCGTCCCATTTCTCTTGCCGCTGATGCTGCAACTCGGCTTCGGGCTCAATCCCTTCCAGTCGGGCGCCATCACCTTCGTTTCGGCTATTGGCGCGATGATGAGCAAATTCATCGCCGAGCGGATTTTCGCGAAATTCGGTTTTCCAAGAGTACTGGGATTCGCGGCGGTGTTCGGCGGCCTGCTGATCGCGGCCCAGGGGCTATTCACCAGCGAAACGCCGGTGGCGCTGATGATGGTGGTGCTGGTGGCGGGCGGCGTCTTGCGGTCGATCTTTTTCACCGGCACCAATGCCATTGGCTATGCCGATATTACCGATGAGGAAGCCAGCCAGGGGACCGCCATCGTGGCGGTGGCGCAGCAGCTCTCCGTTGCTTTCGGCGTGGCGGTGGCCGGCGCGATTCTCGAGGTTTCCAGTTCATTCAATGGTGGGGACCTGACGCTGCTCGATTTCCAGATCGCCTTTTTTGCCGTTGGCGGGCTCAGCGCGCTGGCCGGTTTCATATATCTGCGGCTGCCGGCGAATGCGGGCAGCAATGTTTCGGGCCATCGGGCGGCCCGTACCGAATAAGGCCGGAAAAGGCCACGGAGGAAATTTGACCCGCACGACACCGCTGATCCTGGCCACGGCCGTGTTCATGGAGAACATGGATTCCACGGTCATCGCCACCTCGCTGGCCGCCATTGCCGCCGATATCGGAACAGACCCGATTTCGCTGAAACTGGCGCTGACGGCCTATCTCGTCGCGCTCGCCATTTTCATTCCAATTTCGAGCTGGATGGCCGACAGGTTCGGGGCGCGGCGGGTTTTCCGCATGGCCATGCTGGTCTTCATGATCGGCTCGGTCGGCTGCGCCTTTTCAGGCTCGCTGGCGGAATTCGTGGTGGCGCGCTTCGTCCAAGGCATGGGCGGGGCGATGATGGGGCCAGTGGCGCGGCTGGTTCTGGTGCGCATGACGCCGCGCCACCAATTGGTCAATGCCATGGCGTGGCTGACCATTCCCGGCCTGATCGGGCCGATTGTCGGGCCGCCCTTTGGCGGGTTTCTGACGACGTATTTCTCCTGGCACTGGATTTTCATCATCAATATTCCCATCGGCCTGCTCGGCATGGCGCTGGTGGGTCTGGCGCTGCCCAATGAGCAGCGCAACCAGCCGCGCCGGATCGACGGCAAGGGATTTGTACTGGCGGGACTGGCCTTTGCGCTTTTCGCCTTTGGCTGTTCGGTGGTGAGCCTGCCTGCCCTGCCCCCGATCTATGGCGCAGTCGCCGCCGCCGCGGGGATCGGGCTGGGCTATGTCTATGCCCGTCATGCATTGGCAAGCGAATATCCGCTGCTCGATCTGCGGCTGCTCAAGGTGCGCAATTTCCGCATCACCATGGTGGCGGGCACATTCTTCCGGCTGGGACAGGGTGCGACGCCGTTCCTGTTTCCGCTCATGCTGCAACTGGCCTTTGGACTGACGCCCTTCGAGAGCGGCATGGTGACCTTTGCAGGCGCCATCGGGGCGCTGGTCGCCAAATTTGTCGCCAACTGGATCTTCGCCAATTGGGGATTCAAGTATCCGCTAGTCATTTCGACAGCGATTTCCGGGGCCGGCATTCTGGCCATGGGTTCCTACACACCCGACACGCCCATTCCGCTGATCCTTGCCATTCTGGTCTTTACCGGCTTCTGGCAATCGACCTTCTGGACCGGGCAGAACGCCTTCACCTTCGCCGACATCGAAGACAAGGATGCCGGTCAGGCCAATGTGATGAGCCAGGTCTGGGGACAGCTGATGTTTGCCATGGGCGTGGCGCTGGGCGGCGGGACCCTGGAGCTGGCGCATCGCCTGCGTGGCGGCGGGGAGCTGGTGCTGGCAGACTTCCACATCGCCTTCTATGTCGTGGCAGCGGTCGGCGCGGTGGCAACGCTGCTGTTCATGCGCCTGCCGAACAATGCGGGGCACCAGCTGCGGAACAATCCGCATAGACATTGAGTCCGGTCCCGGCATTCACTCGGGCCAGACTCGTTCCATCGACCGATTTCAGGACGCCGCGAGGACCGTATCCAGCTTCTCCAGGAACTGGGCCCAGCCCATTTGTGCGCCGCCAAAGGCCTGCTTCTGTTCGGGACGGAAGCCGGATTGTTCCATGCGGAGGTGTGTGCCATTGGCCTCGGGCGTCAGGGTGAAAGTCACCGTGCTTTTGAGAGCATAGGCCGGATCGTCATTGGCGAAATCCCAGGTGTAGGACAGGCTGCGCATGGGCTCGATGGTCAGCACTTCGCAGTCGAGCACGCCGCCCCATTCGCCACGCAGTTTGAACTTGTGGCCTAGCTTGAGATCGAAATCATTGGCCATCAGCCAATCTGCAATGAGATGCGGCTGGGTGAGCGCGCGCCAGAGTTTTTCCGCCGGATGGGCGAAGCTGCGCTCGACGGTGACGGTGAGAAGTTGGCTTTCAGTCATTTTTGTCTCCCGGCAATCCGGTTTCAGGCTTTGGATCTGTTGAGGGCGATGGCGGCGCGGACCAATGCCTTGAACGCATCCGCATCGATGGTTTCGCCCTGCCGAAAATCGATGGCGCGGCGCGTATTTCCGGTCAGGCTGGAATTGAACATGCCGCTCGGATCATCCAGGGCCGCGCCCTTGGCGAATGTGGTCTTTACGGCGGCTTTGTAGACCTCGCCCGTGCAGATAATGCCGTTGTGCGACCAGACGGGGTTTTCCCATTTCCACTCTTCGACCACGTTGGGATCGGCCTCGTGGATCAGGCTGCGCAGGCGGGCCAGCGTTTCGCCACGCCAATCGGAGAAACTGGCGATACGCTCATCGATATGGGTGGATGCAGTCTTGTCTATGCTCATGGGCGGCTTTCGCAATCAGAGTTTCTCGTCGGGCAATCTGCTGGCCTGGGCCACCCAGTCTGCAAATCGGGCTTCGTCGATCTCGTCACTTTCGTAAATATCGAGGTAGCGGACATTGGGTTGTTTCGAGGCGACGGGCGGCGGCGGATCAAGATCGGCACCACGCATGAAACTGACCTTCACGTATTTGCTCATGCAATGGTAGCTGATGAACCAGGTGCCGTCGCCGATGCCGTAAAAGGGTGAGTTCCATTTGACGGCCTTGGCGACATTGGGAACCGTTCGGGTGATGATGGCATCAAGCGTGCGACCCACATTGCTCTGCCAGCCCAACATGGCGGCTATGTAGGACTGCACCACGGCATCCCCCTCGCCCTTGGCGATCTGCGGATTGCCGCCGGAAAGGCGCACAATGCCATCCGCACCCGGCTTCAGCGGCGGGCGGCCTTTGTACGGGTTTTGCTTTTCAGCCATATGCCCTACCCCAATGCCCGGCGGCCATTGCGCCAGCGCGCAAGATAAGGCTGCAGAAAAAGATAGAGGCCGCTACCAAACAGCAGAAAAAGCGGCACCAGCGCAAAGAAATAGATCCAGGTCGGGACCGGTTCGCCGCCCGCCGTGGCGGCAGCCACTGCATTGACAATGAAGCCGAGCGTAAACGCCACAGAGAGCCAGCGGTGGCCCTGGCGAATGAGTTTGGCGAAATTCATTGATCCATCCTTTTCAGCAGATCGTCGAGATCATCGAACCGGCTCTCCCAGAAACCGGCCATGTCGCGCGTCCAGTCCAGAAGCGGCGCCAGCGCCTGCTTGCGTGCAACATAATGGGTTTGGCGACCCTCATGCCGGTCGCTGACAAGGCCCGCCTGTTTCAGCACGGCCAGATGTTTCGACACGGTGGGCTGGGCGACGCCCGCCCATTGGGTCAGCGTGCCGACGGTTTGCTCACCGTCTCGGCAGAGCCGCTCGAACAGCGCCCGGCGAGTGGGATCGGAAAGGGACTTGAACAGGAGATCCTGTGGCGCGGACATTTTTCATATTCATCATTGGCTATGGATTAAACCAATAGCTCAACGGCTATGAATGTCAAGCGGTGTTGATGATCGCTCTATTCCTCGGCGTCGTCTGATAGGCGCCTTGCATCGACATTTGCTTTGAAACCTTTTGCCACCAGATAGGCTTCGGCCGAATCCTTGCGACTGGATGGCGGCTTGACGTGAAAGGTCGTTGCAAAATGGCGCTTGAGCATATGCAGCAGCTCATGCTCGGTGCCACCCTGAAAGACTTTCGCCACGAAAGACCCGCCGGGATTGAGCACCTGAATGGCAAAGTCAGCAGCAATTTCAATGAGATGGACGATGCGCAGATGGTCGGTGGCGCGATGGCCGGTGGTGGGCCAGGCCATGTCGCTCATCACCACATCGGCGCCATGGCCGCCCATGGCTTCGATCAGCATGGACGGCGCGTCTTCTTCGGTGAAGTCCTTCTTGAGTAGAATGACACCGGGAATGGGGTCCATATCGAGGTAATCTATACCGACGACGAGCGGCTTTTCGATTGTCGAACCGACGGCGGCGGCGGCAACCTGTGACCAGCCGCCGGGAGCCGCGCCCAAATCGACGACACGCATGCCTTTGCGGAAAAACTTATGCTTTTCGTCAATTTCCTTGATCTTGAAGGCGGCACGGGAGCGATAGCCTTCCGAGCGGGCACGCGCCACATAGGGGTCGTTGAGCTGGCGCTGCAGCCATTTCGTCGAGGCCACGGTGCGGCCCTTGGCCGTCTTCACCCGGATTTTCAGGTCCTTGTCGGACTTGCGGCCACCTGTGCCCAGCGCCTTGTTATTGGCCATTGCCCTGCCTCCTCGGATAGCGGCTCGGCCGCTTATGGGTGCGATCGGAATCCATCAGCGAAATCAGGATGCCTTCGCGCAGGCCCCGATCGGCAACGCGAACCCGCTCAGTCGGCCATTCGCGGCGGATGGCTTCGAAAATGGCGCAGCCGGGCAGGACCAGATCGGCGCGATCCTTGCCGATGCATGGATGGGCGACCCGCCGCTCGAAGGACATGCCCATCAGCGCGCGCATGGTTTCGTCCACCTGTTCGCGGCGCATCCACAACCCGTCGACCTTCTGACGCTCATAGCGTTCGAGCCCCAGATGCAGGCCCGCCAGCGTGGTTACCGTGCCCGATGTTCCGATCAGATGCACAGGATGGGTACCGATCATCTGGCGCAGTTTTTCACGACCGCGAAACTGGCGCAAATGCTCGGAGACATGGGCGACCATGGCTTCAAAAACCGCATTGGTAACGTCGACGCCGCCGAATTTTTCGGCAATCGAAACCACGCCGACCGGTAGCGACTGCCAGGAGCGAATGGAAGCCGACATGCGGCCCTGCGAGCGCGGACGACCGCCGCGAAAATCGAGCCAAGCCAATTCGGACGAACCGCCGCCAATGTCGAACATCAGCGCGCCCTGTGCTTCACCATCGATGAGATCGGCGCAGCCTGTCACGGCAAGTTCGGCTTCGGTGCGCCGATCGACGATTTCGAGATCGAGGCCCAGTTCGTCCTTCACACGCGCCAGAAAAGCGGGGCCGTTTTCAGCGGCGCGGCAGGCCTCGGTCGCGATCAGGCGCATACGAGTGGGCTGGTGGTCGCGCAATTTGTTGCGGCACTGGCGCAGCGCGTCCATGGTGCGTTCCATGGCCGCGTCGGACAGCCGCCCGGTGACCGACACGCCCTCGCCCAGCCGCACGATGCGGGTAAACCCATCGATGACGCGAAAGCCACGCTCATGCGGTCGCGCAATCAGCAGACGACAATTATTGGTGCCCAGATCAAGCGCCGCATAGAGCGGACCGCGCGCACGGCGCGGCGAACCGGGGGGAAGCGTCCGATGGTCCGGCGCCAGAGGGGGCAAAACCGCCGCCTCCATCCGGGAGGGCCCGGAAGACGCACCGGCCCCTGCTTCAGCCATGAGAGCTGAGGCAGCGGCGGACCGAACAGAATCGGTCACGTCAGTCTCCTTCATGCGTGGTCGCATAGACCGTGCAAGCCGGCCGCGCCCGAACGCATATTATGTTGCGTGTCGCCGATTAAGGTAGAGCAAGGGGCCGCGGAGCGCAATGAGGACGATGTATCGCGGCCGTCGCTGTCCCTGCTAAGCACTTGCCGCTACACCACTAGCCCTGGAAAACCTCAGCTCCTATAGGTGGGCGGCCTTGCGGCAAGCGCCAAACCGACCGGCCTGTTCAAACCGGGAAGGAAGTGTCAGCAGGCGCTTGCAATCTATGCGCGCTTTGTCTATTCAGGCCCCGCGCCGCCCCTTGCAGCTTCCGCTGCCCAGCGACGCCCGGCCAGAAGGCTCTTGCTGGGGAATAGTTCAACGGTAGAACAGCGGACTCTGACTCCGTCGATCTTGGTTCGAATCCAGGTTCCCCAGCCACTCGCTTAGCAAAATTCAGATATATCAACAACTTGGCAGCCATGAAATTGGCCGCGGATTGGGCTTTTCCCACCCGTTTGGCCACCGAGTTGGCCACCGACGGCTGCTCGTGCGATTCCTGTCGGTGCGGAATTGCTGGGGAGATTGCGTATCCGACTGGTCGCCGGCAGCCCGGCAACCTGGAGCGTTCTCATGCGCAGCGGGCACTATACGAGGCTCAAGGGCCGGACGAGCTACTTCCGCCGGAAAATTCCCGACTCAATTCGCTCAAGACTTGCGTCAAGCGAAATCTGCGTCAGACTTGGAGTCATTAACAGGGATTCGGCCGAACGGATTGGGCGTCGGCTCGCGGTTGCTGTCGATGCGTTCTTTTGTGCCGCCAAGAGGGATCCGATGCAGGACAATACCGTGCTTTCCAGAGTGGTTACCCAAACGATTGCTGACTGGAAAGCGGAGGACGAACGCCGCGAAGCTGAAAGGAGCATGCGTCATGGTGGGATCGGCGGGCCATCTGCTCGCGAAAACGCCACGATGTATGCCGAGATGGCTAAAGCCATCCTGGAAGCCCACAACGATGGACGATCAACCCACGATGCGGAGTTCGTGGCATCTCGTTTCCAGGCTGTCCAGCTCAATGGTCCGAGCGATCCGGTCGAGCTTCACCTTGGCGGCCGGCGCATGAGCCTGGGCCTCGCTCTGCACTATCTCGAAACCGCTATCGACATCGCCGGCCGCCATGGCCTGGACACCGGGTGGCGCGCCTTGCCGGTTCAGCAATGGGACCGGCAATTGGCGCGGCTCAAGGCAAAGCTTGTCGAGCAGCAGGCGCCCGATCAAACCGCAGTTGAACACCCGCGCCGATCCACGCCAACGAGCGAAACGTCACCTATCCTAACCGAGCCACCCCAGCAGGCGTTTCTGCTCTCTGGACCTTCGCTGTTCGGTAGACTCTTCGACTCCTCGCTCGAAAGCCGGATTGAATTGGGTTTATTGCGCGAGGGGCATCGCCACGGAACTCAGTCATCGAAGAGAATCTGGATCGAGGTTTGCGGAGACCGCGCTCTGAGCGATTATGGGCGGCAGGATGTCGCCAAGTTCCGATCAACGCTTTTAAAGCTTCCGAAACACTACTGGAAATCCAAAGCGGAACACGAAAAGCCGATCCTTCAGGTCATTTCCGAAGCGGAAGCCGGGGCGAAGGGCGGACAGTATCAGCGGGTAGGCCCAGTGACGGTCAACAAGCACTTGTCCTATATCTGCCCGTTCTTCGAATGG
>VFQU01000649.1_pt1 | contig 27600 bp, 20 predicted proteins | sample 3512311 | NCBI WGS metagenome assembly VFQU01 (sample SAMN10412377, study PRJNA504923) | tailings metagenome | isolation source: Relicate 3 Philex TSF3 active mining site | place: Philippines: Tuba, Benguet | collected 2017-08-29
GTCGATCGCAGTTTGAACTTCTTCTTTTAAGACTCTCAAATCGGGATTCAGTGCAACTGCTTTTTCTGGAACTGGAGAAACGGTCGAGAGTTCTGCGACGAGTGGGCGATTTTCTGCTTTCCATGTTTGATATCCCCCATTGAGAACGCGGATATTGTCATGTCCGAAGAGTTTGAAAAGCCAGAAGATCCAGGCTCCAGTGCCGGGATAGCTCCCATAAGCAACAACCATTGTTTCTGAAGTAATACCAGAGCGAGAGAGGAGAGATTGGAATGCGATCGCATCTAAATTTTGTCCCAGATTCGGCAGCAGTAAATCATCGAAAATACTCCAAAACACTGCACCCGGAATATGAGCATCTTTGTAGAGATCAGGACTCATATCGACTTCTAAGATTCGGAGATTCGGATCAGTTAAGTGTTCTTGAAGCCATTGCGTATCGACTAGAACTTCAGGATGAGCGTACATTGTTATGACTCCTGATCAAGATTTGGGAAAAGAACGCGCCCGACCCGATGGACAAGCGTTGAAGACACAGAAAGCAGAGAGAAGCCGATTAAAGGATGAAACACTGCGATCGGCAAAGATGTTTTGAGATGAATGGTGAGAAATTGCAGTCCGAGCAAGATCGGCAAGCTAATCGTCAGAATTCGGACTCGTTGAGGAAAGGCGCAGAGAAACACATAGCCCAAGAGGATCAGAGAAAGAGCACTGTATCCTCGAACTAGTAAAACGTGAATGTTCCACCAGTCGGTTTTGTAGAAGTAGGCAAGACCAACTGTGAGAACTTGGGCAATCAGACAGAGATTAAAGAGAATCGAAAGCGCATAAAATCCGATCTGGAGCCGATTACTGGATGTTTCAGCGTGAATGTGAGTCATCATTTCAGTGTTGCTCAGCAGTGTTATTGCTAAATTAAACGGAGAACTCATTCACGCCTAGACCTCGATCGAGTACTCTTATGGCAAATTTGCAACCTTTATTTGAAGCGATTTCCACTGCTAAAAACGAGCGAGAACTGCGATCGCAGGTGATTCCGAATTTAGGGAAATATTTCACGGCAACTCGATCGGGTCTCTTTTTCTTTGATCAGTTGCCGATGGTTGATCCCAAGCTGCAAAAGGTATTTGAAACGGCGCTTTCGGCTGATTACAATCCGGTTGTGCGGTATTTAGTCGATCGACATTCTCCGGTGCATGATCAAGTGATTTCACCAAAAGCTTGGAAATTAATTTGTCCGCGCCCGGATCATTGGCATGTCTTAGCAGGCCCGCTTGTGAATCGAGGCAAGCTAATTGGAGGTGTAGGATTTACGCGCACGCAAGACATGGAAGCTTTTGATACACAGAATTTGATTGATTTGAGCGCGATTTGTTTGCATCTTTCGACTTGGGTTGCCACGGTGCGATCGACGAGCTTACAGAGCGATCGCTTAACCGATCGAGAACTCGAAATTGCAACACTCGTCGCTCAAGGATTGACCAATGCAGAGATTGGCGCAAAGCTTTGGATTACTGAAAATTCAGTAAAGCAAGCACTTAAGCGAATGTTTCGCAAGTTAGAAGTTTCATCACGAGCAGAAATGGTAGCAATGCTCAAGGCTGTTGAAGTTGCGTCTTGAAATGCACGTGATAAACTGGGCAGAGAAGAACTGTGGGGTGAGATATGACTTCAGCAGTAATAGAAATTTTGAAGTCGATCGAGGCACTGTCTCACGCAGAGCAGCAAGAATTGATTCGAGCATTGTGCGATCGTGAGATGGATCAACCTTTGGAAGTCTCATTAGGAGCTGATCCAAGTTTTGATACATTTGACGCAGAGAGTAAGCGTGAAGCTTTGCGTCAGAAACTCTTGTCTGGATTGGAACAAGTACAACAGGGACGAGTTGTAGACGGAGAAGTCGTGTTTGAACGATTCCAGGCAAGGCTTCGTCAGATGAGCGAGTCGCAGGAATGAGTTATCGATTTTCTGAAGATGCGATCGCTGATCTAGAAGAGATCTTCGAGTATCTAGGAAACTATAGCGTTGAAGCTGCTGCGAAGTTGTTTGATCGAATTCGCCAACGAGCAAAGTTAACCGCACGTTTTCCAGAATCAGGCAGATCTTATGACGACCTAATTCCTGGTTTAAAGGGATTTGTCGTGGACAACTACATTGTGTTTTATGTTCGTTTCGGCGACGGCATTGAGATTTTGCGGGTCATTAGTGGTTATCGGGATCTGAAGTCAATCTTTGAACCGGATTAGCGCGATCGTCAGTGTTGCATCCTAAACCTGTTGAAGTAAATTCTTGATGATGTCTAAGTATTCAGGGGCAACGGTTGGAGCATTCGCAGTTGTTTCGATAATCAGATCGCCAACAGTTTCGATCGCACGTTCATTTAGAGAATCAATCAGCAATTCTGGCATGGTTAAATTCATTTCGGCAATTTGCTTCAAGATTGCGTTGGGATTGGGCTGAGTAACGATCGCGCTTAAAGCCTCCAACTCAGATTGGGGTAGCTGATTAATGAAATCGACCCATTCAGAAGTCGGTTGAGAATCAGCATCCGGTTCGAGTTCGCGCCGCATAGTCGAAAGTTCGAGATCGAGCAGTTCTTTCTGCTGACGACGATCGAGGATTTGATGCTCAAGCTGACCCAGTTCGGATTGCAGCGATGAAATTTGAGATTGCAGATTCTCGATCGCACCTTGTAAAGACTTAGAACTGCCCTCAACTTGCTGGCGCTTGGGTTCAGCCGATTCGAGAAATTGAGTGAGGTCTGAACGATATTTTTCCAGTTCTTTGACTTTGGGCTGAAGCGTTGCCACTTGTATCTCTAACTGTTGTCGTTGTGCAAATAAAGCATTGACTTCTTTGGTTAATTCCGCTTTTTGGCTCTGTTGTTCAGCCAATTGAGCTTGGAATTGATTGACCTGAGCTTGCGTTGTTTTCAATCCCAATTCAGCCCGTTGTTTTGCAGATAACGTTGCGGACAATGATTTATTTAATTCGGCTTCTTTTTGCTCTAATTCTTGCAGTTTCGTTTGCAGCACATAGATTTGATTCGCAGGAGAAGCTTGGGGAGAAGTAATATTCCAGCTTAATTCTTCTTTCTGCTGCCAGAGATTCGAGCTTTGAATCTGTAGATTACGGAGTTGAGTTTGCAGCGCATTCAGACTGTTAGAAATCTGATCGCGCTCTTGGGTCATCATCACCAACGCTTCGTAAGCTTCAGAGCGTTTGCGTTGTAGTGCCCGAATGTGCCCAGTTAATTCTTGCGATCGCTGGTTGAGCGCCTGCCGATGTTGTCCTTCTGCCACGGCTGCACCAACTAAGCTAGCAAACAGGGTGAGTGCCCCAGTGATCAAGGATCTTGAAAAGTCTCGCGTGATCAATAAACTAAGACAGAAACTCACACTGAGCGCAACAAAACTGAGTAACAAGCGGCTTTTGAACATTACAGGCGATGAGAAGGGGTCTGACTGACCATTTTATCCAAGACTCGTAAAATCAGAACCGCGATCGCAACGGTTGCAACTAAAAACAGCCAATATCCAGACGCGATCGCCCTAGATTGATCCAATGCCCAACCGCCTAAGGGCGGTCCAATAAAATATCCCAATGCCCAGCACTGCGAATTAATGCCTAAATAAACCCCACGCAACGATTCGGGTGCTAAATCCACAACAAACGCTGACGCTGACGGCAAATACGTGACCAACGCAACCGCCAATACGCCAAATACGGCAACTGCCCACGCAAAATGGAAAGCACCTGTGACCCACACGAGAGTAAATGCGATCGCCCAACATCCCGCAGACATTATCAGCACTCTGGTACGCCGGAACGAATTCAAAAATCGAGTCATCGGCAACTGAATCAGCACTGATAACGCGAGATATGCAGTGTACAAAATGCTAATCGTGGAGGGTTCAAATCCTTTATCACCATTGATTTTGACGAAATTCGTGAGATACAACGGTAACGTACTATCAATTTGCACGATGTAAGTTGTAAACATCGTATTGACGATCGCGAAAGTCAATAATCGGCGATCGCTCAAGGCAACTTTCCACCCGCTCCATTGAGAATGAGAATAAATCAATCGCTGCGTTTCTTGAATCATGAAATAAATCACAATTAAGAAAATGAGAAACGAAATTCCATCTACTACAAATAGTGCCCGATAGGCTCCTGTCGTACTGATTAACAATCCGCCTAACACTACTCCAATTCCCAGTCCTAACGTATCGGCGAGCCGAGTAATCGAATAGGCTTCATTGCGTTGTTCGGGTGTGGTCAGGTCTGCAACCGTCGCTTCTGTCGCAGGCCAGTAAAGTCCAGTTCCCAACCCCATCAACAGATTGCCAAGCACAAAGACTGGGAAATCATAAGCCGTCGCAAAGGTGAAAGACGCGATCGCTGAAATCATCGCCGACATCAACAACGTCCGTCTGCGTCCCCAAAACTTAGAATCTGCAAACGTGCCCCCCAATACCCGTCCAACAACGCCTGAGATAGAGGCGCTGCCGATTCCGACTCCAACGGCTGTAGCAGAGAGTCCCACCTGATTAACAAAGAAAATCGGAGCGTAGAAGAGGGTGAATCCAGTTCCAACTTGAGAGAGTAAGCGACCAAAGGCAAGTAACCAAACCTGATGCTGAAGACGAGGGAGAAAAGGCATAAATTGAAATTCCATTCACGATCGCCGAAACGTAATCGCGATGAATTGTAATGCAGGCGCGAATCCAGCACGCCAGTATGACCAGGTATGGCTGCCCGATCGCACGCGATATTGATGGGCAATGTTTAATTGTCGCAACCGAATGTGGAACAGGGCAACCCCTTGATTGCGAAAATCTTGATCCCCACAGTCTAAATAGAGCTTAAGCACTTTAAAGCGCTCAGGGTCAGCAGCTTCGGCAATCCGAAACGGATCGTAGGATCTGTAGTGATCCGTCAAGCGATCGATACCCGTTAATCCCTGTCCATGCGCTGAAGCTCGATTCGATGCCCACTCTACATCAGTCATACTGACGATCATTTCATCCGTGTAAATCGAGGGGCTGAATGAAACGCAGGTTGAAAATATCTCTGGATATTTCAACGCATAGACGAGCGCACCGTATCCGCCCATCGACAGTCCTAGAATGCCTCGGAACCATTTCTCAGACTTGATCCGGTATTTCGATTCGATCGCAGGCATAAACTCTTGAAAGAAAAAATCTTCATAGCACAAAGAGCGATCGTAGTTATTGATGTAACGGCTGTTTCCTCCGTCGGGCATCACTAGAATCATTGGAGGAATGGTTCTATTGGCAATCAGTTCATCTGCGGTTAAATGGGTTTCCCCATAGCTAATCCAAGACGTATCATCAGCTCGACTACCGTGCAGTAAGTAAACGACTGGATAAGACCGAACGGAAGTTTCGTAGTCGTTAGGAAGATAGATCGTATAGTGAATCGGTTTGCCTAAAATTTGACTCTGGATTGTGAGTCCTTCTTGAACGATGCCTCGTGCCATTCAATCCCCCGTAATTAAGATTTTTGGAGAACGATCGTATTGACTAACCGAAGAAATACGTCCAAATCCTCGATTTCATCTGCTCGAAAAACAACGTTCACAAAAGCAAGCGGGTTAAATCGTCCAGACGACTGTCCATCTGTCTTGCGCCGAATTGCAAGATCCCCGTTTCCAGTGGTTAATTCAAGCTCCTGTGCTTCAATCCGTCCTGGCTCCCGATTCCGAAAAACAACATTGATAAATCCCGAACCCACTTCTAAATCAATGTCCTTCGCGGTTGAAAACCGAGCAACACCCACCTGAGCAAACTCACTTTGTGCCCGTTGTAGCCGAATTGCTGTCCAAACTCGTTCCGCAGCTTGAGCAAAAAGGTAGGCATCATTGACTAATAGATCTGGAGCCGCTCCGCTAATAGAGAAACGCTGTTTCATTGTGGGCTGATCCGACAAGAAGGGTTGATTGTTCCAGGAATATTCAAATGAAGTCCTGTGATAGAGTCCATTTCTATAGATGCGCGTCATACGCTTACGCAGTCCCGTTGTTTCTGAAAAGCGCAAAACCTCGCCCTTGATCCCTTTACGAGTTTGCCAGTAATGAGCAATTCCTAGTGCACCGACAAAAGAGCATTCAGATCTAGGAGGGCGAAACATGGTGATATACATCCACGCAAACAGTACTGTTGCCAACCCTCCTCCGAGCCAAGCCCAAATTGACCCTATACCAAAAGAGTTGAGTAGTATCCCAACTAAGAATCCAAACGCGATAACAACTAGGCTGAGGATAGCAAAGAGGAAGAGATAGAAAATACTGCTCAGCAATAATATCCAAGAAGAGAACATAGTCAGTACAAACTCCAGTAAAGTTTGCAAAACTGGCGTTCTCCTCGATCGATTGAGTTCCTCTGTAATGCCTACCCCTGATGCGCTAATCACTGCTCCAATCTCTGGAGGTGGCGATGCAAAGAAAAACGTATCAGGATGGAGCAGCACGCCGTTATGATCCCTCATCTGTGCTGGCGGAGTCCAAACTGTTTGGTAAGGAGTTTTCATCAATATCGTCTCGTGGATCACTTCAGTTTCTCAAGTAATTTGATTACTTTTTGGTAATTTCCCGTATTCCCTTGCCGTTGAAATAAATCTGCGGCTTTTTGCAGATCTGAGATCGCGCCTTGTTTGTCGCCCAATCTAGCGCGTGTACTGCCTCGATCGAGGTACATACCAGCATCATCGAGCAAGATCTTAGAGGCTTGGTCATAGTCCTGGATTGCGCCTTGTTTATCCCCTAACTCATAGCGGATAAAGCCTCGATTGTTGTAGGGATTTGCAAAATTCGGCTGAAGTCTAATTGCTTGGTCATAGTCTTGGATTGCGCCTTGTTTATCTCCTAACTCAGAGCGAACAAATCCTCGATTGTTGTAGGCAAGGGCATAATCTGGCTTGACGCGAATCGCTTGACTATAGTCCTGGATAGCACTCTGTTTGTCTCCCGATTCGTAGCGGGCAAGTCCTCGATTGTAGTAAGCCTTGGCATAATCTGGCTTGAGTTTAATCGCTTGGTCATAGTCTTGGATTTCGCCCTGTTTATCCCCTACCATAGAGCGGGCAAGTCCTCGATTGTAGTAAGCTTCAGGAAAATTCGGTTTGAGCTTAATTGCTTCCGTCCAATCCTCGATCGCGCCTTGATAAGCTCGCCTCCTAGCTTTTTCTTGTCCCCTATCAAAAAGCTCCTGGGCGCTCATTGCTGAAAAAGATGAATCTGTCGTCGTTGAAGGCTTTGATACCTGTGCTTGCACTGTAGGGGAAGACAGAGGAGTAGGCGATATTGTCGGTGAATTCAATGTTTGGGTTTGCCCCTGAGTACATGCACCCAAACTGATCGCGATCGCTAAACTTATGCTGCCTAAACCTTGACCGCTGAGATGCGATCGAAGGTTCTGATTCAGTTGTCTCATTATCTGCAACCCTATCTAAAGATTTCTTGAGCGGTTTCACTAACATAGCTCTGGGCAAAGCTTTGGGAACTTAGAAGGATCTAATCTGACGCGTCAGTCTCGCGGCGTTTTCAAGCTCCTGAAGCTTCACAAGGTAGGAGCAGGCATTCTTATTACCCTGTTGGCATCCACTCCAGAGAATCGAGCGACTTTGTTCCAGCTTGGCGCACTCTGTCGGGTCGTTGAAGTAACCGCAGCCATGAACCGCACCTGATCCAGCGATCGCAGCAGTATCATACCGATCAGCTTGCCTCGCTGGAACCTGCTGCTTTCTAACTCGGCGCTTTCTCAGAGGACGCTTCCGTCTAGACTTGAGTTCATTCACTTGAGTCGTGAACTGCTCTGAGGTTGGTGTTTGAGTTGATTCTGCACTCATTACAGGCAAACAAGTCAATAGTGCTAATGTAAGCAGCGCAAACGGAGCTAAAGCAGCCTTGATTCCAAATTTCATGATTGAACCTCTCGTCTTTACAAGATTGAACAAAAAACTATCGTTCTGAAGCTAGAGAGCTTATGCCTTTGTTTTGAGAACCGCTCATACTCTACAGGACGAGAAATGAATGACAAAATATTGTGCGAGATCTAGTTGAAGCGCAGTCCTGTACGATCGCCTAACTTGCCAGCATTTCATCTCTCCAATCGCTGATAAACATATGCCCCGGTGCGTGAGTGATGGCAAATTCAGGTTTAGCTCTTGCAATGGCAGTCTGAGTCGTAACTCCACAAGCCCAAAATACCGGAACTTCACCCTCTCGGATGGTCACTGCATCTCCATAGTCAGGACAAGATAAATCGGTGATTCCAAGTTGCTCTGGATTGCCAATGTGAATCGGTGAGCCATGAGCCTTGGCAAAGCGACTCGTGACTTCTACTGCTCGAATCGCATCCTGTGGAGTGAGCGGACGCATGGACACAACGAGAGGACTGGAGAACGTACGATTTGCTAAACAATCGATCGAGGTTTTGTACATCGGCACATTCTTACTTTCCTCAATGTGCCGAACGGATAGTCCTGCATTCAGCATTGCAGTCTCGAATGAGAAGGAACACCCAATCAAAAACGCAACCAGGTCATCTCTCCAAAACTCGCAAATGTCTGTGGTTTCCTCAATTAACTGACCGTGGCGAAAGATGCAATAACGCGGTAAATCAGTTCTAATATCTGCACCAAGCGCAATCAGTTTCGGCTCTGGATCACCCACGTCAGTCACATCTAGAATCGGACAAGGTTTGGGATTTCTCAAGCAAAATAGAAGAAATTCAAACGCCAAATCGTAAGGCAATACGACTAGATTCGCTTGTACATAACCAGGCGCAAGTCCAGGTGTCGGGCGATCCAGTTGACCCACCCGGCAAAGGTGGCGAAATTCAGTTGGAATCGTAGGATTGAGCATCAAAAAACTCCTTAGCTAGATACTTAGGGGCGAGACCATTCAAAAGCGCTAAATATTCGGACATTCACTGGGAATCCATCGACGCTCTGAGAAATCTGGTGTCGGGCAACTTATCGCTGGTGGCATTCCAATCACAAATAACCCGATTAACCATGGCAACACAGATGAAGCAAGCACTAAGCAGAGCACACCGTACACACTGGAGCAAAACACAGATGTATCTATCCCGCGTTGCAGGACATAGATCTTTGGCTTCTTTGGATAATAGAATACTGTGAGAGACTTTCTGAGCGAAGACTCCTTTATCGCTGCTGCTTCAGCATCGGCATAGCTGCTAAAGTGACAAGAGTCATCGCCTCTAGCTAGATATATATCACCACCAACAGTATATCCGTAGAAAATAGTGTAGCAATAATAGTCCCAAGTCCCGTCGCTAAGAGAGCGCACAAGAAAATCTGTTGCTTCTGCCTGAATTTCAGGCCATTTTTTGCTTCGAGCGCCCCGCCAGAGCATCTGCAACGAGCACCAGATGAAGAGAATACCAGCACTCCCAAACATACAAAACATTACGAGGCGACCAATGATAGCGAAGATGATCATGGTATCTGAGTGGGTAATGAACTATCGTTTTCCTCATACATCACTCCTAACTTCTTAGCAGTGATAACCTTATCTTTCGCAGCACGGAGAACTGATGCGCTGTCTCAGATCGGAGGTGAGCAAATGTCAAAGTGAGCACCGTTCTGGATCTCCAAATCCACCGCCACCTGGTGTTTCAATCACAAATACATCACCCGGCTTGACTAAAACTTCTGCTTTGCTAGAGAGTGGTTCGATCGTGCCGTCTTGTCGTACCACTGAATTGCATCCCGTCTTGCCAGGTTGCCCCCCCATCAGTCCAAACGGGGGAACAATTCGATGCCCGGATAGAATTGCCGCTGTCATGGGTTCCCGAAACTGAATGCGCCGAACCACCCCATTGCCACCGTGATGTTGCCCCCTGCCGCCACTGTTCGATCGAATCGAAAATTCCTCAACCAGTACAGGAAATCGCCACTCTAGAACTTCTGGATCAGTCAGGCGAGAGTTGGTCATGTGGGTTTGTACCGCATCAGTGCCATCGAACGTTGCCCCCGCGCCAGAACCGCCACAGATGGTTTCATAGTACTGATGCTGCTGATTGCCAAAGGTGAAGTTGTTCATCGTGCCTTGAGAAGCCGCCAGAATACCCAACGCACCATAGAGAGCATTCGCGATCGCTTGTGAGGTCTCGACATTGCCAGCAACCACAGCAGCAGGCGGACGTGGATTGAGGAAACACCCTTCAGGAACAATCATTTCGAGTGGCTTGAGGCAGCCTGCATTCAGCGGGATATCATCCTCGACTAAGCTACGGAAGACATAGAGAACCACCGCTTTGCAAATCGCCAATGGAGCATTCAAATTGGTCGATCGCTGTGGAGATGTCCCGGTGAAATCAATCCGAGCAGAGCGGGTCGCAGAATTGATCGTTAAATCAACACAAATCCGACTGTCATCATCCATTCGATACTCAAAGCGACCTGGCTTGAGACCCTTAATCACTCGCCGAACCGATTCTTCTGCATTGTCTTGAATGTACTGCATATAGTTCTGTACAGTTTCAAGCCCATAGGCGTGAACAATGCGACGAAGTTCTTGTACTCCTCGCTCATTCGCTGCAATTTGAGCTTGTAGATCGGCTAAGTTCTGAACCGAATTACGAACCGGATAGGGATGATTCGTGAACACTTCTAGTAGTTCTGCTTCTAGAAAGCGTCCCTGATCTACGATTTGTAAATTATCGAGGAGGATGCCTTCTTGTTCGATCGATTGACTATGCGGGGGCATCGAACCGGGTGTGATACCGCCAATATCCGCATGATGTCCGCGTGAAGCCACATAAAACATTGGCGTAGAGCAATCTGCTACAAATACCGGAGTGATGACTGTGATATCAGGTAAATGAGTCCCGCCATTGTAGGGATTATTGGAAGCATAAGCATCTCCAGGCTTTAGAGTTGTGCCTCTTGCCTGAATTAAACTACTCACACTTTCACTCATCGATCCTAAATGCACGGGAATATGCGGTGCATTGGCGACCAGTTGCCCAGAGTGATCAAAGATGGCACAAGAGAAGTCGAGCCGCTCTTTGATGTTGACGGAATAGCTTGTATTTTGCAGGGTGATGCCCATTTCTTCTGCGATCGCACGAACCAGATTGTTAAAAATCTCCAGCATCACGGGATCAGGCATCGCAGCAGGCAATGAGAGAGCAGCACCTTGAGTCTCTTCTACCTTGCTCAAAATCAGATAGTTCTGCTGCGTCAGTTCCGCACACCATCCGGGTTCAACGACGTTTGTTCCCGTGGGTTCGAGAATCAGGGCGGCTCCTGTAATGCGATCGCCCGGTCTGAGATCTTGACGACGATAGACCGGAGTTTGATGCCGAGCCTCTTTGGTGTAGATCGGAACGGTTGCAATTGCGATGAGTGGCGTGATTCTCTGATCGGAGAGCAACGGTTCTGCGATTGGGTTTGCGTGGGCGATGGCTTCGACAGAAACTGCCTCTACAATCAAGCTTTTTTCGGGCATTGAAAAGCCATAGCGCTGCTCGTAAATTGCCTCAAATTGCGATCGCATTGCTTCGACTTGATCGAAATCAACGCTCAATGCAGAATCCGTCCCTTGATAGCGCAGCCTTGCTTTGAAGACCGTTTGAATCTGATCGGCACTCACGCCCTGAGCAATAATTTCTGCTCGACTATCTAAGTCGAGTGCGGCTAAAGCTTGTTCTAGTTCAGGCATCTTCGTTTCGTCCAGATTCGCTTCGATCGCTCGATCTTTCAACGTTCGCACATCAGCTAACCCAATCCCGTAAGCGGATAAAACGCCTGCAAACGGATGAATAAAAATCTTGGTCATGCCCAATGCTTCTGCAATCAAGCAGGCATGTTGTCCACCTGCTCCCCCAAAGCAACAGAGCGTGTACTGGGTCACGTCATAGCCGCGTTGAACGGAGATTTTTTTAATCGCATTTGCCATTTTGTCGATCGCAATTGCCAGAAAGCCAGCCGCGACCTGTTCATCGGTGCGATTGTCCTCTGTAGCCGTCCGAATTTCTGCACTGAGCGCTGCAAATTTTTGTTCAACGATCGTGCGATCGAGCGGCAGATTTCCTTCCACTCCAAACACCTGCGGAAAGAACTCAGGCTGAACTTTTCCTAGACGAACATTGCAATCGGTCACGGTTAGCGGTCCACCCTTGCGATAGCACGCAGGACCCGGATTAGCACCCGCCGATTCAGGTCCAACTCGATAGCGCGACCCATCAAACCGCAGGATTGATCCCCCTCCGGCTGCGACCGTGTGAATCGACATCATCGGCGCACACAGTCTAACTCCTGCGACTTCAGTTTCTAAGGTGCGCTCGTACTCGCCATTGTAGTGAGACACATCGGTGGAAGTGCCGCCCATATCAAAACCAATAATTTTGTCAAACCCTGCTGTGGTACTGGTTTTCACAGCCCCAACAATGCCCCCCGCAGGGCCTGAGAGAATACTATCTTTCCCTTGAAATCGCGCTGCTTCAGTCAGTCCACCATCTGATTTCATAAACTCTAGCTTGGTTGTCGAGCGAGGCAATGCCGTGCCCACTTGCTCGACATAGCGCCGTAGAATCGGAGAAAGGTAGGCATCGACGACAGTTGTATCGCCTCGACGAATCAGCTTCATCAATGGACTGACTTCATGAGAAATAGAAACCTGCTGGAAGCCTACTTTACGGGCGAGACCTGCAATCTGTTGTTCGTGTTTTGGGTAGCGGTAACTATGCAGTAGTGCGATCGCAACTGCCCGAATTCCATCTTGGTAAGCCTGTTGAAGAAGAGTGGTCAATCGCAGTTCTTCCTCAGAGGTGATGGAGACCAGTTCTTCTCCTTGTGCCGTGTAGCGTTCTTGAACCTCAATCACTCGTTCATAGACTCGCTCAGGTAAAACGATCTGACGCGCAAAAATATTCGGTCGATTTTGATAGCCGATCGCGAGCGCATCCCGAAAGCCTTGAGTCGTCAGCAGTAAAGTTCGCTCTCCTTTGCGCTCTAGTAGGGCGTTCGTCGCAACTGTCGTGCCCATTTTTACGACTTCAACTGTTCCCGGCGGAATCGCGCGATCGCTCGATAGTCCCAGGATGTCTCGAATGCCTTGAATCACGGCATCTTGATACTGTTCGGGCTGCTCTGAAAGTAGCTTATAAATAATGATCCAGGAGCGATCGGCAAGGGGAGTGACCTGGAAGCGACCCGCAATCATTGAGAGGCGATCGACGATTCCTTGATCATCGGTCACTGCAACTAAATCGGTAAACGTCCCCCCTCGGTCTGCAAATACTTTTAGCATAATTGCCTCGACTAACCCATTGAGTTTAGGTGTTGCTTGTATTTTAGGATTGCCATATCCTACAGGATGAAAATTGAATGACAAAATATCTTTTAGGATATAGTTGACAATGCAGTTTCAAGAACTCAGCGAGATTGAGCTTCGACAGATTTGCTACTTCATGGAAGTTGTACAGAACCACAACAACTTCACCGAAGCGGCAAAGCGCATCGGCATTAAGCAACCACCACTGAGCAAACGGATTCAGGCGCTAGAAGCATTTCTCAGCCGCAATCAACCGAATCCAGTGAAGTTATTCGATCGCAGCAAGCGTCCCATCGAGTTAACCGAAGCAGGTCAAGTCTTTCGTTCTGAAGTGCAGCAAGCATTGAGGCATCTAGAGCAAGCAATGTCTACTGCCCGACAAGCGAGCCAAGGAAAGATTGGACGATTAAGCATTGGAATGAATAATGCCATTGCTAATACAACTTTGCCTGAAATTGTGCAAGCCTTCACCCAACGGTTTCCCAATGTAGAACTAGAACTGCATGAGATCACGATCCAGCAAGAAGTTCAGATGCTGAAGCAGCATCAATTGGATGTCATCTTTCAGCGTTTTTCGAGTTTTGAAGAGACCGATCCCGCATTGAGCGTTCAGCCGATTCTGGAGGAATATTTTGTCGTGGCGCTACCCATTCATCATGTGCTGGCAAATCAGCCGACCGTTCCATTGACGGCGATCGCAAATGAATCGATCCTCTTACCTTCCCTGGATGTGCTGCCTTTTTATGAAAAAATCATCACGCTTTGCCGCGAGGCAGGATTTGAACCGAAAATTAATCCGACCGTAAGTGTAACAGGTGTCGTCACTCTGCTCAGCCTCATCGCATCAGGGGTTGGCGTGTCTATCCTGCCCAATCATGTACAAACGCTCCAGCGAGAAGGTGTCGTATATCGAGCGATCCAGAATGCAACGCTGAACCGACAGATCGCGATCGTGTGGCGACAAGAGGATTCATCGATTGTTTTACGTCAATTTCTCAAAGTCGTACAGGAGGTCATGAATTTGTCGCTGCAAGATTCTTGGTAATCCAGGCAAGTCATCCAAAATCGAGCAGTGGAGTCGTGCTGCATAACGCTCGATCGTCTTCCCTAACAGTACAGTGTAGTCCAGACAGGAAGATTTCCATGAACGCTCGTACCCTTTTGAACTTGGCTTTGTCTATCGCGATCGCAACTCCAATCGCACTGCCTGCATCGGCTGAAGTCGTTATCTCTAGCACAACTTCAGTCACGAGATCCCAACAAGGCGCATTGATTCCTCAAACTGCCGGGGTAATTATTAAGCTGCCAGGAGCAGTCAATGTGGATGTTGGACAAAAGCAGGACTTTCCGCTTACCGTTCCGCTCGCGCAGCCGTTGATGGATTTGCAAGGGAATGAAGTCGTGCCAGCCAATACGCCCGTTTCGGTGAAGCTGAAGCCCGAAAATGGTGGAGCGCGAATTGTCGCAGAGTCGATTGTTGTACGGGGTCAGATTGTTCCGATTCAAGCGACAACTGCGATCATTCCAGGAACCACGATCGAACAAGTCAGCGGCGCAGAACGGGCACGCGAAAATAGCGGCATGATGGGCAATTTATTTGGCTCAGTTTTGGGTGCGACCGCTCGCAGCAGCCGCAAAGCAGAAATGTTTGATCAAGGAGGCATGATTGGTGGTGCGATCGGCATTCTCAGTGGGATGAGTTCTCCAAAGAACATTCGAGTCGTGCAATTGCCCGCAGATAGCGTGTATGTTTTATCACTGCAAGCACCGATTTCATTACCAATGATCGCGATCGCGCCACAACCTGCACCCCAAGCAGAACAGCCAGAATTTAACTTTCGTAATAGTTCAGAATATCATCAAGGAATTGAGAGTGTGATCGCTGGATTCAAGCAAGGAAAGCTGTCTCAGGCAGAAGCGCGTCGCGTTATTGCGGCAGCCGATCACTATGCAACCCATCAATTAACCCCAAAACTTTATCCACTTGCAGGCTTACGTCGCCAAGTCGGGCAACTGTTCGATTATACTTACGCAATTGATCAAAAATGATCAGGTGCTGTGTCGCGATCTACTCTTTGAAATACTTATCCTATGCCTCGCGCTGTTAATCGTTCAACGGTTTTAGAAACTGGACAAGCTAAACTTTGGATCTTGCTGATTGGGATCAATCGATATCGAGATTCAAGACTGCCCTCTTTACAATATTCCGCGATCGACTGTCAGGGTCTCGCCGAAGCCTTAATTGATGCTACGCAGGCATTTCCTCAGCGATCGATGCAGATCCGGCACGACTTTGGAGTACCAGCGACGCTCCAGCAAGTTCGAGACAGTTTAGCGGCGATCGTGGAATCTGCTCAAAGCCGGGATACGGTGCTGATTTACTTTTCTGGGCATGGGATTTTAGAGGACGAACAGCCTGTCCTATGCTTAGCTGATACTCAGAAAGATGACTTGCTCAATACAGGGTTGAGTATTGCTGAGCTTTTAGAACAGCTAGGTCAGTGTCAAGCTCAGCAGCAGATTGTCTGGTTAGATGCGTGTCACAGTGGAGGCATGACGCTCAGAGGCGCAACACTTCCTAATCCAACGGCTCAGATGATGGGATTGCTCGGACAGCGCGCGGTGCAAAGTCAGGGATTTTATGCGTTGCTCTCTTGTGATCAGTCTCAGCAGTCTTGGGAGTTTCCAGAGTTGGGGCATGGCGTATTTACTTACTTTCTGATGCAAGGATTACGAGGCGCGGCAGCAGATGCCAGTGGCGCGATCGATGCAGATGGATTGTATAAATATGTTTATCATCAGACGCTTCAGTACATCGATAAAAGCAATCAACAACTGCGATTGATCAATCAGCAGAAGCGAGGACGCGGTGAAACGCACTTACAGCCTGAATATCCCTTGCAAACTCCGAAGCGAATCGTTGAGGGGTTTGGGCAGTTTACGTTAGGCGTGAAATCGACCTCGATCGCGCTTTTGCCTTCTCGACAAGCCATCATCATTGATGTGTTGCGCGATCATCGCCTGACTTTGCAATTTAGTAAGTTGCTCAGTAGTGTGGGTGGGTTTGAACTGGTGTATCAATCGAGCGATTGGGAAACGGTGCGATCGCAAATTCAATTCAAGCTCGAAACCCCCGAAGCAACAAGCGTTTTAGTCTACATCCGTGGCAGAATTGCCATCGTGCAAGATGAGCCTTGTGTGATTTTGGGAGAAGGAGAGCGGATTACGCGATCGTGGTTGCGAACGGCTTTACGTCAGAGTGAAATTGCTCAGCAGATTGTGATCCTCGATTGTCCTGGGGCAGATACTTTACCAGAGTGGGTTGAAGAATTACGACGAGAGCAAGGGCAATGTTTGATCGCAGCAGCAGCGCCTCGGAATGAACCGGAACTATTTACGCGATCGCTGATTGAGACGTTAAATCGCGCCGAAAATCAGAGCGGCTTTCCTGTTGCAGCTTGGATTACTCAGCTTCAATTAGCGCTTGCAGGCAAGATGTCGCTGCATGTCTGGTTATCGGGCACTCAGGGCGTAATTGATATCTTTCCAGAGCAGCAGACGGTCAAACCTTCAGAGATTGGAGTGTGTCCGTATCGAGGGCTGCAAGCGTTTAGCGAGGATGATGCAGAGTTCTTCTATGGTCGGGAAGCTCTGACTCAGCAGCTTTTACAAGCCGTTCAGCAGGATGCTTGCCTCGCAGTCGTCGGGGCTTCGGGCAGTGGAAAATCTTCGGTTGTGCAAGCCGGATTAATTGCACAGTTGCGACAAGGAAAGCGAATTCCGGGAAGCGAACAATGGTGGATTGGGCGGATGCGTCCGGGCGATCAACCGTTTGAGTCATTGGTGAAATGTTTGGCACAACCCGGAGAACAAGACCAAATTGAAGGCTTGATGTATCAGGGGACAGAAGGCTTTGTGCAATGGTTGCGAACTCGCACTGAGCCGATGGTGTTACTGGTGATCGATCAGTTTGAGGAGATATTTACGCTGGCTTCAGACTACGATCGCCGAGATTTTCTCAACATCATTTTAGAAGCACTGGACTATACTTCCGATCGCTTTAAACTGGTGCTCACACTCAGAGCCGATTTTGTCGCAGCCGCATTGGAAATTCCTCAGCTCGCAGGGATTTTACAGCGATCGAGCATTCTGGTTCCGCCTTGTTTGAGTGATGAAGACTATCGGCAAGTGATTGTTCGTCCGGCTGAACAGGTTGGATTAAAAGTCGAAGCAAGTTTAGTCGAAGTCTTGCTACAAGAGCTAGATCGTACCCCCGGAGATTTGCCGCTGTTAGAATTCGTTTTAGAACAACTGTGGCAGAAGCGCAAAACAGGGGAATTAACCCTCAAAACTTATCAGTCTGAGATTGGGGGCTTGCAAGGCGCATTAGAAAACAAAGCACAAGCAACTTATGATCAGTTGCGTCCCGATGAACAAGACTGTGCGCGCTGGATTTTTCTATCGTTAACTCAGTTAGGCGAAGGGACAGAAGATACGCGCCGTCGAGTTTTGAAAGCGGATCTCGACGTTGCCAAATATCCGCCGAATCTCATCGATCGCACATTGCACGCACTCAGTGATGCCAAGTTGATTGTCATTAACACCGAAGAACTGCCGACGAGTCGAGGAGAGTTAACGACAACTGAAATTCCACCTGTAGTGACGATCGAGGTAGCTCATGAAATTCTGATTCGTCATTGGTCTACGTTGCGCTGGTGGCTGACTGAGAACCGCAAACGGCTGCAAGTCCAACGCCCGATCGAGCAATCCGCGATCGATTGGCATAAAAACAATCGCCCGTCTGATCTCCTGCTGCGAGGTATGCGCTTAGCAGAAGCAGAAGAACTCTATGTGAAATACACCGATGAACTGACGCGAGAAACCCAGGAGTTTATTGCCGCCAGTCTTGACGCACGGCAAGGCGAACAGCTTGCACTCAAGCGCCGTTTGCGTCGCGCTCAGCAGGCAATTTTAGCGATCGCATCTCTAGCCATTGCAGCAATCGGTTTCGGAAGCCTCGCTGCTTGGAACCAGCGGAATGCTCAAATTCGTGAAATTCAAGCGCTCTCAGCCTCTTCAGAAGCATTGTTAAACTCAAATCAGCAGCTCGAATCACTAGCAGATGGAATCAAAGCAGGACACCAATTACAACGACTCGATCGACCTTGGAATTTTCTACCTTTCGATGTGAAAACGACTGCGATCGCAACGCTGCAACAAGCGATTTCTCAAACTCAAGAATCCAATCGTCTCGAAGGTCATGCTCAACAAGTCAATGATGTGCAGATGAGTGCAGATGGGCAACTGATCGCAACCGTGAGCAATGATAATGTAGTAAAACTTTGGTCACGGGAAGGGGCAGCGATTCAAACGCTAACGGATCATCGCGATCGCGTTTTAGCTGTGACATTCAGTTCTGACAATCAACAGATTGCAACGGCAAGTGCGGATAGAACCATCAAAATTTGGAATCGGGATGGAAAATTAGTCCACACCTTGAATGGACATCGAGACTGGGTGACTGATGTGCAATTTAGCGAGAATGGTCGATCGCTGATTTCTAGTAGCCGAGATGGAACCATTAAGCTCTGGAACTTGGATCAAAAGAAAGAAGTTCAGACCTTTAGAGGGCATCGAGGATGGGTGAATCAGATTGCATTCGGACAAAGCGATCGCCAAATTCTCTCTGGCGGTGAGGACGGAACGATCAAGATTTGGGAAGTTGGAAAATCTGGAGCGATTAGGAGTTTTAATGCTCATCGAGAGCGAGTGACGAGCGTGAGCATCGCTCCAAATCGGCAATCGATTCTCAGCAGTGGCGACAATCTAGCAAAGCTTTGGACATTGAGCGGCAAAGAGATTGCTACTTTTGAGGGACATCGCGATCAGGTGAATACAGCCATTTACAGTCCTGACGGGCGGACGATCGCGACTGGCTCCATCGATCAGACCATTCGACTCTGGAATTTAGAAGGCGCACTGCTCGCAACCATTCAAGGACACGGTGCAGCCGTAATGAATCTCAGTTTTAGTCCGGCTGGAACTCAGCTTTTAAGTGCCAGTGCAGACAAAACTGCGCGAGTTTGGCAAGTCAGTACGCTCGCAAAATTGAATACTGGATTTTCTGCCTTAGCAGTGAATGGATCGATGATTGCGATCGCGACTCCAGACCAAACGATTCAAGTCCAACAAGACGGCAATCTTCGCATTCTCAAAGGTCATACGGCTCCCATTACTCAACTTCGGTTCAGTGGCGATACCTTAATCTCAGCGAGTGCAGATAAAACCATTCGGATTTGGAATGCCAAAACGGGCGAACCGATCAAAACGATTGCCGCACATGGCGATCGCGTCACTGCCTTGAGCGTTGATCACACTCGTAAGACCTTTGCTTCAGGCAGTGCCGATAAAACTATCAAGATTTGGTCAATAGATGGCAATGCGATCGCAACGTTGCAAGGTCACACCGATGAAGTAACCGCCCTCAGTTTTCTTGCAGATGGACGCTTAGCTTCTGGCAGTATCGATAAAAGCATTCGATTGTGGAATGTGGATCAGAAAACCTCAACGGTGCTTGGAGAACATCGATTAGCCATTTCTGATCTCGCTGTAAATGGCGATACTCTAGCTTCAGCCAGTTGGGATAATACGATTCAGCTTTGGTCAATCCAAGAAGCCCGCTCAAAGCATACGCTGATTGGACACAACAACGGAGTGACCTCTTTAAGCTTTCACAATTCAGTACTCGCATCAGGCAGTAGTGATAGCACAATTAAGCTCTGGAATGCGGAAACTGGGGAATTGATCAAAACCTTAAATGGCACTCAGGATAGGGTTGCGAGCATGGCATTTCAGGGCAATACTCTGCTGAGCACAAGCGATCGAGCCGGATTGACGACTTGGGATTTCGATTTAGAGCGCTTGATGAAGCAGAGTTGCGATCGCGTGCAGTTTTTTGCGCGATCGCACTCTGATTTAGCGAAGCTGTGTAATTGATAGAGCAGTCCTAAGTAGATGGACGTGATTAAGTATCAGTCCAGCGAGTCCTCTCACTTCGTTGCTCACTCGCCCCGGAATGAATTCGGGGCTAACACTGCGAAGTCCACTGAACTGGACTAACAGCCAATCGCAACGTCTTCTTCAGTGGGTTTCAACCTACTTCGCACAGCTAGCCCGAACTTCCAGTTCAGGGCGAGACGCAAACGCAGCGACTATCTTGCGACTATCTGCTTAAATTGGTAAGGAGTAGGGTGTTTGTTGCCTTGCTAGCTCCCCACTCCCCACCTCTTACAAAATCTGCGCCGAATCATACAACTGACGCAAAATCGTACTAATCTTCTGCCCATACTGGGGATCAGCCGACCATCTCCCGGTCAATTGTTCAATCAAGGGCGCAATTCCACGCGTCACAAACCGAAATCGCGGAGTGACGACATCCTGCACCAAAGGTTCTGTACTCGCATACGCTTTCAATAGCTGAATATGCGCTCTTACCCCAATCTGAGCATTCGGAAAACTTGCCCCTTCAGGGCCTCCGCCCACATCACCTAATCCAGCGAAATTATTCTGAGATGGCTTCACATCCCCGCCAAATCGTAAATAATTGGTCTCTAGTAACATCTGACTAAAGGCAATATCATAGTTCACCCCTTCGATCGCGCCTTCTTGACGATACAAATCCGCGATCGTCGGAAACTGTGCGACCGCAGCTTCATTATTTCTTCTCAGGAACGTGATGAGTTGCGAACTCAAAGTATTGCCATTGCCCATAATGCGATCGAGCGATCCCGCACAGACCCGCAAAATCGATCGCAACGTCACCGTTCTTGTCTTCGCATCCCACCCGATCACAACATTAAACTTTGCCAAATCCGTCGCTCGAATAAAGACGACTTGACGATAGTTAATCCGAGAAATCCCCGGTTCTTTGGACAAATCAAGCCCTAAGCGATCGATGAGATCCAGTGGCACAAAAGAATTTCCATTTACCAAAATTCCTTTCTCACCATAAGTCTGACCATTCAGATTAATCGCAATTTCTGGATACTGATTCGGATCAGGCGGTAAAGCAGTTCCTCGCACCCAAGCCACTAATCCATCCGAAATGCCCAGCGACACATCTCGACGCTGATTTTGAATAATAAAGCGATCGTCTGGATTCGTCAGAAACCCGATCGTCATTAGCAACGATCCACAATTGATTTGACGACAAAAGGGCAGACTCCCTAATCCCGTATCGGTGTCGGGTCGTGCGCCTCGACTAGGAAGTTGCGGCACACGACGAATTAAAGCTTGTAAAAGCAATTCAGCATTGCGTCGTCGCTGATCATTATTCGCAATGAAGTAGACCGTCGAGCCGCGCACACTGGGATTACTGAAGGCATCGGCTCGAATTTCTAGGGCAACATCATCTCTCCGGGCGCGCGCATTAATCCAGTCAATCGCTTGTGCAGCACTCAGCGCATCCGGGACAGATAAAACTTCGACTCCGCGCGATCGCAATTCTGTGACGATCAAATCGCGCGTCAGAATCATTTCTCTGGCTTCAGTTGTCCCAGCAACGACTGCACCCGGATCTGTGACTCCATTGATGCGATTGCCATGCCCTGCGGAAATAAAGATACGTCCCATCAGCTTTACGAATAACGAATTTATAGGTTGAATCGTCAGTCGCCCATTTTATCTCTTTTTCAGGGAATGACCCATTTCCAAGGAGATTGCGATCGCGGTTTATCCAACTGATTGCAGGTGCGATCGCACTCATCACCGATCAAAGCTCACTCAAATGCTTACTCATTCGTCCTTTGCACTTCTCCTGCGGGCTGCTTCGGCTTTCCGCCTGAATTTCGCACATTCACAACCTTCCCTAATAAATCAAACCAAAACGGCGCACCCATCGCGATCGCAATTCCGCTCACAATCCAGCCCGACAACATCCGTAAAACCCCGAGCGGGCGATTGACCATAATCTGCGCGACCTGCAACGGAACTGGCGCATTCGATGATTGATCCGTATTCAAACAGCCCTTATACAAATTGTCCCATTGCGCCTTGAGCTGATTCGCTTCAGTATTTGCGACATCTTGAGGGGGTGCAGACGAGATTGCACTGGATGGACAGCCCAACTGTCGCCCGAGATTACTCGAATTCCAGCTAATCGGAAACGAAATCTCTCGTAACACTGCATCCGTCTCATTCTTCAACTCCTCAAGCTGAGCCGAAAATCTCGGCGATCGCTGAGCATCCAAATTCAACTGCGAAGCTCGCTCAGTGACTAATCGACGCAAACTATCATCACTCGACAACCGATTGAAAATATGAAACGTATCCGAGTTCGTCGCCGCCGCTAACGTTAACCCAATGAGAATCGCCACCCCTTTTGCATTGCGTTTATACACGCCTGAAGCCCGCGACATCGAGCGATCGAACCAGACTGAAATCTCATCGCGAAACTGATTGACCTGATTTTCCGCTTGATCCACGCGAGCCTGCGATCGTTTTGCCAAAATCGCAATGCTCTCTTTTACAGAATCCGGCAGACGGCTCAACCCATTGCGAATCGTTTTATAGGTTTGATAGTCCTCATACAGTTGCCGTTCTTCGGGCGTGAGATTGGCGAGTGCATTCGCTAGGAAAATTTGCTGCAAATCATAGTCTAGATCCTCGAATTTTGTCGGGTGATCCAGAGCATTCGCATCCAGTCCCAATCGATAGTCGTTGATTTGCGTCTGAATCGTTGAATTGACTTGAGCATCAATCGGACGAGCTTGATTCGCAATCCGATCGTACGCTCTCGCCACTTCTTGATGGGTACTACTGCCTTGATGCACCAAGTCTGCAACTTCTGCAATGCTCGGTTTCAACCCACCAGAACTGAATGCTCGCTCATAATTCTGACCAAACACACTCGCCTTGTACGACTGTAATCGCCGGACAAACAGTGCCGTTTCTGGAGACGATTGATCGAAGTTTGCACAGGCTGCAATATACGCATCTAAGCTTTCTCCTAAGCGCTCGACACTCGTTTCTAAGGTCGCTGTACGCACCCGATACGCATTGAGAATTTGATCGTACTCTTCGACAAGCACCCGAAAATTTTGATCAGCACTGAGGCTCGATCGCTCTGATTTTTCCGCGATCGTGCGAATGGCTCCCCGCTCCCACCCATCTTGGAATTGATCATCATCCGGCAATCCCACCTCGCCGAATTCATTGACCCAATAATGTCCTACAATCCGGTGAACGAATTTCTCAAACCGCACCTCGGACAGTTTATCCACCATAGAAGTAATGCCCAACTGCTCAATCAGCGAAGTCGCAAATGTCTCTGGTGCAATGTAAGACGGTCCCGAAGATTGATTATGACCAAACGCGCCAGGTCGATTGCCTGGAAACAGGATTCTGGTAAGTTTCCGAAATGCTTGAGGCACCGCTCCTTTCGCTGCTTGATTGACGTTTTTGAGCAAGGGATCATCATAGAGTCGTCCGACCAAATCCTTGACTCGCTGTTCTTCGGGCGTATTAATCCCGCCTCCTAAGAGTACTTCGATCGAATCTTTCAAATGTTTTGCCCGCCATTGCAGCACTGTTGCCAGTAATTCTTGTAGTTCTGAAGCTAGCAGACTCAGAATTAAGTAAGTAAAGATTAATCCAATAGCAACATCTAAAACAAAAGGTAAATTCATCGATCCAGTTCTCCCTGACGCTGAGTGAAGCGCCTAACATCATACACAGAGCAGTGAAAGTGTAGCGATTTCTTCCTTTTATCTCGTAAAAATTAAGAAAAACATAACTCTGGTATTGCGAATTGGTTACGATTTCTGAATCTTGACCTGATACGCTTAAGGGAGAAGGCGCAGGATCGGGACATGAAACGTCGATCGCTACTACAAGCAGGTATTTTTCTCGGAGTCTGGGGAGCCAGTTCATGCACTCGGACAGCACAAGTTCTCGCTGCGCCGACTGCTCGAAAACTCGCGCTTTTAGTGGGAATTAATCAATATCGCAATGCGGCACTGAATGGCTGTTTGACCGATATTGAATTACAAAAAGAATTGCTGATTCATCGCTTCGGATTTCAGCCCAATGACATTCTGACTTTAACGGATCAGCAAGCAACGCGATCGCGCATTGAAACGGCTTTTATAGAACACCTCATCCGACAAGCCCAACCGAATGATGTGATTGTTTTTCACTTTAGCGGCTTCGGAAGTTTACAAAAACTCGGCACAACGGCAGATGACATTCAGCCGATTTTGATCACAGCCGATGAACCGCAAGATAACGTAATCGCGAACGGAATTTCTCAAGATACTCTGCTGCTGCTTTTGCGATCGCTGCCGACTCAGCAAGTCACCACGATCATTGATGCGGGTTATCTCTATCCGGGCTATCCTTTGCGGGGAAATTTGAAACTGCGATCGCGATCCAGCGATCCGGCAACTCAATTGATTGACGAAGAAATCGAGTTTCAAGAACGGTTACTTACAAATACGAAACTCGATCGCACTCGAACAAAAGTGCAATGGCGATCAGGACAAATGCCAGGAGTGGTTCTATCTGCTGCCGATGCTCAACAATTTGCGACAGAATCCCCTTGGAATGGATTTAGTGCAGGACTGTTTACTTACGCACTGACGCAGCAACTCTGGCGATCAATGCCCGAAACCACGCTGAGAGTCGATCTCAGAGGAGCCTCCGAACTGATTGCAAGGCAGTCTGATGCCAAGCAACAACCCATTTTAATCGGGCAGAAAAGCCGCGAGCGACCGCTCAAACCTTACCAAGTGCCCATAACTCAACCGTCCGCTGATGGAGTTATTACCGCGATCGAAGACAATGGCAAAATCGCATACTTATGGCTCGGAGGTTTACCTCCCCAGGTTCTAGAAGCTTACAGTCTGGGCGGATTATTCAGGACAGATCATTCAGTGCTTCAAGTATATGAACGCAGTGGATTAGTAGCGAAAGCGAAAGCGATCGAATTGCCTGTGCAAGTCGGTCAACCGATTCGAGAAGCGATCCGAACTTTGCCGAAAGATCTGAGCTTAGCGATCGCGATCGATGCGACCTTAAATCGAGTCGAGCGAGTCGATGCCGTGAGTGCTTTTTCGGGACTGCCAAGAGTTGCAGCAGCGATCGCCGGAGAGCAAGCAGCCGACTATTTATTTAGCAAAGTTGAAGAACCGACACAAGTTGCTTCACTGACAACAGAAGCGATGAAAGGAACGATTTCACCCGCTGGATATGGATTATTTTCACAAGGGCGAGAAGCGATTCCAAGTACAGCAGGCGAGTCTGGAGAAGCCGTAAAGTTAGCAGTCAAAAGGCTTACGCCACAGTTGCAAACGCGCTTAGGTGCAAAGTTACTCAGCTTGACAGCGAATTCAGATTCATCTCAGATCTCCGTGCGCGCGGCTCTCGTCAATGCTGACGCAAAGATTGCCATCCAGCAGACAAGCCGTATTGCCGAGCCTGCGAGTGATGTCGTGCCTTCTAATGGAAAAGTTCTCTCACTTCCAATTGGGACTTCGATTCAGATCCGGCTTGAGAATCATGATGCTGAATTGATTCACTTTCTCGTTCTAGGATTAGACAATAATGGAACGGGTGTAGTACTCAGCCCAAGAGAAAATGAGCAAGTAAAATCCACGATCGCTCCCGGCGAAACCTTCACCCTGCCTCAAGCTCAATCCGATTGGATTGTACGTTTGCCCGCGGGTCTATCTGAAGCTTATGTGATTTGTAGCCGTACTCCATTTCAGCAAACTGAAGCTTTAGTAGGAACTCGAGAAAAGTTTATCCGCTCTCTTCCCAATTTCCTTGATGTTGCCCAAGCAGTGCTACAAGATGTGCATCAAGCAAGTAGTACAACCCCTGCAATCACGCCTCCTGAACTTTTCGCTCTGAATGTCAATGCATGGGCAACGTTTCGCTTCTTCTATCAAGTGGTTTAGAGAATAAGTGGTTTAGAGAATAAAATGGGCGTGCGATCGTAAATAGGCAATTTTGCGAATCAACATTGATGCAGTTCTGGAATACGATCGCAGTAAATTGAATCTAAACTTCGATTTCTGAGTTTCCTTCTACTTCATTCATCATTATGCAAATGCAACGCGTATTGTTATCTTTAACGGCTGCTCTTGGAATTGGGTTCAGCCTCAATTCCTGGTTTCAAGCTCCCACAGCAGCACAATCTTTTAAAGTTGCACAAAATTCAGAGTCCCCCTTAGAAACACTCCCAAACGTCGATAACATTCGCTTTCGCGCGCTAACTTATCAGCGATCGCAAACTCAAAGTAATTCAGCAATAGAAGCAGCGATTCGCCGAGAGCTTTCTGGAGATGTAGCTAACGTTCGCTATCTTTATAACTCGATCGATTTAGATGGCGATGGTCGCGATGAGAAAATTGTATATTTAGTTTCTCAATCAACCTGTGGCACAGGCGGCTGTACAATGCTGATTCTCAAACCAGCAGGAAACGGTTACAGTTTGCTTTCGCGACATACGATCGTCAATTCTCCGATCGTCGTCAGCAACACCAGAACAAAAGGCTGGCGCGATATTATTCTGTTCGTTGCAGGTGGAGGTATACAACCGAGCTATCGCAGCTTAAAATTTAACGGTTCTACTTATCCGAGCAATCCTTCAAGCGCTCCAAAATTAGCTCCTAGCACGATCGTAACGGGAACTGCTCTCATCTCGAATCAGATTCGCCCAGGCGTTGGCATTCCGCTCACGGCTCAGACAGGAACACCTCAACTGACACCTCAGCAGCAAGCTTCGCTGAAGTCTTTGAAAATTGCGATCGCAGTGCCAAGCTCTGTTCCTGCTGGCTATACGGTGAGCAAAGTGGATGTGAAACCTTGTGAAGGTAGATGCCGATTTGGGCCAGACTATGGCATCGTTTACCGCCATGCACAGCAGGATAAATGTTTTGCGATCGAGGCAACGGGTGGCGGAGTGGGTGGTGTACCTGGAGGGTATGAATTTCCAGTAGAAACGAAGCTTTTCGGGCGAGTCTCTCTGCTGTTTGGTGAGCAAACTGGAGACTTTAAAACCCCATCCGCTCAGCAGCTTTCTACACCTCAGCCCAATTTACTCAATGATTGGGCGACTGCACCAGGTTCGACTTCTCCGTTTTATCGAATTCTTGGTGCTGATTTTGTTCGTCGAACCTACTATGGTGGCAAAACAAATCAATGCCGAAATACGATTACTCCAAATGAGGCAGCAGAAATTTTGCGATCGCTGTCCTGGTTAAAGTAAC
>VFQU01000650.1_pt1 | contig 27581 bp, 25 predicted proteins | sample 3512311 | NCBI WGS metagenome assembly VFQU01 (sample SAMN10412377, study PRJNA504923) | tailings metagenome | isolation source: Relicate 3 Philex TSF3 active mining site | place: Philippines: Tuba, Benguet | collected 2017-08-29
AGTCCTGAAACCTGAACTTGCGCAGATGGTAGATGTCGAGCAACTCCGAAGCCTCTCCGCTCGACAGGTAAGTCCCCTGCGGCCCGAAGAACTTCAGCGCATTCCACTCGGCGCTGTTGTGCGAAGCGCCAATCGAAATGCCCCCCGCCGCATTCGTGTGGCGTATGGCGTGCTGCAATACCGGCGTCGGCACGAGGCCCAGATCCACCACATCACGCCCGCTCGCCAGCAGGCTCGCCACCACGCCCTCACGCAGCATCTCGCTGCTCGCCCGCGGGTCGCGCGCCAGTATCACCGGCTCCGGTCGGTCCAGCAGCACGCTGAACGCCGCGGCGAATTCCAGCGCATGCTGCGCCTTCAGCCCCGGCCCCACCACGCCCCGTACCCCAACCGTGGAGATGCGCAGTGATCCGCTCATCTACTTCACTAACTTCAGCGTGCCGAACTTCTCCGGCGTGTGGTTGTTGATCACCCCCGTCGGCGACCAGGCCACCATCTGCCGCTCCGGCGGCCCGCCCTGAAACCGGTAGAAGTTCCCCCGCAGCAACATGCCCGCCGCAACTGCCTTGTCCGTAATGCTGCGGAAGGGCAACTGAAACTCGCCATACCAAACCTTCTTGGCGCGATCAATCCGCGCCTTCGTCTTCATGTTGCTGTTCCACAGCCAGCCGCCCTCCGGCAGCGGCTTCTTGCGGTCAATATCCAGGTCCACCCACTCCCCTTGCGGGCTCACCTGATACTCCCGGTACTGATGTATGTTCTCGAAGTCCGCCCCCACGAAAACCTCCGCCACATCGTGCTCCCACAGCTTGTTTGTCTCGGTCGTGGTGCTCGGGTTCTCCCGCACATACAGCTGTTCATACGGGCAGGTGAACAGCACATACAGATGGTTGTTCGTCCAGCGCAGCCGTATCTCCGTCCGGTTGGCCGGCAGTTCCTTGCCGAGGTTGTTCTGCGTGGCCAGTATCGGCTGCACCCCCTTCCAGAAGGCCGAGTTCGGGTCCGCCGTCAGCGCTACATCGCGCGGCGCAAACGAAACGGGAACGGGTTCGGCCCCAGGGGCTAAAGATACTGCCAGCAGCGCCAGCAAAAAGAATCTCATGGTTCTCTCAATATAATTGAAGCCTATGAAGTACAGCCTGCTGGCTCTCTTTTTCCCGGTCCTTCTTCTGGGTCAGGCCGCACCTCCTGAGGGCGTCAGCCTCGAAGCCAACATCCCCTACTCCAGCCACCCCCAAACCGTCCTCGACCTCTACCAGCCCAAAGGCGCCAGCTCCGGCAAGCGCCCTGGCGTCCTCGTCATCCATGGCGGCGGCTGGACGGGCGGCAAGAAAGAGAACGTCTTCAATCGCCTTTGCCTGCCCTTCCTCGAAAAGGGCTTCGTCGTGGCCAATGTCGAATACCGCCTCGCCGCCGTCGCCCCCGCGCCCGCCGCCGTCAACGACGTGCTCGCCGCCGCGGAATGGTTTCGCAACAATGCCGGCAAGTATGGCGTAGACCGCAACCGCATCGTCGTCATGGGCGATTCCGCCGGCGGCCACCTCGCCCTCATGGTCGGTCTCACCACCAAGAAGGCCCAACTCGGCCCCACCGGCAAAGTCGCCGCTGTCATCAACTGGTACGGCATCACCGACGTGCAGGACCAGCTCGAAGGCCAGCATATGCGCAAATACGCCGTCACTTGGGTGCCCCCCGAACTGCCTGACCGTCAGGACATCGCCCGCCGCGTTTCCCCCATCAGTTGGGTCCGCAAGGACGCCCCACCCGTCCTCACCATCCACGGTGATGCTGACCCCACCGTGCCCTACGAACACGGCGTCGACATCACCAAAGAACTCCGCAACGCGGGCGCCGACGCCGAACTCATCCCCATTCATCAGGGGGGCCACGGTAACTTCAGCCCCGAAGAATTCGCCGAAATTTACAGGCAGATTTTCAACTTCCTCACCATACGAAAGATCCTTTAGATGACCCGCCGCGAGTTCACCGCCATGCCCCTTCTTGCTCCCGCCATGAACGCCGCCAATGATGTCCTCCTCGGCGTGGACCTGTTCAGCGTCCGCAGCCAGGGCTGGACTGCTTTTGAACACCTCGACTACGCCGCAAAGTTCGGCGCCAAAGTCGTGCACTTCTCCGAGATCCGCTTCCTCGGCTCGCTCGACGATGACCATGTGAAGAAGGTCGCCGCCCACGCGAAGAAACTCGGCATCAGCCTCGAGATCGGCATGCGCTCCATCTGCCCCACCTCCACTCTCTTTGACCCCCAGCAGGGTTCGGCCGAAGATCAGTTGAAGAAGGTCATCCGCGCGGCCAACCTCGCCGGCTCCCGCCTCGTGCGCTGCTTTCTCGGCTCCATGGCCGACCGTCAGACCTCCCTGCCCCTCAGCGGCCACATTGAAAACACCGCCCGCGTCCTCCGCAACTGCCGCCAGTACGCGCAGGACCACAACGTCCGCGTCGCCGTCGAAAATCACGCGGGCGACATGCAGGCCCGCGAACTCAAGAGCCTCATTGAGCTCGCCGGCAAGGATTTCGTCGGCGCTGTCATCGATAGCGGCAACCCCGTCTGGGCCCTCGAAGACCCACACCTCACCCTCGAAACCCTCGCCCCCTACATCCTCACCAGCCACGTCCGCGACTCCTACCTCTGGAAGACCCCCGAAGGCATCGCCGTACAGTGGACGCGCATGGGCGAAGGCAATGTCGACATCGCCGGCTGGGTGAAGCGCTACCGCGAACTCTGCCCCGGCAAAGCGCTCTCGATGGAAATCATCGTCACCGGCGCCCGCAAGTTCTCCGTCTTCGAACGCAAGTTCTGGGATGCCTACCGCGACACTCCCGCCTGGGAATTCAGCCGCTTCATCGGCCTCGCCGAAAAAGGCAACCCCCAGGCCGACCCACCAAAACTCGAAAAAGCCGCCGCCCTCGAAAAGGAGCGACGCGATCTCGAATTGAGCATCGAATACACAAAGAAACTATTGGCATGAAATTACTCCTACCCCTGTTCCTCATCACGCTGACGCTCCCGGCGGCCATCGTTCCTGACGTGCGCGCCCTGCTCAACAAGCAGGACTTTGCCGGCGCCGAGAAGCTGATTGCCACCACTCGCGGTAGCGGCGAATGGACGGGGGAGTTGATTGAAGCCTATTCCTGGCTCGGCCGCGCCGCCCTCGCCGCCAAGGACTACGACAAGGCCCGCTACTACGCTGCCGAAACGCGCAAGCTCTCCCTGGCCGCCCTCAAAAAGCGCACCCTCGACGCTGAGCCCCGCCTGCCCATCGGCTTCGGTGCTTCCATGGAAGTCGAGGGCCAGGCCCTCGCCGGCTCCGGCCAACTGAGTGAAGCCATCGCCTTTCTCAATCGTGAACTGAAGGCCTACTACAACACCTCCATCCGCACCCGCATTCAGAAGAACATCAATCTGCTCTCGCTCGTGGGCAAGCCCGCCCCGAAGCTCGAAACCAAAGAAAGCGTCAGCTCTCTCGCCGCCAAACCCCTGGCCAGCCTCAAGGGGAAAACCGTGTTGCTCTTCTTCTGGGCTCACTGGTGCGGTGACTGCAAAGCCCAGGCGCCCATCCTCGCCAAGCTGGCGCAGGAATACGCCTCCCGCGGCTTCATTGTGGTCGGCCCCACCCAATATTACGGCTACGTCGCCGGTGGGGAAGATGCCACCCCCGCCCAGGAAAAGCCCTACATCGCCAGCATCTACGAGAAGTTCTACTCAAGCATCCCCGGCATGGCCGCCCCACTCAGCAACGAAAACTTCCGCGTCTACGGCAGCTCCACCACTCCCACCCTCGTGCTGGTGGACAAATCCGGCACCGTCCGCCTCTACAACCCCGGCAAGCTCACCGAAGAGCAGTTGCGCGCCGCCATTGAGCCATTGCTCTAGACTTCGTCATAAGGCGGCGCGCCGCCCAGATCTTCGGCCAGATTCCCGAACTTGGTGAACTTGTGTATGAACGCCAGGTCCACTTTCCCAATCGGGCCATTACGCTGCTTGGCGATCAATAGCTCGGCCCGCCCCTTCAGGTCTTCCCGGTCCGGCTTGTACACTTCCTCACGGAACAGAAAGCACACCATGTCCGCGTCCTGCTCAATCGAACCCGATTCGCGCAAGTCGCTCAACTGCGGCCGATGATCGCCCGGGCGTGTTTCCGGAGCGCGGCTCAACTGGCTCAAGGCCACAATCGGCACGCGCAGTTCCTTGCTCAACAGCTTCAGGCCGCGCGAAATCGAGCTCACTTCCTGCGTGCGGCTATCATGTGACCCGCGCGCCTGCATCAGTTGCAGATAGTCCACAATCACCAGCCCCAGCCCCTGCTCGGCCTGCACACGCCGCAGCTTCGCGTGTATGTCCATGATGTTGATGCCCGGCGAATCGTCCAGATACAGCGGCGCCTCCATCAGGTTGTCCGCCTCCAGCGACAACTGCCTCCGCTCATCCTCATTCAGAAATCCCGTGCGGAAGCGGTGCTGGTCCACCCGCGCCGCCGCGCAGATCATACGCGTCAGCAGGCTTTCCTTCGACATTTCCAGCGAAAACACCGCCGTCGGACGCCGCACTCGCGGGCCGCACACATGCTGCGCAATGTTCAACGCAAAGGCCGTCTTGCCCATAGCGGGCCGGGCCGCGATGATGATCAGCTCCCCTTCGCGAAACCCACCCGTCATCTCATCCAGCTTGGTGAAACCCGTGGACACACCCTTGATCCGGCTCGACGGGTCGAGAAACTGGTCGAGGCCAATTTCGTTGATGATGTCCTCGGGCGTCGAAAGCGTATTCTTCGCCTTCGCTGCCCCGATGTTGAGAAAGCTTTCCTCGGCCTCCGCCAGAATGTGATCAGCCTGATCCACCCCCAGAAAGGCCTTGTCCATGATGCTTTGCGAGGTGAAAATCACCTTGCGCAACGTCGCCTTTTCCTTGACGATCTTGACGTAGCCGAAGACGTTCAGCGCCTTCGGCAAGCCTTCGTCCAGACTCATCAGATAGCTGAGCCCGCCCACACTTTCCAGCTCCGAATGCCGCATCAGCTCATTGGCCAGCGCCACGCGGTCAATCCGTTCGCCGCGCTCGGCCAGCGCATTCATGCGCTGGAAAATACGCCGGTGCGACTCGAGGCTGAAGTCCTCCGGGGTCAGTTCCCCGGCGACAATCGCAAAGCTCTCCGCGTCAATCAGCACCGCGCCCAGCGTAAGACGCTCGGCTTCCAGATTGGCCGGCAGGCCCTTCTGAAAAGCCACATCTTCCACGTTCATCCTCACAAGAGCTAGTATGACCTGATCAGATGTTGAAGGCGCTGTGAATATCTTGTGATGTTTCGGTGGAAGCCGCCCACTCCTAGAAGTAGAACTTGCCCGCCATCTGAATCACACGCGTCGTGATGCCCTGCACACCGCCGCCCACACGGCCATAGTTCTGCGAGAACACATTGCGGTCCACCGAACCCGGCTCCGGATTGAAGTGGTTGAACAGGTTGAAGATCTCCGTGCGGAACTGGAAGCGCATCTTCTCCCGGATCTGGAAGCTCTTGTTCAACGAGAAGTCCTGATTGATGATGCCCGGCAGGCGAATCGAATCAGTCCGCGACGACGTGCCGAAACGGCCAAACGGCGCCACCTGGAAGGCCGAAGTGTTGAACCAGCGCGTCCACGACCGCTCATCCCCGTCCAGATTGCCGTTCTGCCCCGGCAGCACGTCAGGCCGCGATTGCACGCCCGTACCCGTCGTGTCGCGGTTGGCAATCACCGGCGCCGGATACCCATCCTGCAGCGTGATGATCGTCGAGGCCTGCCATCCGCCCAGCAACGCCCGTGTCAACCCCTTGGACCCCTTGAAGAAAGGCAGGTCATAGAGGAACGTGGTTACAAAGCGGTGCCGCAGATCAAAGCCCGAAGTGGAGCGCTCATTGGCGTGATTGTAGACATCCTGGGGCGAGCCGATAAAGCTGCCGCCGCCCACCTGCCCGCCAATGTCGCTCGGGCCCGAAATCGAGTGGCTCCAGGTATAGGCCGTCAGGAAGGTCAGTCCCGAGGCCATCCGGCGTTCCGCCTTCACCTGCAGCGCATGGTAAGTGGAATTGCCCACACTCTTGTCGCTGCGTACGTTGCGCTGGAAGGCCTGATTCGGCCGGCGCGAGTTGAGTGAACGCAAACCGGGAGTGCGCGGGTCCACCAGTTCGATCGGCCGGTTCAAGTCCTCAAAGGTCACGATCAACCGTGTGCCCTTCGACCCCACATAGCCCACATCCAGAATCAGATTCCCCGGCAGCTTCTTCTGCAGGTTCAGGTTCCACTGCTGTATGTAGCTGTCGCGCAGATCCTGATCGTTGGACACCGCGAAGTTCAGCGCCCCGGTCGTCTGGCTGCCCACAAAGGGGTTGTTGAAGAACAGCGTCGGCGCCCCGCCGGCATTGGCCACAATGTTGGCCCCGGCCGTCGCCTGCGCGCCTTCCGCCATGGCGAAGATCGCATTCGAAATCTGCGGCGTGTAGTACATGCCGTAACCCGCGCGAATCACCGTATCCGCCAGGAAACCCGGCCGCCAGGCCAGACCAAAGCGCGGCCCGAAGTTATTGCGGTCCGGCCGTATCAGCCCCCGGCCATTCGGTGAATCATTCACCCCATACAGCCGGTCCACTACATATCCATTCAGGGCAATGTTCACCATGCGGTCATCGGCCTGCGTGTAGGGCTGGAAGTAGTCGTAGCGCATGCCAATGTTCATGGTCAGCCGCGAGGTCACGCGCCAGTCGTCATTGAAGAAGTAGCTCTGCCACCAGTTGTTCAAGCGTGTGGAGGTGGGCACCGGGTTGATCAGCGCGCTGCGCACATAGCCCAGCATGAAATCCGCCAGCGCCGACCCCGTATAGCTCCCATCGAAGCTGAACTGTCCGCGCGGCTGCCGCGCCTGATCGAAGGTGACAAAGCGGCGGGCGAAATCCGCGCCGAACTTCAGAAAGTGCTTGCCCTTCTGCCAGCTCAACGTATCGGTGAACTGCATGATCGCATTCGACCGGTCCCGCGGACCAATCTGCCGCTGCAAATCAAACATGCTGAAGGCGCCCTCTGGTCCCGACACGGAAATCTGCGGCGGGCCGAATTCCTTCGGGTTGCTGCTCACCAGCGGCAGACCCATCTTGTTGGCAATGTCAAACTCCGGCTTGTTCGAAGTTCCGAAAATTTCAAACTCGGCAAACGATGCCGTGCCGCCCTTGAAATCATTCACCAGCGTCGGGCCAAACGTATGCACCCAGTTGCCACTTAGCGTCCGGGCGCTGCCCGTGTTGTCGCGCTGGTCATTCCCCCAGATCGGCGCACCCGCCTCAATCGTATCGTTCCAGATGTAGCGCGCAAAGATGCTGTCCTTGGTCGAGAAGTTGTGGTCCACGCGCGCCGTATAGTTGTCCTGCTTCGACAGCGAACTCGGCCGCCCCGAAGTCCAGTTGAAGTTCCCCACCTGCGTATTCGGCAGCGGCGTGAAGGGAATGAAAGCCCGTGCCTGCGGGCTCAACCGCGATGCCGGAATCACGTTGCCCACAATGCCCGCATTGAGCGGGTCGCGCAGCGTAATCGGCACCCCGGCGGCATTCGTGAGCCCTTGAAAGTTCCCATCGCGCGTGGCCTGCGTCGGCACAATGCGCAGCACCGGGTTGGTCGCCTGCAGCAGCCGTCCCGATTCCCAGTTGAAGAAGAAGAAGGTCTTGTCCTTGCCGTTATAGATCTTCGGCAGCGCCACCGGGCCACCAATATTGGCGCCGTACTGATTGCGGTTCAGACGCGGATTCACCGCCGACTGGCCCGCAATCGCGTTATAGGTCTGGGTAAGTGCATCGTTGCGGTTGAACAGCCACAGCGTACCCGTGAACTGATTCGCGCCCCGTCGCGTAATCAGATTCACCTGCCCGCCGGGCGCCCCGCCCGTTTCCGCCCCATAGCTCGAGGTTTCCACCTTGAACTCGCTCAGCGAATCCACGCTGGGCGAGAAGCTGAAGGTCATCGCGTCATAATCCATGAACTCGATGCCGTCCACCAGATACCGGTTCGCCGTATCGCGCATCCCGTTGGCGCTCATCGCCGTTTCCCCAAATGCCGCTGAGGTCTGACCAATGCTGCCCCGTCCGCGGCGCACCGTAATCGATCCCGGCGTGCCCGCCTGCACACCCGGAATCAACTGCGCCAGCTGCACGAAGTTGCGTCCGTTCAGCGGCAACTCCACCACCTTCGCCGCGTCAATCACCGCCCCGACAATCGCGTTCTCGGTCTGCAGCACCGCGGCTGAGGCGTCCACGCTGATGCTTTCCGCCACATCACCCACCTTCAGTTGGAAGTCCTGCCGCAGCGTCTGCTGCACCTGCAAGTTCACTGCCGCTACATTCTGACTTTGAAAACCCTTGGCCTGTACAGAAATGCTGTACTCGCCAGCGGGAATGAAGGGGATCGTATAGTTGCCCGAGTTGTCGGTGACGGTATCGCGCGTGGCGTTAGTCGATTTCGATTGCACGCGCACCATGGCGCCAGGGAGCGTCGCCCCTGAGGCATCAGACACCGTTCCGGTAATGGTGCCATTCACCTGTTGGGCAGCCAGCAGGCCAGTGAGCAGAAATCCACCCACTACGAGTACTACAGATTGTTTGAAAGACATGAAGCAATTCGCTGAATCATGTCAGATTCATCAGACGCTGTCAATGAGCAGCAGTCCCCGCCTCGCCGCGCACCAGCGCCATCCGCACCGCGCGCGTTTCCGCCAGCAGCATTTGCGCTGCCTCCTCGGCGGAAACCAGCTGCTCCTCCTCATCCCCCAACCCCGCATCGCGGTATTGTTTGAGCCGTTCCACAATCGTGTCGCGGATGGCTTCCGCATTATCCACGCCGCTGAAGCGGGCAATATGTCCACCACCTCCGGATCCACCTTGCGCCCCAGCTCCCCCCGCGCTGCTCACTTCCAGATCCGCCAACCCCAGCACCCGCTGCAGCGGACCCGCCGTGATGCGCAAGTCCTGTATGTTGGCAAACGTCATCGTGGTCTCCTCCACGCTCCAGATGCCGCACCGTATGCGCAGGCACCGGTCTGTCACCACATACCAGCGCAGCTCGTAGTCCAATCGCTGCGCATGGTAGGTGATTACCAACGCGAAAACGTAAAACGTCAGCAGCAAGGCTTCAATCGTGAGCAGAATAGCCTGGGCAGTGGGCGGCATGGGCGTTTTGCGGGTAAGTATCGGCAGCAATGGTAATAACACCAGCGGTAGCACCGCTAACTGCACCGCCGCCCAGCAGAACACCCGCCAGCGCCAGTAATTCCGTCCCGCGCGAAACACCAGTACACTCCCCGGCGTCCCCTCCGGTGCGGACGGCTCCGGCGGCACCCGCAGCCAGTTCAGGATCTGACCTTCGATCACCTTAACCACGCACGGCCCCCTTTTCCAGGGCCACCCGTATCGCGCGCATCTCCCCGGCGATCTCCCCCAGCAGACTGCCCAGATCCGCGCCCGCCTTCGCCCGGTCCTGGTTCACCCCGCGCATTTGCGAATACGGAAAGTCGCGCATCGCCCCGGCGTCCGGAATGCCCTCCAGCGTCATCTCGGCATTGCTCGACCCGCTCGCCGTCTGTATCTCAATTCGCGCCAATCCCAGCCAGCGCTCAATCGCGTTCGAGCGCAAGTGTATGTCCTGTATCCGGGCATAGTTCAGCACCACTTCGTTGCGGAAGATAATGCCCCAGCTCATGCGTATGCCCTGCTCGCTGAACTCATAGCGCATCGTATGGAAGCGGAAATAGAGTACGGCGAATGTCACTGGAAAGCCCAGCAGCGTCGCAATCGCTCGCAGAAAGTAGTAAGTGAAGAGCTTATCGATGGGCCGGGTGATGGCCGCTATGTGGTCTGGCACGGCAGGCATTGCTCTATTCTCTACCCAACTCGCCCGGCAAGGCGGTGTAGGTGCTGTTGAAGGCCAACGCCGGGCCCACGCGCAGTCCCGCCCCCGCCAGTGCCGCCGCGACTTCCCCCGCCCCCACGCCTTTCCCGGCCAGCACCCACAGCCTTCCCCCGGGACGCAGATACTTCACCAGCGGCGCCACCCGCTTCAACTGCTGCGCGGACTCTGCCGCCAGAAAGATATGGTCCGATTCCCACGCCGCCCGGTGCTGCGCCGGGTTGGCCAACTGCGGCAACACCGCGCGCAAAAACTCAGCGTCCCGCACCCCCAGCAGCGACACTCGGGATGCGGGACCAATACCAAAACGGCTCAGCAGCTCAGACAAGCGAGCTAAGCAGGCCCATGGCCATCTTCACGTCCACTGGCCATACCTCGGGCGTCACACCTTCGCGTTCAATCACCAGCGGACCCGTATAGCCAATCTCCTTCAGCTTCGCCACATAGCGCGGAATGCCGACGCTTCCCTGCCCCAGCGGCTTTTCATGACCCAGGCTGCCAGGCACGTTCTTGTCCGGCCAGTCGCCGTCCTTGCAGTGCACGCTGCGTATGTGGCCCTTCAACACTTCCATGGCTTCAATCGGGTCCGACGTGCCGTAGAGAATCATGTTGGCGGGGTCGAAGTTGATCGCCAGATTCGACTTGGCCGTATCCACCAGGAAGTCCAACAGCACATCGGCCGGCTCCTGCCCGGTTTCGAGGTGGAAGTACTGCCCATTCTTCGCGCAATGGTCGCAAATGCGGCGCACCATCGCCTGCACTGCCACATAGTCCGCGTTCGTCTTGTCATGCGGCACAAAGCCGATGTGGCAGGCAAAGACCGGAATACCCGCGGCCGCGCCGAAATCAATCAGTTCCATAGTGCGGGCTTCCCGTGCTTCGCGGAAAGCGGCGGGAATGAAGCCCACCGTGCGTTCCACCGTCGGGATGTCCGCGTAGTCTTCCCCTTCATAGGAAGCCACCACCGCCAGGAGCGTGAAGCCTTCCGCGTCGGCAGCGGCCTTCCATTCCCCGGCACGGCCTTCCACCTTGTAGCCGGACGGTACGCCCAATTGCCCACAGGAAAGCCCAAGGGACTTCAGAAACTGTATCTGTTCCAGCGGCGTTTTCTCGGCGTTGGCCCAGAAGATGCAACCAGGTTGATAGGGGGCTAAAGCTGACATGAAATGTTTTCTCCTTCGCGTGTACGGGATTCCAGCATGAGGTGCGCCAGGGAAACGGCATTGGCCGAATCAATCGGCATGCACCGGGTAGGTTTCTGGCCGCTGCGGGCGCAGTTCAGGAAATATTCGATTTCGGCGCGGTAGCCATCCACCGGTTGTGGATGCACTACTTCAACGGCCGCTTGACCAACAGGGTACGAAAACGGGTGCGGCTGCGACGAATGGTAGTCAAAACAACCACCCGTGCCCACTACCGTGTACTCCATCGAGAACGGATAGGCTCCCGGATGCCAGCCACCCATGATGGCCACCGAGAAATCCTCGTAGTAAAGCCGGCCCTGAATCACATCCACGCCATTGGCCAAATCCTCACAACCAGAGGACGACACCTTGACGGGGTTCCCGAAGAGGTACAGCGCCATGTCAATGTCATGGATCAGCAGGTCGAAAACACCCCCGCCCGATTGCGACTTGTCCTTGAGCCAGGGCGCCCAGTCCGGCGCGGCGCAACGGCGTCGGAAGGTGGCCAGCCGCATTTCACCGCACGCACCGGAATCCACCCAGCCCTTCAGCGAATCATAGGCCGGGAAAAAGCGCAGCACTTGCGCCGCCATCAGCAACTTGCCTGACTTGTCCGCTGCCGCCAGCATCCTGTCACAGGCAGCGCGGTCGATCCCCATGGGCTTCTCCACCAGCACGTGCTTGCCGGCTTCGAGCGCCTTCACGGCAAAAGGCTCGTGATGGATCGTGGGCAGGCAGAGATCTACAGCGTCGATAGTCGGATCCGCCAGCACCTCGTCAAAGGATGTGAAAGTCCGAATCTTCGAAAAATCAAAGTGTGAGTCGGTCGTCTTCAGGTTGCCCGAAACCCTCGATAGATCGCCTTGTAGTTTCTCTGGCTTGGAGGAAACAACCGCAAGTTCAACGCCCGGCAGTGACCAGGCAGCTTTCAGGTGTGTGGCCCCCATGAATCCGAGGCCGACAATGGCAAGTCGCATAGGAAACTACCAGCGTATCAGTGGTAGCGGCCCAGGAAACAAATTTATGACGCAAGCGGCCAGGGCCTGCCCCCCAGCACCGCTTGAAAGGCCCACAGCGTCAACGCTGCCCACGCCAGCGTCAGGCCGATGGCCACACTCGCCGCCAACTCGGGCGCCAGCAGCCGCGCCGCCAGCCACGCCCCCAGCGGCCCCACCTGCATCAGGTGCGTCGCCAGAAAGTGTGGCACCCGCATATCCCCCACCGTTAACGACCAGCCGAAGAACGGCACTCGCAGCGCCCCTGCCGCCTCAACCCCCACATGGTGCGTCAATCTTCCCCCCATCGTGAGTGCTGTGACAATCGTCAGCCCCGTACTCATCAGGAAAGCCAGACCCACCGTCCAACGCATCGCCGCGGTCATCTCTGCGTTCCGATCGAGCAGCACCATCAATCCCGTAGTGGCGCCCGTCATCACCAGCGCCACCGCGGCCAGGGCCATTACGCCATAAAGCGCCCGGTGAAATTCGGTTGCCACATTGAAGTGCGAATGCTGCCCCAGCCCCGCTTGCCAGCCGATGTACACCAGTTCAAACACCGTGCAGAGTGCGGCCACCACCGCCACCAGTTTCGCCAGCGGCCCCGCCTGCCACGCCGGGCTCAATTGTTGCTGGGCCCACAGCACGGTGCCCAGATACAATGCGGTGGAAACACCAAACTTGAAGGGCTTCAGCCACACCGGGTCCCCGTCAATCAGCCGAGTATCAAAGGCCAACCCGGCCGCGGCCAGCAAGCCATAGACGCTGGTGAAGATCAGCGTCCCCCAGAGCACATCGAGTGAGAACATGGCATTTCCTTTCGGCAGCCGCATCAGCGTTGGCCAAACCGGAAGACAATCCCGGCGCTGAACGGGTTCACCAGCTCAAGCCGCTTGCCTCCATCCGGGGCCTCACGCCGCACCAGAAAAATTTCCGGGCGCACGCGCAAGGCGACGTGTTCGTTGAGTTTGATGTCGATGGCTTGGCCAAAGCCAAAGGTGAAGGAGTTCTGCGCGCGGTAGCCTCCCGCGCGGCTGGCCTCCGGCTCCCAGCGCTCCACCCCAGCCATGATGCGGCCCGTCAAAGCGAAGCGGCGTCGCGCCAGCGCCCGAAAGTTTCCTCCGAAGAGCCAGCTCTGGGCCTCCGCATCCCCGTCGTAGCGCCGCCCCACCTCCGCGGCCAGGCCCCAGCGGCGAAAGGTCTGAAACGACGTTACCCCCGCTGCCCAGCCGTTCAGCCGCAGCCGGTCGAGGTTCTGGTCATTCGCCCGCCCCGGCACGAATGCGGCTGTGGAGAAGCCCCCAAAGACTTCCACTTTGAGGTCAGGCGATTGGTAATTGCTCTGGGCTAGCAGAGCGGCGGTGGCGAGAACAACAAGGGTTGACACTGTCAACTACAGTATGGCGCAAACCGGTAGACAGTGTCAACTTCCAAAGATCAAGGCACAAGCCCAGACTGCGCATAGACATCCCGCAACTTCAACTTTGCTTTGAGCGCCGGCAGCGCGAGCACGTCAGCCAGATCGCGGAAGATCTCGGCTTGCCGCGGCCACGCTTGCCCCGCCGCTCGAGAGTAGAGATGCGCTTCGATCGATTCGGAATCAATCAGCAGATAGTGGCAAAGCGAAGGGATGCGGAAGTATTCCTTGCGCTTCGTCGTCAGATCATACTGGCGCGTCGACGGCGACAGCACTTCAAGGATGAACGTGGGAGCGGTCAGATAGGATGCCTTGCCATCCACCGGGGCGTGGCAATGAATCGAGAGATCCGGGTAGAAACTGGCGTCGTTATCGGGCGTCACGATCCGTATATCGGACGTCCGCAGAAAGCAATTGCCGCGGCGTAGCCTCGTCCCCAAGAGCAAAGTGACGGCCATCACAATCGAGTCGTGACAGTCCGTTCCACCCGCCATCATGTAGACCGACCCATGCAGATACTCATGCTTCTCGTTGCTGTGTATCTCGCGATCGAGATAGTCAGCAAACGGGATGCGCGGAAATGTGTGAGCAAGCGCCGACGGCGGCATAGCTACATGGTAACGACGTCGAAGCGGAAGCGCTCCGGTGGCAGATCCGAGACCGGGTCCGGATTCATGCCCGCCCACGTGTGAAACGCCGATTGCGCCAGACTGCCGTTCAGGTAGAAGAGGAACTGATCACTGAAGCAGGAAATCGGCGGCGGTTGCCGGAAGGTCAGCCGCAAACCTACCGCACCAGCCAGATTCACCGGCTCAAAGGACTGCGTCACCCGCGCCTTGTCCGCCAGCAACGTGACGAAGCTCTTGCGCCCGGCATGCGGCCAGACATCCGCCTTCAGCAAGGGGCGCAAGTCCGGACGCGATTCGAAGGTGGTCTCACACTGGCGTATCCACTCCAGTATGGAATCTCCCCAGGCCCACGTGTGCATGAAGGTCTGATACTGGTCCACCAGATTGAGCGCCAGATCCATCCGGCGGCGTTCCAACTCCAGTTCCAGTCGCGGATCTGGGAATGGCGCCGGAGCGAGGACATCTTCGCTTTGCAGTATGTCTTCGGCCAGGTGGAACATTTTGTCCAGGCGCTTGACGGGAGTCGAACGGACCAGCAACGGGGGTAGTTCGTGCGTACGGTCGCCGGGAATTTCAACGAATTTGCGTTCGCCAAGAATATCCATAATCAACCTCGCATAAACCGGGCGACCCTCAGGGCGGGCCACCCTTGAGTTCTCATATCGTCCTCCGGAGAGGATTTCTGCAATTATAGGACGTTCCGGCGCCTTGGCAAGTTGCCAGCACACCATGGATTTAGTAGCCTGAGAAACTATCCAGTATGGAAGCCGAGACGGTGGTGCGCAGCGTCGTTACAATCGTGGCCGTGGCGGGAGTGATCTGGCTCGGCAGAAAGAGCAAGTCATGAAGGGCAAGAGCGGAGGCGCGGCACGCCCGCAGATCAACCCCAAGTTCTGCAATTTTCAACTGGAGGTGCGGCCCAGCAAGATTCACCGTTGGGGCGTCTTTGCCCTCGAGGCCATCCCCAAGGGCCGCAAGGTGATGGAATACACCGGCGAGATGGTCAGCCGCAAGGAAGGCAAGCGGCGCGCCGAAAGCAACGAAATCCACTGCCTCTTCACCATTGATTCCTACTGGTACATTGACGGGGCAGTGGGCGGCAGCGGCGCCGAGTTTGTCAATCATTGCTGCGACCCCAACCTCGAATCCCGTATCCTCAAACGCCATGTCCTCTACTTCGCGCTGCGCGACATCGCCGCTGGCGAAGAACTGCTGCTCGACTACCACTTCGGCAAGAACCAGGAGCGCGTGAAGTGCGGCTGCGGCTCACCCAAATGCCGCGGCTGGATCAACGTGCTCGATTAGGCAGCCGGTCCGGCACCCCGGACCAGTGCGGCAGCGCAGTCGTCGCCTCCAGCACCAGCAGCCGGTTATATTTCGCCAGCCGCTCCGAGCGCGTAATCGAACCCACCTTGAGCTGCGCCATGCCCGAGGCAATCGCCAGATCCGCCAGAAAGGCGTCTTCCGTCTCGCCGCTGCGCGCCGAAATCACCGCCCGCCAACCGGCCGCCCGCGCGGCGTCAATCACCGCAAAGGTCTCCGTCAGCGTCCCGATCTGATTCATCTTCACCAGCACGGCGTTAGCCGATTGCTCCGCAATCGCGCGGCTGAGGCGCTGCGGGTTGGTGGTGAGAAAGTCGTCCCCAATAATCTGCGCGCGGCCACCCAACCGATCAGTCAGCCGCGGCCAGTTGGCCCAATCCGACTGATCAAGCCCATCCTCAATCGACACCACCGGATACCGGCGGCAACAGCCCTCCAGCAACTCGATAAACTCCTCCGCCGCCAGCGCACGGCCCTCGGAATGCAACTGATAGATGCCCTCGTGATGAAAATGCGAGGCGGCCACATCGAGCGCGATCGAAACCTGATGGCCCGGCACCAGTCCCGCATGCTCAATGGCCCGCGTCAGCAGTTCGAGCGCCGCTTCGTTGGTGGGCAACTTGGGCCCCCAGCCGCCTTCGTCCGCCACGCCGGTGAAGTAGGCGCCCCCCTGTTCGAGCAGCACGCGAGCGGAATGGTGTATCGCCGTGATCCATTCCATGGCCTGACGAAAGGAATCCGCCGCATGGGGGATGGCGAGAAAGTCCTGAAACTCCATCGCCCGCGCGGCATGCAGGCCGCCGCTCAGTATATTCACCATGGGCAGTGGCAACACTGCTTGCCGCTCGCCCGCCAGCGATTGCCACAACGGCTGTTGACGGTATTGCGCCGCCGCCCGCGCCGCGGCGCAGGAAACAGCCAGCAATGCATTGGCGCCCAGGCGGGATTTGTTCGGCGTTCCGTCCAGCGCAATCAGCGCTTCGTCGAGGGCCGCCTGGTCCAGCACCGATCGGCCATGCACCGCCGGCGCGACAATCTCATTGACGTTCGCCACCGCCCCAAGCACGCCCAGCCCGCGATACCGCGCCGGGTCCTTGTCACGCAGTTCATGGGCCTCGCTTAGCCCCGTCGAGGCTCCCGAAGGCACCTGCGCCGTAGCCAGAATTCCACCCGCCAGTTGCAGGTGTACTTCGATCGTCGGCCGGCCGCGGCTGTCGAGGATCTCAAAGGCGCGTAGCAACTGTATGGCGGAATCATTCATGGAAGGCCTCTGCTTGCATGGTAAATACTTCAGGGATCGTTTGCGGCGGGTTCTGTATCAGGTCGCGCGCAAAGCGCCGCACCTGGGGGATGATGGCCGGACGCAAATACTCCACCGGACTCTTGCCGTCCACCCGCGCCAGATGCAGACAACCCAGGTGTGTCAGCGTGCCCGCTTCGAGCCACGATTCATGCACGGGCACCAATGCGGCCAGCGTCTGCCAGTAGGCACGCGCCAGCGCCGCATAATGGGCGCGGTGCGACGGGTTGTGCCAGCCCTTCAGCAGGAAGTGGTTCAGCAGGAAGGCCACGTCAAAACTGGGGTCGCCGTAGTGTATAACCTCGTAATCGATCGAGAACAGCGCCGGGCCGGGATTCACCAGAAAGTTCTTCGGCGACCAGTCGCCGTGCGTCAGCGCCCGCAGTTGCGTGCGAGCCTGTTCGATGGCGCGATCGAAGTAACGTGTGAGATCGGCATGGCGCCCAGCCGTGAAACGGTAGTAAGGGTCGAGCCGCAATTGATCGAACAGTTCCAGTCCGGCGAATTGAGGCGCCGGCCGGAAGAAGGTGGCGTGTAGCCGGGCCGCCTGTTCCGCCAGCGCGAGCTCCACTTCACCCTGCAGCAGTTGTGACTTCCAGGTGGGAGCCTCCGGATGGGCGGCAGACATCGCGAACAGATAGTTTTCGCGATCTTCAAACAGAACGGTGGGCAGGCTGCCGGCCGGCGCCATCGGCGCCAGAAACTGCAGGGCGTCCATTTCTCGGAAGATGCGCGCCCGGTCGCTGAACCAGTCCTCCTGAACGCGCAACTTGCCCAGCGACTGCTTCAGGATGATGTCCGGCTGGCCAGTAATCGTGGCCCGAAAGACCAGATTGGAAACGCCCCCGGTCAGTTCAAAGGCCTCTATGGCCTCAACAGGCAACTTCAGCCGGGCCGCCAGATAATCGGCGGCGCTGGTGGAGGTGAGTTCCAGCAAGCCTACAGTTTAACTGGAGGCGCGGGAGAAGAGATTCAAAAGACCGCCCCAGGAACTGGACTTGGCAGGTTTGGGACTGTCCGTCGCGTTGCCGCCGAGCTTTTCGGCCAGTTGAGCGAGTGACTTGCCAAAGGGAGCGCTCACCGGGCTCGGTTTGCCCTCAATCATGGCGCGCTGCACCCCTTCAAAGTCACTGGGCAAAACCTGAAATACCTCGCAGCGGATCGCCGTCTCAATCACTTCCTTCGAGAGCCCCACATCGCGGTTATAGCGGTTTACCAGCAGCTTCACCTTGTGGCGGTCAATGCGGTTCTGGTCCAGGTAGTTCAGCGCTCGCTGCGTGGCCTGCAGCGAGGGCAGTTCGTTGGTGGAAACCAGAAGTATCTCATCGGCCTGCCGGAGGATGGACAGGTTCCAGGGCCCATAGGGGCTGGCCGCGTCGATAATCGTGGTTTCGTAATGCCAGCGAGCGTAGTCCAGTATCGCGGAAGCATCGGTGAGATCGTGCAGTCCTTCAATGGCCCCTTCGGGGGCTAACAGCACGTCCACACCCTGCGCAGACGTTGTGAGGTTGCGCCACAGGTCGGCATCCAGGCCCGAGGTGAGCGTAACGACATCGAGAAAGCTGTACTGGCTCTTGAGCTTGAGCAGAAAGCTGATCGTGCCGGTCAGCGGATCCAGATCCGCCAGCAGTGTCTTGCCGGATTTCTTCTTCCAGTGAAAGGTCAGGCCGCTGGCGATGGTGGAGGCGCCGCAGGCGCCTTTCGCCGGAACAAGAGCGAGCACACGGCCCGCCTTGCCAGTGCCTTTGACCAGCGGATTCTTGGCTACCAGCCGGCCCAGCACTTCTTCAATTTGTTCATCCGAAAAGGGGTGAAACAGAAACTCGGCCGCGCCAGAACGGACGCAACGCAGCACCAGGTCTGTATCGCCATTGGGCAAAATGGCGATTACGGGCAGCTTGGGGGCCAACTGGATCAATTCCTTGATGAGCCCCAGGCCACGCTCACGGTCGGAGTTGAGATCGATCAGACAAACGTCAGGACTCTGTACCGTTAATACTTCCATCAGGCCAGCGGTGGGCGGATAGACCGGAATTTCCAGCAATTCCGCATTCGGCATTCTGGTGCCCAATGACTGCTGGAGGTCCTTGGTGATGCCCTGAGAGGGGCAAATGACGAGGTACTTCCAGCTGCCGGCGGTCTGAAAGAGGTCAGCTTTGCTCATGACGTTAAAAACAAAGGACTTACACTCTGGGTAGAGATTTGCCTGTGATTGAATATCGTCGGCTCGGGCCGAAAACGATAGAGAAAAAAACCTAAAAGAATCACTAAAACCTTAAGAGCGTGAACCGATAAGCATCCCCGAGTCGAGCTATTCCCCTGCTACGGGAATAGGCAAGGCGGAATAACACGACAGGCCGGCCAAGCACTAGCCCGGCAAGGAAAGGCAGATCGGAATCATGAGCGAGATTCAGGGAATGGTGAACATGCAAGAAGCAGAAAAGCGATCAGTACTGGTTTGCGAAAGCCAACCGCTGACGGTGGAAGGAATGCGGGCCGTTTTGAGCGCGACAGCCGACTTGCGCCTCACAGGGGTTTGCGAAAGCCTGACGGTATGCCGTGAGCTCGCCCGGCGGCAGCGGCCGGACGTCGTCATCGTGGACAAGGCGCTGGGCATGCAGGCCGTGATGGACTGGATCCAGGATCTGCGCATGGCCGAGCAGGATCTGGAACGGCTCATGCAGGCCACGGCTGGCATGCTGGAAACTCCCATGGTCACCCAGACGCGTCCCATGCCCCGCGTGGTGGTCTGGGGGGTGTCCATGACCGAGGCCGAAGCGCTACGATTTCTGCAGGCCGGCGCCAAGGGCATTCTGCGCAAGACGACCAGCCCGGACAATCTCCTCAATTGCCTGCGCACTGTCGTCGAAGGCCGCAACTGGATGGAAAACTCGGTTTTCAAGGAAAACCCACGGGAAGACCGTCACCCCCGCAGCGAACTGACGCCGCGCGAGCAGCAGGTGATGGAACTCGTCGAACACGGCCTGAAAAACCGCGAAATCGCGCGGGAACTGGGCATCCGGCCGGGCACGGTCAAAATTCACCTGAAGCACATTTTTGAGAAGACCGGCGTTCGCGGCCGTTATGGCCTCGCCCTCACAGGTCTGCGTCAAAAGGGTGTGCTCACGATGGAACGGCAACTGGAAGGCGCACTCGCGCGCTAAACCCCAGCCGGCAGGGAGCGCAGCATCGACTGGAGGCTGCGCTCCACGTCCTCCTCGGTGGTGGCCCAACTCGAAACACTGATGCGGATGGCCCGGCGGCCGCGCCACACGGTGGATCCGCACCAGCACTCACCAGCCGTCTGAATGGCTGCGAGCCAGGCGAGTGTTTTCTCCTCGGTGGGCAAGGCGGCCAACACCTGATTCAGGCTCACTTCGTTCAGGATCTCCACCCCCGCCGCCGCCAGGCCAGCGGCAAAGGTGCGGGCGTGGCGGCAACAGCGCTCAACCAAATCCCGCACGCCCTGCTCCCCTAACGACAGCAGTCCGGCATAGGCGTCCACACCACGGGCGCGGCGCGAGGATTCCGGGCCACGCGCCACAGGCTCAATGCCGCTCGCATGCAGGTAGCTGGCCGTGATGTCCATAGCCGCCGCAAGAGTCTGTGGGTGGCGTACAAAGACAATGCCGTTGTCATAAGGAAGGTTGAGCCATTTGTGGCCATCCGTGGCCCAGGAATCGGCTTCGATGTAGCAGGCCGCTGGCGACCAGAGACCAAAGGCGCCATCCACGTGTACCCACGAGCCAGACTGCTGGGCCATTGTAATGATAGCCGGAGCATCGAGCGCGCCGGTATTGACGTTACCGGCCTGCAGACAGACCAGGGCCGGCTCCGAGAGCGCGGGGAACTGGGCGGGGTCCATTCGCCCTTGCGAGTCGGTGGGGACACGAATCAGGCGGTCCTTTCCCAGCCCCAGCAAGGCCAGGGCTTTCAGGACCGAAACATGCACTTCCTCGCCCACGACTACCGGGAAGGGTGGTGCGCCGAACAGGCCGTCCTTTTCGGTATCCCAGCCGCGGATCGCCAGCAGGTGATGCCGGGCCGCCGCCATGGCCGTGAAGTTGGCCATGGTGGCCCCGGTGACGAAGCCGCCGAGAGCGGTGGACGGTACCTGCAGCAGCTGAGCCAGCCAGCGCAAAGCGATTTCTTCGAGGTGCACCGCGGCCGGGGACATGACGCGGTAGGCGGCATTCTGGTCCCAGGCGGAAGCCAGCATATTGGCGGCTTGAGCCGCGGGCAAGCTGGCCCCGGTGACAAAGCCAAAGTATCGGCCCGAGTTGGTGTGCACCGTGGCTGGTCCCGCAGCGTCAGCAAGCAATTGCAGAACTGCTTCGGGCGCCAGACCCTGCTGGGGCAACTCATCCGGTAACTGGCTGAGACCGGCCATAGCCTCCTCTGTAGGGAAGACCGGACGGGCCGCTGCCTCACGCTGATAGGCCTCCATGGCTTGGAGCACGGCGGAATAGAGACTCATGAGTCTTCAGAATAAGACGGCGGGCAAGCGACAATAGAGGCTGTATGCCTTTCGATTCGATTGAGGCCGCCATTGAGGACTTCCGCGCGGGCAAGCTCGTGGTGATTGTGGACGACGAAGACCGGGAAAACGAGGGTGACCTGACGCTGGCGGCGGATGCCGTGACGCCAGAGTTGATCAACTTCATGGCGGTGCATGGGCGGGGTCTCATTTGCCTCGCGCTGGCGCCGGAAATCTGTGACCGCCTCGGGCTGCCCCTGATGTCGCGCAACAACACGTCAAACTTTGGAACGGCCTTTACCGAATCCATCGATGCCCGGGACGGGGTCACGACTGGTATCAGCGCAGCCGACCGGTCGCTCACCATCCAGGTCTGCATGCGGGAAGAAACGCGCCCCGAAGACCTGGCGCGGCCGGGTCATGTGTTTCCCCTGCGAGCCCAGGCGGGAGGCGTGCTGGTGCGCGCCGGCCAAACGGAAGCGGCAGTGGATCTGGCCCGCCTGGCGGGCCGTAAGCCGGGGGGCATCATCTGCGAAATCATGAATGAGGACGGCACGATGGCGCGCGTGCCGGAACTGATTGAGTACTGCCAGCGGCATGGCCTCAAGCTGATTTCGGTGGCCGACCTGATCCGCTACCGCTTGCGCAATGAAAGCTATGTGGTGGAGCGGGAACGTTGTGCGCTCGATACTGTGCACGGGCCATTCGAGATGATCAGCTTCGAGAACAAGCTCGATGGCGAAGTGCACACGGCCCTGGTGCGTGGAGAGGTGCGGGGCGATGGGCCCGTGCTGGTGCGTATGCACTCGCATTGCCCTTACGGCGACCTGTTCGGCAGCCGGGCCTGCGATTGCCGGGCGCTTCTGGACGGCTCGTTGCGGCTACTGGCCGAAGAAGAGCGAGGAGTGCTGGTTTACCTGCACCATGATGGGTCCTCGCGGCTGAAGCGCAGCCCGCTGGCGCCGCATTCGCGGCAGCGTCCGCTGGCGCACGGCTCAGAGCCGGTCATGCAGCATCAGGTGGGTATTGGAGCGCAGATATTGCGGGAACTGGGATTGCGGCGGATTGAGCTGCTGACCAATTCGGAATTGCGCGCGGTGGGCCTGGAAGGGTTTGGAATCGAGATCGTCGGGCGGCGGGGAGTGGCGCTGTAAGCGGATGGCGGAGAAGGAGGGATTCGAACCCTCGGTACAGTTTCCTGTACACACGCTTTCCAAGCGTGCGCCTTAAACCACTCGGCCACCTCTCCAGCCTGAACTTTTCCCAGTGTAGCAAACAGCTACTGGCCACGCCCGCGGCCACGGCGCAAAATTGCCCACGCGGCGGCCTGGGCGCGCAGTTGTTCGAGGCTGAGGCATTGATCGAAATCGGCGGCGGCGTTGCGGACAAGGAGGCGATCGAGCAGGGGAACGGGAACTTCGCAGGCCGGGGTCGTCGCCTGCGGCAAGGGACGTACTTCCAGCGGAGCGCGGAGCCAGGCATTGGCGGTGGGGACGCCGCGCAACCACACGGCCGGTTCGAGCTTGATGCGGCCGGGCGGCAGATTAGCCGGAACATCCACATCGAGGACAAACAGGGCGCAGCTTTCGGATTCCCCAATGCGGCCCCGGAAGGGAGCGCGTACGGCAACCGGGTTCACCGCAGGGTTGAGAGTGGGCAGGAGGCGGTAGAGGCGGAATGGCAGGGCGCCGGCCGGGTTCTGACCAATGGTGAGGTCAAAGGGCTGGCCGTGGTCGTGGCGCAGCGCCAGTATCAGTGTCAGATGGCCGCCGCGGGGCACAGCAGGGGAGAGCACCTGCGTGGAGCGGGGCGAGAAGGCGTCGGGGCAATCAAACTTCTGTGGCGTGGGCTGGTTGAGCAGCGAAAGATCAGAAAGCACGAGGAGCTCGGCTAGCGAGCCCCCCGCGAGAAGTGCGACCAGGATGAGGAGCCGGGCGAACATCAGGCCAGGTCGAATTTTTCCTGGTGGATGAGGCCATCGGAAACAATCATGACCGGGCGGCCGATGATCTGCTCGAGTTCCTCGAGGTACTGGTTGGAAGCGGACTTGAAGACCTTGGCCACCTCGGGGTTGACGCGGAGCAGAACATCCTTCGAGTCTTCGAGGGCGGGCGCCAGCTTCTTGGCCTCGTTCAGGATCTCGGTGATGACGGTCTGCACGCTCTTGACGTAGGCCGAGCCTTCGCAATACGGGCAGGGAGAGCACAGCGTGCGTTCGAGCGACTGCTTGACGCGCTTGCGGGTAACGGCCACCAGGCCGAAGTCGTTGAACTGGAGAATCTTGTAAGGTGCGCGGTCAGCGCGCATGGCTTCTTCGAGAGCCTGCATGACGCGCATGCGATTCTTGCGCTCATCCATGTCGATGAAGTCGATGACGATGATGCCGCCGAGGTCGCGCAGGCGTACCTGACGGACGATCTCCTTGACGGCTTCGAGATTGGTTTTGACGATGGTATCTTCAAGCCGGTTGGACTTGCCGACGAACTTGCCGGTATTGATGTCGATGGCCACCAGGGCTTCCGTCTGGTTGATGACGATGTAGCCGCCGGACTTGAGCCAGACCTTCGGCCGCAGGGCCTTTTCGAGTTCCTGCGAGATACCGAAATTGTCGAAGATCGAGATCTGGCGCGTGTAGAGCCGCACGCGGGAAACCATCATGGGTTGGAAGCGTTGCAGGAAGCGCAGGCAGCTTTCGTAGACTTCTTCGCTATCCACCCAGATGGACTTGAACTCGGGGCCGAGCTGGTCGCGGAGGACGCGCTCGACAATTTCGAGGTCATGGTAGATGAGGGCGGGAGCGGGTTTGGACTCGGCCTTTTTCTTGATATCCACCCAGAGGTTGTGGAGGAACTCCATGTCGGCGAGGATTTCCTCCTCGGCGCGGCCTTCGCCAGCGGTGCGGATGATGAAGCCGCCGGGGATGGTGTCGGTGCGGCTCTGGAGGATGCGCTTCAGGCGCAGGCGCTCTTCGTCAGAGCCGATCTTGCGGGACACGCCGGTGTGCTCGACGGTGGGCATGTAGACGCAGTAGCGGCCCGGAAGGGCGATGTGGGAAGTGATGCGGGCACCCTTCTGGCCGAGGGGTTCTTTGGCAATCTGAACCAGGATTTCCTGGCCTTCCTTGAGGAGCTCGGTGATGGAGGGTTGGGGGCGGCGTTCGCGGTCGGAGCTGCGGTCACGGTCCGAGGAGCGCTCGCGGTCGCGGCCACGGCCACGATCCCGGCCGCGGTCACGGTCGCGGCGGGGTTCTTCCACCTGTGGGGCGGCGGCAACCGGTGTTTCGTCGCTGACCGGAAGGACCTCTTCTACCGTGCTTTCGGAGACTTCCGGAGTCTCGCCAGCGGCGGCGGCGCGATCGCGGCCACGGCCACGACGGCGGCGGCGGCCGGAGCGTTCGCCGGACTCACCCGGAGCGCGCTGCTGGAGGAAGCGCTGGTCATTCTGCCGGAGGTGAGCGGAATAGCCGAGTGAGGGCAGGACGCCGTCATCGGTGGCTTCCTCTTCCGCTTCGGTAGCAGGAGACTCATCAGAGTCTTCCTCGCTGGTTTCGAGAGTGGGCAGGGCATCCGCATCGGCTTCGGCATCCAAAGCGACGGCGAGAGCGGGCTCCTCTTCGGTTTCCTCTTCGGTCTCTTCTTCTTCAGCTTCCGCTTCGTCGTCCTCTTCCTCTTGCTCCTCCTCTTGCTCTTCCTCTTCGTGATCGAGGCGGGCGGCGTCTTCGAAGTCGCGCTCTTCTTCCTTTTCCTTATTGATCTCGGCCAAGTGAGCGGAGACTTCTTCGAGGACTTCGGCTTCCTTCTGAGCGGCGAGGGAGGCGGGGGTGAGGACGTGAACGGGGGTTACGGGCGAGGGGTGGGTTTCGCCGGAGTCCACGTGCTCGGGTTCGCGATCTTCATGGTGCTCTTCTTCGGGCTCATCGGCTTCTTCGGGTTCGACGGCGGCGACAGTGCGGGCGTACTTGGAAAGGGACTCGCCGGGCAGCAGGAGGGGAAGTTCTGGAGATTCGGGGTCTTCGACCTGTTCGATGGCGGACTCGATTTCCGCGGTGATTTCTTCCTCTTCGACCTCGGTGGCTTCGTCGAGGTTGGAGGCGAACTTGGAGTCAGGGAAGTTGCCGCCATTGGCGCCACGGGTGCGACGGCGGCGGCGGGAGCCGCGGCGGAGCTCGGCGGCGGAAGGCGAGGCAGTGGTTTCGACTTCCACGGCGGGGCTGTCGGACTCTTCGACTTCGGCGGTGATTTCGAGGGGGGCGGCTTCGGCGGGGGCGGAGGCTTCGCGGCGATCGCGGTCGCGGCCACGGCCACGGCGGTCACGGCCGCCACGGTCACCCCGGCCACCGGAACGTTCGGGACGTTCAGAGCGGTCGCCGCCTTTGGATTCGGCTACGCGCTCGAATTCCTCATGCTCTTCAAAGAAGTCTGAGACGTACAGGAAGGTATCGCGCTCGAGGCCAAGGTCCACGAAGGCAGACTGCATACCGGGCAGGACGCGGGTGACGCGGCCTTTGTGGATGGAGCCGGCCAGGGAATATTCGTTGGCGCGTTGAAAGTAGATTTCGACGAGTTGATCGTCTTCAAGGACAGCGACGCGCGTTTCGTGGCGGCCGCAGGAAATAATCAGTTCTTTTGCCATCAGGCATCTCCTTAGACCAAAGCGGAGACCGGACTGGCTGGGCATCAGGGGGAGGAATCAAATCGGCACGAAACAAGACGCGATGCGCACGAGGCGCGGGGAAAAGCGTTTGGGGACTGGCAGCGAGCGCGCGGAAGGAGCGAGTGCGGCGGCAGAGCCGCGGAAAGACATCTTCAGAAGGCGGCGCTGTCCAGTGGGAGCGTCCCGGCAAAATGGTTCCGATCCTGATGTGGCCCAAGCGGGTATGGGTCTGGCCTGGTGTGATCATCATTGCAAGAATCGGCGGAGGCGAACGTTGTTGACGAGCCCCAGCATGAGGAAGAACGAGAGAATGTTGGAGCCGCCGTAACTCATGAGCGGCAGTGGGATGCCGGCGACGGGCATAAGCCCGGCCACCATGCCTACATTCTCCAAAACGTGGAAAAGCAGCAGTGCCCCGACGCCCATACAAATGGCGGTGCCGGCCCGGTCAGGGGCGGTTTGGGCATTCTGCAAAATCTGCATCAATAAAAGGAAATATAACCCAAGAACGGTGACCACGCCGACAAAACCATGTTCTTCGGCAAAAGCGGCGAAGATGAAGTCGGTGTGGGCAAAGGGGAGGAAGCGGAGTTGGATCTGCATGCCGCGGGTAACGCCGAGGCCCCACATGCCGCCGGAGCCGACGGCAATTTTGGATTGCATGACCTGATAGCCGGAGCCCTGAGGGTCGGAATCGGGGTCGAGGAAGCTGGAAATGCGGGCCTTCTGGTAATCCTTGAGGAAGAACCAGCCCGAGGGAATGACGAGGGCGGCGATGAGGACGAGGGCGAGGGTCTGCTGCCGGGTGAGGCCGCCGAGCAGGATGCCGACGGCGAGAATGGGCAGGTAGCAGAGGGCGGAGCCGAGATCGGGCTGGAGGGCCACAAGGCAGAAGGGGAAGAGGACGAGGGCAGAGAGCTTGATGAGTTCACGGAGGTTGAGCGAATCGGACTTGAGCTCGGAGATGTAACGGGCGACCAGGAGAATGAGGATGAGCTTCATGAACTCGCTGGGCTGGAGCTTGAAGCCGCCGCCGAGACCGATCCAGCGTTTGGCGCCGAGGACGACGCGACTGAGGACCAGCAGGAAGGCGAGTGTGACACAGAAAAGAACATAGAGCATGGGCGATTGACCGAGCAGGGAGTGGTAGTCAATCTGGCTCATGAGGTAGAAGGCGATGAGGCCGACGCCAATGTAGAGGGCCTGTTTCCACCACCGTTCGGCTTCAACCGTGCCCTGGGTGGCGGAATAGATCTGGAGGACGCCGAGGCCGCAGAGCATGAGGCTGATGATGAGCAGGGTCCAGTCAATTTCGCGAAGGGCCCGGAAGCCGGCGATCATGGGCGGGCTCCGGCGAGGGCGGCGGTGATGCTGGGGGTGGCGGTGGACTGGGGAGTCTGGCGGGCCTTCTTGTCGAAGTAGGCCTTGGCGACGTCGCGGGCAATGGGGCCGGCGAGGTTGCCGTGGTCGCCTTCCTCGAAGAGGACGGCGATGGCGATTTCGGGGTTGACGCGCGGAGCGAAGGCGACGAACCAGGCATTGTCCTTGAGGCGGATATTGCGGGCACGCTGGTATTCGTTGGAGGCGATCTGGGCGGTGCCGGTCCAGCCATAGGCCTCGTCGCCGGTGGCGACGATGGTGCGCTCCTCGGTGCGAGCCGTGTCCTT
>VFQU01000651.1_pt1 | contig 27539 bp, 29 predicted proteins | sample 3512311 | NCBI WGS metagenome assembly VFQU01 (sample SAMN10412377, study PRJNA504923) | tailings metagenome | isolation source: Relicate 3 Philex TSF3 active mining site | place: Philippines: Tuba, Benguet | collected 2017-08-29
GGCTAATGCTAAGGCGGCTTGCGGCTCTTTCCTGAGAAGTCAAATGACTTCTATATCTCAGAGGAACGTTCCCGCCCAAGCCTGGAGAGGTCGCTCCTAAGCAGCGGCGCATTGCGTTAGGGTTTGCCGCAACCCCGATGGGCCTTAAGGCAGCCCGGATCAGAGCTTTGGATTTAGAAGCCCAGTTACTAGCTGGTACGTTTTCCTGGGAGGTGTCACCCCTTAATCGGTCGTGTGGTGAGTGGATAGAACTGTTTGAGAAGGACTACTGGAAGGACAAGGAACAGACCGCAGATAAGCTCAACACATTTAAGAAAGAGTATTTAAGTACCTTAAGTAAACTTCCTCACTCTCAGATACTTACAGCCAAGCTACTGGAACAGGTCATCTTAGAAACACCACCAGCGACACGGGTGAGGGTGTGCCGAGTGTTTACCAAGTTGGCCAAGTTTGCAGGCCTCGACGTTAATTTCAAGCACCTGTCTGGGGGATATGAGTCTAAAGCTGTGGATAGCAGAAAACTGCCCACTGATGAGGAAATTGCAAATGCAAGAAAGAAAATATCTAATCCCCAGTGGAGAAATGTTTATGACCTCATGGCCATTTATGGTCTCCGCAACCATGAAGTATTTTTCATCGACTGGGAGCAGTTCCGTGAGACTGGAGATAAGCTTCTGTTTGTGACCGAGGGCAAAACTGGTGCAAGGCTGGTTTATCCACTCTCGTCTGATTCATGGACAGAGTTTGAACCATACCTTGGCAATATTCCAGACGTTGACCTGAGCGTAGGGCACAATGCCTTGGGGTCAAAGGTGTCAAGCTATCTCCTGCACTATCTACCCTTTAATCCCTATTCACTCAGGCACTGCTGGGCCAGAAGAGCGTTTCAGGCAGGACTCCCCGCTGACTTTTGCGCCAAAGCGATGGGACACGCACTGGCAGTTCATCTCAACATCTACAGACGTTTTTGGGGAGATGAGCCTTACAAGCAAGTTTTTGAAAAAGTTGTTGGCAGCAAGGCTCAGAAATAATTTATTGCGATTATTTTATTCCTTAATTTTTCGCCTATCATGCTCAATCACGGTAATTCAATCGTCGGGAACAAAGAGCTTCAGGTTATTTTGTCGTCAGTGTCTTTTGGCTAATGGATATCAAACCATTGCATCAATTTAGGTTGCATCTTTTATTGATGATCTCTTAAAAATCACTGATTATCAGGTGAAAGATTGACGGCAATTAGCCTACTCCAATGTTTCGCTATGCTCGTTTGCTGCAATCACCGCAAAAAGTTGTCCGATTGTGGTACTTAAACGCATACAGGGAAAGGGATTGAGCAATCAGACAACGAACCGGACAGCAATCGGACAAGCAAACAGTGATATACCCGTGTCCGATTGTTTGTCCGATTGCCAAAACCCAGTCAGAGTATGGGTTTGACGAGGACAATCGGACAAGTTTTAGACGAGATTGCAGAAACTATCGTAGATTTAAATGACCGAGTGAGCGATCATCGCAATGATGATGCCCAGAACGATGTGCCAGTACAGCGGCCAATCAACCCGTAAACCAGGCCACGGTTAGGTGACAGGGTAAAACTTAATCCTGATAATCTTTCCAATGCTGAAATCATGAGGATGTGGAGAAAGGAGCAAGAGCCTGGAGGCATGAAGCTGCTTTAGTTGGGATTACTAGGGATAAAAGACCAGGCCAGGAGCAAGCAGCAAAAAAAATTTTGTAGTTGAAATCTACATTCAGAGTAGCAGAAATCCTTGGTTCTTAATTTTTAGCGTAGGTAATATCTAAATTCGAGAGAAATTATTTTTGGAAATTAATTTAATTTTATTATTCAGAATTTTTTTAGGATGTCTCTTTGTTTGTTAGCGGCAAGGTCTCAAGAGGGGGAGGTAATTTGTGGGTAGCCCCGATGGTGGCCTCGGCAGTCTGTATGTGTGACCGTCAAGCTCTTCTAGTAGGGATGTTATTGCTGGGCAGCCCCGATGGTGTCTAAGAGGGAGATGAAGGCCCAGGCCCCTCTGCTTCTGTTGTTGCTCGAGTGTCTGAAGCTGGATTCATTAGCTCTCGTTGTACTGCCTCAGTGATCACCCTACGAAGCCATTCAGAACGCTCGGAGGCGGGCAAAGTTTTCACGGCCGCTTCGATATTAGCTGGCACACGGGTAAATAAACGGCCAGTCATCGGTTCAGCATTTTTAGGCTTAAACGGCTTCAAATTTTCTAATTTTGGGTGTGGGTTAGCCATGAGCAATTGCCTGGTTGACAAGTGATAAGAATAACATAACATTTCAATTCCCAGCATAAGAAATCATGATAAATTTTCAGCTTCAATCACATGGCAACCAGTGAAAAGATCATTATAATGGAGATATAAACAAAGAGAGCGAACCGCAGGCAAGCAAGAACGCTCTCTCTACCCCGTTAAGGAGTTCTTAAAACTATGAAACTTGTCCAAGCTACTGTCAAATTCCAGGCCAGGAACGTCAACACCCGCTACGGCGAAAAGTGCAACGCTGTCTTTACCTTCGCTGATGGGGAAGAAACCACGATCTGGGGGCCGGCCAATCATCCGCCGTTATTTGCGCTCTCTAAGGGTGAGCAAGTGACTTTGGGGTTAAATGCCAATGGCAAGTATTCCCTGGTTGAGAGTGAGCCTGTAGAGCCAACTAAGCCTAATCTCCAAGTGTTGAATCCAACCCCAGGCCAGGCCCCTGTCACCGACTTCTTGACTGAGCAATGCGATCTCTACCGCCAGGCCTATTTAGTCGTGCTTAAGGAGATGTCGGGCCTAGTTGAAGGTGAGGAGTCTTTACGGGCCATTGCCACAACGCTCTATTTGCAAGCCCAGAAAGAGTTACCCAATCTCAAGGCACGGGTGGAAGAATTTACTCCCTACCCAGTTGCACCAGTAACTCGGCCTGTGAGCCTCAATGGCCACCGCTAAGGCCTAACTCCTGGGGGATGGTGTGATCAGTCATGCTGTCCCCTTTGAACTCGCTACATGACCGAATAGCCAACGCTAAAGGATTAAGGCAGTATGAACAGCAATAAGAAAGTCTGGGTACTGGATGGAGACTACTGGTATCTGTCGGATGTAGGCAGCTTTAACCCGGAGCTACATCCCGATGTCATTGATGCTGAGACGGGGGAACCCTGGTTTGATCCAATTCTCCATCCCGATAAGTTCAATGCTGATGGGGCGCTCAAGCCTGAGTCGGAATCGTATGCCGTTCAATGGGATTGTGACCCAGGCCTGGAGTGGTAGCCAGTTAACTAATCGTGGGGGGGCAAAGACGGCAAAGCAACCAGGCCCCCTTAATTATTCAAGGATGGAGTTTTGTCAAAATTTTAGAAAATTCCCTTCTTGCGCTTAAAGATTAGGACTAAGCGAGATGGGCGAACGTTAGGCTGAAGTCCTGTGACGTATTCACTATTGCCAAAATTTGGATGTACGGTTTCATGTTCTAAGAAAGAGTTAACCAATTCCCAGCCATCTTTCCCTAATTTCTTAATAGATTCATCAGTTTCTAACGAGCCTATAGCAGTAGATTCAGAATTTGAAATACCACGATAGGATGTTGCAGAGGCTGAGACGGAATGTGTGGTATATTCCCATCTATTATTTTCCGGCAAAGCATTAAGCAACATCAGAATGAAAATGCCGAATGCTGAAATTCCAGTAATAAGTTGCAGGTTAAGCTGAAAGAAGCTAGAGAATCTTTTTAATACATCGAGAATTTTATCTTTTGAAGGATTCTGTGGCATGTTTATCTTTTGGGGTTTATTTGTAATCAGTGTTTCGGTGTATTGCCATTCGACTGTTTGACCGTTCTTCTTTCCATAGAATTTGATGGACTCAATATTTCCAAGAGCAATATCTTTGAGAAGATAAATCGTTTTATCGGAAAGCTCAAAGTAATCAATTTCAACATCTTTTTGGCGATTAAAGACAATAATTAGTTGAGATCCTGTTGATGTGACCTGAATTTTAATAGGTAGATCGCCAACTGTGAGTTGAACTATGTTTTTAATTTCTGATATGTTCATAGGTTAGTAGCTCTGATTCTAGATGTCAGGTAATTTCAGGATTTGACTAAGGTTACAAAAGAAAGAAAGGGTTGATAAGGTTTAGGGTTGAGGATCAATGAAGTAAACCCCTTCTTCTTTAGGCAAAATATCTGCCGGGTTCTTAATTCCGTTTTTATGGCAGAGTTCAGCAAAAGCCTGGAGGCTTTCAAGTCGGTAAGTTAATTCAGCCAGGCCATCCAGATATTCAGCGATTGCAACTTGTTGATGAGTCCAGGTGTTATCGGCTAAAAGGGGTTTACTCCTTATCATTGTTAATTCAGCCTTGGCATCACTTGTCTTCGCAAGTATCTTTTGCTCTGAAATATCTTTATCAATGCTAGAAAAATCCACAATCCGATCCAAGCGAGATTTTGAAATATGGGGTTTGAGTGGTTCCGTACCAAATTTATAAGCTGTACTAAGGGAGTCTTGCTTATCTTTGATTAGCTCATCCGTCCAACGGGTTACATTTTGGCGGAGTTGCGGAATATCTTGATTCATAACGTCCAAGGCTTCATCGGTATGCCCCAATTCCATCAATAAGTAGGCTTCGGATGCAGTTGCAACGGCCCAGCCTTGGCTTGCCATTTCTGTTAAGACCATTTCTCTGGCAGCAACTTGAGGACGAGATGCCTGGGCCTGGCTTGCAAAGAACAGCCTTGCTTGTGTGGAGGCCTGGAGAGCAGGTTTTGTACTATTGGATGGGTCACGTTTTTTATGCACTAGGGCTGCTTGAAACTTAGCAAATTCCAACATGAAAACAGCTTTATGTAAATCAAGTAAGTCGTTACTAAGCTTTTGTTGTTCTTTGCGATTTTGTTCAACGAGTAGCTCAATATAGACAAGGTGATCTGCAATGCGATCTAATTTACTCTCAACACGCCCAAACCCTTGATCGAGAGTATGCTGAATAGACTGCAAGGCGTTTTGAATTTTGTGGAGTTTGTGGGCCATATAGGCAAAACCTGCAATACTTACCCCTATCCCAAGAACACTAGCTCCGGCGGCAAGTTGAGAGGCTTGTAGAACTCCGGTTAACGTGGACTGCATAATATTAAACTGAGTAGCCCCGTTCAAAAGTGGCCCAGTTGCAACATTAAGGGCATTAAGTCCTGAGTCACCAACTGTAGCTAAATGTCTAACGATTGTTCCATCTTGGACGTTCCGTACTATACCGCCAGTTAGTTTGAAAGTACCTTCAGTTAAACCACGAATAATTTCTGGTTCATTGACAATAAGATTAGTGGGGATAAGCATCATGATGACTCACATTTACAAAAAATTAATGTCTATAAAACATTTTTAGAGGGCCATAAGATGTTCCCTTGAGGCGTGGAGAAACGACTGGCTTTCTTTTTAAAGAATCTTTCAGTACCGAGTAAGCCTCGTACCTGGTGAACGAATCCCGCTCGAAGCCAGCTATCGGTTTATCTAACTGAAACTTTACAATAAAGACATCGTTCTCAGATTGTTCTTCAGCATTGAATTGACCAGAATTAATCATATTAATAATGGGAGTGGATTCATCAACATCTCCATACCAAATTGATTCAGCTTTGTCGTAAAGAGTCTCGCAGTCATTATCTGTCAAAAGACTTCCTTGCTTAAGAGGGTAAATTAGATCAATATCTGCTGGTAAAACGACAAATAGTACTTGTGGCTTTTGAGGAACTACCTCAGGGGGCAGAGTGGAGCGGCGATCCTGAAGCGGAGGAAAATCGGTTTTACTAGTTGAAGTAATTGACTCTTGATTTGAATGATCGTTTTTTCTGCGACTAACTAGGTACAAAGTGCCTAGTGCGACTGCCGCAAGCCCCAAAAAAGCAACAACTCTGTTATCCATAGGAGAAGCACCGAATAATGAAGTAATAGGAAAATTATTAAAAAGAACTTCTTCTCTAGTAATTACTGAATCCAGGGAAGGCTTGATTGGGACTTTACTAAGGTCATTGGTATAATAGGTAAAAGAAATTATTGATCGATAAATTTTGAACAATACGTTTCTTAAGAAGGTTTTTTTACTAAAGAATTCAATATTCTTGTATATCTTTTTGGAACACTTAAAAACCTTTCTTCGATTATCTCCGTCTTCAAAAAAAAGGCTAGACCATTCATAGATTGAGTCTTGATAATTTAAAATTTTTCCATCATACTTAGAAAGTATGACATTAAAGCTATAATCTAAATTCTCAAAGAAAGAGTTCATAAAGTAAATCTAAAATTTTAGAAACCATGCTAATTTGAGAAAAAATCATTTAGTAGTATGTCTCGCTCTCGAAGCACCCGTTCAAATTGTGTGCCAACTGATGCCCAGAAAAGAACTTCAACTTCAAGGTTTTCTAAGTCTGTAAGTTGTTTATCTAAGGAACTTTTGGCAAAGTTAACAACATCAATCATATTCTCTTGGCTATTGGCAATTGTGACTTTGAGATATTCAACCATCCATTCAGAGATACGTTGCCATAACTCGGGTTGAGAATTTCTAATACCTTGTAACCACTGCTCTGACATCTTTCTACTATTCGGCAAATAAAGTTCGGTATAATCAACATAATCCATCTTATCTCTTGTTTTTGTTCTTGTTTTTTCGGCCGAAAAGCAGCTTCCTTCTTTGTACCGTTCAGTATGGTTTTCAGTGCCGACTTTCTCATAATTAGATTTTTTTGCACTCTTTACATCATCTTTGAAAACAAAGATTTCTTCTGGAATTTCTATATTTCTAGGTTTTGATGAATTAAATAACTTAGCCTCCAGAATCTCATTAACTCCTAAATAGTTAAATTCTGTTCTGTAGGTCTCATTAATTTCATCAATTAGATTACTCAAAAAACTAGTAATTGCTTTCTCAAATTCTTCAGCTTTACCTTGTAGTGAGAACTCAGCCCTTATTGCAATACCTTCTTTCATCCTTTGATAAAGACTTCTAATTGCTTTCTCAGCTTGATCAAGTTTATGAACTTCACTGGTTGAGTCAGTTCTAACTTTTTTGTAGTAGAAATCTTTCTCTAATTTGAAGCTTACTAGTTTTCCTCTAGTTAAGTCATATGCAGAAGCAACGTGTCGGGCCACTAGTGGCGAAGAACTACTCAGTAATTTCTCTTCTAAATCATAGACACCACTATCTTTATCCAATGCATCCTTTACCGGAATAATTAGCTTTTTATTAATGTCTCTCTCGACATCCTCTGTTGCATTTCTAAGTGGTTTAATACCTTCAATTCCTTCTTGCTCTACATAAGTTAATAATTTAGAATTATCATCGTTGTTCTCTGCCAATAAATTTTTAAGTTTATTGAGTTTTTCCTCATATTTCTGATCAATAAAACTAATCGCTTCCTTTGCCTTATCAAAACTAAGACTTAACTGATCTCTTGTTGCTCTAATCTGTTCTATATCAACCTCTTGTTTTATTTGCAAAAAAGAGCTTACTGCTGCCCCCAATGATTTGTAGGCTTCAGTAACAGAGATAACTGCTGGCAGAATCACAATATTGGTAAAAGACTCTTGCACTCGACCATGCAGGCAATCCCACAGACTTTTTCCGCCACTCCAATAATTGGCAATTTGAAGAACTCTTTTAAGAGACTGATCCTCAATAAATTCCTCATCTTGGACTTTATCTTCTAAGTCTCTCAGCCATGCTTTAGTTGCTGGATTAGCTTTTGAGGCTTTTTTCAAGACTTTTCCACAATCTGAAAATATGGCATCAAGGTAACGTAGCCTGCTCCCCTGATCTGTACTTGAGTCCGAAGTAAGTTCGGTTGTTCCCCACGCACATTGGGCATTATAAAGAAGCCTTGCGGTAAATGGAATGATTGCTGGTTCTTCAGAGAGGTTAAGAGTTTCCCTGATTTCAGCCTTTAGTTTTTCTAGTTTTTTTTCAAGTGGAATATCGTCATTTGTTGCAATATTATCTACACGATTCAACACAAAAATCATTGAATCAGTACGTCCCCGCAGATATTCCACGACTTGCTTCAGTTCTTCTAATAATCGCCGCCGATGTTCATCATCTACCTGTAAATAATCCAAAGCCACAAGACTAAAAGCCTTTTGAACTCGTGGCTGAATCACCGCTAAGTTTGCTTTATCCTGAATTGACTTTAGACCCGGCAAATCAATAAACTCAACTCCCACTCCAGGCGGCAAACCTAACAATTCAGAATTACAAACTGGCAATAATGGCCCCGATGTTTTAATTTGGGGAGCCATAATATCTTTTTTGTGTTTTCGCTGCTCATGGTATTCATGCATCACAACTGAACAACGGTTATAAATTTCCTCATCTGAAATATTAGTCCAACGTCCAGTCTCCCAAGTTGAACCCGGTGTTGCCTCAATCTCTAATGTCCGTTCATCAGCATGGGTAATGGTCAGCACTCCACCACTCATTTCTCCCGCCTCAATCGGAGCAATCCGCCGCCCAATCAAGGCATTCGTTAACGTAGATTTACCTGAAGATGTCGTTCCAATGGTTGCGATGGAGAGAACTGGGTTTTCTAAACGGGCTATTGCTTCAGTGTGGGCCTGGCACAGTATTTCCCATTGTTCTTTGATGTACTCGTTCTCTAAAAGCTGAGGGGCAGATTCAACCATGCGATCCGCTGAAGCCTTGAGATTATTCAGACGCTGCCTAACGTGACTCAACACATCTTGAGACATTGTTTAACTCCTTTTTTCAGGAACACTAATTATTTATTTAAAGAATCTCGAAGCTACGCTTGGGTAATTTGGTCTTTTTCTGAGACTTCTTAGGTAGATTGCAGAATGTAGCGGTTGCCAGAGCTTTGCCATAAATACCTACTTAATGTCTATGAAAATATGATTTTTGTAGCTTAATGATTACCCTAGTTCATCGCAGAACGCATTTGAAGTAGCTAAGACTACCATGCGCCTTAAAGAAAAATAAAGATTCAAGAAATATAATCTGTAGCCCGTAGGAATAAATGAAGCAATTATGGCCTGGGCTTGACCTTGAAAAAATCAGGAAATTCTCCTTACAGTACTTTCCTGTTCTGGCAAATACACCTCAATGGCCGTCCAAACTTGCTCCAGGTCAATCCCACCCAAATAGTCATGCACCAAAATATTCCGAAAACCGGCCAACGCCCGCCAATCAACCTCTGGAGCCAGTGACTTAACCCCAGCACTCAACCTCTGGCTAGACTCCGCCATGATTTGCAATCTTCGAATCACCGCATCCTGTACCAATGGATTCCCCATAAACGAGTCTCGCCCGGCCTGGGTATAGTCTCGCAACAGGGCAATACACTCCAAAATGTGATTTAAGTAAACCTGATCATCCTTTGCACTCATAGGGGTCTGGCTTCTTCTAACACCCGCTCCCGAATGAAAGGACTAATCCCCTTTTCCGTTAACACATCCACCCGACAGCCCAGCAAATCCTGCAAATCCATCAACAGCCCACCCGGAAACCACGGCGTAACCCGACTGGCATCATAATCAATCAGAAAATCAACATCACTGTCCGCCGTATCGTCTCCCCGCACCACCGAGCCAAACACCCGGACATTAAACGCCCCATGTCGTGCGGCAATTGCTAAAATTTCATCCCGCCTGGCCTGGACTCGTTCTAATAACGCCATACCAATTTAGCTTTTGATTAATCCTGACTCTATTATGGCCTGGCCCTGATTTGCTGCTATCCCTGGCCTGGGTTGCCCTCATTCTGCCCTCCAGGTTTCCCTACCGAAATGTATATTTAGGGCAAACCCTTTCTCTTCAATATCGGAGATTATTTTTGGAGTGTTGAGCCTTAGCCTAAGGATGAATAACCAACAATCCATGAAGAATTCCCAAAAATCATCAATGCTTCTCACTCTAGCTTCCTGAACCAGACTGCTAGTCCAATTAGGCACAGACCTAGGACAACTCCAAACAAGCCCCTTACTGGTCATTCTGAGCGGGCTAATTTTCAGTAAATACCGTCATTCCGGCCTGAGGCATTTGTGTTGGTCACTGGTGCTGTTCTGCACCTGGACTTTGGCACACCTCTCAATTCAGCATTCTGTAATTCTAGAGAATAATTTCTCGAGTCTCTTTGTCCCTGGCCTGGGGCCGATCCCGGAGCCTCACTCAGTTTGACTCCCTGAACCTCTCCCGCAACCATAAACCAGAAATATTAAGCTACTCCTGCCAGATATTACGCTCCAGCCAGTCTGTCGGAAAGTCCATCGCACTTAACAAACGGGCATGGCTAACCAGTAAACAGCGAAGGCGTGCACGCCAGTGATGCTTCGGAGCAATTTGATCCATCAGATAGAGCAAAATTACCAGTGTATTGTAAATTTTTCGAGAGCCGCCAATAAATTCCTTACTCAAATCATTTTTTGGATTCGTGATCAATATCGGTATGACCGTAAAATCTCGATTCCACAGACGCGAGTGATGCGCGCAACTATTACGGATCAGAGATAGATGACGCAACCAAGACTTTAAAAAATTTGCCCTAACATTATAAGTCTTCGCAATTACTGACTGGGTTTGGGACGAGCGAATACTGCTAAACCAACGAGATAACAAACCAAAAGACATTACTTCACACACAGCCCAAACAGGCGGTAGCTTGTCCGAGTAGGTTTTCTGAAAATGTTGGATAAAGACCTCTTTAGAACGCTCTACCTCCTTAGTGAGATCATTTAAGTCTTTCTGCCAAAACTGCTGATCAAACAAACTCTGGTTAAGGTGAGCATGGGAACCGCCCAGATGAGCAAGATGATAAGCCCATTGACTCCGAACCGATACCTCAATACGCTCAACAGCATCAAGAATTAGCAGTCTTAATTCCCTGTCGAAAATATATAAATTCAATACATCGTCAAACTCTGTCCCCTCACGAAACCGATGGTTAACTGGGTCAGCCTCAAAAAATAACCAATAGGCACGGAGTCTGTAGTAATTAAGATGCTGGAAATAAAACTTGGCTTTCTCATGATCACGGATAATCATGCCCCTTCCGACCAACAATTCGACTTGCTCCTCGAAGGTCTTAGCTGGTTTTGAGAAAGAATTGGGCATTTGGTCAAAAAAGAGTAACCCGCCTATTTGAGGATGCATAGCAGAGCCTTGGCGGGTCTTGTTACCATGATCATATCGCTTCGGAATTTCAAAGGCAATCCCGGCTCAACTGCCAAGTATCCGGCTACTGGCTGGCTTTCTCAGCCTGAACAATGGCAGACTTTAGCTCCAACCAGGCCTCTGGAGATAACCTTGACCTTAAAGACTCCAAAAACATCTGAAGGTTTTGCCGTGTCAACATCTGCACCCTCTGCATGACATTGGCTTCCAGGCCAAGAATCTTTGCCCGTTGCCCAATCACCCGGCGAATTACCTCCAAAAAGATTGGATTGAAACTTCCTTGGCCTTTCTGAGTCTCCCAACTTAACCAGGCCTCGTGCTCCACTAGTCGCAAGCGTTCCAACTCCTGTTGTTGTAGCTCATAAATATCAGCCATAGCCTGCTGCCGCCACTCAGCTTTAATCGCTGCCACATCTCGGCAAATGGTAGATGGAGCAACCTCCAGTAGTTGTGCAATCTGGGCCTGGTTGCATCCCTTCAGTAAAAGTTCACCAACCACTTGCCGATCTTTAACACGTTGTATCTCACTGCGAGGCCTGGCCATTGCACTTCCTTGTCTTGCACTCCATAACCTATTTTCACTTAAACCTTCTTAACGAAAAGATGCACTTAGAGTATTCCCACGCCCTTCATGGTAAATTCACGATGGGGAAGTCTATCTATCTTTCTTTATATAAAAGAATAAGTAATATATAAATATTTATTTATGAAAGTTAGTCAAGCTTTAGGCAGCCGATTTTATTCTAAATATAGAAAGCCTTTATATAAAGAGCTTTCGGATTCATTACAACAGACTTGAAATCTGTTGAAGGGTCACACCTTCCGGGAGTTCGAATCTCCCTCTCTCCGTATTATTCAAATCTCAGTTTGGGGATGAAGTCATTTTGCTGAGGCATGAAGCTCAAAAGTACTGGAAACTATGACGGGTAGTAGTTTTGATTGCCTCAGTTTTGGCAAAAATGACTATGGTTGGGAACACGAGACCACAACCTTCGCAAAAAACTAAAAACGGCGCAGTACTCCTCTGGTCGGAACTTTAAGCCTCCACAAAGGCCTGAAGGACAGGTTCAAGGGCAATTAGTTCGTCCCGGTGGGCCGTAATCTTGACTGTGTTTGTATTTGCTGGGGCTACTGCTGGCTCCAATTCCACGGTTATCGTTTCCAAGCGTTGAGCACCACGCCAATAGAAGAGTGTGGCAAAGGGAGCAAAAACCACCAGGCCCAGGCCCCAACCCTGTAATTGAGTCCACAGCATACCCAACACCAGGCCCAGACTGCCCAACCCAAACAGGGCCAAAATTGTCAGAAAAATCGCTAAACCCAAACTGGCCTGGACAAATCCTTCAAATTGAATTTGGGCCTGGCCTGGATTAACAGCGACAACCCGATAGGCCCGGTTGGTTAGATGGGCTTGAATTTGGTTCAAGAGAGCTTCTGGATTAGCAGCTACTGGAATTCGTTTGACTTCAGTTCGGTTTTTAGTCGAAGCCCTGAGGAAGAAAAATAAGCCAATCAGGAGCAAGACTGTCAGAAACAAGGTTGAGGGCAGAACATAGTCACTGGGCATAGGGATTTCGGCTCAGGAATCAGGCAGATTTTTCAAAAAAAAGCTCGGGCTTGTCTATTTTCTCAATTTCTGCGCGCAAATCATTCAAATCTAGGTAGCGATCGGTGGCATTGCGCAATTCCCGGGCAATCATTCCCTCCGTTGAGACCACAGTGATATGGGTATTTTTTGAGCGCAGTAGCTCTATAGCCCTTTCAAAATCGCCATCGCCACTGAATAAAATAACGCGGTCATATTGCTCAACGGTGTTAAACATGTCAATCACAATTTCAATATCTAAGTTTGCTTTGTGAGAATATTTATGCTGCTGGTCATCATAAAACTCCTTGAGCATTTTCGTGCGCACCGTGTAGCCCAAATTAATCAGAGCATCCCGAAAGGAGCGTTGATCCTGCATATCTTTTAGTCCCGTGTACCAAAAGGCATTGATCAGGTGAATCCCTGGATCCCGGGTAAAATAGTCTAAAACCCGACGGGGATCAAAAAACCAGCCATTTTTCTGCTGGGCGTAAAACATATTATTGCCATCAACAAAGATGGATAAGCGAGTAATAGTAGATAACATAAAGGAGTGCTCAATTTAAGACCTTACTTAGGTAATATCAACACGGTTCAGTATCAACAGATACTAGCAATAGAAATTTCCCTATACTCAAAATAGAAAAATAGACAGACGTATCTGAACCCCCCGACCAGAAATCAGTAACAACGATTGAGAAAGCTTGCAACCAGGATTATGAGTGCAAGGAGTGATCAACCCTTAGGGAAGCAGACTTAGCGAGATGCAGTTGTTGAAGCTGACAAGAACTAAATCAACTCATACTGTCTTAAAATACATCTATGTCTAAAAAATAGGCGTTACGATAAAATACAATGCCCTCATTTTAACAGTTTGTTCTTGAGTTCAGTATGTTGCCGCAGATTAAGCATTTAGTAGAAACACTTAAGCCCCGCTTATTAGAAATCCGGCGACACCTCCACAGCCACCCTGAACTCAGTGGGCAAGAAACGCAAACCTCCGCCTATGTGGCCGGGGTTCTCTCTTCGGCGGGGATTCAATTATTACCAGGCCCTGACGGTGTGGGGGTCATTGGTGAAGTTATCGGCACTGGTGAAGATCACCGCACATTAGCCATTCGCACGGATTTAGATGCCCTGCCCATTCAGGAACGCACCAGCTTAGACTTTGCCTCCCAACGCTCAGGGGTAATGCATGCCTGTGGCCATGATGTCCACACCACAGTCGGCCTGGGGACAGCAATGGTTTTAGCCGAACTCAAAGCGCACTTACCCGGAACGATGCGGTTTATCTTTCAGCCAGCCGAAGAAATTGCCCAAGGTGCAGCCTGGATGATCGCGGCAGGGGCGATGCGACAGGTGAATTCTATTCTCTCTCTGCACGTTTTTCCGACTATCCCAGCGGGGGAAATTGCGGTGCGCTATGGGGCTTTGACCGCGGCGGCGGATGATCTGGAGATTCGGATTATGGGTGAGTCTGGCCATGGTGCTCGTCCCCATGAAGCGATTGATGCGATTTGGATTGCCGCCCAGGTGATCACCAATCTCCAACAGGCGATTAGTCGGACTCAAAACCCTCTGCGGCCGGTGGTGTTAACCATTGGGAAAATTTCTGGTGGTCGCGCTCCCAATGTGATTGCCGATCAGGTGATTTTGCAGGGAACAGTGCGCTCACTTCACCCCGAAACCAGTCAAGCCCTGCCGGCCTGGATTGAACAAATTGTCTCCCATACCTGCCAGGCCTATGGAGCGAGTTACCAATTGGATTACCGTCGCGGGGTTCCCTCGGTGTGTAATGCCCCACAGTTGAGTCAATTACTCCAAGATGCTGCCCAAGAAGCCATCGGTAAAGAAAATGTCCATACCTTGCCAGAACCCTCCCTCGGGGCGGAAGATTTTGCTCTCTATCTCGAAAAAGCACCGGGAGCCATGTTTCGCTTGGGTGTTGGGTTTAGAGATCGGCAGAATTATCCCTTGCATCATCCTCAGTTTGACGTGGATGAAAGTGCCATTACTGTTGGGGTCTTGACCTTAGCCCACGCGGCCTGGAAGTATTGGCAATTAGCCTATTGAGTCGATGCATTTTTCCCCTGAGACCAGCCATGCCACTCCCACTTGATCAGTATCGAGACCTATTAATTGACGTGGCCTGGGCGGCGGCTGACCTTCTGAAAGACTACGAACAAAATCCTAGCCGTTGGCAAATCCAGGCCCATGCGGATTTATCCCCGGTGACAATGGCGGATCAAGCAGTGGATCAGTTAATTCTCAGCCGCCTACAAGAGGCCTGTGGCCAGACCGAGTTTGGTTACCTGACAGAAGAAACCTATGAACCAGGCCCGCCGCTTGCCCAGCCCTATATTTGGATTATTGATCCCCTGGATGGCACCAAGGACTTTATTCAACGCACGGGAGAATACGCTATCCACATTGCCCTTGCCCAACAAGGTCGCCCAATTTTAGCGGCTGTGGCCTGGCCAGGCCGGGATCGGATTTATCTTGCCCAGCAGGGAGAGGGGAGTTATCGGATTACTCGCACAGCCGCCCCCCACCGCTTAACCGTGGATCAAGCCCGGGCCTGGGAAGCATTACGCATTCTCACCAGCCGGAGTCATAGCAACCTAGAGCTTGAAGCTTGTCTTAAGGCCTTGCCCCAGGTCGAACGCAAAAAAATGGGGAGTATTGGCTGCAAGATCGCGACCATTGCCGAGCAAGAGGCGGATGTTTACTTTATGCTGCCCAGCCCCACCTCCCCGAAAGATTGGGATCTCGCCGGGCCCGAATTAATTTTGACCGAGGCTGGGGGCCAACTGACGCGGTTTGATCAAAGTCCTTTGTGCTATAACCAGGGCGATGTTAACCAGGCCGGGGGCTACTTAGCCAGTAATGGCATTCATCACCGCCAATTTTGTCAACTCCTAGAGGCTCATAGGCGCAAATTAACCTAGTTAGGCCAATCACGAAACGAAAACAGTTCCCCTATGATGGATCTGGTAGTACGGAAAATCTATGGACGAGCCTTCAATCCACCAGGCCTGGTTAGTTGTCTATCAAAAAGGGGAGATCATCGCCAAACACTCCCTTGAAGGTCAGCTGGCCTGGAACATTGGTCGGAGTAAAGAATGTGATATCCCGGTGCCGGATCGCTATGTTTCTCGAATTCAAGCTGTACTCAAATGTATCCCCGGCGCGCCCCTTTCCAGCTTCACCATCCAAGATATTTCCAGTCGCAATGGCACCCTGGTCAATGGCATCAAGGCTGAAGGGGCGGTTTCCCTCTTTCATGGGGACATCATTATGATGGGCGACACAGATTTAGTTTTTCGCTGCCCCGGTTTAAGCAAATCCATGGTCAAAGAAATTGAGGCCCGGCGACTCAGTGAACAAGATCAGGAGAACGGGGAATCCACCTCAGCCCAAAGCAGCCAAAGCTGATTAACTGCCCAAGAGAAACGCAATCAGGAACAAGCCATAGAGAACCCCAACTTTCAGGGCATTTAGGGTTTCGCCCAAGAGCGTTTTCCGTAAATTCCAGCGATTACTATAAAAAACAGCACTGAGAACTTCTGAAGCAATAGCCACAATCGCGGAGGCGACAATGTCGATATATCCGACTTGCCCAGCGGTGGAAGCTAAGGCTGTGCCCAGATAAATCCCAAAGAGGAGCGCGATCATCATCACCGCCAACCGCCGCCAGGGATTTTTGAGTTCCTGCTGAATGCTTTCGCCAGTGCGAGTAATCAAAGTCGTGAGGCGCGTGTTCTGCATGGCCCGTTAGCCCTCAGGGGGAGTGGTTTGTCCACGCATCCAATTGAGATAGGTATCACAACCCGCAGCAATGGGGAGCAAAATAATTTCAGGGGTAGTGAAAGAATGCACCGCTTTGACCTTCGCTTCAATGGCAGGATATTGGGCTTGGCGAGTTTTGATCAGCAATTGCCACTCCGACTCCCGACAAATTGCATCTTGCCAAACATAAACGGATTGAATCGGGAATAAACTAACACATGCAGCTAAGCCATCGGAAACTAAGGCATCGGCAATCATTTCTGCCTCGGCCTGGGAACTGGCCGTTACATAAACGATGCCAAATTCAGTCACAGGCCCTCCTGAGGATTGACTTCAGTGCGGTTAGGCTTTGGCGGCTCCCACTTCCCCCGGTTCAATAATCCGCTGAAATAGATAACCGGTACCACGGGCTGTCAAGATTAACTCAGGGTTACTGGGGTCTTCCTCCAATTTAGCCCGTAAGCGAGAAATATGCACATCCACGACGCGAGTATCCACGTGCCGTTCAGGTGTATAGCCCCAGACTTCTTGCAAAATTTCGGAGCGAGAAAATGCTTCCCCAGACCGACTGACGAGTAATTCCAAGAGGCTAAATTCCATGCCAGTTAAGCGAATCCGTTCATCCCCTTTATAAACCTGACGGCGATTGGTATCTACCCGAATGGAGTTAATTTGAATTACGCCAGAACTGGGGATCCCAGATGTTGTCGTTTTTTCGACCCGGCGCAGAACCGAGCGAATCCGAGCTTCTAATTCTTTGGGGGAAAAGGGTTTAACGACATAATCATCAGCCCCAAGTTCCAGGCCGGTGATCCGATCCGCCACATCACCCAAAGCCGTCAGCATAATAATCGGGACATCGGATTCTTTCCGCAGCTCTTGGCAGACTCCATAGCCATCTAATTTGGGCATCATTACATCCAGGACAACCAGATCTGGCAATTCATCCCGGAACGTATCGAGGGCCTCTTCTCCATCTGCTGCGGTCACAACATGGTAGCCAATCATCGAGAGCCGTGTTTCTAAGATCCGCCGAATGCTGGCTTCATCATCAACCACAAGGATCTTTTCTTTGTGATTTTCCAAGACCGTTACTACTCCCGATATATAATGTTGTAAATATTTATTAGTCTATATCCTAGCACTAAGCTAGTATTTCAATCCCAGGCCGGGAAACCCTTATTGCGGTTGGGATTGGGTGATTGTGAACCATCTATTAAGTTTCATTTTTTCTTAAGAATGCCCAGGCCCCGCACCCTATTTATTTGCCGTGACTGTGGAGCTGAATATGCCCAGTATTTTGGCCGCTGTGGTAATTGTGGAGAGTGGAATACCCTCGATGAACAGGCCTTGCCCAGTAGTAGTCGCGGCTCCAGTGGCAGTAAATCCCGCAAGTCCCAAACCTCCCAGGCCCTGAGTTTAGACCAAATTACGGATGCCCCCGAATTTCGATTTAGTTCTGGGTTTGAGGAGTTAGACCGGGTCTTAGGCGGTGGGGTCGTGCCGGGGTCGTTGGTCTTAGTGGGTGGGGATCCGGGAATTGGGAAATCCACATTGTTACTCCAGGCCGCGTTTCATTGGCAAGCTCACGCCTCAGTTTTATACGTCTGTGCCGAAGAGTCGGGGCAACAGGTGAAGTTACGGGCAAAACGCATTGGTTCTAATCCGACTGAACGGCTGTTACTGTTACCGGAAAATGATCTGGATATTATTCTGGCGGAACTGGAGCAGATTCAACCCACAGTTGCCGTGATTGACAGTATCCAGGCCATCTATTTACCGAATTTAACGGCGGCTCCCGGTTCCGTGTCTCAGGTGCGGGAATGTACGGCGGCGTTGATGCGTTTGGCCAAAAAACAAAATATCAGCCTATTTATTGTTGGTCATGTCACGAAAGAGGGGGCGATTGCTGGGCCGAAGGTGTTGGAGCATCTGGTGGATACAGTCTTGTATTTTGAGGGGGAGCGGTTTGCCAGTCATCGGTTATTGCGGGCGGTGAAAAATCGCTTTGGGGCGAGTCAGGAAATTGGCGTGTTTCGGATGGTGGAGCAGGGCCTGGCAGAAGTCACAAACCCCTCAGCCCTCTTTCTCGGAGAAGCGGAAGCCACCCCTGGTACTGCCACGATTGTCGCCTGTGAAGGAACCCGCCCTTTATTAGTGGAGTTACAAAGCCTTGTCAGCCCAACCAGCTATCCCTCACCACGGCGCACTACCACGGGGATTGAATACAATCGGTTTTTGCAAATTTTGGCGGTTCTCGAAAAACGCTTGGGGATTCCCCTCTCCAAACTGGATGCCTATGTCGCGTCCTCGGGGGGCCTGGGGGTGACAGAACCGGCGGCAGATTTGGGGATTGCGGTGGCAGTGGTGGCCAGTTTTCGCGATCGCTTAGTGACGGCTGAAACGGTGATCATTGGGGAAGTGGGCCTGGGGGGACAAGTGCGGTCAGTCTCGCAGTTGGAGATTCGCCTTAAGGAAGCGGTGAAGTTAGGGTTTAAGCGGGCGATTATTCCGAAAGCGCAAGTCTTAGAGTTCCCCGGCCTGGAGATTATTCCTGTCTCTCGGGTGGCCGATGCTTTGGTGGCTGGGTTATCTAGCGAGAAAAATTAGCTCTAGGGGGATGAGGGGTAACTATTTTGCTGTCCTGTCTAAAGTAATTTAAAACACTCCCTCAAAAGAATGGTTTTCCCACGGCGAATCTACTCATGAGTTCTGTCTTGATGGCCCAACAACACCAAAAAAAGGAATCCCATCAGCCCTTTTAGACCTCAAAAACTACGTCGATCAGTTAATCTTGGAGGGAGATCGGTTGAAATTAGCCGCCCAAAATTACCTCTCTGACTCGATACTCTCCCATGTCTAGTGATCTGACTCGGCACATTAGCCCTGAAGAAGAGGAACTAACCCAAAAAGAGGCCGAATTAGCTGCTTTGGAATCGGAATTAGCAGAACGGGAACTGGGCCTGGCCACCTTACAAGCAGAACTTCATACCTTTGAACGAGAATATTTGCACCTGATTGGTAGCCGTTACGCCGAACTCGATCGGATTGAAGCCCAAATTGCGGAATACATGGCCTATTTGGAAAATAACCAGGCCTTTCGTCCCTCAGATAATCTAAAAAAACTGTATCGAGAGTTAGCCAAAAAGATTCACCCTGATTTAGCCACTGATCCAGAAGAGCGCAACCGCCGCCAAGACTTAATGGCGAAAGCCAATGCGGCCTATGAAGCCGGAGATGAAGCCACTCTTAGGGCAATGTTGCAGGATTGGAAAAATAGTCCTGATTCAGTTCCTGGAGAAGGAATTGCAGCAAAGTTGATTCGAGCGATTCGCCAAATTGCCCAGATTCGCAGCCGGATTGTAGCCATCGAGACTGAATATAATACTCTCAAAGAGACAGAACTATTTCAACTTAGCGAGGAGGTCAAAACTGCTAAAAAATCTGGAAGAAACTTAATTGCAGAAATGGCCCATGAACTAGATAAGCAAATCAGTGAAGCACAAAGAAACTTAGATAAACTCAAGGAACAATTAGGATAGCGTTATGACATCTAATCAAAATAAGCCCGTTAATTCAAGTAATAACCCAGAGTTAGAAAAAATAAAATCTAGCATACTGCAAAGAGGTTTAAATTTAGCTAGATCACTTGAGTCATCACAAAGATTAGAAGAAGTTGAGTTAACTATTAAAACGGATGATGATTTTGATCGCAATGATCCACAGGCCTGGGTTGAACTAGGTGATAAGTATTATGAATCTGATGAATTTCAACTAGCATTACAACACTACAGTGAGGCAATTAGGCTAGGTTCAACAGATAGCTCTGCTTACTTGACGCTAGGATTAATTTATCTTGAGAACTTAGGCGAAGATAACCTGGCAGTAGATAATTTTACTAAGTCAATAGAACTAGATCCAGATCCGCATATGGCCTACTATTACAGAGGTTTAGCTTATCAAGGCCTAGAAAATCATGAAGCTGCTCGTGATGATTTTACAAAATTGATTTCCCTTCAGCCTGGATGGGAATACTATTTGCATCGTGGAATTTCCAATCAAGCCTTAGGTGATTTTGAAAACACAATAGATGACTATACAACTACTATTTCTCTTAATTCTAATTCATACAAAGCTTACGAGAATAGAGCAGAAATATATATAGATAATGGTGAACTTTCAGCGGCAATTAAAGACTTAAATCGAGCTATCAGAATTAATAAAACATCGGAAAAGTCTTACTACTTACGAGGACTAGCCAATCTAGAAATTGAGAATTTTGAGGGTGCTATCGAGGACTTCAATCAGGCAATTAAATTAGAATCACAGCTTGAGGAAATTCTTGCTTATTACAAAGGAAAAGCTTATGAGGGTTTAGATGATTTTGAGCTAGCAATTCAACACTATACCTATGCTTTAGAAAATGAATTTAATGTTGAAAATGCTCTTTCCTGCCGTGGCGATCTCTATGCAGACAGTGAACAATATGACTTGGCGATAGCAGACTTTACCAAACTATTAGAGATAAACCCTGAAAACTCCTTGACTTATTTTAGCCGAGCTTATGTCTATAAGAATAAGGGAGATTATGAATCTGCAATTAATGATTTTAGTCGGGGGCTTGAAGCTAATATTGACTTGTCTATTGACATTAGGAACTGTATCTACTCAGCCAGAGGGTTATCATTTCAATTAATCGGAAACTATAAAAAATCTATTCATGACTTTAGTATATATATAAAAAATAATGACGGTGAGTGTTTTATCTATTTGAATCGTGGTATTGCCTATGGATGCATTGAGAACTTTCAAAACTCTATATCGGATCTAAACAAAGCATTAGAATTAGATCATGATGGAGAATTTAAAGATACAATTTATTACTTCAGAGGTCTAGCTTATCAAGGACTTAATGATTTGAACTCCTCTATTCAAGACTTTAGTAAATCTCTTGAATTTAATCCTAATGATTCAAACACATATCTAGCTCGTGGAAACTCTTTTATGTGTTTGAAAAACATTAAAGCAGCTATTAGTGATTATTCTAATGCTATTGCTTTTGATGATAAGTGTTCTGAGGCCTACTTTCAAAGAGGTAATCTCTACTTAGACCTAGGTAGGTTAGAAGATGGCTTATATGATTACTCTCAAGCAATCTCTATTGATCCTAACTACTCACTAGCTTATTGCAATCGAGGCTTAACTTATCAACGATTAGGAAATTTTGAAAATGCATTGAGTGATTATGATCAAGCTACTAAGTTAAATCCAGAATTGAGAGAAGCTTATCTTAATAGAAGTGAGGTTCGAGAGATTTTAGGTGATACTCAAGGCTCCCAAGAAGATGCGGGTATGGCGATGAAATTAATGAATTCATAAAAACATTATTGATTGTTCGTTAGAATTTAAATAATTACAGTATTTAAGCTAATCATTCAACTCTTATGACTTCTGTTTTAAACACCCAACAACGCCAAAAACTCGACACCAGTGATGATCTGGTCTTCTATGATGTCCCCCGGTTTGTCACCCATGTCGATGCTGGATTTATTGCCCAACTGACCCAGCTTTATCGCCAAAAACTCCAGGCCGGGATGAAGATACTCGACTTAATGAGTAGTTGGGTGTCCCATTTGCCGCCAGAATTAGCCTTTGCCGAAGTCGTTGGCCATGGCCTCAATGCCGAAGAATTAGCTAAAAACCCCCGCTTTGATCGCTACTTTGTCCAAAATCTCAATCAAGAGCTAACCTTGCCGTTTGCCGATGCCAGTTTCGATGCGGTGTTAATTGCGGTTTCAGTGCAGTATCTCCAATACCCGGAAGCAATTTTTCGGGAAATTCAGCGCATTCTTAAGCCCAGTGGGGTGGTGATTGTCAGTTTTTCCAACCGGATGTTCTATCAAAAAGCAATCCATGCCTGGCGAGAGAGTGATGATCAAGCCCACGTTGAGTTAGTCAAAGCCTATTTTCAAGCAGTACCGGGATTTAGCCAACCGGAAGTTGTGGAAAATGCTGGCCTGGCCAAACTGCTACCCTGGTTTTCCTTAGGAGACCCGTTTTACGCCGTGATTGCCGATCGCCTCTAGCCTTGAGATGGAGAACCTTGCCCCTATGGCCCCCTGGGAACAGTTATACGCCCTGCCGCCAACCCAAGTTTATGAACTGACCCACCCTGTCAACATTTATGACTCCCCCGCCTTAAGTGCCTTAGCAACCCAGGCCAGGCCTGGCCGACAGTTAAAATTTCGTTCCTTACCCCCAACCCCGCCGACCTATCGCACTGGCCTGGAAATTACCCTCCTGGAAGATCAATACCCTGGTTGGTTGGCGATGGAAGACCTTACTCAGTTGCAACCTGCTGCCAATCCCTATACCGCGAAATTGGTAACTCGTGCTGAAATTCTGGCCGCCATGCCCAAAATTATCGAGTTTTGTCAAATCGCCCAAACCCGGACACATACCTATCTTTGGGGAGGAACGCTTGGCCCGAGTTACGATTGTTCCGGCTTAATCCAGGCCAGTTTTGCCGCCCAGGGAATTTGGTTGCCCCGCGATGCCTATCAACAGGAAGCCTTTGTCACGCCTATTCCCAACCCAGGCCCCCGTCCCGAAGATAGTCTCAGCCAACTGGAACCGGGAGATTTAGTCTTTTTTGGCACGCCCCAGAAAGCCTCTCATGTGGGTCTTTATCTTGGTGATGGGTTATACCTCCACAGTTCTGGGAAAGACCAGGGGCGCAATGGCATTGGCATTGACTCACTTGTGTTAGAAAACTCTGATGCGCCAGATGTCGTTTCTTTAGCCTATTATCAACAGTTTCGTGGGGCGGGGCGGGTCATGGAAAGTTTCATCCCCATTGGCTAAGTTAACTTCACGATCCCATTAGTTTGCTCAAAACTTGTTGGAGTTTTGCCTCAAGTTAGCGATGCCCCTAAAAATGACATGGGGATCATAGGTTGCTAATGTTTGGTTAATTTTGTTGAGTTGATACAAACCCGATACTAATAATTCACCATCACCGCCCGTAAAGATGATTTGACTACCTGGATAACGTGCCTGCCAAGCTTGCATAAACCCCCACAAGCCATCCAGAACTGTGTAAATAATCCCACTGTGAATTGCAGTTTCGGTATCCAGGCCCCAACGGGTTGGCAAATGCTCAAACTTAAATTGAATTTTTGCGAGGGCCGCAGTTCCTTGAGTTAAAGAATGAGCCATCAGCCCCAGTCCGGGGAGAATTGACCCCCCTTGTAACGTCATTTCAGCATCAATCCCCGTCAACGTTAACGCCGTCCCGCCATCAATCAATAACAACGGCCCCCCATATTGAGCCAAAGCTCCCCAGGCCCCCAAGGCCCGATCAATTCCCAACGTGGGGTAACAGTTTTTCAGGGGTATATCGGCTAAATGAATCTGATGTAAATTGGGATACTTCTGCCATCGTTGCGTTTCTCTAGGAACTACACTGGCCAACCATAATTCCGGTGTTGAATTGGACTCCGCTTGAAGTGAGAGGTGGGCAAAATTTAAGCTTTGAGGATGGGGTTCATCCCAGGCCTGGATCAGTTGCTTGCCTTGAAACTTGGCCCAATGGTAGTGGGTATTGCCGATCACCAAGGCCAGCCATGATTCTGAGAGAGAGAGATTTTGTAGTTCGGCCAAGAGTAAAATCCTGACTAGGTAAGGCGTATGGGCTGTTTGAGTCAATGCTATCGTGAAATAGTGAAGTCCTTTTGATGAGTGAGCCGATTCCCCTGAAAGTTCTGCCTGATCTTTTGAGGCAGTTGTTCTTAGTCTTGAGTCTAAAATAATCCTAATCTGGCATCTTCTAGACTAAAAATACTCCGCCTTCCCCTCAACCATTGCCCACAATTATGCCTACTTTTACCTTAGATTTAAGTGCCTTAAGTGATTGTACCGATGAGCAATTTCGGCAACTCTGCCAGGCCAACCCGGATCTTAAATTTGAACGCACCAGGCAGGGAGAATTAATCATTGTGTCACCAACGGGCGGAATTAGTGGGCGCAGTAATGCTGATCTCATTGTGGATATTGGCATTTGGAATCGGCGGACTCAATTAGGGGTGGTGTTTGATTCTTCAACCTGTTTCCGACTTCCCAATGGGGCTATGCGCTCACCGGACGTGGCCTGGATCCAAATGGAACGCTGGCAAAACCTCACCCAAGAGCAACAACAAACCTTTCCCCCGATTGCGCCAGATTTTGTTTTGGAATTACGCTCGCCCAGTGATGGATTAGTTATGCTCCAGACCAAGATGAGCGAATATTGCGAAAATGGGGTGCGTTTAGGCTGGTTAATTGATCCAATCAGTCGCTGTGTGGAGATTTATCGGCCTGGGGCCGCAGTGGAAAAACTCAACGCGCCCTTAACCCTATCCGAACCAACCCTATTACCCGGATTAAGCCTTGGCCTGGCCTGGTTGTGGAGTTAACCCTGACTGCCCTGACTGCATAAAATGCCTGCTCCTCCCACAGTTTCAGATTAAAATTGCGGCCCCAGGCCCTGAGCTACAATCGCTTAATATTCTTATTTTTGTTGGTTTCTTCCCCCCTTGCCCCTATGAGTTTAATTGTCCAAAAATACGGCGGTACGTCAGTGGGTTCCGTGGAGCGCATCCAGGCCGTGGCCCAGCGAGTCGTCAATACGGTCAAGGCCGGTCATCAGGTGGTGGTCGTTGTCTCAGCCATGGGGAAAACTACAGATGGCCTGGTTAAACTCGCCAATGAACTCAGTCCCAATCCCTGCCGCCGGGAACTGGATATGCTTTTGGCCACGGGGGAGCAGGTTTCCATTGCCCTTCTCAGTATTGCCCTGCAAGCCTTGGGTCAAGCTGCTATCTCTCTCACAGGCGCGCAAGTTGGGATTATGACCGAAACGGCTCACACCCGCGCCCGGATCTTAGATATTTCCCCAGAACGCTTACAACGGCATTTAGCCGAAGGGAAAGTTGTGGTTGTCGCCGGTTTTCAGGGGATTAGCAACAGTGCCGATCTAGAAGTAACCACCTTGGGCCGGGGCGGATCTGATACGTCTGCGGTGGCCTTAGCAGCCGCCTTACAAGCAGATCTCTGTGAAATTTACACCGATGTTCCCGGCATTTTAACCACAGATCCGCGCCTGGTGCCTGATGCCCAACTCATGAGTGAGATCACCTGTGATGAAATGTTGGAATTGGCCAGTTTAGGGGCCAAAGTCCTCCATCCCCGGGCCGTGGAAATTGCCCGCAATTATGGGGTACAGATGGTGGTGCGCTCCAGTTGGACGGATGAACCGGGAACCAAAGTCATTTCTCCAATTGCCCCGAAACCACCGACTGAGAACTTGGAACTCGGGAAGCCTGTGGATGGAGTACGCCTTGATTTAGACCAGGCCAAGGTGGCGTTATTACGGGTGGCGGATCGGCCGGGAATTGCCGCGAGTTTATTTGGGGAATTGGCCCAACAAAACTTGGATGTGGATTTAATTATTCAGTCGATCCATGAGTCCAGCACGAACGATATTGCCTTTACCGTCCAAAAAGCCTGCCTCAACCCTGCTGCTGCCGTGGCCTCGGCCTTTAACCCGACCAACCCCAGTCAATCGCCCCTCCAGGCCCCGGAAGTCTTAGTGGATGATGCCATTGCCAAGGTGAGTATTATTGGCGCGGGGATGATTGGTCGGCCGGGTGTGGCCGCGCAAATGTTTTCCACCCTGGCCCAGGCCGGGATTAATCTGCAAATGATCTCAACGTCCGAAGTGAATGTCAGTTGTACGATCAACCAGGCCGATGCCAGTAAAGCCGTGCGCTTGCTCCAAGATGCTTTTGACGTTCATACGGCCTTAGCCGAATTTGACCCGAAAACACCTGTGGATCAACCCCCTGTCCGTGGTGTCGCCCTGGATATTAAGCAAGCCCAATTAGCTGTGCGTCAGGTTCCCGATTTGCCGGGGATGGCGGCCCAAATCTTTCAAACCCTAGCTAATGCGGGTGTCAGTGTCGATATGATCATTCAGTCGCAACGCTCTCGCCCCGTCAATGGCCAAATGACCCGCGATATTGCCTTTACTGTGGCCCAAGCTGATGCCGATATTGCCTATGGGTTGCTGAAAGATCATGCACCGGCCTGGGGTTATGGCGAGATTGATCTAGTCCTTGATGTGGCTAAGGTCAGTATTGTGGGCATGGGGATGATTCGCCGCCCCGGAATTGCCGCCAAGATGTTTGCTGCCCTGGCCCAGGCCGGGATTAATATTCAAATGATTGCCACCTCAGAAATTCGGGTCAGTTGTGTGGTCGCCGAAACCGAGGGGGTAACTGCGTTACAGGCCGTTCATACCGCTTTTGGCCTGGGAGTTACAAACCCAACTTAACTGGATTGAGTGACGGATATGGTAATGATTGCTCAGCCGGAACCTCTCACCCTCTCTCCTGATGAGTATTTGGCCTGGGAATCGGGGAATGAGAGGAAGCACGAATACGATCAAGGGAATGTGTATGCCATGGCCGGGGCCAGTCAAGCTTACGGTTTAATTACACTCAATTTGGGCAGCTTCTTGCGGCAACAACTGCGGGGAAAAGGGTGTCGGGCATTTGTCGCTGATATCAAAGTTAATAAAGTTAATATCGAGTCTGGAGCTTTTTATTTTTATCCTGATGTGGTTGTCACTTGTGATTCGCGTGATCAGAACCTCGCGGCTTCAGTCGTCAACAGTCCAATTTTGATTGCAGAAGTGTTATCGGAAACCACCGAAAACTTTGATCGGGGACGTAAATTCATCGCCTATCAAAAATTAGAGTCACTTCAGTATTATCTGCTGATCAGCCAAACTAACATTCGAGTTGAGGCCTATCACCGCCAGGCCCTGCACCAATGGCTGTTAACCATTTACCAAGCTGGAGATACCCAGAAGTGTTGAATGGAGACATAGAACTTAACAATTCAGGCAATAAGGACCTCTAGCATCCAATCAGAGCTACTGTGAA
>VFQU01000652.1_pt1 | contig 27438 bp, 28 predicted proteins | sample 3512311 | NCBI WGS metagenome assembly VFQU01 (sample SAMN10412377, study PRJNA504923) | tailings metagenome | isolation source: Relicate 3 Philex TSF3 active mining site | place: Philippines: Tuba, Benguet | collected 2017-08-29
ACAGATTCCTCGGGTTTCGGCTTCTTCTGAATCAACTGCCCAATATCTTGATTAATCTGAAAATACTGATGGAACTTATCTGTCACCTGGACTAACGACGATCGACCATCTGAATTTTTCCGTTTCCGCACAAATCCCAATTCCACCAGTTCAGGAATATGTTGATAGACTCCTGATCCCCGAATCTCAACTAATTCTGTTTGGCTGATTGGACCTTTCAGGGCAATCACCGCCAAAGTTCTCAGCGCCCCAACTCCCAAATCTGCTGGAATCAGCGCATTAATCAAATTCTGATACGTTTCGCGAAGTTGCAAACTATATCCTGAATCTGTTTCAGCGATTTCCAGTGCCCCGTCGCGGTGAGCATAATCCGACATCAACTCCATCAATCCCTCTTCGGTGGTTTGCCGATCGAATCCTGCTAATTCAGCGAGTTGCGCGATCGTCATCGGTTGCGCTTTGAGATAAAGAATTGCTTCAAGCGTAGTGGTCAGACGAGTCATGAGAATCGCATCAGAAAAAGAATGACTAATAGAGTAGCAAACTTCAGCAAAGGCGCTGAACTTGTTACATTAGAAATTGCCTTTCATCATGTATCAGTTCTCATGACGGATCTTCCCGAAACCCCAACTTCTGAAACCCCAATTTCTGAAACCCCAAAAGAGCCGCAGCCTAGCTACGTCAAACTGGCAATGCGGAATATGGTTCGCAAACGCGGGACATCGATTTTTCACTTTGCCCTCACCACGATTGGCTTATTGGGCACGCTTGTCGTTCTTTCTTATTTGACCCGCTAATGCAAGTCGAATTAAGCGTTCAGGATTGCTGTCCTCAAAACTCGTCCATTCAGCCCGAAACCTGGGAAATTTGGTTTCGGCAGTGGCTTGATCTCCTAAAACCTGAACTCGATGGAGCGCCGCTTCATCCCCAGGAAAATTATGAACTGAGCTTACGATTAACCGACGATCGCGAAATTCAGTCTCTCAACCAAAACTATCGCCACAAAGATCAGCCAACTGACGTACTCGCCTTCGCATCCCTAGAGGTAGACTGTCCACAGATTGATGAATTAGAGACAGAACCGCTTTATTTAGGGGATATTGTCATTTCGGTTGAAACTGCCGAACGACAAGCCGCTCCCCACAATTTAGAAACGGAACTGGCTTGGCTTGCTGCGCATGGACTGCTTCACCTTCTTGGGTGGGATCATCCCGACGATGCAAGTTTGCTACGAATGTTAGATCAGCAGCAGATTTTACTGAATGCAGTGGGATTGGACGCAAAACGGTAGAAAATGTTGAGAAATGCAACCCAGGACTATTCTCTCTGAGCAATTGTATTTTTCAGATTTATTTTCTCAGGTCGAGCTTTACCTTTCCTAACAATGTTGTAATACTGTGTTTACTGTGATCTGATGCGATAGCCGCGCCATGAGGGTATTGCTAAAGTATCTTCACTGGTTTCTCACCTGGTCTGCGTATGTCTCAAGAAGTCCCCACTCAGTCCCCAAAACGTCCCAAAGTCGTCCCTCTGGTCAAACCTGAACGGGATCTGGCTTGGCAAGTTGCACCTACTCTCTTCACGAGCTTTCGCTATGCCTGGATGGGGGTCAGCTATGCATTTCTGACTCAGCGAAATTTCAGAATTCATGTCTGTTTGGGATCAATCGCGATCGGATTAGGGTTGCTTCTCCATGCCAGCGTCGTTGAACTGGCTGTGATTGGTTTAACAATCGGCTTAGTTCTCGCGATGGAATTATTGAATACTGCGATAGAATCTGTGGTCGATTTAACCGTTAAACAGACCTATCACGAACTCGCAAAAATCGCCAAAGACTGTGCAGCAGCAGCGGTTTTAGTGTCAGCGATCGCAGCAGTTTTAGTCGCAGGCTGCATTTTATTGCCAAAACTTTGGTTAGTCTTGTAGGTAATTTTCTAGAATTTCTGAGAAACTGAAAAGACTGATTCAAGGCAGTCTTTCATGATTCTGGTCATTGATAATTACGACAGTTTTACGTATAACCTCGTCCAATACTTGGGAGAATTGGGCGAAGAATTCGCGATCGCATCTGACATCCAGGTCTATCGCAACGATCAAATTACACTGGATCAAGTGCGCGCATTACAACCGGATGCGATCGTCATTTCACCCGGACCCGGACGACCTGAAGATGCCGGAATCTCGATGGAACTCATTCGGCAATTGGGAGCCAACACTCCGATTCTAGGTGTTTGTCTGGGACATCAAAGTATCGGGCAAGTTTTTGGCGGCGAGATTGTATCCGCGCCTGTATTAATGCATGGCAAGACTTCGGAAGTGAAGCATACAGATACCGGAGTGTTTGAAGGACTCGACAATCCGATGACCGCAACTCGGTATCATAGTCTGGTGATTGATCGATCGAGTTGTCCAGCAGTGCTAGAGATTACGGCTTGGGTCGAGGATCAAACGATTATGGGCGTTCGCCATCGCGAGTATCCGCACATTCAAGGGGTGCAGTTTCATCCAGAAAGCGTGTTGACAAGTTCTGGCAAGCAACTGTTACGGAACTTTTTGCGATCGATTCAAGGTCAATAATTCAAAACTTGGTGTGAGGGAGTATGAAACGCAGGCAGTTTATTCAGTACGCAGGTGCGGGCTTGGTTGCGGGCGCAGTTCCAATTGCAGCGCAAGCACAGTCGGGCGGATTAACCGTGCAGTATTTAGGTCATATGTGTTTCCTGTTTACCGGGGGTGGAAGGCGCATCTTAGTGAATCCTTTCCGAAGTGCAGGCTGTACTGCTGGCTATCGCGCACCGAAGGTTGCAGCTGATTTAGTCATGATTAGTAGCCAAATTCTCGATGAGGGTGCGATCGATGTTGTGCCTGGGAATCCAAAGCTATTAGTGGAATCAGGTGCCTATGACATTAACGGATTCAAAGCGCAGGGAATTGCAATGGATCACGATCGCGTCGGTGGAAAACGATTCGGTCGCAATATCGCTTGGCGTTGGTCGCAGGGTGGTCTGAATGTGGTGCATTTAGGTGGGGCTGCGGCTCCGATCACGTTAGAGCAAAAGATTTTGATTGGCAGTCCAGATGTCGTGTTTCTGCCTGTTGGGGGCGGAGCGAAAGCGTATGACCCACAAGAGGCAAAACAGGCATTGCAGGTACTGAATGCCAAGATCATCGTGCCCATGTACTACCGGACGGCAGCAGCAAAAGAACAGTGTGATATTGGCGGATTGGATGCGTTTCTGAGCGTGATGAGTGGGACGCCTGTGAGAAAGGGCGGAAGCTCAATTTCCTTAACTAAGGCAAACTTGCCGAAGGAGGGATCGGTGATTCAGGTTATGACTTACGCCTAACGAATTGAGGGAGTTCGCGCTCCGCATCTACTCTGGGATTTTCACCTTGCATGATTGAGCTATTTAGTTAGACTTCCTGCATAAATCATTGCGCCTTGGCGAATGGAATTCGCGGCTAAACGAACAAAGTGTGCGAAGGCACACTAACAGCCCTTTTCGCGGTTAGTCCACAGCGGTGAACTTCGTTTGTATAGCACCGAATTCTATTCGGAGGGCATTCTCAATGGCTCGACAACTTGAGTCAATTCTGATCACTGAATCTTGAATTTGTTTTTACACTAGATTTTGTGACAGTAAACCCTCGTGCTGTAAGTAGCACTTGTAACGAGTAAAGCCGTGAAATTACCAGACCTAGACTCCGAAACAATCGACAGAATTCTTGAAATGGCATGGGAAGATCGCACTCCCTTTGAAGCGATCGCACTGCAATTTGGTTTGGATGAGCCCCAGACGATTGCACTAATGCGACGAGAAATGAAGCGATCGAGCTTTGAGATGTGGCGGAAACGAGTGACAGGACGCAAAACCAAGCATTTGAAACAGCGAGATTTTGTAGAAGGACGGTTTCGCTCTCAGAATCAGAAAGGCTCCTAGAAGACGTACCAGATTAGAGAGCCGTCCTAAAATAAAAGCTGTGTGGCAACACTCGTTTATCCTTCATCCTTCTAGATTCATGCTCCATTCCGAATTTCAGCAAAGACGCGATCGCTACTTGGCAAAAATTGGTAACGGCACAGCAATTTTTCGCAGTGCGCCGATGGCAGTGATGCACAACGACGTAGAATACAATTTCCGCCAAGATAGTGACTTTTACTATCTGACGGGATTCAACGAAGCTGATGCAGTCGCAGTCTTTGCACCCTGGCATGAAGAACACAAATTTATTCTATTTGTGCAGCCAAAGGATCGAGATAAGGAAACCTGGACAGGTTATCGCATCGGAGTCGAGGCAGCGAAAGAACTCTATGGAGCGGATGAAGCTTATCCGATTACTGAACTCAATGAGAAATTATGGCAGTATGTCACGAAAGCTGAAAAACTTTACTATCACTTTGGACGAGATCGCACGTTTAACGATCTCGTTCTCAGACTTTGGCAGCGCTGTGTCGCTTTATATGAACGCAATGGAGTAGGGCCTACGTCGATCGAAGATCCAAGTTTTACCCTGCACCCTATGCGACAAGTGAAAAGCGAATACGAGCTTTCCGAGATGCGGCGGGCGGTTGAAATTGCGGCGGAAGCGCATAATCTGGCTCTGAAAATTCGCAAGCCTGGAATGTATGAGTATGAGATTCAAGCCGAAATGGAGCATTTATTTCGGCTCAGAGGTGGGCAAGGCATTGCTTATCCTTCGATCGTTGCATCCGGCAAAAATTCTTGCATTCTGCACTACACCGAAAACGATCGCCAAATGCAAGACGGCGAGCTTTTACTCATTGACGCAGGCTGTTCTTACAACTATTACAACTCAGACATTACCCGCACCTATCCGGTCGGCAATCAGTTTACTGAGGAGCAGCGGATTTTGTATGAATTGGTGTTGAAGGCGCAACTTGCTGCGATCGAACAAGTCAAACCTGGCAAGCCGTGGAATGAATTTCATGATGCATCGGTTCGAGTCATCACGGAAGGATTGCTGGAATTAGGCTTACTACAAGGTGATATCGAAGAAATCATCAAAGAGGAAAAATACAAAGCCTTTTTCATGCATGGAACAGGACACTGGCTCGGCTTAGATGTACATGACGCAGGCGCGCGAAAAGTCGGAGAAACCTGGTTGAATTTTCAACCGGGACAAGTCGTGACGGTTGAGCCGGGAATTTATATTCGCGAGGACTTCCAACCGCTCGAAGGACAGCCGGAAATTAGCGATCGCTGGCGAGGAATTGGCATTCGGATTGAAGATGATGTCTTAGTGACAGAAACGTCCAATGAAATCCTGACCGCAGCAGTTCCGAAATCACTTGAAGCAATGGAGCGATAAGAAATTCGCACTGTGCAGCGCATCGACGCACACAGTGCGACAAAGATTAAAATCAGGTGTACTATAACAAGCTGTAGCGTGAACCAGAGAAACTCATGGGATCAACGGCACAATTTGGACTGATCTGCTTTGTCATTTTTTTCATCTTCTCCCAAGCGTTTGAATGGGCAAGCGAGATCAAATTACCTCTGCCAATTTTTATCTTAGGCGGCGCATTTCTCGCGATCGCATCTAACTTTGATCGCCGCGCCGGCTTTCCCTTTAATCTGCTCAACACTGTTCCGCCTCCTGAAGAACCGCTCATCCCCAACGTCCCTCCGACGATCGCGCAATCCTCCACACCGAAATTTCCTCAGGAAGTTTCTTTCACCATTCGCAAGCCGGAAAAACTCGATCAGTGAGATGCGCCCGTCTTCCGTCACAATGAGATATGAGTGACGTTTTTTCTCCTGACCCTTATGTTGAACCGTTTAGTCTCTGTTTTTATCGCCGTTTTCATCGTCTGTTTTACGATCGCTCAACCGGCTTGGGCAAGTCTGACCGACGATCGATATGATGGCGAGATCTTCGCACTCTATGCTGGAAATGGCTCACTCGTTCCCCCAAAAGTCACTTTAGCCGACTCTTTCAACCAAAAGAAACCTGCACTGCTTGTGTTCTACACAGACGACAGCAGCGACTGCAAACAATACACCAACATCGTTTCTCAAACTCAAGCCTTCTATGGGCGCGTCATCGACATTCTCCCAATTCGAGTCGATTCGCTCCCCATCAAAGCCAAATTTGATCCCAAAGAACCAGGCTACTACTACAAAGGCTTCGTTCCTCAAACTGTCTTATTTGACCAAAACGGAAAAGTGCGCCTCAACGAAATTGGCTCGATTCCTTACGAAAAAATCGATGACGAATTTCGCAAAGTCTTTGATTTGCTACCTCGATCAGAATCGGTCATTCTCAAACGTCGCCCAGTCAACGAAATCAATTCCGAACTCGTTCCTCAATCAAAATCTTAAGAATCAGATCAGAAAAGCCCACGGCTCTAGATTTACTCGGTACTATGACGGATAGGACACCTAGCCCCTTTGCCTGAGATGCCCCAAATCTATAGCACTGAGGAACTGATCCAAATCCTGTCACGAGAGCGGCACGCCTGCATGAATGGGCAACGCCTCAATCTTGCGGCAATGCCCTCTGGCATTAATCCCCTGCTTGATCGCTTCGTCAACTCGGACGGAATTCAGCGATTTACTGCCTACCGAGACTTCCGCACAGCAATTCACCAGTACCAGATCGAGCATCAAGTCTCAGGCATCGTCTGGTCATCGATGACGATCAAGGGGAAAACCTGTACTTGCCCCAAAATTCATGAACACCTTATCAGTCTGCCTTCTGATCTTGCAATTCTCAGAGCCGAGAAAATTAAGATTGTGCAATTCTGGCAAAATCTCACGACTGAATTAGATCTCTATCTCAGTATGAACAGCGGTAAACTGTACCAGCTGATTGCTCAAGAAGATATCGATCGCATTTTGCACCGCTCAGAATGGGCTGTCCTTAGCCAGCAAGGAAAAGATGAAACTCTAGAACTGATCTTGCAACTCGGCTGGGGCAAACCCGAAGAAGCTGTCTACCGTCGTGGGTTTCCCGAATCTGGCAGTGAGTACATTCATGCTGTGCAACCTGGCTATGTTCCAATCGGATAGCACGCTATTTTCGATGCAAAAGATTTCTGTTGAAATTAGACTAGAATAATAAACACTTCAGAGCATGATTTTCCAACGTTTTATGTAGGGTATAGTCTATCTTTTAACCCTGCATAAATGAGTTCTGTTTTTCAATAATAAGTAGCATTTTATACATCTAGGTGCATCAATTGAGTTCCTAATTTAGTGAAAGAATGTGCTTGTGAAATCATCACTTTCAACCCAGGCAGGTGAGCAAAAAATGGTGGGTGAAAAGATCGCCATTATTGAAGATGAAGGCATCGTTGCGCTAAATCTTTGCTCACGCCTAGAAGCTGCAGATTATGCGGTTACAGGTATCGCGAACTCTGCAAAATCTGCTTTGGCTCTTGTTGCAAATACAGCACCTGATCTCGTTTTGATGGATATTGGACTGAAAGGTCAGCAAACGGGGATTGAAGTTGCCCAAACCATCCACGATCGCTGGAAAATCCCGGTCGTATTTCTCACCGGGTATACCGATGCAAGTACTTTGAATTCAGCCCAACAAGCTGAGCCTTTTGGCTTTTTATTAAAGCCGATCGAGCCGAGTGAACTGTATAGCGCCATCGCAATTGCCCTGCAACGTCACCAAGACCAACAACAACTCGAGCGCCTCGTCCAGGAACGCACTTGTGAATTAGCCTTAGTCAACGCGCGGCTTCAGATTGAAATCGAAGAGCGTGAACGATCGGCTACGGAAGTTACACAAGCTTTAGACGAACTGAATGAGCTAAAATCTCGGTTTATCACAACGACTTCGCACGAATTTCGGACTCCATTGGCGATCGTCCTGACCTCTGCCGAACTTTTAGAACGACTAGGAACAGACTGTTCCGAAGAACGTCGCTCTCGCTATTTCCAAAAAATCCGCGAAGCCGTTCGATCAATGACAACGATTCTCACCAATGCGCTTACGTTCCGGAAAACAGAGGCTGAAGGCATCGAATTGCAGCTGCATACATTTGACCTACATCGATTTTGCAGCAGCTTACTGTCAGATATTCAAGGCGAAATCGAATTGAACTATGTTGGCAATTGCACTCAGGTCATGCTTGATCCAGAATTGCTGACCTTAATTTTGCATCATCTTTTGAGCAATGCCCTCAAATTTTCTCCTGCACACCAACCGATCAACTTAAAAGTGCAATGCTCTGGCGATCACGTTGTGTTGACAGTCAGCGATCAAGGTGCGGGCATTCCAGAACAAGATTTACCCTTAATTTTCGAGCCATTTCACCGTGCGAAAAACGTAGATACAATCGCAGGTGGCGGCTTAGGATTATCGATCGTCAAACAATGTGTCGAATTACAGGGCGGTACGATCGACATCAAAAGTAAAGTGGGACAGGGCACAACCGTGCAGGTTCAACTTCCACTCACTCTAGCCGTTTAGTAAATCTCAAATCCAAGGGCAAATTCTTCTGGCTTGTCCGAAATAATTTCGATCGTATATTCGCCATCCATGGGCAAACGTCCCTGCCAATTCTGCGACTCAGTCGAACTGCCGCCAATGCGCTGCCCATTTGGTGCAAGAACTGTTAGGAGCGATTTCCCTTTCAGAACGCGTACTGCCATCACTTGGCGACCAGATGCTTTTAACAAATATTTGCGACTTTGATTAGGCTGAAGCTTTCCAGTGACTACTGTCTGCGTCTTGTTGCGTGGGAATCGAACATGCTGAATATTTGAATCGATAAATTGCGAAATGGGCGTGATTGCCACATCTAGCGAATATGAGCCTACTCCTGTTACCTGAATCGTATACCGATCGTTCTTTGGCAACTGACCTGTCCAATTCCGAGTCTGATGAGACGAACTATCAATTGCCTGCCCATTCGATTGCAGCAAATTCATCAACACCCCTGTTCCTTCAACCGTCACAGTCATAATCTGCCCCTGTGCAGCTTCAACAGTATAGGGTTGAGAGGTTTGCTCCAGTAAGTTTCCTTGCAGCACAGCCGAAATTTCTCCCGCTGGGATGACAATCCGCTGCGGCTCTCCATTACTCACAGTTCCGGAATTCCGAAAAGGAGCAGCTGTCCTGATCTGTTGGGTACTTGGTAAGGGATCTGTGATCCGAAACAGATGCAATCCAATTCCTGTAGAAACCAGTAGGCTGGTTGCGATCGCGGTCGGAACTGCGAATCTGCTCATCGTTGAAGTCTTTCTAGATACTGAAGAACTTCTAGAGAGTCCTGATCTTGACCTACCCGAAGCCTCATTCTCAGTGTTGCTGCTCATCGATAATCGCGTCCTAATTGTCGTCGTGACCTGCTTCAAGCTGGTATCTCTTGCTGCGGGTGCAATCTCTCGTTCAATCAACTGAAGCGGCTGTGACATCGGATTCAGTAGGGTGCTTTTTACCGATTCCTCTATCAAGGGCTGTAGGTCTGCCCATGCTTCGCGTGCAGATTGATAGCGATCGCTCGGATGCAGCGACAGCATTTTCTGAAATATCAATGCCAACTCATCGCTGATCTGACTATAAGGCTGCCATTGCCATGCCAACGTCTGGCTATCCAGAAGATTTTGAGGCTCTCGACCTGTCAGGAGTACTAGACAGGTCGCTCCTAACGCATAGAGGTCACTATGTGGAGAAACATTCCCCGTTTGTAGCTGCTCGGGAGGAGCATAACCCACCTTTCCTACCCGAGTAATCGTCGAAATAATCGGCCAATGACTTGCTGCTTCCTTCACTGCGCCAAAATCAATTAATATCGGCAAGCTTTGGTTCGTCGTTGGTGTCACGACAGCCGGAATCACCCTTTCACGCACTTCAGCGGCTCTCAAGATGATGTTTTCCGGAGAAATATCTCGATGAATAATATCTCGATCGTGCAAATAAGCTAGAACAGGCAATAAATGATTCAGCAAATGTAAAATTTCGGCTTGAGAAAATGCTTCTCCGTTCTGCCGTCGAGCCTGCAATAAATCCCGATACGTTTGCCCTTGCACAAAATCTTGAACGAGAAACAGCCGCTGTTCACTCTCAAATGCTGCCCAAAACCGAGGAATTTGCGGGTGCTGAATTTGATAAAGCGTACTTGCCTCACGCTGGAACAGTGCTTTCGCTTTCTCCACTAAGCTGTCATCTTGATATGGAACAGTAAATTCCTTAATAACGCACAGCTCATCAAACCGTTCTTGGTCAACGGCTAAATAGGTTCGTCCAAATCCGCCTTGACCTAAGATTTGCTTGATCAAATACCGTTGCCGGAGCAGCGTTCCTGATGCGATCGAAGATACCATAGTGGGATGCACAACTTTGAAAACAGCGCAAGGGATGACTTGCTGTAATAATTGTTACTCAGACTTCGGTATTATTCCTATGGGGTGAAACCCCTCACTGCGACGGCAAAATTTCAATCGGTTGCCTTCTATCGGGATCACTCCGTTGATAGAGGAAGGCATGAGTTGACCAAATGCATACTTATGTAAAGCATTTCACTAGTGTTTTGGCTTGACTCTCTTAGGAAGTTAAGCGAAACTGACAGATAATCAGAAACCACTCTTATTAGCTGCTAAGTTCTGTAACGTTTTAAAGTGAAATTGCTGGAACTTTGAATAGAAGTAACTTTCGACTTTGTTTGACAAGCCTTCCATTCCCAGACATTTTGCTAAGTACCTTCTAGACATTGGGCAAAGCGCATGGAGACGTTAGAGTTCATCATCTATCCAGACGGTCGGGTGCAAGAGAAAGTAACCGGAATTATTGGGACTTCTTGCGAAGAAGTCACTGCCGCGATCGAAGCTCAGTTGGGTCGAGTTATCGCCCAAGAACGCACCTCTGAATACTTTGCCCAAACGGTTCAGCAATCCGAAACGGTAAAGACCCAAGCAACGTACAGCGATTGGTAAGTTCGTATAGACCCCTTACAATTCGATTCGTAACCATTTGCCATGTCACATTTTAGTCAAATCAAAACTCAAATCCGCAATCTCACTTCCTTACAATCTGCGCTCTCGGATTTAGGAATGGACTGGAAAACCGGTCCTCGAGACGTTCGGGGATATCGCGGTCAGACTCAATCTGCAGAAGTTGTGATCGAACAAAACAACGGTTACGATGTCGGTTTTGCCTGGAACGGTCACGAATATGAGCTGGTTGCCGACCTTCAGTTCTGGAGTTTGGATAACTCCGTCGATCGTTTCTTGAGTAAGGTAACGCAGCGCTACGCTTATCACACAATTGTGAATGAAGGTGCTGACAAAGGCTTCCAGGTTGCCGAGCAGCAAAAGAACGAAGATGGTTCGATTCGTCTAGTTTTACAACGCTGGAGCGCGTAAATGGCTGACTCCTTCCAACTACCCGAAGGTGATAATTCTCTCTCTGGGGTTGACCCCGAACGGTCTGGACTGGAACCCGAGTTGGGTGGGTTTCTTCGTGAGACAGAAGGGCGATCGGGTTTTGAGCCTGAGTTGGGAGGAGTTTTCCGACAAAAGGGTGTGTACGTCGATGAAATTACTTGCATCGGCTGTAAGCATTGTGCTCACGTTGCCCGAAATACTTTCTATATTGAGCCAGACTACGGCCGATCGCGTGTGATTCGCCAAGACGGGGACGCTGAAGAACTCATTCAAGAAGCGATCGAGACCTGCCCTGTCGATTGTATTCACTGGGTCAATTACGCTGAGTTAAAACGACTGGAAGAGGAGCGTAAGTATCAAGTCATTCCAGTTGCAGGTTTCCCAGTTGACCATGCCATGATTGCGGTAAGTCGCCGACACCAGAAATCAAGACTCAAACATAGGACTCAAGATAGCTGAATTGGAAAAATCTCTTGGTCATTAAGTTGAAAGGTTTTTTAATCGTCATTCTTCAGGAGCCAGAGAGTCGGATGCTTCCTCTAACTCAGAGCGATCATTGCTTGCGCCTTGCAGGGTAAAGGGCAGATGCGCGCCTTTCAAGCCGCGTATAATCCGTTCAGGTGTCTCTTCAAAGACGACAAATAGAGGGTATATTTTGTCAGCCCCATCATTCAGGATGTGCTGGTGACGAGGTGGCATCACCCACTCATAATCTTTCTCTAAAATAATCTGTGTCCGTCGCCAACGACTTAACAGATCAGAAAAATCTTCATCGGGTTGATGAATAAAGATAAAGATTTCTTTTCCGGTTTTGATTTTCCACTCTGGATCGCACATCAAGATTGCTAATTCACACGGCAAAAGATGAGATTCAAGCGTTGTGATGTTGGTTCCATTGGCTGCCATTGTTGTATGGCGAATTCGCACGATCGGCAATGGAATCGTAAGCACACTCTCCTCTGCCCGTCGCATACTTGGAATCATTTCTAGATAGGCGCGGTGGCATTTTAGAAGCTCGATCGCTTCTGTGGAATGACTATATGTGGCGAGTAATTCTTCGTATTGAACTTTTTGAGCGGACATTGCGACGGCTTTGGGATCAACAATAGATGAACAACAAAGGTCAGATGCGGTGAACTTGTGCCCCGTACATCTGACCCGAATTTGTGAATTAACGGAATGTGATTGCACATTAACCGAGTTTTTCAAAGATGGCAAACATCGGTAAGTACATTGCAACGAGAATACTGCCGACCATGCCGCCCAAAAATAGAATCATAATCGGTTCCATAATGCTTGTTAGGGCTTTCACAGCTTGCTCAACTTCATCCTCGTAAAAATCTGCAACTTTCATCAGCATTTTGTCGATCTCGCCGGTTTCCTCACCAATGCTGATCATTTGAATTGCCATTGCTGGAAAAACTTGCTCTTTTTGTAACGCAATACTGATCATGCCGCCTGTCTGAATTTCTTTGCGGGCTTCATCAATCGCGTTTGCGACAATCTGATTTCCCGAAGTGTCCCGGACAATTTCCAAACAGGTCAAAATTGGAACGCCCGATCGAGTCAATGCTCCAAAAGTGCGACAGAACCTCGCAGTTGCCGTTTTCTGAATGAGATCACCAAATAATGGCATCTTTAAGAAGAAGCGATCCATTGTTTCGCGGCCAACGCGAGTTTTGTAATACTGCTTGTACGCGAAAACCATTGATGGAACAATAATAAAAAGGCTAAACGCTGATGGACTGGTTAGAAAAGCACTGATATCCAGCATGAGTTGAGTAAATGCTGGCAGATCGCCCCCCATTTGTTTAAAGATATTTGCAAAGATTGGGATTAAGAAGATCGTCATTCCCAAGAAAATTAGTGTTGCAAGCACCCCAACTACAACTGGGTAGCTCATCGCTGATTTAATTTGGTTCTGCAAGCGGGCAACATCCTCAAGCAGTTTTGCCAAGCGATTGAGCACTTCATCGAGTACTCCACCCGTTTCCCCAGCTTGCACCATACTGACATATAAGCCATCAAAGCATTGAGGATGTTTTCTCATCGCCTCAGACAGGTTGACCCCTTGCTGAACATCTGAGCTAATTTCCATCAGTGCTTTCTTCAATTTGGGATTGGTGCACTGATCCGCCAATACACCTAATCCTCGAACTAGGGCAACCCCTGCGTTTACAAGTGCTGCAAACTGGCGCGAAAATACTGCTCTGTCTTTGACCGTGACAGAAACCATTGAAGTTTGAAAATTGGCAAAGCTCTTATTGATATCAAAGGCTTCGTTTTCTTTCAGTTCTTGCACAAACAGTCCTTGTTCACGCAAGGCAGACCGCGCATCACTTAGAGAATCCGCGATAATTTTTTCCTTTTTGGCGTTTCCTTTAGCGTCTCGGACGCGGGCAACATAGGTTGGCATAGATTTTCGGTAAGAGGTAGAAAAAATGGAAGATGCGGATTCCGCAAAGTGATCGATCTAAAAAATCACCTTCTCACTAAGATGTTGAGTAGAAGGTGTGAGTAACTTGAGTTAGCGCTTCACTGCTGTGCCTGCTGCACCATTCGGAACTCCACCAATTAAGCGCTGAAGTTCATCAGGACGAGAAGTTTTAGAGGCGGCGGCTTCAAATGTAATTAGTCCAGCTTTGTATTGATCAGCTAGCACTTTTTCAAGGGTTTGCATTCCCAATTTTCCGCCTGTCTGAATTGCTGAGTAAATTTGGGCGGTTTTCCCTTCACGAATCAGGTTGGCGATCGCAGGGGTGACAATCATAATTTCCTGAGCCATGACTCGCCCATATTCACCCGGTTTGGGATTCTTCTTCGGCACCAGCGTTTGGCTGAAGACTGCAACGAGTGAGTTGGAAAGCTGCACCCGCACTTGCGTTTGACGCTCGGATGGAAAGACATCAATCATCCGGTCAACGGTTTGTGCCGCAGAACTCGTATGGAGCGTGCCGAAAACTAAGTGACCTGTTTCTGCCGCAGAAATTGCCAGTGAGATAGTTTCCAAGTCCCGCATTTCCCCAACCAGAATAATATCTGGATCTTCCCGGAGAGCTGCTTTTAGAGCATTTGCAAAGCTCTTTGTATCTTCATGAAGCTGGCGTTGGTGAACCAAACTTTTGATAGGTTCGTATACAAATTCGATCGGATCTTCGATCGTCAAAATATGTTCTGCACGAGTGCGGTTGATCAAATCAATCATTGCAGCTAAAGTCGTTGTCTTACCTGAACCGGTAGGACCTGTAACTAAGATTAATCCTCTTGGCTTTTCGGACATTTCTCGAACGACATCGGGAAGATTCAGTTTTTCAAAATTTGGAATTTTGGAACTGAGTGCCCGTAGACATGCAGCGTAAGTTCCGCGATCTTTGTAGACATTGACCCGAAAACGAGCTAATCCGCGCACACCATAAGAGCAGTCAAGCTCCCAGTTTTGCTCTAGTGTTTTGCGCTGAGTGTTATTCAGCATACTGAAAATCAAACGCTGACATTCTTCTGCACTGAGAACATGATCGCTGACGGGTTGAAGATGTCCGCTGATGCGAAAATAAGGCGGCAGTCCTGCGGTCAGGTGCATGTCAGAACCGCCCATTTCGATGAGCTGTTCCATCAAGTCTTCGATCATCATTTCCATGTGAGTTGCTCCTTAAGAGATAAGAACGATTGCAAATGAGTTAAGGTCAAGGATTAATCTTGGAAGCGCGGAGTCGTGCAATAGTGGCAGTCGAGCCAATCCTGCTGCATTTCTGCTCCACAAGTCCGGCAGGTGAGCGAAGTCTTACGCTTTGCCTTGAGTTCGGCTTCGAGTCCAGTGTCAGTGAAGGTGACCCGCTCAATTTCTTCAAGCGTGCAAAGTCCTTTGCGAACAAGATCCAAGCTGTAAGCGAGTAGGGTTTGCATTCCTTCTTCCACAGCTACTTCTTTAATTCGTTCAGTCGGAGCGCCCTCTGTAATTAAGGTCTGAAGCGCTTCTGTCACTCGCATCACTTCATAAACCCCGAGTCGTCCTTTATAACCAACCCCGCTACATTTCTGACAAAGTTGATTTTTCGAGCGAGCTTCCTGAATTTCCTGGGGACTTAAAGTGTTGGCTTTATATAACGTCAGTTGGGCATCACCCGCACTGGTTAATCCGAAGCGAGCAAGTTCTTCGGGGGAAGGTTGGTAAGGGATTCGGCATTCGTCACAGACTTTCCGAACCAAACGCTGAGCAACAACACCCAGCAATGCGCCGGACACCATGAAGGGTTCAACTCCCATTTCATCGAGTCGAGCGATCGCACCTGCGGCATCATTGGTGTGGAGAGTGGTCAAAACCAAGTGACCCGTCAGAGCAGCTTCGATCGCGGTTTTTGCTGTTTCTTTGTCGCGGGTCTCACCGACCAGAATGACGTCCGGATCTTGTCGTAGGAACGCTCTCAAAATTGCAGCGAAGTCCATCCCTTTTTCCCGGATGACCTGAACTTGGGTAATTCCAGGGAGAGAATACTCGATCGGGTCTTCAGCCGTACTAATGTTGACTCCAGGTTCGTTACGTTCAGCCAAAGCTGAGTACAGTGTTGTGGTTTTTCCGGACCCCGTGGGGCCAGTTACTAACATGAGACCGAAAGGACGTTTCACCATTTCTTGAACGATTCTCAAAGAAGTTTCGTCCGTAATCAACTTATCGAGTCCAAGCTGTGTCGCCGAATTATCTAGAATCCGAAGGACAACTTTTTCGCCATAGCGACTGGGGAGTGTGTTGACTCGGAAGTCTACTTTGCGACCGTCATAAATCCGGCGAATCCGGCCATCCTGCGGCGCTCGACGTTCTGCGATATCGAGTTGAGAAATAATTTTGAAGCGTGCCACAACTGCGGGGATAATCTTCTTCGGAAAAGGTTCAAACGCTTCTCGTAAGACTCCATCTTTACGAAATCGGATGCGGAGAGATTCTTCTTGCGGTTCGATGTGAATATCAGAGACTGCCATTTGCAGTGCTTTAATCAGAATTTTATTCACCAGCGCAATGATCGGAGCGGCATCAGCCTCAGCACCAGCATCGAGATCCATTTCTGCGCTGTCATCTTCTGATAGCTCGGCAAGGGATTCTAACCCTTCGAGATCTGAGCGCACATCTACTCTAGATTGGGCTTCAAGCTGCTTCTCCTGCTCAAGCCGAGCATCCATGTAGGTAGAAATCAGCCGCTGATAATCATCGATCGTAATGACTAATCGCTGCAATCCAATGCCTTTTGGACGTAAGATGCGATTTAATTCATCCTGCGCTGCTAGATTGTCGGGATCCACCATTGCCACAAGCACAAAAGGTGGATCGGTCTCGCTTCGAGAAAGGGGAATGAGATTATAACGACGGCAAAGCTCAATTGGAATCAACGTGTCGATTAACTGCCCGACTTGAGCGGAAGAAACCTGATTGAGTTCAGGATCAAGAGATTCAACGCCGTAAAGAATCTTCAACTCAAACAGTTGCTGCCGTTTATATTGGCGAATCAAATCCGGTGACAGTTGCTGCCCGGTCAGCGCTTCTAGCACGGCAGTCAGCGGTCTACCTGACTTTCGACATTCAATAAGAGCCTGCTGCATTTGCTCGTTATTGACATAGCCAGATTGAATCAATTTATTGCCAAACGGCGAAAAATTGTTTTGAACAACAAGGGCGCGCCGCTGAGAAGAAGAGTTTGTCATAACGGATGAACGAAGATCACCTTATTGAGCATTCCCAAAATGTTTTTTGAAGAACGCTTGGATTGAATGAGATCGAGCTTCAAACCGAAGGCAGTGCGATATGATGCTTAACGGTTGTAAGCAGTGCGGCATCTGAGGACTCATTCGCTAGGATGGAAGAAGTTTGCTTAAGCCAGCGTTCTATACAGGGGAATTAGCGCACGATGATCGACGAACAAAATCAACAAGTAGACGAAACTCAAGTTTCAGCCAGTGAATCTTCTGAACCAATTTCTACTCCGTCTGAGCCAGCGAGTGAAGCCGTGGAAACGGAAGTTGCTGCAACAGCTTCTGAATCTGAAGATGAAACGGATTATGAAGCGGCATTTATGGAATTGCGATCGAATTATGCTGCGAAAGAGCGAGAAATTGAAGGTCTGAAAAAGCAAGCAGATGAACTCAACAATCAGTACATGCGGATTGCCGCCGATTTTGAGAATTTCCGTCGTCGCACTCAGCGCGAAAAAGAAGAGTTAGAAACTCAAATTAAATGCAGCACCGTGAAAGAGTTGCTTCCGGTTGTAGACAACTTTGAGCGAGCACGATCGCAGATTAAGCCGCAAACTGATGGTGAAGCGAACATCCATAAGAGCTATCAGGGTGTCTATAAGGATATGGTCGATCGCTTGAAGAAAGTCGGTGTTGCACCAATGCGAGCAGAAGGGAAAGAATTTGATCCGAATCTGCACGAAGCAGTCATGCGCGAACCGACCAGTGAACATCCAGAAGGAACCGTGATTGAAGAACTGATGCGGGGATACATGCTCGAGGATAAAGTTCTGCGTCATGCCATGGTCAAAGTTGCAGCACCCCCTGAAGATGGCGATAGTGCCGAGACTGAAGGCTAAGTCTGTTCGTGAAAGTACCGAGGATAGAGCGACTGGATCAGGTTGCCTGTCAGCGCAGCGTTAAAAAATTTCTGCAATAGGGAATCATTCGGAAAGTTAGTTCAAAGATATCCGTATGGTACGGAGAACTAACTTAGAACTTTATGTTCTGCGTTCACCTCGCGTACTTTCGGCAGCGCTAGTTATGGGAAAAGTCATCGGCATCGACTTAGGAACAACCAACAGTTGTGTAGCTGTGTTGGAGGGCGGTCAGCCCTTAGTCATTACCAATTCTGAGGGCGGGCGAACCACGCCAAGTATGGTCGGATTTGGCAAGGCGGGTGATCGCCTAGTCGGTCAATTGGCAAAGCGACAAGCTGTCACTAATGCGGAAAACACTGTATTTAGTATCAAACGGTTTATTGGTCGGCGATGGGATGATACACAGGTCGAACGCTCACGGGTTCCCTACAACTGCGTCAATGGGAAAGATGCGACCGTAGATGTGAGGATTCGCGATCGTAATTACACAGCTCAAGAAATTAGTGCCATGATTCTGCAAAAACTCAAGCAGGATGCAGAAAATTATCTGGGCGAAGAAGTCACCCAAGCGGTGATTACGGTTCCTGCATATTTTAGTGATGCTCAGCGTCAAGCGACGAAAGACGCTGGCACGATCGCAGGATTAGAAGTTCTCAGAATTATTAACGAGCCAACTGCGGCTGCACTTGCGTATGGGTTAGAGAAACAAGATCAAGACCAATGCGTTTTGGTCTTTGACCTGGGTGGTGGAACGTTTGACGTGTCGATTTTGCAGTTAGGGGATGGCGTTTTTGAAGTCAAAGCGACCTCTGGCAATAACCATTTGGGTGGAGACGATTTTGATGCTTGTATCGTAGATTGGTTGAGCCAAACGTTCCTACAACAAGAAGGAATTAATCTTGCAGAAGACAAGATGGCGCTTCAACGCCTGAGAGAAGCTGCCGAGAAGGCAAAAATCGAACTTTCTGGAACCCTCAGCACATCGATTAATTTGCCGTTTATTACCGCCGATGAATCGGGACCGAAGCATTTAGAGACAGAACTGACTCGCGCTAAGTTTGAAGAGCTGGCAAACGAGTTGATTCAAGCGACGCTCAATCCGATGGAGCAAGCGTTGAAAGATGCGAATCTGACGACAGAAGATATCGATCGCATTATCCTCGTCGGCGGTTCGACTCGAATTCCAGCCGTTCAAGATGCACTCAAGAAATTTTTCAACGGCAAGACTCCTGACCGTTCCGTCAATCCAGATGAAGCAGTGGCACTCGGCGCAGCGATTCAGGCGGGCGTATTGGGTGGAGAAGTCAAAGATTTGCTGTTGTTAGATGTCACGCCGCTTTCGTTGGGGATCGAGACATTGGGGGAAGTCTTTACGCGGATTATCGATCGCAATACTACGATTCCCAGCAGTAAAACGCAGGTTTTCTCAACCGCAACGGATGGACAAACCTGCGTTGAAATTCATGTGTTGCAGGGCGAACGGGCAATGGCTCGGGATAACAAGAGCCTGGGTAAATTTCAACTCACGGGCATTCCACCCGCACCGAGAGGTGTGCCTCAAATCGAGGTTGCCTTTGAAATTGATGCAAACGGCATTCTCAAAGTATCAGCGCTTGACAAAGGGACAGGACGCGCTCAGAGCGTTGAAATTTCCAATACGGGTGGATTGAGCGAGGGTGAGATTGAACGGATGCGTCAAGAGTCAGAACTCTTCGCAGAAGAAGATAGTCGGCGAATGCAGTTGGTTGAATTGAAAAACCAGGCAGATAGCCTCTATCACAGTTATGAAATGACTCTCAAAGAGAATGGTGAAGTCATCAGCGACACTTTGAAATCGCAAGCGAATGAGAAAATTGTTCAACTTAGGAGCGCGATCGCCGATCCAAAGGTTAGTATCGATGAGGTGAAATCGTATCTTGATGGGTTGCAGCAACTGCTGTATACCATTGGTTCAGCAGTTTATGAACATGCTCAACCTGTCGCAAGCTCTCCTTTTGAAACTGATACCAGTTCTCGGATGAGTTTTGAAGATGACACCGTTTCTGCTGATATGAGTGGGTTCACCTTTGAGGCAGATGCAACCGTGACTGCGGATTATGAAACAGTCGATTAGTTCGGCGTTAGGGTAGTAAGATAGGGAGTCTAGACCGTTACCTTAACGCCTTGTATATCCCTTTATTAGCCCTCTTACCCCCTGAATCTCTACCCTATGGCTCGTGATTACTACGAAATTCTTGGCGTTTCCCGTGATGCAGACAAGGAAGAAGTCAAGCAAGCCTTTCGTCGTCTCGCCCGTAAATATCATCCGGATGTGAATAAAGAGCCTGGAGCAGAGGAGCGATTTAAAGAGATCAATCGCGCCTATGAGGTGATTTCTGATCCGGAGGCACGGGCAAGATACGATCGCTTCGGTGAGGCTGGTGTTTCTGGTGCTGGTGCTGCTGGTGGCTATCAAGATTTCGGCGACATGGGTGGTTTCGCGGATATCTTTGAAAGTTTCTTTAGCGGATTTTCAGGTGGTGCTCCAGGCGGCGGACAGACTCGACGAAGAGGCGGCCCGGTTCGAGGGGATGACCTCCGACTCGACCTGAAATTAGACTTCCGAGAAGCGGTTTTCGGAGGCGAGAAAGAAATTCGGATTAGCCATTTGGAGACCTGCACAAACTGTAATGGCAGTGGTGCAAAACCAGGGACTCGTCCCAGAACTTGTACAACTTGTTCTGGAGCGGGTCAAGTTCGTCGGGCGACTCGTACCCCCTTCGGGAGTTTCACTCAAGTTTCAGTTTGTCCGACCTGTAATGGAACAGGGCAGATGATTGAAGAGAAGTGCGAAGTGTGTAGCGGAAACGGACAGCGCCAAGAAACGAAGAAACTGAAAATTACCATTCCGGCAGGGGTGGATAATGGCACCCGATTGAGAGTTTCAGGTGAAGGCGATGCGGGTCAGCGCAGTGGACCTGCGGGTGACTTGTATGTTTATTTGTTCATCAACGACGATCCTGATTTCCAGCGCGATGGCATTAATGTCTTGTCTGAAGTCAAAATCAGCTACTTGCAGGCAATTTTAGGATCTCGCATTGAGGTGAAGACCGTTGATGGTGAGGAAGAATTGACCATTCCAGCAGGCACACAGCCAGGAACAGTTCTGACCTTGGAAAATAAGGGAGTTCCTAAACTTGGAAATCCAGTCAGCCGAGGCGATCATTTGATCACGGTGTCAGTGGATATTCCAACGCGGATTACTCCTGAGGAGCGCGAATTGCTGGAGAAACTTGCAAAGATTCGCGGCGATCGTGTGGGAAAGGGCGGTGTTGAAGGTTTTATTGGGAAGATTTTTGGCGGATGAGTCAAGCAGAAGAAGCACTACAAATGGATTTACGCGGGACACCTTGCCCGATCAATTTTGTGCGGACGAAGTTGAAGTTAGAACAAATGGCAGAGGGAGCTTTGCTCGAAGTTTGGCTTGATCCGGGTGAGCCGATCGAGCAAGTTCCTGATAGCCTGACGATGGAAGGCTATACGGTTGAGAGCATCGAAGATCGATCAAGCTTTTTTGCGGTCAAAATTCGTCGCTGATCTTATGAGTTCTGATGACAAGGTTTTGGAAGAGGATCAGCCTGATCAGGAGCCATTAACAGGTACAGTTCTAGCAGTTCAAGCTAATTTTTATTGGGTACGGCTTCATCAAAAGAGCCTGCCTAAATCTCTGCTGCTCTGTACTCGACGCACTCGGTTAAAGAAAATCGGGCAACGCGTTATGGTGGGAGATCGGGTTTTAATTGAGGAACCAGATTGGAATGGCGATCGCGGCGCAATTTCTCAAGTCTTGCAAAGACAATCAGAATTAGACCGTCCGCCGATTGCCAATGTGGATCAGATTTTGCTCGTCTTTGCATTAGCATCTCCCACGATCGAGCCATATCAATTGAGCCGATTTTTGGTGAAGGCTGAATCGACAGGATTAGCCGTTAGCTTGGCGTTAAGTAAAAGCGATTTAGTTTCGCAGGATGAGCAGCAAGGATGGAAAGAACGTCTAGCTGAATGGGGCTATCACCCAATATTTATTAGCGTTCGTCAAAAATCTGGTTTAGATGAATTAAAGCAGTATTTAAACAACAAAATTACAGTCGCATCGGGTCCATCGGGTGTTGGAAAGTCGAGCTTAATTAATCAGATTATTCCAAGCGTTGATTTACGAGTTAATGCTGTTTCTGGCAAGTTAGAGAAAGGTCGGCATACTACGCGCCATGTCGAACTCTTTGAGTTACCAACGGGCGGATTATTAGCAGATACACCAGGATTTAATCAGCCTGATTTGTTTTGTTTGCCCCAGGAATTAGCACAATATTTTCCAGAGATACGGCAGAAATTAGCAGGAAAAAGCTGTCAGTTTAGTGATTGTTTACATCGAGATGAACCTGGATGTGCTGTGCGCGGGGATTGGGAGCGATATGAGCACTATTTAGATTTTTTGGAAGATGCGATCGCGTATGAAATTCAGGTTCATCAGCAAACTGATCCTGATGAAGCTTTAAAGCTTAAATCGAAAGGAAAAGGAACTCAGTTTGAGCCGCGTTTAGAAGCGAAGAAGTACCGTCGTGAATCGCGCAAAAATCAACAACAATCGCTGAGAAAATTAGACATTGAGAAATTAATGAAAAGTGAAGAAGACGAATAGTTTAGTTCGTTCAAGATTGAAATCCAGACTGATGATACGAAGTCTCCCTCGATAAACTGCGTTATCTCGTTTTCTAGCTGACTGACTTTAAGTGATCGAGATTAAATTCTTGGGCACTCTGGCAAGGCAATGCTTGAGAGAAAAAAATGCAGTGGATTGACTTTCAGAAAACAATGCATCAGAGGTCGATTTTTTCAGAGCTAGATGAGACCCAGAAGCAGGCAAGGAATTTCAATCTTCGAGGGCATTCTTTAATCCGAGGTGTAGCTGGTTCTGGTAAATCTTTGGTGCTGCAACAAAGAGTGAAGAAATTGGTAGAAGAAAAGTTCGATCGTATTCTTGTTCTTTCCTACAATCGCTACATGCAAGGATGGATTGAATCAAACTTAACTTATCCTGTTGAATGTAGTACATTCCATCGTTGGGCGTTTCAAAATTTTCAATATCGCTATGTATCTGATCGAGCAAGAGAATCGAGACAAAAGTTGATTGAATTGGCACATCAATCGGATTTGAATTATCAAGCAATTCTAGTTGATGAAGCGCAAGATTTTTATGATGAATGGTTTCAAGCGTTATTGAAAGTTCTCGATCGTCAAACGAATTCTCTATTCTTTGTTTATGACAATACTCAATCTGTATATGGGCAGGAACATCGTCGGAGAAGCGGCTGGAGTTGGGCAAAACTAGGAATTGATGTTGTAGGACGATCGCAAATCTTTGATCTCAATTACCGCAATTCGCCCGAAATTCTAGAACTGGCTTGGAAGTTTATTCAACCTGCCTTGGCGAAAGCAGAGATTAAAATCGAAAAACGCGAAAATAGTCCGTCGATCGATAAACTGATTGAACCGAAAAAGAAAGCATCTCGGAGTTCTGGAATTTCTCCTCTTTTAGTTCAGATTGAATCAGAAAAAATTGCGATCGAGATTGCAAATCAAGTCAAGACTGCTCTAGAAAGTTGTGCAAAATCCTCGATCGGAATTCTATTTCATTCAGGTGATGAAAAGGCAAGAGCCATAAAAACTCAAATCAGCAAAGAGTTATTTCGCTTAGGCGTGAGTCATCATGCACCGATGACCTCGTCAGAACGAGATAAGAATTTTACGGCTCGATCTTCGGTTTTGATTGATTCTTGGAATGCAGCCAAAGGTATTGAATTTGATGCTGTGATTATCGTACTAGCTGAGATTTCCGAGGAATTTGAAGAACAAGCAGGGCTTTATACTGCAATGACTCGTGCGAAAGATCATCTCGTGTTTGTCTATGAGAATAGAAGCGGAATTGTTGATATTTTAGAAGATATTTTGACCTCACCTGATCAGCTTAGCGAATCATAAGAGAAACAGATTGAAGCGCTCCGATGATTAGCCCTAGAATTCCACCTAGATTGACGATCGCTTGTAATTCGCTGCGCACAATTCCATTAATTGCAGCTTCTAAATCAGCAGGAGAAGTCGCTTTTACTCGATCCTTGATCACTTGATCAATATTGAGAATTGGAATTGCTTGAGCGACAATTTTCTCCAAATCTTTCTCCAAATAACGCTCTAAAATGAGCGCTAATTCTTCGCTAACTAGATCTAGAGAAGAAAGAACTGCTTCTGAGTTTTGTAAGCGATTCAGAACAACAGATGCGACATTTTCCCAATCGACAGATTGGCTCAATCCTTGTAAAACATCTGAGCCACGATCTTGAAGATAGTGACGAACACTATCTCGCATGGTTTTGCGAAGTTGTCTCACTGTCGCAACAGGAAGATTTTGTAACGATAGATTCTGTAGCCATTCTTTAAATCGCTGCTTGACTCCTAACGAGAAAGTCAACTCTGCTAGAACGGCATTGCTATTTTCTTTCTCATCTAAACAAAACGTTCTCAGACGAGTTAGAGTATTCCGTACTCCAAATAAATTAGCAACAACCCAGTAAGTTCCGCTTGTTTTTTCTCGGAAGCCTTCGTCGATGACTTGAATATTACGATCGGTCAAAAAATCGATTAATGTCTGCCGCAAAACATCAGGTGGAATGACAATTTCGATTAACCATTCTGACAGCTTCTCTGCTTGTTCTTCACTCAGCTGAAACTCTAAAATGACTTGATCAAAAATGTGATTTAACTGATCCTCAAGAAATTCTTCTTGTCTGGCTACAACCTTCAGCAATCGAGGCAAAGACTGCCCAAATAGATCTCTCAGAATACTTCCTAAGATTTTTGCAGTTTTTTGTTCTTTGCTTTCTTGAAGTTGTTCGATCGATAGTTTTAACAACCAAAGAATTGCAGCCTGGACACGTTCTGTTTGCAACAGTCGTCGCGCCAAATTTTGTAATTCTTCGGGCGTTAATAGCGATCCCATAATCGTGTCAGAGATTCGCTTTGCCAGTCGTTCTTGATTTCTTGGAATCAAACCCGGCGTAAACGGAATTCGCCGTCGCCCGATATAAACTGCTCGATAAGGGCGAAACAGCATCTTAATTGCGATGTCATTGGTGAAATAGCCAATCACACCGCCAACTACAGGAGGTCCAACAAATAGCCAGAGCGTCGAGAGATCCACAGGATTTCAGGAGAGGCGATCGCCTCATTTCGTAATAACCAATACTCCCATCGTACCGCCCGCGATCGGGTAATGGGTGGCAGTTGCAAAACCTGCTTGCTCGGCAAGGCGAACTTGCTCGCGACCCGTTGGAAATTTATCAAGACTGGGCGCGATATAGGCGTATTCTTCGGTAAAGCCCATGCGTTGAGCCGCCGGAACTACGACTTCATCGAGATACCACTGTTGAAAAGTTCTGACGAACGCACTGTCAGGACGGTGCATATCGAGAATTGCGGCCTTTGAGCCAGGTTTGAGAACACGATGGATTTCTTTCAAACTGCTTAAGATGTCAACCACGTTTCGTAAGCCATAGCCCATCGTGATGCAGTCAAATTGATTGTCTGAAAGTGGAAGATTTAAGACATCGGATTGAATCCAGTGAATCGGAGGCTTGATGCAGCGGCGTTCACTGCGATCGCGTGCGACCTCTAACTGAGCCGCTGAGAAATCAACTCCGTAAACTTGTCCGGTTCTGCCTGCTTTTTCTGCCAGCATTTGAGCCAGATCGCCACTTCCGCAGCACAAATCCAGACAGGTATCTCCAGGTTTGGCACCGCTCCACTTGACTGTCATCTGTTTCCAGATGCGGTGCATTCCGAAACTCAGTCCGTGATTTAGCTCATCGTAGACGGGAGCAATACGATCGAATAAAGCTTGAATATGATCAGAATTCATTAAGATAAGCGCTTCTCTAAAATGGGTCTCTCTAAAATTTTAAGTTTCGAGAGGTGTAGTTGCGACAGGGATTTTAGAGAAACGCTGATTTGGCTATACTGCGACTGCAATATAAGCGGAGCGGCTACAAGTGATGGCTAATGCCACTTGTTGAGCTGAGAGGTGCAGCAGCAGCAGTTCGTCTTCTCTCAGGCTTTGCGGGTGTTTCCATTGCAGGCAGAGAACGGCTAATACTTCGCCTCGGAGTGTGACTGGGACGACGAGATGTGCGCCGAAACCGGGATCTTCTGCTTCGGTTGCGACTTGCATACTTTGAGATGCGATCGCTTCTTTCACTAATGAAGATGCTGCTATATCGGAGGTACCACTTGCACCATAGGTTGCACTATTCGTAAATGCACCATTTTCAATTAATTGAATGGTACAGAGATCGGCAAGGAAGTTTTGACCAAAGGCGGTAGCGATTGGCTCTAATGTACTTTCAACGCTGGTTGCGCTTTGGGCGACTCCAACAATCGAGGATAAGAGCGCCGTTTGCGATTGCGATCGACGCAGTTCTTCTGTGCGCTGTTTCAATAATTCATAAGTTTCGGCTGCTCGTTGGACAACGGCTTTTAACTCGTTGGGATCCCAAGGTTTGGTGATGTATTTATAAACTTGTCCAGAGTTAATGGCTTCGACTAAATCTTCGACATCGGTGAAGCCTGTAAGGATAATCCGCATGGTGTCGGGGAAGTTCGGCACTGTGCGGCTGAGGAACTCGGTTCCTTTCATTTCGGGCATCCGTTGGTCAGAAATGATCACAGCGACTTCGCCTTCTTCGGAGAGCAATTTCAGCGCGTGGATGCCGCTTTCTGCTTTCAGGACGTTAAAATCGCGACGGAATGTCCGGTAGAGCAGATCGAGGTTGTCGGGTTCATCATCGACGACGAGCATTTTGGCTTTTTTGGGTCGATCGAGATTCATCAGTTGGCGGCTAATCGGTTCTAGTTCTGGAATTGCATATTCCATCGATCGTCACTCCTTCGCAGCTTGGGAACAGTGAGTTTGAGTACTTCTAGTCTTGCCACTTTGAGCGAATTTGTAACAAATACCTTTGGTTTAGATGAGATCTCTAATCATTCATGTCGCAATTTGAGCGTATGAACAATGCTCAAAACGTCACATGTCCAAGCAGGCAGGATGAATGTCATGGCAATTTCTTCTAAACTATTGATCCAACAGAGGACGATCGCGCCCCAAAGTGTCGGAGCATAACCGAATCCGAACAGTGCGATCGCTGCCACCAGTAAAGCTAATCCCCAAGCCTTTGCGGTGTAAGTGTGAAAACTGGGAAGCTTCCTAAACTTAATCAAGCTGATTGAAAATAGAAGAAATTGCGCCGCAACAGCAATTAATAAGGGGATTTTAAAATCAAGAATAACCGTTGGATAAACGAGCCAGGTACTCAAAGCAAGACAGAGAAATAAACAGATGTCTGCCCAACTATCTGCTTGACGAAGTTGAGGGGTGCTCACTTTTAATT
>VFQU01000653.1_pt1 | contig 27424 bp, 29 predicted proteins | sample 3512311 | NCBI WGS metagenome assembly VFQU01 (sample SAMN10412377, study PRJNA504923) | tailings metagenome | isolation source: Relicate 3 Philex TSF3 active mining site | place: Philippines: Tuba, Benguet | collected 2017-08-29
GACAGCACGTAGTGGAAATGCGCCACCACATAGTAGGTGTCGTGGAGGTTATCGTCGATGCCGCCATTGGCGAGTACCACGCCGGTCACCCCGCCCACGGTGAACAGGAAGATGAAGCCCAAGGACCACACCATCGGCGACTTGAAGGTGATGCTGCCGCCCCACATGGTGGCGATCCAGCTGAAGATCTTCACCCCCGTCGGCACCGCAATCAGCATGGTGGCGGCCGTGAAATACATCTTGGTGTTCACATCAAGGCCGACAGTATACATGTGGTGCGCCCACACGATGAAGCCGACAACGCCGATTGCCACCATGGCATAGGCCATCGCAAGGTAGCCAAACACCGGCTTGCGGCTGAAGGTCGCCACGATCTGGCTGATCATGCCGAAGCCCGGCAGGATCATGATGTAAACTTCCGGGTGGCCGAAGAACCAGAACAGGTGCTGATACAGCACCGGATCGCCGCCGCCAGCCGGATCGAAGAACGTGGTGCCGAAATTGCGGTCGGTCAGCAGCATGGTGATGGCCGCCGCCAGAACGGGGAGCGCCAGCAGCAGCAGGAAGGCAGTGACCAGGATCGACCACACGAACAGCGGCATCTTGTGCAGCGTCATGCCGGGGGCACGCATGTTGAAGATGGTGGTGATGAAATTGGTCGCGCCCAAAATCGAGCCTGCGCCTGACAGGTGCAGCGCGAAGATCGCGAAATCGACCGCCGGGCCGACCGAGCCCGAAGTGGAAAGCGGCGCATAGACCGTCCAGCCGGTGCCTGCGCCGGGACCGGAGCCGCCGGGGACGAACATCGAGAACATCAGGCTGAAAAAGCCTGCCACCGTCAGCCAGAAGCTCACATTGTTCATGCGCGGGAAGGCCATGTCGGGCGCGCCGATCATCAGCGGCACGAACCAGTTCCCAAACCCGCCGATCATCGCGGGCATCACCATGAAGAACACCATGATGAGGCCGTGAGCGGTGATGAACACGTTCCACATGTGGAGCGCGGTGTTCAGATCATTGCCGCCGCCCATGAACTGCGCCCACCAGTGGAGATACTGGATCCCCGGCTCGGCCAACTCGGCGCGCATGATGCCCGAAATGGCACCACCGATGATCCCCGCGATAATCGCGAAGATCAGGTAAAGCGTGCCGATATCCTTGTGGTTCGTGGACATGAACCAGCGGGCGAAAAAGCCCGGCTTGTGATCGGCATGATCATGGGCATGAGCATCGTGATGCCCGGTCCCGTGTGCGTCGAAGCCTTCAGCGGTGGTTGCCATGGTCTGGTACTCTTTGGGTCAAAATCGAATGAAAATTACTGGGCCGAAGCAAGCTTGGGCGCGGGCTTGGCAGCAGCGGCCTGAGCCGGGGCAGAGGCCGGGGCCTCGGCAGCACCCTCGCCCTCACCGGGCATGGTGCCGCCTTGCGCGCGCACCCACTTGGCGAAATCTTCGGGCGGCAGCGCTTCCACCGTGATCGGCATGTAGGCATGGCGCGAACCGCACAGTTCCGAACACTGGCCGTAATAGACGCCCGGCTCCTTGATCACGAGCAGCTTTTCATTGAGGCGGCCCGGCACCGCATCCATCTTGAACCACAGCGAAGGCACGGCAAAGGCATGGATCACGTCGCTTGCCGTGGTCTGGATGCGCAGCGGGACGCCAGCGGGCACCACCATGCGGTTATCGACTGCAAGCTGATAAGGCTCCCCACGCTTCACCGCTTCTTCTTCGGGCAGCATGTTCGAGACAACCTCGAAATCTCCGTGGTCAGGATAGGCATAGCCCCAATACCACTGATAGCCGATCGCCTTGACCGTCACCGCATTTTCCGGCGGCGTTTCATACTGGCGCGCCAGCAGCGTAAGCGAGGGATAGGCAATCGCCACCAGAATAAGCACCGGAATGATCGTCCAGATGAATTCCAGCTTGGTGTTGTGCGTCACCCGCGAGGCAACCGGATTGGCGCGGCGGCTGAACTTGACGATCACATAGAGCAGGAGGCCGAGCACAAACAGGCTGATGACCGTGATCACCGGCAGCAGGATCGCGTCATGCATCCACAGCGCATATTCGCCATTGGCAGTGTATTGATCCTGAAAGGTCAGACTTTTAACCGCATCATCCTGATAGGATGTCGGCATGCCCTTGCCCTTGACGGGCGCCATCGGCGTGTAATCTGCGGGCAACGCAGGCGCGGCAACAGCATCGGCAGGCGCCGCAGCGTCAGCAGGGACTGCCTCGGTTGCCGTCACCGGCGCGGGCGCGGGCGCCAGAGCGGGCGCATCCTGTGCAAGAGCGGTAAGCGGCGCGGCCAGCGCCAGTCCTGCAGCGATCAACGCTGCGGTAGCCTGCTTGATACGGGTGTGCATATGACCCATCTTGATGTGCCTAAAGGTTTGTAAATCTGATCCCATGCCGCACGCAGCCTAGGCTGCGCACAACGCAAAAAGCAGGCACGAATGCCAGCCCTCCAACTATCGGCCTTAGCGATGCTTGCCGGGTGCCTCAAGCGCTTCTAGGGAGAAAATTATGCAAGCAGCCATGTTCCCCACGCAAGAGAGCATGGCGCCTCCCGCTCAAGCCAAGGCTCCTACCCGATGACAGACATGCCTCTCAATTCCATGAATCACGATGATGTTATCCGTGAATTTCGTGCCAGCGGGGCCTTGCTCGAAGGGCATTTCAAGCTGTCCTCGGGCCGCCACAGCGGGCATTATCTGCAATGTGCAAGGGTGTTGATGAACCCCGCTCGCGCCGCGCGGATCGCGCAAGGCCTGGTTGCCGCCATGCCGCAAGAACTGTGCAAAAGCGTCGACGTGGTGGTATCACCGGCGATGGGCGGCATCATCATTGGCCACGAAATCGCCCGCGTGCTGGGCAAGGATGCGCTGTTTCTCGAACGGCCCGAGGGCACATTTCACTTGCGCCGCGGCTTTGCGCTGGAACCGGGCGCGCGGGTGCTGATGGTGGAAGATGTCGTCACAACCGGGCTTTCCAGCCGCGAAGCGATTGCTGCCGTCGCGCGCGAGGGCGGCGAAGTGATCGCCGAATGTGCAATAATTGATCGTTCGGCGGGAACGGCAGACCTTGGCGTGCCGTTCTATCCGCTCGCCGCCTTTGATTTTCCCACCTATGCCGAGGACGCGGTGCCGCCGCATCTGGCCGCAATCGCGATCACCAAGCCCGGCAGCCGGAAAGCCTGATCTCGACCCATGACCTCGCCGCGCCCGCTTCGTCCCGACACGCTCAGGCTGGGCGTGAATATTGATCACGTCGCCACCATCCGCAACGCACGTGGAGGCGATCACCCCGATCCGGTGCGCGCGGCCGAGATCGTCGCGCGCGTCGGCGGCGATGGTATCACCGCGCACCTGCGCGAAGATCGCCGCCACATCCGCGATGAGGACTTGGCGCGCATTCAGGCGGCGACCAACCTGCCGCTCAACCTCGAAATGGCCGCCACGGCGGAAATGCTCGCCATCGCCTTGCGTCACCGCCCGCACGCTGCCTGCATCGTGCCGGAAAAGCGCGAGGAACGCACCACCGAGGGCGGGCTCGATGCCGCGGGCATGCACAACACACTCGTGCCGATTGTCGAGGAATTGCGCGCTGCGGGCATTCGCGTCTCGCTGTTCATCGAGGCTGATGAACGCCAACTCGATGCAGCCTTGCGCCTGGGAGCACCGGTGGTGGAGTTTCATACTGGCGAATATGCCCACGCCTTTCTGGATGGAGACAACGACAAGGTGGCGCGCGAGGTGAAACGCATTTCCGACATGGCAGCGCTAGCCGCCAAGAACGGCATCGAGCCGCATGCGGGCCACGGGTTGACCTTTGAAAATGTCCAGCCGATCGCCGCCATCCCTCAGATCGCGGAGCTTAACATCGGGCATTATCTGATCGGCGAGGCGGTATTCACCGGCCTTGAAGGCGCGATCCGCCGGATGCGCGAGCTGATGGACGCGGCGCGCTAGCCATGGCCGCGCCTGATCTGCCCCCCTTGCGCGGCGAGCAGAAGCGCTGGGCTTTCAGCGCCGCTGCGCTGTTTCTGCTGGCGGTCGGCTTTCTTGGCTTTGCGCTTAATGCAGGGGTGATGCGGCCCTTTGCCATCGGCTGGGTGGCCTTGCAGATTTTCGGCTTTGTCGGCGCGCTGAAGGTGGCGAAGGGCGATTTTGCCCACTCGCTGTTCAAGGCGCAGGTCATGCTGCATGTGGTGGCGGTAGCGCTGCTGGTCGCCGTTTTCATCAGAGCGTTCAAATGATCATCGGCATGGGGTCCGACCTGTGCAACATTGAGCGCATCGCCAATTCGCTCGCGCGCTATGGCGAGCGGTTCGAGAACCGCGTCTTTACCGATATCGAGATCGCCAAGGCGCGCCGCCGCCCCTTCACCATTGCCGGCACCTATGCCAAGCGCTTTGCCGCCAAGGAGGCATTCTCCAAGGCGGTTGGCACGGGATTTCGGCGCGGTGTCTTCATGAAGGATATCGGCGTCATCAACGCACCTTCGGGCGCGCCGACGCTGGCGCTTACAGGCGGAGCGGCTTTGCGGCTTGAAGAATTGACGCCAAAAGGCCATGGGCTACGCATTCATCTGACCCTTACCGATGATCACCCCTGGGCGCAGGCCTTTGTGATTATCGAAGCCATTCCCTTATGATCGGCTGACATTGTGATGGCCACCACCGAAAGCCCCCCAGTGACTGACACCACCGCCCCCGAAACGACGGACAAGATCAACTGGCTGGCCGAAGTGCGCGGCCTTGCCCTGATGCTGCTGGCGGTGCTGGCGTTCCACAGCCTTGTGGCCAAGCCGTTCTACATCCCATCGACTTCGATGATGCCGAGCCTTTATGTCGGTGATCGGCTGGTGGTGAGCAAATACCCCTATGGCTGGTCGTGGGCGTCGGCGAGCTTCCATCTGCTGCCGCGCAGCGACTGGCGGATCTGGCCTGCCACGCCTGAATATGGCGACATCGTGATCCCGGTGCATCCCATGCGCGATGAGGATTACATCAAGCGTGTGGTTGCCCTGCCAGGCGATACCATCGAAGTGCGAGACGGCGCGATCATCCTCAACGGCACGCCGATCAAGCGCGAAGTTGTGCCGCCGGTCCGCATCCCGTTCGAACCCGATCTGATGTGCCGCGGGCGGCCCTGCCTTGAGGCGTTCGAGAATTACCGCGTCACCGATCCTGACGGTCGCATCTTCTTCGAACCGCCGACCTGGCGCGAGACCCTGCCCAACGGTGCGACCTATCTGGTGATCGACCACCGCGAACAGATGCTCGACAATTACGGGCCTTATGTGGTGCCTGAAGGCCATGTCTTCGTGATGGGCGACAACCGCGATGAGAGCGCCGACAGCCGCGCGCGCGCGCTCGAAAGCGGGCTGGGTGACGGGGTGCCGCTTGCCAATATCGGGGGCCGGGCGGAATTCATCACGTTCAGCCTTGATGGCTCGACGACCTGGAACCCCATTAGCTGGTTTACCAGCCTGCGCGGTGATCGGGCGTGGACAACCCTGCGCCCGCCGCTGGCGGAAACGCCGCGCCAGCCCGCAGAATAAGGCGCGCAAGATGGCCAAGAAATTCCTCTATTTCGTGGCAGCCTGCATTGTCATCGTGCTGGTGGCAGGCATCATCTACAAGCGCTTCGAGGCGGAAATCACTGCCATCGCGCTGGTGCCGACGGGCGAATTTGTCGCGGTCAAACCGCTTGAAGAAAACGCCTATGAAGCCCCCGGCCTGTGGTATTCGCGCCCCGGCATCGGCGTAAATGATCCGGCGCGCTGGCAGCCGGCCTATGCCAATGATCGCGGCATCCTGCCCACGCCTGCCGATCCGAAGGGGCCGAAATTCGCGGTGTTTTTCGTCCACCCCACCAGCCTGATTGATCGGACGAAATGGAACGCTTCATTGGATGAACCCGATGCCGAAGCCGAACGGATCGCGCGGGTCTATCTGCGCGGGATGGCGAGCCCGTTCAATGCGGCAAGCGAAATCTGGGCGCCGCGTTACCGGCAGGCAACTTTCGGCGCTTTCCTCACCGATGCGGCAGAAGGCCAACGCGCCATTGAGGCGGCCTATAATGATGTGCGCGAGGCTTACCGCTATTTCCTGTCCTCGATCGACGCCGATACCGCGATCGTGCTGGCAGGCCATTCACAGGGCGCGCTGCATTTGAAGCGCCTGATCGCCGAGGAAGTGCGCGGCTCGCCCGCCGCGCCGCGGCTGGCGGCGGCCTACCTGATCGGCTGGCCGGTTTCGGTGCAGCATGATCTGCCGGCCCTTGGCTTTCCGGCCTGTGCTGCGGCCAATCAGGCAGGGTGCATTCTGTCATGGTCGAGTTTTGCCGAGCCGGCCGATCCTGCCGCCGTGCTCAAAGCCTATGCCCAAAGCCCCGCGCTCGATGGGCAATTGCCCGGCACGACGCCGATGCTGTGCACCAATCCTCTCACCGGAGAATTCGGCGGAACGGCCGAAGCCAGCGCGAATTTGGGCACGCTGGTGCCTGATGGCAGCCTCGACAAGGGCGAGCTGGTGGCAGGCGCAGTGCCTGCACGCTGCGCGCCCAATGGCCTCCTGATGATCGGTGATCCGCCCAAGATGGGCGCCTATGTTCTGCCCGGCAACAATTACCACGTCTATGATATCCCGCTGTTCTGGGCCAATACCAAAGCCGATGTGGCAGCCCGCGTGGCAGCATGGGCGAGCCAGCGATAATCTCTACCGACGCGCGCGATTTCGCCGCCGCGCTGCCCGACGGCGGCGCGCTGCTCGGCCTCGATCTTGGCACCAGGACCATCGGCACCGCGACCTGCGATGCGGGCTGGCGCTTTGCCAGCAACGGAACGACCATCGCCCGCGCCAAGTGGGGGCGTGACCGCGAACTGCTGGGCGCGATCATCCGCGAACGCGCCATCAGGGGGATTGTGCTCGGCCTGCCGCTCAACATGGACGGCTCCGAAGGCCCGCGTGCGCAATCCAGCCGCGCCTATGCAAGGAACTGCGCCGAGGTCTTCGGCCTGCCTGTGCTGTTGTGGGACGAACGCTGGTCAACCCAGAGCGCCGAAGCCGCCATGATCGGGCAGGACATGAGCCGCGCCAAGCGCGCTGCCAGCATCGACAGCCACGCCGCTGCTGTCATCCTGCAAGGCGCGATTGATCGGCTGGCGGGCGGCATCCTGTAGTTTGGCTCTCTCCCCAAGGGGAGGGAGGCGAGACTGAAGCGAAGTCGCAAAATGGGCGTTGCCACTCGCACACTCTCCCTCCTATGCGCTCTGCCATGTCCACCGCCCTGCCCCGCTTCGATGCGCGCGAAGCATCGAAATATTTCTTCCGCTACGGCCACACCGGCTGGCTGGGCCTCAAGTTCAACGATCTGGGTGAGAACTGGGTCGAGCTGGAACTGCCCTGGCGCGAAGATTTGCTCGGCGATCCGGCGCGGCCCGTGCTCGCCTCCGGCCCGATCATCAGCCTGATGGATATGGCCAGCGGCATGGCCATCTGGCAGACCACCGGCACGTTCACGCCGGTCGCAACGCTTGATCTCAGGGTCGATTACCAGCGCCCCGCGCGCGCGCGGGCCAGCGTGCTGGGCCGGGTCGAATGCTATCGCATCACGCGCTCGGCGGTGTTTGTGCGCGGGATTGCCCATGATGGCGATCCGGCCGATCCGGTAGCCCATGTCGCGGGCGTGTTCATGACCATCGGGGCCGATCCGCGTCAGAAAGATAATCCCGGCAGCGGAGGGCAAGGCTGATGGCAGATATCGAACTGCTGTCGGCCTATGCCCGCTCGCTCGGCATCCGCGTGGCAGGCGAGGAAGACGGCCTTCCGCTGCTCAGCGTGGATTTCGGCCCCACTGTCGAAGGGCGCCCGCAGCATTTCCATGGCGGCGCCACGGCTGGCCTGCTTGAGACGGCAGGCTATGCTGCGCTGCGCACGGTGCTGGCAGCCGAAGGGCGCGAGGCGGCGATGAAGCCGATCAACATCACGGTGCAATATCTGTCGGCGGGCAAGTCCAAGCCGACCTTTGCGCTCGGACGGATCACACGGCTGGGACGGCGCAACGCCAACATCACGGTCGAAGCGTGGCAGGATGATCGCACCCGCCCGATTGCGAGCGCTGTGATGAATATCCTTATGGGTTAGGAGCAGGCGTCGGTGAAGGCACCGGCGCGGGCGCGGGCACTGGCTGGATCGCCACTCCGCCCTGATCCACCCGCACATCCACCGGCACGCCTTGCACCTGCCCGCTGATCGTGACGCCCTGCCCGTCAATCGTGATCTGGGTCGCGGGATCACCCGTCGCTGCCGGATCATCGAGCGGCTGCACCGGCCCTGCGGGATCGGGCGTGGTGGTGGCCCTTGGGGCGGGCTTCAAGGCGAGCGCACCGCTCATGAAGTCGCGCCAGATGCGCGCTGGCACAGTGCCGCCGGTCACGCCCTGCATCGGGGTGTTATCATCATTGCCAACCCACACACCCACCACCAGCCCGCCAGCATAGCCCACGAACAACGCATCGCGGTAATCCTGCGTGGTTCCGGTCTTGCCGAAATTCGCCACCGGCAGCACCGCCGCGCGCCCCGTTCCGCGATTGATCGCAGCGCGCAGCATCGCTTCGAGATCGCTGTGCACGCCGCGCGGCAGCGAGCGCTTGCGGGTGGTCAGCCAATCCCACCAGCTTTCCTCGGGCTTGGCGAGCGGGGTGGCGCGCACCGGAAATTCATTGGCCGCAATGCCCGCATAGGCCGAAGTCAGTTCAAGCAAGGTCATCGCCGATGTGCCGAGCGCGAGGCTGGGATCGCCTTCTGCCATCGGGGCGGTTACGCCCAGAGCGCGCGCAGTTTCGATCACCCTGTCGCTGCGCACCGCCTGCATCAGGCGCACGGCGGCGACATTGCTCGAAAAGGCAAAGGCATCCTCCAGCGTGATGGTGTCCGAATAGCGCCCATTGGCATTGCGCGGGCGATAGCTGCCTTGGGTGATTTCGGTATTGGGGATGGTATCATCCGGGCTCCACCCGTTCTGGAGCGCGGTCAGATAGACGAACAGCTTGAAGGTCGAACCCGGCTGGCGGCGGGCCTGCGTCGCCCGATTGAACGGGGATTTGGCGTAATCCTTGCCCCCCACCATCGCCACCACTTCGCCATTGGGCCGCATCGCCACCAGTGCTACCTGCGCTCCGCCGAGCCGCCCGCGCGACGTCACCCGGCTGGCGAGTGCTTGCAGCCGCGCATCGAGCGTCGTTTTCAGCACGCTGGCGCTGTAGGTTGCATCAATCCCTTCGCGCACCATGGGCAGCGCCCAGTCGGCGAAATAGGTGCCGGTCGGCACCCGGTCATCGCGCTTCCTCACATCAAGCCGCGGATCGGGCAGGCGGGCAGCTTCGGCCGCGGTCAGATAGCCTGTTTCAACCATCGCGGCGATCACCAATTCCATGCGCTTCTTTGCGCGCGGGTAGTTCTTGGTGGGCGCATAGCGCGAAGGCGCTTGCAGCAAGCCGGCCAGCATTGCTGCCTGTTCGGGGCGCAGCTTTTCGGGCTGGCGGTAGAAATAGTGCAAGCTGGCCGCGCGCAGGCCATATTGATTATCGCCGAAATAGGCGTTCGACAGATAGCTTTCGAGGATATCGTCCTTGGTCAGCCAAGCCTCCAGCCACAGCGCGATCACCGCCTCGCGCGCCTTGCGGGAGAGCGATTGTTCGGGGGTGAGGAAGGTGAACTTGGCAAGCTGCTGGGTGATGGTGCTGCCGCCGCCCACCCCGGTGATCGCCGCACGCGCAATGCCGCGCGGATCGATCCCCCAATGCGAATAGAATCGCCGATCTTCGATCGCGAGAAACGCGCAAACCACATGCGGCGGCAGGTCTGCGACTACCACGGGTTCGGCCACCACCGCGCCGCTGCGCGCAATCGGCGTGCCATCGCTGGCGAGCAACGTAACCTGCGGCGGCGCGATGGGTTCAAGGCTTTTGGAAAGCGGCGCGGTAATCAGCAGCCAGATCACCAGCAGCGCCAGCAACGCGCCACCCGCCATCGCGCCGCGGCCTGCCCACCAAAACCGGCTGCGCGCGCGCCAGTAACCCTGCTGCCACCATCTCAGGCGGCGGCGTTCCTCGGCCCTTACAGCCTCGTCAAGATCGGAAAGTCGCTCGTCCCAAGCCTCGTAATCGGGCTTGACCGAAGGGCGCGGGCGCGGCGAGAGATCATCCTCCCAGGCATCCTCGTCATCCGGATCGCGCGGGCGGGCGCTTTCATAAGTGGCGTAGAACCGGCCCGATTCGTCCCCCCGCCCGTCATCGGGCGGCGGCGTGCGGCGGAATCGATCAAACAGGCCCATGCGGGAGCTGTGTTACCAGCTTAGAACAGCGCGCGGCAAGCCGCTTGCTTACCGCTTCTTGCCTGCGCCTTCGGGCAGGTCTTCGTTGAACACCCGCTGGAAATATTCGGCCACCAGCACACGTTCCGCCTCGTCGCACTTGTTGAGGAAAGAAAGGCGGAAAGCAAAGCCGACCGACTTGAATATCTCAGCATTCTGCGCCCAGGTGATGACAGTGCGCGGGCTCATCACAGTCGAGATATCGCCGTTCATGAAGCCCTGACGGGTGAGATCGGCAACCTTGACCATATCGGCGATCAGCTTGTCATCGGCATCAGGCGCCTTGGACTTGATGATCTGCTGTTCGGTTTCCGCAGGCAAGTAATTGAGCGCGACCACAATGTTCCAGCGGTCCATCTGCGCCTGATTGATCGCTTGTGTGCCGTGATAGAGCCCGGACGTGTCGCCAAGCCCGACAGTGTTGCTGGTCGCAAACAGGCGGAACCACGGGCTCGGCGTGATCACGCGATTCTGATCGAGCAGGGTCAGGCGGCCATCGAATTCGAGCACGCGCTGGATCACGAACATCACATCGGGGCGGCCCGCGTCATATTCGTCGAAAGTCAGCGCCACCGGATGCTGGAGCGCCCAAGGCAGGATGCCTTCCTTGAATTCGGTAACCTGAAGGCCATCCTTCAGCACGATCGCATCGCGACCGACCAGATCGATGCGGCTGATATGCGCGTCCAGATTGACCCGGATGCTCGGCCAGTTGAGGCGTGCTGCCACCTGTTCGATATGGGTCGATTTGCCGGTGCCGTGATAGCCCTGCACCATCACCCGGCGGTTATGCGCAAAGCCTGCAAGGATCGCCAAGGTGGTGTCATGATCGAACACATACGCCGGATCAAGCTCGGGCACATGCTCTTCGCGTTCCGAAAAAGCAGGCACCTGCCAGTCGACATCGATGCCGAAGGTCTCGCGCACATCAATGGTGGCATCAGGCGCGCTTGGCATAGCCTTGTCGCCGGCGAATTCTTTGCGGATGGGTGAGGTCATTGCGGCAACGGGTTAGAGCGCAAGGCGCGCCATCGCAAGGTGCGGCGTTAGAGAAAGTGCCCCCAAATGTATGAGGACGCTTTCGCGCTCGCCCGCACGGCCTATACTGCGCGCATGGCAGACCCGATCGAATCCCTGCGGCTGCGGCTGGTTGACCGGGTGCGGGGCGTGTTCAACGATACCGCAGCGGGCCAGACCCCGGTGCCGCTGTCGGACGAGGCGCTGTTCGAACGCGATTCGCCGATCCGGCTGGTCCATGCCGATCTGGTGGGGATGATGAGCGGCGGGATCAGGGCGCTCTTGCTCCAGATGCTGCACCCTCACGCGCTGCAAGGGGTGCTGGATCATTCCAATTTCCGCGAGGATATGCACGGGCGGCTGCGGCGCACGGCGCGGTTTATTGCGGTCACGACCTTTGCCCACCGTGACGAGGCGGCGCGCGCGATTGATCGCGTCAACCGCATCCATGCCAAGGTGGGCGGCACCTTGCCCGATGGCACGACATATTCGGCCACCAATCCGCGCACGCTTGCATGGGTGCATGTCACTGAATCGATGAGCTTTCTGGCGGGATACCTGCGCCATGTCCGCCCCACTATGCCGGGCCATGAACAGGATGAATATTACCGCCAGTTCGCCGTCATCGCGCGCGCGCTTGGCGCTGATCCCGTGCCCGAAACCCGCCGCGAGGCCGAGGCGATTTTTCGCGAATTGCGCGCCGATCTGAAAGGCTCGCCCGCCGCGCGCGAGGTAGCACAACTGGTTCTAAATCAACGCCCTAAGGGGGCCCCGCCGGGCTTGCAGACGATGCTCGCCGCCGATGCGGTGGCGATGCTCCCGCCGTTTGCGCGCGGGATGCTGGGCCTCAGCCACCCCGGCCTTGCCGCCATGCCCGCGCGCGCGGCCACCTGGGGTATGGGGCGCACGCTGCGCTGGGCGTTCAGACAAGATGGTGGCCGCCAAAATGGGCAGGCGCAAAGCCGCGCTAAAGACGCTTAATTGCCGATTAGCCGCCTTAATGCGCGCTAATCACCATCGAGAGGCAATTCGCATGGCTGCATTCACCTTCTACACTGTCGCCATGAGCCGGGGCCAGATTTCGCGCTGGGCCTTGCACGAAGCGGGCGCGGATTACGCACACGTCATGATGGAATGGGACAAGCGGCCCGCCAGTTTCAAGGCGATCAACCCGATGAACAAGGTGCCGGCGCTTGTCCACCATACGGCCAGCGGAGACCACATCGTCACCGAATGCGCGGCGATCAACCACTACCTTGCCGAAACCCACCCTGAGGCAGGCCTGCTGCCCGAGCCGCACGAGAAAGCCGCCTATTTCCGCTGGCTGCTGTTTGCCGCCGGCCCGCTCGAACAGGCGGTGATGGCGCGGATGCTGGGGTGGGAGCTGCCCGAGGGCAAGGGCGCGACTGCCGGGTTCGGCAGTCTCGAATTGACGCTTTCGGCGCTGGAGGGGTGGCTTGCCCACAACGACTTTGCCGCAGGGGCGCGTTTCACCATGGCCGATACCTATATCGGCAGCCAGTTCGTGTGGGGCCTCAGGTTCGGCACCATCCCTGAAAGCCCGGCCTTCAAGGCCTATGCCGAACGTGTGACGCAGCGCCCCGCCTATGCCGAGGCCAATGCGATCGACGCCGCGATCATCAAGGGCGCGGGCGCCTACTAACCGAGCGCCACGCTTTTCCTGAGCAGCTGATAGGCCTCGACCACCTCGCCAAGCTGCGCCTCGTGCCGCCTGTCCCCGCCGTTGCGATCAGGGTGATAACGCCGCACCAGTTCGGAATAGCGCCTTCTGAGCCGCGTGCGATCCGTGTCTGAACCCAGCCCCATCATTTCGAGCGCGCGGGCCTCATCGGGCGTAAACCGGGCGCTGGCTGCCGCGGCCCTTGCCTGCCCCGCCGCACGCGCTTTGATCCCGCGCGCACGCGCCGCGATGGCATCCAGCGGATCAGCATAATCGGCCCAGCGCGGGGTATCGCCGATCCCGGCGGTGGGGCGAAACACCCGGCTTTGCGTCTCCCACCCGGCAATCGGCGATTGGGCGCGCAGGATTTCTTCGGCGCTCATCCCTTCGAACCAGTCATAGCCCGCATTGAATTCGCGCACATGCTCAAGACAGAACCAGCGCCATTCGCCCGGCCCGTCAAAGCCATGCGGCCTCCTGCCGGGTGCGCGAAATTCGCCTGCCTCGCGGCAGCCCGGCGCTTCGCAAGCATGCTCTGCGCTATCGACGCGGCCGTGAAATCGTGGTGAAGACATAGGCCTTGAGAATGGCGGGAAGGCTCCCAAGTTCCAAGTCTCAATCGCCCGCGGTGATTGGAAAAAGAGGAAAGCTGCAATGTCCGTTGCCCAAGAAATGCATGATCTTCTGACCGCCGAATTCGCGCCGACGCGGCTTGCCATCATCAACGACAGTGCAAGCCACGCGGGCCACATGGGCGATGATGGCTCGGGCGAATCGCATTTCACGATCCATATCGAAGCCGCCGCCTTTGCCGCCATGAACCGTCTTGCCCGCCAGCGCGCGGTGATTGCGGCACTCGGCGATATTGTCGGCGGGCGCGTCCATGCGGTCGCGATCAAGGCGAGCGTGCCGGGCGGATGAGCGCCGTAAATCCCCACCTGCGCCTGCGCCGCGCGGCGCGGCTGATCGTGCTTGATCCTGATGGGCGCGCGCTGATGTTCCGCTATGATGTGCCGGGCCGCCCCCCGTTCTGGGTCACGGCAGGCGGCGAATGCGAGCCGGGCGAAACCTTCGATGAGGCCGCGCGGCGCGAATTGCTGGAAGAAACCGGCATCATCGCCGATCCCGGCCGCGAAATCGCGCGGCTGACGCCCCAATTCGTCACGGTCGAAGGCGAAAGCGTGCAGGCCGATGAACGCTATTATCTGGTGCGCGTCGCCGAAGCGCGCATTGATACCTCGCGCCACACCGCGCTCGAACAACGGCTCATGACGCAGCACCGCTGGTTCACCCGCGCCGAGCTTGCACAGTGGCACGAAGCGGTGTTTCCTGACAACATCCTCGACATGATCGCACAGGAGCGCGCCCGATGATAACCCAGACCATCACGCCGGTGACCCACGATCTCGGCGCGTTTCAGGTGCGCCGGGTGCTGCCTGCGCGCGGTCGCACGATGGTTGGCCCGTTCATTTTCGTCGATCAGTTCGGCCCGGCCAGCCTCACCGGCGATGGCATGAGCGTGCGCCCGCATCCGCATATCAACCTCGCCACGGTGACATGGCTGTTTGATGGCGCGATCGATCACCGCGACAGTCTGGGCAGCCATGCCACGATCCGCCCCGGACAGGTCAACCTGATGACGGCGGGCAGCGGCATCGTCCATTCCGAGCGCAGCCCGGCAGGCGAGCTGGCGTATAATCCCGGCATGTTCGGGATGCAGACCTGGCTCGCCTTGCCCGAGGCTCAGGAAGAAATCGCCCCCGCTTTCGAAGCGGTTACCGATCTGCCGGTGATCGAAGCGCGCGGCGCGAGCGCATGGGTGATCATGGGCGAATTGTGGGGCGCCAAGGCCCCCACCACCACCTATGCGCACACGATCTATGCCGAAATCGTGCTGGAGGATGGCGGCGCTCTGCCACTGGATGTCAGCGCCGATGAACGCGCGGTGATGCTGGTAAATGGCGATGCGGCGGTGGATGGCGCGCCGCTTGGCCAATATCAGCTTGCGGTGCTCGCGCCGGGCACGGCGATGAAACTCACCAGCCAGAACGGCGGGCGCGTGATGCTGCTGGGCGGAGAAGCCTTCACCTCGCCCCGCCATGTGTGGTGGAACTTTGTCAGCTCGCGGCCCGAACGGATCGAGCAGGCCAAGGCCGATTGGGAGGCAGGCCGCTTCCCGCTGGTACCGGGCGATGAGGCGGAATTTATCCCCTTGCCGCCCCGCGCAAATCAGGCCAGCCATCCGCCCAAAGCCGATTGAGCGGCGCACACAGGGAGAGAGCGATGGATTATGCGGGCAAGGTGGCGTGGATCACCGGGGCATCGTCAGGCATTGGCGCAGGCCTGGCGCGTGAGCTGTCGGAGCGCGGCGCGCGTGTGGTGCTGTCAGGCCGCGACGAAGCGCGCCTCGCAGAGGTGGCGGCGACCTGCGGCGAAGCCTTGGTGCTGCCATTTGATGTGCGCGATGAGGCCGCGCTGGCCGCAGCCACCGCGCAGGCGATTGGCTGGCAAGGCGGGGTCGATATTGCCTTTGCCAATGCCGGCGTCTCGCAGCGCAGCCGCGCGCTCAAGACCGACATGCAGGTCTATCGCGATATCATCGCCATCGATCTAACCGCCCAGATCGCCTTTTCGCAAGGGCTGATCGGCCATATGGCGGCGCGTGGATCGGGGGCGTTGGCGTTCATCTCCAGCATTGCGGGCAAGGTCGGGGTGCCGATGCGCACGGCCTACTGTGCCGCCAAGTTCGGCCTTGCAGGCTATGCCGATGCGCTGCGCGCCGAGCTTTCGATCAACGGGGTTGCCGTTCACACCATCTACCCCGGATCGGTCGCGACGGGGGTGAGCCGCAACGCGCTCACCGCTGACGGCAGCAAGCGCGGCAAGTCGGATCCGGCCATCGACAATGGCATTCCCGCCGATGTCGCGGCCAAGGCAATGCTCGATGCGATGGCGCGGGGCGAACGGGAGATCATTGTCGCCGAAGGGGGCGAGCTTGCCATGGGCGAGATGCGCCGCACGCCCGAAGCGCTGCTGGATCAGGTCGCCGACATGGTCGCGCGCGGTTACATGGACAAGCTGGAGGCTGCGCAGTGAGCCGCTTTGAACAAAAGCGCGTGGCGCTGGCGAACGGTGTTCATCTCGATGTCGTCGATGAAGGGCCGGTCGATGCGCCCGCGCTGATATTCCTTCACGGCTTTCCCGAAAGCCACCGCACCTGGCGCCATCAGATCGCGCATTTCAAGGATCGCTTCCGCTGCATCGCGCCTGACCAACGCGGCTATCGCGGATCGTCGAAACCGCAGGCGGTGGAGGCTTACACGCCTGACAAGCTGATCGGCGATGTGTTCCTGCTGGCAGATAGCCTGGCGATCCCCAGCTTCACCATTGTCGGCCACGACTGGGGCGGCGCGATTGCCTGGGGGGTGGCGCTGGCGGGGCAGCGCGCGCGTGTGACCGCTGCCGTGATTGCCAATGCGCCGCACCCTGCGATCTTCCAGCGCCTGCTTTACACCCACCCCGGTCAGCGCGCCGCCAGCCAGTATATCCGCGGGTTTCGCGATCCGGCCAATGATGCGCTGGTCAAGGATCAGGGGCTGACGGGCCTCTTGCTTAAAGAGGTCAAGTGGGATCGCCCTTCGGCGATGGAGCCGGACGAGCGAGACGCGCTGCTGCGCGACTGGCAAAACCGCGATGCGGCTTTCGGGATGCTCAATTATTACCGGGCAAGCCCGATTGATGTGCCGGATATGGACGCGCCTTTCGCCATCCCCGAAGGCTGGACGCCGCCCAATCTGCCCAAGCTCACGATCCCGACGCTGGTCATCTGGGCGCTCGACGATCTCGCCCTGCCCCCTGAAAACCTCGAAGGGCTGGACGCCATCATCTCGCCCCTCACCATCGTGCGCGTGCCCGATTGCGGCCATTTCGTGCCGTGGGAAGCGCCCGCGGCGGTCAACGCGGCGATGGAAGCCTTTCTGGCGGGTTAGGCCTCGCCCGCCTGCCACTCGACCCAGGCGCCATGCGGGTGCGCGTGGGACAAGAGGTGCTCCTCGCCCCGATGGCCGGCGCCGTCCCACAGCCGCACGCGCAATTCGTGGCGGAAGGTTGCCGGATCGGTCTCCAGCGCGATCCAGCCGAGCGGGGTGTCGGGAGTGACCGCAGCGCCCGCGGCTGCGAGAGCCGCGGTGATGCGCGCTTGCGTTGCGGCGGGCAGGTATTGCCACATGATCGAATGGAACATCACCCGCGCAGTGCCGGGCTGGCGGGGCCGCGCCAGCATCGCGGCAGCAAAATCGCCCGCATCGGCGGCAACCAGATCGGGCGGCTCAGCGCCCGCCAGCGCAATCGCCGCGTCGATCCGTGCCAGCCGCGCGGCTGCATCGGGCCAGACATAGGCTTTGAGGCGCAGCGCCGCTTCGGGATCGGTGAGGTTGACAGGCGCAATATCGCAGCCCTTGACCGACAGGATCGCGAAATCGGCAGGCGGCGCGGGCGGCGAGTCCCCGCGCCATTCAGGTACGATCTGCATGGGCGAGCCTTCCGGCCCGACTTCAGTGCTGCCGAGCCGGAAGAAATAGCGATCGATCATCGTGTTGACCCCGGCGCTCGCGCCCAGTTCGAACAGGTCGAACCGGGGGGCACGCACCCGCTGCGCCAGCCACAACAGCCCCGCCATGATGCTGGCCGCACGGCCCGCCTCGTTGGTCTGCGGCGGGCCATCGAGCCAGGGCAGCAGGCGCGCGTCGAAGCGATGCGCAAGATCAAGCACCAGCGCATCGACCGCAGCCTGATCGGTGACCTCGCCGCTATAAACCGCCGCCAGCCGTTCATCAGCGCCGGTCAGCAGCAGGTGGTGAAACCCGCCCGCGATCCTGAGTGGCATCGCGTCCTTCAGTGTCAGACCGGGCCAATCGGCGATCCGCCGCCCGGTTGCCGTGTCACTCGCGCGAACCCCGGCGAGCGCACGGATCACGCGCGCTGTGGCAGGCGCACCATTTTCCTCGGCGTGGGCCGCCTGCCATGCGAGCGCGGCTGCAAAGTCTTCCAGCGCCATGATTCCCGCCTCGCCCATCGCCATCACCATTGCCCTTTTGCCGTGGCCTAACTAAGTGCCGCCCCCAAGATGACCGCCAACGCTGTTCCGGGCAATCCCGGCCAACTCACCTTTGCCATTCCCAAGGGGCGCATTCTGGATGAAGCGCTGCCGGTGATGGCGCGCGCCGGGGTGGAACCGGAGCCGGCATTTCACGATCCCAAAAGCCGGGCGCTCGCCTTTGCCACAACCCGCGCCGACATGCGCCTGATCCGCGTGCGCGCCTTTGATGTGGCGACCTTTGTGGCGCATGGCGCGGCGCAGATCGGGATTGTCGGCTCGGACGTGATCGAGGAATTTGACTATTCCGATCTTTACGCGCCGGTTGATCTCGGCATCGGCCATTGCCGCCTGTCGGTGGCGCGGCTGGCCAGCGATCGCGGTGCGGATGCGCTGCGCAGCCACCTGCGCGTCGCCACCAAATACCCTCAACTCACCCGCCGCCATTTCGAGGCAAAGGGCGTGCAGGCCGAATGCGTCAAGCTGAACGGAGCGATGGAACTGGCCCCGTCGCTCGGCCTGTCGCGGCTGATCGTCGATCTCGTCTCCACCGGCAAGACGCTGGCGGAGAACGGCCTTGTCGAAACCGACCGCATTCTTGATATCTCCGCACGGCTCATCGTCAACCGCGCGGCACTGAAAACCGATCCGCGCGTTGCGGCGCTGGTCGCTGCCTTCCGCAGCGATGCCGAAGCCCGCACGAAAGCCGCCGCATGATCCCGATCCTTCACGCCGCTGCGCCCGATTTCGAGGCCCGCTTCGCCCGCATCGTCGAGGCCCGCCGCGAGGCGGATCGCGATGTCGCAGGCCAGGTTGCCGATATTCTCAACACGGTGAAGCTGCGCGGCGATGCGGCGCTGGTGGATTATACCCAGCGCTTTGATGGCTACACGCTGGCCAATGATGCCGACTGGCAGATCCCGCTCGATGATTGCGCGCACGCCTATGCCGAATTGCCGGCAGACCTGCGCGAAGCGCTCGATCTCGCGGCGGCGCGCATCCGCGCCTATCACGAAGCGCAGCTTCCCGAAGACCGCGACTATGTGGACGCGGCGGGCGTCCGGCTGGGCGCAATCTGGCGCGCGGTCGATGCCGCCGGGCTCTATGTGCCGGGGGGGCGCGCGGCTTACCCGTCGAGCCTGCTCATGAATGCCATTCCGGCCCGCGTCGCCGGGGTCAAGCGGCTGGTCGTCGCCACCCCCACTCCCAAGGGCGCGGCCAATCCGCTGGTGCTGGCAGCGGCGCATATTGCGGGCGTCGATGAAATCTGGCGCATCGGCGGTGCGCAGGCCGTGGGCGCACTCGCCTATGGCACGCAGCGGATCAAGCCAGTGGACGTCATCACCGGGCCGGGCAATGCCTGGGTCGCGGAAGCCAAGCGGCAATTGTTCGGCGTGGTCGGGATCGACATGGTGGCAGGCCCATCGGAAATCCTCGTGATTGCCGACGCCAAGAACGATCCCGATTGGATCGCGGCTGATCTTTTGTCGCAGGCCGAACATGATCCGACCTCGCAATCGATCCTCATCACCGATGATGCAGGCTTTGCCCGGCAGGTGGAAGATTGCATCGATCTTCAGATCAGCCAGCTTGCCACCGGCAAGGTCGCGCGCGCCAGCTGGGATGCGCACGGGGTGATGATCGTGGTCGGAGATCTGGCGGCTGAAGCCCCAACGCTTGCCAACCGGCTGGCGGCCGAGCATGTCGAACTTGCGGTGGACGATTTCGAACCTTACCTGCGCGCGATCCGCCATGCAGGCAGCGTGTTTCTGGGCCGGATGACGCCCGAGGCGGTCGGCGATTATGTCGCCGGGCCCAATCATGTGCTGCCGACCGGACGCCGGGCGCGCTTTTCGAGCGGGCTTTCGGTGCTCGATTTCATGAAGCGCACCAGTTTTCTCGGGCTCGATGCCGCCTCCTTCGGCAAAATCGGCCCGGCAGCGGCCCGCCTTGCCCATGCCGAAGGCCTGCCCGCCCATGCCAAATCGGTCGAATTGAGATTGCCATGAACCATGCCCCCAAATCCGGCCTGCGGTCTTTGGCACGCTCTGCCGCGCGCCTTGCCGCCGTTCAGGCCCTTTACCAGTTCCAGATGGAGCAAACCGCGGTGGCCAAGCTGCTTGATGAATTCCACCAGCACCGGCTGGGCCGCGCGGTGGATGATGAAGGCGCAGATGAGCCTGTCTATGCCGAGGCCGAAGTGGAATTCTTCGATGATGTGGTGCGCGGGGTCGCCGCTCGCGTCGAGGAGATCGACGCGCTGCTGGCCTCCAAGCTTGCGGCAGGGTGGACCACCGCCCGGCTCGACAAGACGATGCTGCAAGTGCTGCGCGCGGGCACTTATGAACTTCTGGCGCGCCGCGATATTCCGGTGGCGGTGGCCATCAACGAATATGTCGAAGTCGCCAAGGCGTTCTTCGATGACACCGAAGCGCGCTTTGTGAACGGTGTGCTTGATGCCGTTGCGAAGGATGCGCGGGGCGGATAATCCCGCAGCCATGAACGAAGCCCAGTTTATCGCCGCGCTGCAAAAGCTGCCCCTGCATCCCGGGGCGCGCGGGCTGGAGGATGATTGCGCGATCATCCCCATCGGCGATGAAGCGCTGATCCTCACCACTGACATGATGGCAGAGGATACGCATTACCGCCCGCAAGCAGACATGGCCGATGTGGCATTCAAGCTGGTGGCGATGAACCTTTCGGATCTGGCGTCAAAGGGTGCAGAGCCGATCGGGCTCTTGCTCGGCCATTCGCTCGGGCACGGCGACAGGCGCTTCCTCGAAGGGCTGGCCGAAGCGCTGGCGGCTTTCAATGTGTCGCTGCTGGGCGGAGATACCATCGCGGCAACCGGCGCCACCACCTTGTGCATGACCGCGCTGGGCCGCGCGAGCCACACCCCGGTGCCCTCGCGGATCGGGGCAAGGCCGGGTGATCGCATCCATGTCACCGGCACGCTGGGGCGGGCGATGCTGGGGTTCGAGGGGGCCGAAGAACACCTTGCCGCCTTCAACCGCCCCTTGCCGCGCATGGCCGAAGGCCGCGCGCTCGCGCCCCACGTCAGCGCGATGATGGATATTTCCGATGGGCTGCTGCTCGATTGCTGGCGGATTGCTCAGGGGAGCGGTGTGACCATCCAGCTTGATACCACCGCCATTCCCGTCGCTGATCCGGCGCGGCTCGATGAATGTGTGCGCTGGGGCGATGATTACGAATTGCTGTTTACCGCGCCCGCCGATGCAGCCCTGCCAGTGCCCGCCACCTGCATCGGGCGGGTGCTGGAACGCGCATCGGTGCCGCTCATCTTCGGCGAAACGCCGATCACCGCGCCCGACAATCTGGGCTATCGCCACGGCTGATCCGGGGCCAAGGCTTGCCACTTTCCCTTAGGTAAGTCATGCTGCTGGCAGAGTTGCTCTCACACGACCGCAAGCGGCGGGGGCGCAGCGCACCTTGGGGGAGGGACCTATCATGAGCTTGCTGCTCATTTCGATTGCGCTTGGCCTGCTGGCGATTGCCTATGGTATCGTCACCAGCTTTCAGGTGTTGGGCGCGAATGCGGGCACGGCCCGGATGCAGGAAATCGCTGGCGCCATTCAGGAAGGCGCGCAGGCGTATCTCAATCGGCAATACACAACGATTGCAATTGTCGGCGTGGCGGTGGCTGCGGTGGTGGCCCTCGCGCTGGGCGCGGTGCCGGCTATCGGCTTTGTGGGGGGCGCAGTGCTGTCGGGCGCGGCGGGCTATATCGGCATGAACATTTCGGTGCGCGCCAATGTGCGCACGGCAGCCGCTGCCGAACAGGGCTTGCAGGCGGGCCTGACGCTCGCCTTCCGGGCGGGAGCGATCACGGGGATGCTGGTGGCGGGCCTTGCGCTCTTGGCCATCGCGGTGTTTTTCGCCGTGCTGATCGGCCCGATGGGCTATGATCCCGGCAACCGCACGGTGATTGATGGCCTTGTCGGGCTGGCCTTTGGCGCCTCGCTGATTTCGATCTTCGCGCGGCTGGGCGGGGGGATCTTTACCAAGGCGGCTGATGTGGGCGCGGACCTTGTCGGCAAGGTCGAGGCGGGCATTCCCGAAGACGATCCCCGCAATCCTGCCGTGATTGCCGATAATGTGGGCGATAATGTCGGCGATTGCGCAGGGATGGCGGCCGATCTGTTCGAAACCTACGTGGTAACAGTGGGCGCAACGATGGTGCTCACCGCGCTGCTCCTCACCGGCCTTGGCGATCTGCTGCTGCCGCTGATGGCGCTGCCGCTGCTGATCGGGGGCGCGTGCATCGTCACCAGCATCATCGGCACCTATTTCGTGCGCCTTGGCAGCGGCACCAACGTGATGGGCGCGATGTATAAAGGCTTCATCGTCACCGCCGTGCTTGCCGTGCCGCTGATTTATCTTGTCACCCAATATGCGCTGGCGACTGTGGGTTCGGATATGAACACCGTGCTGACCCAAGGCACCGCCATCGCGCCCTTCACCGGCATGAGCCTGTTCGCCTGCGCGCTGCTTGGCCTGGTTATTACCGGGCTCATCATCTGGATCACCGAATATTACACCGGCACAGCCTATCGCCCGGTGCGCTCGATCGCCAAGGCATCGGAGACGGGGCACGGCACCAATGTCATTCAGGGGCTGGCGATCAGTCTGGAATCGACTGCGCTGCCCACGCTGGTAATCGCGGGCGGGATCATCATTGCCTATCAGCTCGCCGGCCTCATGGGCATTGCCTATGCGGCAACCGCGATGCTGGCGCTGGCGGGAATGGTTGTGGCGCTGGATGCCTATGGGCCCGTCACCGACAATGCCGGCGGCATTGCCGAGATGGCGGGGCTGGATGATAGCGTGCGCGAAAAGACCGATCTGCTCGATGCGGTCGGCAACACCACCAAGGCCGTGACCAAGGGCTATGCGATTGGCTCGGCAGGGCTTGGCGCGCTGGTGCTGTTTGCCGCCTACACCACCGATCTGCGCGAGTTTTTCCCCGATCTCAGCGTCAATTTCAGCCTCGAAAATCCTTACGTGATCGTCGGCCTGTTTCTCGGCGCGCTGCTGCCTTACCTGTTCGGCGCGATGGGGATGACGGCGGTGGGCCGCGCGGCGGGCGATGTGGTGGTGGATGTGCGCGAACAGTTCCGCACCAATCCCGGCATCATGGCAGGCACGTCAAAGCCCGATTATGCCCGCACTGTCGATCTTGTCACCAAGGCTGCGATCAAGGAGATGATCATCCCCTCGCTGCTGCCGGTGCTGACGCCGATCATCGTCTATTTCGCGATCACCGCGATTGCGGGCCAGGCCGATGGCTTTGCGGCGCTCGGCGCGCTGCTGCTCGGCGTGATTGTGGGCGGGCTGTTCGTCGCCCTGTCGATGACGGCGGGCGGCGGGGCGTGGGATAATGCGAAGAAATATATCGAGGATGGCAACCACGGCGGCAAGGGTTCGGAGGCCCACAAGGCCGCCGTCACCGGCGATACCGTCGGCGATCCCTACAAGGATACCGCCGGGCCTGCGGTGAACCCGATGATCAAGATCACCAACATCGTCGCCCTGCTGCTACTTGCCGCGCTCGCCCATGGCGCGGGGTAATGTGTTGAGGATTGCCGCTGGCCCTGTCCCACCCCCGGACAGCGGCGAGACGCGGTGCGGCTTTCCCGATCGCGCTGTGCCATATCCCCTTTAGCGCCGCAGCGAGCGAGCGCGCCGCCCGAGGGGGGAGCGGCGATGGACAGGGCAAGCGCGAACGGTTTTCGCATCCCGCTGGGCAGGCACCGGGCGCGCGCACTGCCGCCGCTGCCGCACGGCACCTTGCGCCTGCTCACCGCCGCCGAACTGGCCGAACCTGCCTTCATCGCCGCGTGGCAAGGCCTGATCGCCCGCGCGGCCGAACCCAATCCCTTCTTCGAACCCTGGTTCCTGCTGCCCTCGCTCGCGCAATGGGGCGCGGCGGACCGGGCGATCACCAAGGCGTGGTTTGCGGATGGGGAGCTGGCTGGCCTGCTGCCGATTGTGCGCAGCGCGCAATATTACGGCCACGTCGTCACCCATGCGACCGGCTGGCTGCATGCCAATGCCTTTTGCGGCACACCGCTGATTGCCGCAGGCCATGAGGCCGCCTTCTGGCGCACCATGCTCGCCCATTTCGATCGCTCGGCGCGGCGCGCGCTGTTTCTCCACCTGCCGCTGCTGCCCGATGATGGCCCGGTGGCTGCCGCGCTTGCGAAAGTGCTGACCGAAGATGGCCGCGCCCACTACATCGCCGATCAGCAGGCACGCGCGCTCCTGAGCGGGAAATGCAGCGCGCTTGCCTATCTCGACAATGCGATGCCCCGGAAAAAGCGCAAGGAACTGCGCCGCCAGCGCGCCCGCCTTGCCGAAGAAGGCACGCTGGCTTTCGAACGGATCGAGGACGCAGCAGGGCTGGCGGCATGGACGGCGGAATTCCTCGCGCTCGAAGCCGCCGGATGGAAAGGCGCCGCCGGATCAGCGCTCGCCAGCGCCCCCGAAACCCGCGCCTTCTTCACCGCAGCGCTGGCAGGTGCGGCGGCAGCCGGGCGGCTCGAACGGCTTGCCCTGCGGCTCGATGGCCGGGCGATTGCGATGCTCGTCAACTTTCTCACCCCGCCGGGGGCCTACAGCTTCAAGACTGCCTTTGATGAAGATTACGCCCGCTTTTCGCCTGGCATGCTGTTGCAAGTGGAGAACCTCAGCCTGCTGGAACGCACCGGCATCGATTGGGCCGATAGCTGCGCTGTGCAAGGCCACCCGATGATCGAACGCCTGTGGCGGGGCAAGCGCCACATGATGAGCCGCAACCTCGCCATCGGCGGCCCGCTGCGGCGCGCTGCCTTTCGCCTGCTGATGGCCTATGAAACCCGCGCAAGGAGACGCTGATGAACGCGCCCGCCCAATTTCCTGATGCGCTTGCCGCAAGCGTATTCGATCCCGCCGCGCGCATGCAATTTGCCGCGCATTATCCCGAAAAAGCCCATCTCCTGCGGCACAATCTGACCGGCCATCCTCTGCTGGAACTCGAAGCGCTGGCGGGCCTTGCCGAAGCGATCCCGCTCGCATGCGTCGAATACAATCGCGGCGATCTGCCGATTGGCGTGGATGGCAAGCCGGGGCCGACGGGCCTTGGCATCGGCGAGACCATCCGCCGGGTTGCCGAGGCCAATTCGTGGGCGGTGCTCAAGAACATCGAACAGGCCCCGGCCTATGCCGATCTGCTGCACGGGCTGCTTGCAGAAATCCGCCCCGAAATCGAAGCCGCAACCGGCACGATGCTGCATCCGCAAGGCTTCATCTTCATTTCCAGCGCCCATGCGGTGACGCCCTATCACTTTGATCCGGAACACAATATCCTGCTCCAGATCAGGGGTTCGAAAGTGATGACCCAGTTTCCGGCAGGCGATACCCGGTTTGTCGCGGATGAAGCGCACGAGGCCTATCACAACGCTGGCCCGCGCGAATTGCAGTGGGATGACAGCTACCTTCCCCATGGGCGCGAATTTGCGCTTCAGCCCGGCGATGCGCTGTTCGTGCCGGTGATGGCGCCGCATTTCGTAAAGAATGGCTCTGCGCCTTCCGTCTCGCTCTCGATCACATGGCGCAGCGAATGGAGCTACCGCGAAAGCGATGCCCGGATCATGAATGCGATCCTGCGCGAGCGGGGGTTCTCGCCGAAGGCACCGGGCCGCTGGCCGCAGCAAAACTTCGTGAAGGCCTATGCCTTTCGGGCTTTGCGGAAATTGGGCCAGAAGATGGGGTTGACCGGAAACTAGGCGCAGCCCATGGGCCTCGCCCATGCACGAGACAACCCCTCCCGAAGAACTGGTCGCCGGTCTGATCCGGCTGCTGACCGTCGAAAAGCGCGCTGCCGATATCTATGCCGGGCCGCCGCAGGCCGATGGGGTTGGCCGGGTATTCGGCGGGCAGGTGCTGGCGCAAGCCTTGCAGGCAGCGCAGGCGAGCATCGCGGGCGGAAAGGTCGCGCATTCGCTCCACGCCTATTTCCTGCGCGGCGGGCGCGAAGGCGTGCCGATCGAATACCGCATCGAACGCGATTTCGACGGGCGCAGCTTTGCCAACCGCCGGGTGGTGGCGAGCCAGGAAGATGAAGATGGCCGCGCCCTGCCGATCCTCAATCTCACGGCGAGTTTCCAGCTGCCCGAAGATGGCCTCGAACACATCGATGCTGCCATGCCCGATGTGCCCCTGCCCGAAACCTTACGCCCCGATATCGAGCAGCGCCGCGAGCTGGCCGAAATGTGGGGCGACAAGCTGACTGACCAGCAGCGCCGCATGATGCTGCGCGCGCGCCCGATTGAAATGCGCACCTGCGATGCGCTGCACTGGATGAGCCGCGAACCGAGAGAACCGCGCGCGCACAGCTGGTTCCGCGTCTGCACGCCGATTTCCGGCGCGGCTGACACGCCCGATCTCCACCGCGCGATCATCACCTATGCCAGCGATTACACCTTGCTCGGCACCAGCGCGCTGCCGCACGGCCTATCGTGGATGCGAAACGAGCTGGTGGGCGCGAGCCTCGATCACGCGATCTGGTTCCACCGCGATGCCCGCGCGGATGAATGGCTGCTCTATGCCACCGATGCGCCATCGAGCGGCGGCGGGCGCGGGTTCAATCGCGGGCGCATCTTCAACCGCGCAGGCGAGCTGGTGGCCAGCGTCGCGCAGGAAGGCATGATGCGCAAACGGGTAGCAAAGTAGCACCGCTCCGGTGGAGCAGCCACCGCAAGGCCGACTGGCCGCCGCGGCTTATGCCGCGAAAGCCAAGCGGGCCGGACGGCCCGCGCCCGGCGCTTGAGGGCGAAACAAACTAATGCGCCAGCAAAATCGGCATTTGCGGATCGGTGAGCGAATGGCGCGTCACGCCGCCCAGCAGCATTTCGGCAAAGCGCGAATGGCCATAGGCGCCCATCACCAACAGGCCGCAGCCGCGCATTTGGCTTGCGGAAAACAGTGTGTCGGCGATGCGCGCCTGCCCGCGCGGCAGCTCGATCATTTCGGCCTCGATCCCATGGCGGCTGAGATATTGCGCGCCTTCCATCGGTGGAAAATCGAACCGGCCCTCACCGCGCGGCTCCTCGACAGTGGCGAGATAGACCTTGCTTGCCATCGCCAGCAGCGGCACCGCGCGGCGCAGCGCCACGCAGGCCTCGGCCGAACCATTCCAGCCCACCAGCATCGGCGCTGTCAGATCAAGCCGCGTCGTGCCTTCGGG
>VFQU01000655.1_pt1 | contig 27387 bp, 17 predicted proteins | sample 3512311 | NCBI WGS metagenome assembly VFQU01 (sample SAMN10412377, study PRJNA504923) | tailings metagenome | isolation source: Relicate 3 Philex TSF3 active mining site | place: Philippines: Tuba, Benguet | collected 2017-08-29
CCAAGATAGATTCCTCCAGCAGAACGCGATCCGGTTAAGTCTCGATCGTGGGCACGCCCGAAGCTATAGCCTGCGGCAAGTCGAAGATTTGGATTGAGGTAGTAGCCCGCTTCGATCGCTAAGCCAGTTTCACTAAATCCAGCAGTTTGATGAATCCAACGAGCCTCACCTGTTATATCCCATTGCTCTGCAAAACGGTAAGTTGCTCGAAGCTGAGTTAACGTTGCAGTGCTTGTTCCTGCTAGATCACTTGCTAAATAAGAGCGACTATTCCGCAGAGCAAATTTACCATAAAATTCCCATCGCCAATCTGGGGCGTAGATTGCTTCTAGTCCAAATAGATGATCCTTTGTGCCTGTGCCCGTGCTGAATAAAATACTGTCAGGAATCGTCGCAGGATTTTTGCGGTATTCGTACCTTAGTAGGGCATTGAATCGATCGTCGCGTGGATTGCGATAGGCTAAACCAAATTTCAGATTTGCTGTGTCTGGCAACCCAACCAAGGTCTGATTCGCGCTATTCGCTTGCTGATATCGCAGCAGTGCGGTTAGCTCAGGACTAATTTTCCCGGCTGCTGCGGCTGAAATCACCGTATTTCGGCTCTGTGAAGACGAGCGATGCTCATAGCGAGCGCTCGCCTTAAAGTCTGGGCTACCTGTGTATTCAAGCCCAACGCTATAACTATCACCACTTTCAAGTCCAAGCGCCGAAGCACCTTGTCCAAACGCAAAAGGCTGAGCAAATCGAGAACCAGCAGCACTTCGACCCAGAAAATCGCCGAAGATGCGATCGTAAGCTAAGTCAAGCCGTAACCCAGGAGAAATCACGATGCCTTGGTTAATTCCAATTGCGCCCTGCATCGTTAAATCGTTCGCACCGCCCCAGAGCGTATAGCGCCCTCTCAACGTCGTGTCTCGCGCCAATTTATAGTCGCCAATCACATTTAAGCTGGTGATCGATTGTCCTTCAAATTGCCCACGAGTGAAAAATTGTTGGGCTAACTGAACATTGATACCAGAAACAACTTGCCAGTTTAGGCCCAGTAACGTGCGATCGCTATAAATCGCATCTGTTTCTTGAGAAAGCGTCGTCTCATTCTGAGCAATAAACGTCAAGTCGCGAGTCAGCGGGACATTGAGGCGCGATCGCAATTGATCCGAGTTACTATCCAAACCAGAATTCAGCCGATCTTCGCGATCGCGGTGAATCCAATCGACGGTTAAATCCGCTGTGCCAATTTTCTGCTGAATCCCTGCCAAAATCGTCGTGAGCGAATTGTCAACCTGTGTCCCTGGGAGTGGCTCTGTTCGAGGACTAAAGAGATCTTCGAGTGTGGTTAACGGACGCGGTGCAATGCCGCGATTATCCTCATGGTCATATTGAAATCGTAAATTTGTCGTTTTACCAACTTGTGCTGTCAGTTGAGTCCCATAGCGAGTTTGACCTGGAACAAAACTAACCGTTGCATTGTTTGCAAAGCCTGTATCAGCTTGACGATAGTAGGCACGCGCATCAATGCCTTGCGAAAGTTTGCTTTCTAGCTCAAACCGATAAGCAGACCCGCTGACTAATCCCAGCACATCAGAGAGATTTGTCGATCGAGCATATTCTGCTAAAGCATGACTATTCTGACCGAGGGAAACAAACGCATCGGCTCCATACAACTCAAAGTCTCTCGTGCCTTGATCTTCTCGAAGATAAGTAGCACCTAGCCAACTTTCACGATTTAAGCCACGGGCGAAATGATATCGCACTCGACCCGCAAACATCCGAGAATCTGAGCCAGGCGTATCGTATTGATAGGTCGAAACAATACGACGAATCAGCGTTTCTCCAACCTCTCCAACATCAGTTCGAGTGATCGGCTCACGAAATAAAATCGTGCCTCGATCGTAATCAATTTCATAATCTTTTCCACGGCTCAGTTGCTGACGTTTGAGCACGGTTCCGGGTCGATTGAGTTCTTCGAGTTCCAGAAAAATCGACTCGCTTCCTTCAACGAGTAACCGACGAGAGAGAAAGTAAAATCCGCTTGTGCCATCAGGAACGAGCGTATCGCGTTGAAATCCCTGAATATTGTTCGCGAATAGTCCTGTGATTTGGAGATTGCCGAAATTGTAGTTCGTCTTAAAACCGTGAAGCTGACGATTTGTCGCACTGAATTCTTGCGATCGCGTCGCAAATTCTTCAGTGGTGTAATCACCCCACATGGCATAGTCTGTTCCGGCTCCAGCAACAGGTGAGGTGCGTTCTAGCTTCAGGAAAAGACTATCGATCGAAGGCGTGAGAATCGTTGATTCAGAGCTATCTCCATAAACACTATAGTTCTGATCACAGGATTGGTCATTGGGTCGAAACAAACTATTCGTGCCATCACACGTCTCATTCAAAGGACGAGCACTGTTGTATGCACCTGTGAGCAACCAATCTCCGATTCGCCCCGTCGCAAAAACGGCTGCACCGAAATCGAGTTGATAGTTGTTATCCCGATTCACAGGTAGAAAATCACGGAAGCTTCTGTAAAAATCCGTGCCTTGTCTACCGAATCGTAAATCAATCACCCCCGTCGCGATCGAAGGACGCAGGTTCGTCTCAAACTGCAATTGAGTAAAGTCTTCTAGCTTTCCAACAGCCGCGCGAATGGTCACCGTCCTTGCTTCTAATCCCGATCTCAAGCGCGCCGTAAATTGTCCTCGCTCTGCTTTGACTTGAAAGCCAGGCTGATCCGCTGCTGCATCTGTATCTAGGAATTCGCCTGCGGTCGTTGAAAGCGTGATTAATGCGTCTCGATTCGATCGATTGCCTTGTCCATCCAGAAGCTCGCCTCGAATCGCCGCAGTCGATCGTCCATCTGCAGGAATTTTGGCTTCTGCGGCTTGTACAGAGAGTTTCTCAGCTTCCCCACGCACCTGTACGGTGACTTGCGCTGATTGACTAGCACCAATGATTTGCGCAGAGATTGTATTGCTACCTGGTTGCAGCGAAACACCATAGTAAGTTCGGAGCACCTGACCTGATTTTTGATCCGTCTCGGTTCGTCCAATCAGTTGATCAGAGACAAGTACACCATTGACTCGCAGTTCGACCTGCTTACCTTCTGGAGCTTGAACAACAACCATTGCAGCAGGCACATCAATAACCGCATCGATCGCAGGTGAAAGAATCTTGACTTCATCAGTTGTGCTTTGCGCAGAGAATTCCGGATTGGGTTGCCGTTCAGGCTTTACCTCAACTGCGGTTGAACTCGGTTTTGCTGCATCAACTGATTCAAGAGATGTCGGGGTTGATTGCTGTTTAGAATTCGCCTCCTGAGCTTGTACTGGAGCGAGCAAAACTCCCGCCAAGAAGAGAGAGACATACAAGAAAAACTGCGACTTCATGACTTGCCCTCTTTACGCGAGACTGGAACGACACCAAAATTCATTCGTACCAGTCCGCCCGGAGCAAGACGAACTAGCCGAGATTGACTCCGGCGCTCTCTAAACGTGGGAGTTGGTGCAAGGGTATAAGACGGAATACTACTGAGATCCAAAACACCAGATCGGCTTCCAGGCAAAACATTCGCGACCGAAAACAATCCATCTTTATCCGTCGTAATTCGATTTCCGTCATCAAGGAAAATTACAGCATTAGGAATTCCAGGTTCATCCTTCTGCTGTTCTCCGTCTTGGTTCTTATCCTCAAACACTCGCCCAATGATGGTTCCACAATCGGAAGTAATCCCCGGACGAATGCGGAGTTGATGAGTTGCCGGGCCATCTTTCACAGCAAACCCGTTATCCACTCGTTGCCCATTGACGATCGCGCTATTGCGTCCCGATCCTCGAATTGCATCAGGCGTAAGCTGTGTTGCATAAGCAATGTTCATGACACTGCCCCGTGGAATCGTCGCAGTCGAGCGGAAAATCACCGTCGAACCTTGTGTTTCAGTCGTGACAGGCACAATCTGCCCGCCGACTTCTGCCTGCACTGAATTCGCTAAGAACTTGAACCCAGTTGGCAAAGTATCGGTCGCTTGAATTTGAGTTAAGCCTGCATCTGATTGGTTCCGAATCGACAATCGATAGATCACAGAGTCCCCCGGCTCTGCGGTTGCGCGATCGCCACTCTTGACTAATTGCATTTGCTCAGACTGACAAAGCAAAGAGTTAAACTGCAACGATAAAAGGTCTAATCCAACTTGCTCAGCATCTGGAACAAACACGACTGTACTTGTAATATTCGTTCCGCCAGTCGTACTGATCGGTTGATCATCAAGCGACGTTGCCAGATAGCGGACGATGCTGTTATTGACCGTTCCAGTAGGTGTGAGAATTTCAATCTTGATGCGGCGTTGTCGATAGATTGAATTGGCAGGCGGATTGATCACAAGGATGTAAGTTTTTCCTGGATCTGTTTGACCACGATTTGGGTCAAACAGGAAGTTATATCGACCGCCCTCGCCATTCGTGAGAAAGAAAGGATTAATGTTACTCAGATTGGGTGCCAGTCCTGGACGGATTCCATTCCCCGGAATGTCGGGACTCTCAGTAGGAGTCAGATCAACTAACCGACCCAGCTCTGTCCCTGTCGGATCGCTTGGATCTGGCTCATATAGAGCGACCGAGAATCCGCGATAGTCTGGCAGCAATTCACCATTACACCCAAGCACCCGTCCTAATGGATCAACAAGTCCACTAGCAACCGTTCCCAAGGAATTAGAAATGAGACTATAGGGGCGCTGCGACCTCCGATCGACATAACGTAACTCGGCTTGATTGCTTAAGAGAGGACGACTTTGGGAAAACGTAGCAGGGGCTGTGACTCCACTAGCAACGATCGCTAACAGCACACTCTGCCAAGTTCGATATATTTTTTCTCTCATCTGAGGACGATTCACGAGGCTCCTCTTAGTCCCTAACTCTTGGGGGAATAAAGCTATAACAGTTGAAAAAATTGAATGTATGAAAAAAAGAGGGAAAAGAAACCGATAGAAGCGCTCTATTTCTAAGCTCGCTCTTTCCCTCTAGTCCAAACTTCGCTCTAGCGGACTTCGACTTGGTAAGCAGCCATCAGGGCAGCTTGAGGATTCAAATCTTTAGCCAGGTTCCAGCGCAAATGGGTATAAGCTTCAGCAGGTGCAGGACGTTCGACCGTCTTGCCGTCTGCTAAGGTCACCGTCACCGTCGGTGCTTCCACAAAAGTTTTGCCGTTATCAATGCTGTAAGTGATCTGTCCTGCACTGTTTGTTGTGGCTGAGTTCAACACAAATTTTGTGCCTTTCGGAATCGGTTGGGTCAATTCAATGCCTTGAGCAGGCAGATCTCCCGCATTTTTCCCGGTCAAGCTATACCGCAGAACATTCCCGGGTTCAACCAGAGCTTTGCCTTGCAGAGCATTCCACTTCACTTGTTTTTGCCCTTGCTCATTAACCATGACGGCTTGCTTCTCAACTGCAAGGTTGAGTTTGACTTCTGGGCGTTGTAGGCGCTCTGCGATCGCGGCTCCTGCCTGTTGCAGGCTTGCCATCACAGGCGTACCGTTGAGGAATGGCAATGTTGCAGCAATGAGAGCCACTGCACCTAAACTAATAGACCAACGTTTCATAAAGGTTCTCCGGTAAAAAATGAATGCAGATGATGGGATGAACAATCAGACCTTTTGCAAGGAGCAGCGTTAGAAAATCACTCCTTGCAAAAAGGCTACTGAGCTTAGTTCACGCGACGGCGGAACGTGAAGGTTCGAGATTGCTGAGGTGCAACAATGCCAGTTACCGTGTTCACATATCGCGTCACATCAGTAGTTGCCGTCGTTCCCGTCTGATCAACAGCCCCAGTCGTTGCTGGATTGCCGCTAAAGAAATTAACCGTCGAAGCACCAGAATCCGCTGCACTTCCTACAATGTTGCTCGTGTCAATGATGCCATTGCCATCATTGTCTCTTGCCCAGTTGTTCGTGTTGTTTGCACCGGATACGCCATTTTCATCAATCACCACTTGCTCAGCTTCCAGGATGATGTTGCCTGTGCCGGATTGCGGTTCTGAAATGTTGGTGTAGGTAATCCGATACTCAATGATGTTGCCTGGAGCAGGCGTTTTTTGGGTAGTGCTGAACGTGGAATCCGCAGCTGTCGGTGCTGGACCTGTACCCGGCAGAATGCGGCTCTCTTTGACCGTTCTGAGGTAGCCTGTATAGACTCGATCGATGGTCAAATTCGTCGCCTCAATCGTCGCAATGTTACTATCTGTATCAATTCCTGCCTGAATTGGAACCGGGAAACCTCGATTGATATCGGTTGACAGCGGCGTGTTCAGCGGAAGATTGACCTCAACCCCATAGTTCACCTGCTGACCCGGTTGAACATTGTTGATTTGAATCGGGTTTCCACCTGTGTTGCTCGATACGATCGTGTAGTTCCCTGCACCGTCATACTGATAAGTCACAGAACTGCTACCAGCCGTAATCGTCACCGTAGAATTTGCAGGAAGATGATCCAGAGTCGCTGGAGGTTGTGGAGTCAGCACAATATTGCCAGGACTCGTTCCACTGTTCAGCACCGTGTTTGTAAAGGCAACAGGAGCAGGGTCAAGCGTTGCATTAGTTCCAGCAACGAGGTTCGGTGGAACAGGAGACGAAGCATTCGTAAAGTCGTCATTGTCTGTACCAGAAGGACCCGTTGCGGTGGGTGCGCCATCGGGACCATTGCTCACAGCAGCCGGGACAGGCGTGTTTAGGGTGAAAACACTGGCTTCACCACCCCCTTCAGTTGGGGTGCTGTCTTGACCCGAATTATTGTTGCCGGAATCGATACCTGTTTCAGGGCTAGCTGGAGTATTGACGAAACCATCGTCAATGTCTGTATCAGGCAAAGCATCAGGCACACCATCGCCGTTTGAATCTGTTCCAGGAGGAGTTCCATCGTCGCTGTAGTTACTTGGATTCTGGTCACCAGATTCGTCGTAAACTGGTACACCAGGTTGTCCAACCGTTTGGCTTGGAGTCGAACCGAACAATTGGCCAATGTTTGCAACTGTAATAGACGCAGGAGTTCCTGCTACGGCTACGGTGATTTGGAATCCGGTAACTGTCGTTCCAGGCGCAATCGTGCCCGTTCTGACAAAACCAACCCGGGTTGGATTCGCGATCGGAGTTGTGCTCCACGTCGCTTGGTTTGCATCGATTGAAATCGCAGAGCTAGTGTAAACTGTTTGCCAACCCAGTGGAGCAACAGCACTGACAAACGTTGTGCCTAGAGGAATCGCATCCGAGACTAAGATATTTGAGCCAGCTACACCATTGACTGTCGTTCCAGCCAAAGGCGCAGGCGTAATTCCAAGTCCGGTTGGATCAGTATTTTCAACTCGCAAGCTCAATCCATAGGAGATTTGATCATCACCGGGACCCGGCGCTCCAGTGGGGGTATAGCCTGTCCGAGTCTTCAGCAATGTTGCTAACGCATAGGTTCTTGCCGTTTGATTGACCGTTGCTTGTGCTGTACTGCTCGCTTCTCGAACGCCGTTGACAGGTGCGCCTGTCACTTCTCCGCCTGGCGTTCCGTCTGGATTATCGACGGTATAAACGTCGCCTCCATTCGGGCTTCGGGCTTGGTTTTGGGCATCTCCAGGAGTATCCCCTAAGGTGACAGAAACCACATCATTCGCCTGTGCCCCAGCTGCGATCGTCACAGGCACACGCACTAGAATTGAACCGCCCGGCACAATCCCGTTCGCTAAGCTTGGGATTGTGTTGGTGAGCAATTCACTTCCTGGAAACGCAGTCCAAGTCGCTCCCCCATCAATGCTGTACTCTAGGGTTCCAGGTGTACCTGGTCCAGTCACTCTTGCCAGGTTTGGAATCCGGAAACTCGTTGGATCGTTACCAACGTTGGTCAAGCTGTAGGTGTAGTAAAGGGTGTCTCCAACCTCAACCTGTCCGCCGTCAACATCTGTAACCCCTGAGGCGGTCACCGTAATCCCCGCGACTTCTGCAACTTGCACTGAGACAGTGTTTGAGGTTGCATTGATGGTCGTTCCCGGATCTCTGGGAGAACGGTAGGTAACATTGGCGGTGTTACTAATCGAAGTACCGGCTTGAGTTCCTTCTGCAAATCCAGGTGCAAGAGGGAATCCAGTGGTGAGTAAAAGTGTAGCAGCAAGCAGTTGGCTCGCTCGCCTGGGGGTGCGTCGTGGTTGCATGATTGACCAATTAAATGAATGACAAGCTCTGAACCTATGCCAAACCGCTCCGCATTATCTGTTACGGGCAATCTAGATACATAGGCAATTTCATACGCAATAACCTGTAGAACCCATTGAATGCTCGCCTTTTAAATTCACGGGCATAAAATGAGTCTCTAATTAGGTGGATGCTAATTTTGGTAGATCTATCCAGTTAGCATCCAGCTCAAATAGGAGTTTATGCAAAAAGTTGTGACAAAGTTGTGACAAAAATCATAATTGTAAGAAAAGATACTCAGTAAGATTCTCGATTTTCAGTTGAGTTTCAAAGAATTTTCCGTGAAAGTGCGAGATTAAGCAGTTGCGATCGACAAAATTGTGTCTTCTCTGGCTTGAGTTTCTAGCTTAATGAATTGACTCCAAGGCTTTGCGTAAACTCTGCATCAGCATAGGCATTGCACAAGGCACAGTCACATAATCAAAACAGCCTAACTCTCTCGCCATTTCTGCTTCTTCGGGTTGGGTCGCCAGTAAAATAACGGGAGTCGTTTGCAGAAACTTCTGCTTTTTCAAACGCTGTAGAAGGGTTATCCCGTTTAGTTTCGGTAAATTTGCTTCAAGCAGCAGCACTTGTTTTTTTGCACCTTCAGCTTGTAATTCTTCTAATCCCGATCGACCTTCTTGGAACCAGCGGCTCTGGTAGCCACGCATCAAGAGCGCGCGCATCATATCTTCAGCAAATGGGGAGGATCGATGCAGCACAATGACATCCATATCTGTTCTGTCAGGCTGCCAACCCGCAGGCAGAATGCGATCGATCGGTTCAGCTTTTGTTTGATCGAGTGTGGCGATCGCGGCTTGATACAGTGAGAGTAGATCGACTCCATCCTTGGGATACTGGGCAACTGATGCCCTAAATGTACTCGGGATCGAACCCATGGGAGATCGTAATTCTGTCTGATGGAGGGACTCTAATACCTGTGCTAACCAATCTACCACTTCACCCTGCGTCAGGTTGTAGGTTCCAATGACAAATTCTGCTCCACTCCAACGGGCAATCACATCTTCGGTACGGAATGATTTTCTAAGAGAGGTCGCGATTTGCTGTAAAACTTGATTGCCATAGCGATATCCATACTGCTGATTCAGGTGTTGCAAGTCATCCAGTCTTAGAACAGCAAAGCAGAGCACCTGTTGGTTCTGATGAGCAAGATGCAATAGCTGTTTGAGCATTCCTCGCGCTCGCTGCTGCGTCGGTAGATTGGTGAGTGGATCAAAATCAGCCTGATAGCGAATATGCTGCATTCGAGTTAATCGTTTGGATACTCGCTCAATTAACTCAGATGCAATAATAGGTTTACTAATATAATCATCTGCCCCGACTGTAAAAATTTCTCGAATGATATCGAGATGATGCAGACCCGTTAGAAACAAAACGGGTAACCAAGACCACCGCATGTCCTCACGAACTGCCTGACATAGGCGCAGTCCATCCATATGCGGTAATTTGAAATCGAGAATGAGCAAATCGGGCGCAAACAACTCAAGTTCTTCCCAAAGTCTTAAAGGATTCGTGATGGCATTGACTTGAATGCCATTGTTCTCCAAGATGCCTTTGATTAAACGAACCATCATCGGGTCGTCATCGATAATCATGACACGCTGCGTCAGAGGTCGCGTTGGTTCTAAACAGCCCAGACTCGCTTCGAGAAGTTGGGTCGGTGTAATCGGGTAGTACAAGTTCCCTCGGATTTGAGCAGACAAGTTCTGTTCAGACTCTGCCTTCAGTCTTTTCAGGAGTAAGACGGGCATGTCATGAATCATCGATTCTGGCAGAACCAGATCGCAGTCCAGAACAATGAGATCAAAGGGTTGATGTCGAAGTCGTATCTGGGCGATCGCGCTTGTCGGAGCACCCGTCACTTGAATGGAATACAGATCTGATTCTTGAATAATTTGATCGAGCAAGTGCTGATCGGATAAGACGACTAAGACTTGGGGCTGCTGTTGTACTCGATAAGGCTTGAGCGTTGCAGAAACTTCACTTTTGACAGATTTGACAGATAAAGATCGAATCGGTTCTCGTAACTCAGGATTGAGGCGATATCCCTGTCCATATACCGTTTCAATCAGCTCCTCTGCGTAGATCGCTTTCAATTTCTGTCGTAATCGCTTAATCAACGCCCGAACGGCTTCTTCCTTGCGCGGGTCTTCATCCAGCGACCAGAGATGATCGACTAGATCGCTTTGACTATATACTCGACCCTCTAGCAATCGCTCTAGCAGCGCGAATTCTTTAGAGGTTAAATCTAACCGAGTCTGATCATAAAGGACTTCGCGAGTATGACAATCAAGCTGCAATTTTCCCCAGCGTAGAATCGTTGAAATTGCGGCTGTTTTACGTCGAAACAACGCCCGGATTCGAGCTTCTAGCTCTGCTAGAGCAATCGGCTTCACAATATAGTCATCAGCACCACTATCTAAGCCGAGTACTCGATCTGCGATCGCACTTTTGGAAGTAATCATCATCACCAAGGTTGAATGACCTCGATTTCGCAAGCGCTTGCAAAATTGGATGCCATCGATTTTAGGAAGCATCACAGCCAGCAAAATCAAATCGTATTCGATCGCTTCGACGAGTTCCCAACCTGCTTGACCATCGATCGCAATATCAACCGTGTAAAGTTGCTTGGTTAACGCCGCTTTGATCGCTGTAGAAACTTGCTCATCATTTTCTACTAGCAAAACTCGCATAGGCTTGCATCACACAATTCGCTAAACCGTTTTAGCACCGCCTTTTTTTTTGTCACGGTTTTTTATTCAGACTTTCGGTGATTGAACGGTTGAGATCAGTTTCAGCCTCAGATCAATCAGCGAACTTAACCGAGCGCAACTACCCCAAAGTTTTGCGCAATCTCTTCCGTGTTCTAACGGAATTTTCCAAGAGTTTGATAAAGATTACAAAAACCTGGGGACTCTCTTAAATGTAAAAAGTGTTGTTCTGCTGACGAGTTTTGCGAGCTATGTTCTCGCTCACTCACCCTTGCTCATCATGAAAAATCTGCATCAGTTCCTAGCCGCAAGTTCTCTACTCAGAAGTAGTCTAACCGACCTTCAGCCTGCGATCAACGCTGCTAGAACATTCCTCTTCCGTTGTCAGATTCACTAACCCCTAGGAGAGAACAATGACACGTCGCTATGTGGTATTTGGCTTGGGAATTGCAGCTGCGATCGCAATGATCCCAGTCGATGGAACCCCTGCTGCGGCTCGTTTTTTTGAGCAGGGCAGATCTGTCGCACAATCCATCCATCAAACGGAAGTTGAATTGAAGCTGATTGCTAAGCAGAAGCACGTGCAGAAAGATGCACGAGGCAAAGAGCAAGTCATTTGGAACGAGCTTAAACAAGATACGATGGTGAAAAAAGGTACGGTGCTGCGATTTCAGGTTATCGGCAAAAATACAAGCGATCGTCCGGCTGAAAAATTAGTCGTGACTCAACCGATTCCGAAAGGAACAATCTATAGCCTCAACTCCGCAGTCAAAGGGGATGCAGAATTAACCTACAGCATTGATGGCGGCAAAACATTTTCTGAAAATCCAATGATTTTGATCACTTTGCCCGATGGTAGAACGGGAATGCAGCCTGCGCCTGCTGATACTTACAGCCATCTCCGTTGGGTGTTTGATCGAGCGATCGCACCTCAATCTGCAGTAGAAATGAGTTACGAAGTGAGTGTGCGGTAGTAATACCCAATCTTTTTGATCGCGATACTTAATGTCCTGGCGATTAGAAATCGCAACTCAGCAGACAAAACCCGCCGGCACGGGTTAAACAAATGGCTGTTAGTCCGCGCCGGCGGACTTCGTTTGTGTAGCCGCGAATTCCATTCGCAAGGCATTTGTCGCAAACATTTTTCAATTTGGTATGAGGCAGCGGTCTGGCAAGCTCGATAGCCTGGTTCTAGCGCATGGCATCCTACCTTAGTCTCGAGAAATTTTAGCCTGCGGTAAATCCTAGGGAAAGTTTACGATCGCATAATCTTTCCCCACTTTGAATCGTAAACCCGCATAATAAATTGAGGCAGGCTAAAATTTAGTAAAAGAGTACTAATTCTTTCATGACTGTTCCCTCGACTCAGCCCGATCCGACTCATGGAGTTCCCGATCGCTTAATCAAACATTCAGTGCGATATGCAGATCATCGTGCTGTCCAGCGGGAGCATCTCACTCCCATGATGCGACATTACGCGGATCTCAAAGATCAATATCCCCATGCAATTGTCCTGTATCGAGTCGGGGACTTTTATGAAACGTTTTTCCAAGATGCACTGATTGTCTCGCGAGAACTAGAAATTGTTCTGACTTCCAAAGACGGCGGCAAAGAAGTTGGGCGCGTACCCTTATCAGGCATTCCTCATCACGCGCTCGATCGCTATTCTGCAACGTTAGTCGAAAGAGGATATGCGATCGCAGTGTGCGATCAAGTTGAAGATCCAGCCGAAGCACAAGGATTAGTTCGGCGAGAAATCACACGCGTGATTACGCCAGGAACTATTCTTGAAGAAGGAATGTTGAATGCGAAGCGAAATAATTTTTTAGCTGCAATTGTGATTGCTGGAAATCATTGGGGATTGTCCTATGCGGACATTTCAACTGGAGAATTCTTAACGACGCAAGCCACCGGACTCGATCAGCTCTGTAGCGAATTAATGCGATTGCAGCCTGCGGAAGTTCTGATCCCAACCAATGCACCTGATTTAGGCGGGTTACTTCGACCCGGAGAGCGCTCTCCCCATGTTCCAGAAAGCTTGCCAACCCAGTTTTGCTATACCTTGCGATCGCAAGCTCCCTTTAATCAACATGAAGCTCGACAGCGATTGCTCGAACGATTCAAAGTGCGATCGCTCGAAGGTCTAGGCTGTGAACATCTCCCCTTAGCAGTTCGCGCCGCAGGAGGATTGCTCGAATATCTCGAAACTACTTCAGAGCGCAGTGTGATTGATACAACCAAATCAAAAACACCCGAACTCACCCAAGTGCCACTCCAACCGATTTGTACTTACACCATCAGTGAATATCTCACCATTGATCCCCAGACTCGGCGCAATCTAGAAATCACGCAAACCGTTCGAGATAGTGTATTTCATGGCTCATTGCTGTGGGCACTCGATCGCTCTGAAACGTCGATGGGAAGCCGTGCTTTGAGACGATGGCTCTTGCAACCTTTGCTGAACATTGACGACATTGAAGCCAGACACGACACGATTCAAGAACTCGTCCGCAATGGCATCCTTCGCGAAGACCTCAAAGCCATGCTCAATCAGATTTATGACTTGGAGCGCTTAGCAGGTCGAGCCGGATCGGGAACTGCCAACCCGCGCGATTTAGTCAATTTAGCTGAGTCGTTGAGTAAACTACCCGAACTTGCGAGGCTTGTCGCTCAGGCAAAATCTCCCTATCTCAAAGCATTGCAGCATGTTCCACCGATTCTGGAACAGCTTGGCAAACATCTTCAGGCGCATTTAGTCGATCGTCCACCGCTAGGTCTGAAAGAAGGCGGTTTGATTCGTGAAAACGTTGTGCCGCAGCTAGATGAAATGCGCCAGCAAGCTGTAGACGACGAGAAATGGTTAGCCGAACTCGAAAAAAAAGAACGCGATCGCACCGGCATTCAAACGCTAAAAGTTGGCTATAACAAAGCCTTTGGCTACTTCATTAGTATCTCTCGCGCCAAAGCTGATCAATGTCCCGAAGGCTATGAACGCAAGCAGACCTTAACGAATGAAGAACGCTTTGTGACTCCAGAACTAAAAGTTCGAGAAGGTCGGGTGATGAACGCTCGGCGAGAAATCGGGGAGCTAGAGTATGAAATTTTTGCGGGACTGCGATCGCAAGTAGGAGAACAAGCCGAAGTCATTCGTAAAGTGGCTCATGCAGTCGCAGCAGCAGATGCTCTAGCAGGACTGGCAGAGCTAGCCGTTTATCAAAATTTTTGTCGCCCTCAAATGTCAGTAGGACGAGAAATTGCGATCGTGGAAGGTCGTCATCCGGTTGTGGAACAATCGATTCCCTCAGGATTCTTTGTACCAAACTCCGCAGAACTGGGTTCTCCTGCACCCGATCTGATTGTTCTGACTGGTCCGAATGCAAGTGGTAAAAGCTGCTACCTGCGCCAGATTGGTTTAATTCAACTCATGGCACAGATTGGGAGCTTTGTTCCGGCTGAATCCGCACAACTTGGCATTTGCGATCGCATTTTCACGCGGGTCGGTGCAGTCGATGATCTGGCAACTGGACAATCGACATTCATGGTTGAAATGAATGAAACGGCGAATATTCTGAACCATGCAACAGAGCGATCGCTCGTGCTACTTGATGAGATTGGACGAGGAACTGCGACGTTTGATGGATTGTCGATCGCTTGGGCAGTCGCCGAACATCTCGCAACTGAGATTCGAGCGAGAACGATTTTCGCAACGCACTATCACGAACTGAATGAACTCGCTTCGATCTTGCCGAATGTCGCAAACTATCAAGTCACAGTGCGAGAAATGCCCGAGCAAATTATTTTCCTGCATAAAGTTCAACCTGGAGGAGCCGATCGCTCTTATGGCATTGAAGCTGGACGACTCGCAGGACTGCCGAGTTCAGTCATCGATCGTGCCCGGCAAGTCATGACTCAAATCGAGAAACATAGCAAAATCGCGATCGGACTGCGTAAAGGCAAAGCCAAGCCATCAGAGCGAGCGAAAGAACCAGCCCAACAACTTGACATTTTTACTGAACTTTAAGGCAGCCAGGAATTTCTCAAGCTTGATGCAGACAATTGAGCGATCCCACTTCATCAACTGAAGACAAGCTCGTTCTGTCTTCACGTTATCCGCTAAAGGCGAAATCCAGATCAAGTCTGAATCAAATGTAAGAACGGATGGGGCTGAGGAATTAACTTGGCAGCCTCAAGTCGAGGCAATGGCTTCGAGAATAAAAACCCTTGCCCATACTCACATTTCAGCGCTTTCAACTGCGCTAACTGCTTCGTCGTTTCTACCCCTTCTGCGACTACATCCATCCCCAAATTCCAAGCCAGTGTAATAATGGTGCGAACGAGTTCTAGCTTTTCACCATCGACATCGACCCGGCTCACAAAAGAGCGATCGATTTTCAGTACATCCATCGGAAATCGATACAAATAGCCCAACGAAGAATATCCTGTGCCAAAATCATCTACCGAAAGCTGAATGCCCATCGCTTTAAGCTGTAGCAACATATCCATCGCAGATTCAGTATTCTCCATGATCGCGCTCTCAGTAATTTCGAGCTTTAGGCAGTGAGCATCAATCCCAGTTTCTACCAGAATCTGGCGAATTTGATTAATCAAACTTGGCTGCGAAAACTGCCGACTCGAAAGATTGACGCTCACTGTCAAGGGCGGTTCTGATGAAAATTCATCTTGCCACTGTTTTAATTGCCGACAGGCTTCACGCAGTACCCATTGCCCTAATGGAATAATTAAGCCAGTTTCTTCTGCGATCGGCACGAATTTTGCAGGTGAGATAATGCCTTGCTCTGGATGTTGCCAGCGCACTAACGCCTCAAATCCCATAATCCGCCCCGTCGCTAAAGCAACAATCGGCTGATAGTACAATTCAAAATCTTGGCGTTCAACCGCTCGACGCAAATCATTTTCAAGCTGCATCAACGCCACAACATGCGTATGCATATCGTGATCGAAGACTTCATGACAAGCTTTTCCTTGCGCTTTAGCACGATACATAGCGATATCTGCACCGCGGAGCAAATCTTCTGGGCGATCAAAATCAGTTGAAGAGAGCGTAATGCCAATACTGGCTGAAGTAAACACTTCATGACCGCTGAGATTAAATGGGGTAGAGAGAGCTTTCTGAACTCGCTCTGCAACTTTCGTTGCGTCCGCATCACTCTTAATGTTTTCCAGCAAAATCGTGAATTCATCTCCACCCAGTCGGGCAACCGTGTCATGCTTATTCAGACAAGATTCAAGTCGTCGGGCGATCGCAATTAACAGTTGATCCCCAATCATGTGCCCCAAACTATCGTTGATCACTTTGAAGCGATCGAGGTCTAAGAACAAGAGCGCAAATCGATAGTTCGGATCTTCATGGGCACGCTCAACGGTCTGACTCAACCGTTCCATGAAGAGAAGCCGATTCGGCAGACCAGTCAGAGAGTCGTGAAACGCATTCCGACGCAGTTGTTCTTCCACAATCTTGCGTTCTGTTACTTCCCGCATGACCGAAACAAAATGAGTCACTTGCCCCTGCTCGTTGCGAATCGGAACCATGTTGACATCGACCCAAAAATGAGACTCGTCTTTGCGATAGAGAATCACTTCGGCTCGAACGGGTTCATGAGCATTGAGCGTATCTCGAATGCGATCAACTTCGCTGATCGAAGTCTTTTCACCTAGCAAAAGCAAAGCAGACTTCCCAATCGCTTCACCAGAAGAGTAGCCTGTTGCTCGGGAAAAGGCATCATTGACATAAACAATTCTCAAACCCAGGGGATCGTCGATCGCTTCTTCCGTCTGCGAGATCATGACGATCTCATTTGCGTTGACCACGACCGATTCAAGCAGTCGGAGATATTCCTCAAGCCATTTGCGTTCTGTGATATCTTTGACCGTGATTAACGTTCCGCTGGCTTCTCCCACGGCGTTACAGAGTAACGTGGAGTTAACTTCCGCCCAGAACTTTCTGCCATCTTTGCGGCGAAGCTGTCCTTCCTTCCAGCCATAAAACGGCTGAGATTGATCGGCGGAGCCTTGAAATTCTAACCATCCTTCGATTTCATGAAAAAATTGATGGGCGGGTCGCCCCACCATTTCGGCAACAGAACAGCCGACTAATTTCGCCAAACGCGAGTTGACATACAGCACTTCATCCTGCAAATCTGTGATCACAACGCCATCATTGAGATTTTCGACCACAGTCTGCAAGAGCCAGTCGGCTTCTCTGAGCATTGCAGGACGATTTGGCTCTACTGCTGTGCTTGGAGTGCGAGATGTCTCCAGGTCGATCGACTTTGCCATGCCTGCTTACCTTTGGAAATTGACGCTCATTAAGAAGTTCACGTTGAAGGCGATAAAGCTTAACTGCAAATGGATAATTTTATCCACGCTTAATCTATAGAAGTTGATCGCTAAGTTTTGCTTAATAAAAGCAGCACAAATCCAACTGAAATTGATAGATTCAGTCTGCCCACGATCAGAGATGAGTGAACGTTAAGGATGGAGTGAACGCCACTGAGAGATGAGTGAGGCAAGTTCGGGAAAATGATTTTGTGGCAGACTATGATCGGCATCCTTCAGGATAGAGAACTTGGCGTTTGGAATTTCACGAGCATACGTTTCGCTATGCCAAAGTGGAATCGTTTCATCTTGATCGCCCGTGATCACTAAAGTCGGTGTGGTGATTTGGTGAATTTCTTTTTCCACCGTATCGATCGCATCTTCGGGTCTTAAGCGATCGACTAAAAAGGATCGGGCGGCAGGTTGGGCATTTAATTCTTGCCGCATCCAAGCAATTTGAGCAATTGTTTTTTCTTGTCCAATCTGAACTGCGATCGGTTTAATCAAGGCTAATGCCCAATCAATCACAGGAGTTTGCCAGAGGAGAGGACGCAGATGATCATATCGTCCACAGAAACTATCATCGCGAATTCCAGCGGGAGCCGCGAGAATTAGACCTTTCACCGATTCAGGATATTGCAACGTATAGGCAGCCGAAACCCATCCGCCAAAAGAATGTCCGAGTAAATAAAAAGAGTTTAGTTCTAATGCTTGAACGACTTGGCGTAAGAATGTGACTTCTTTGGCGATGTCATAGCGAATGATAGGACGGGCAGAAGCTCCGAAGCCGAACAAATCAATGCCAATACAGCGAAAATTTGGTTTGAGCAACTCAATCAGCGGCAACCAATTGGCTGCGCTACCCATAAACCCATGTAGCATGACAATGGGAGTGCCTTCACCCACATCGAGATAAGCAGCAGGCAGCAAGGTTGATCCGTCTGGTAATCCGTCAAAATCGAGTTGAATTTGGAGAATCTTTTTTTGAGTCATTTCAATCAGGGTTGGGTGTACACAGATCGAATCGATCGGCAAGGAAGGACGTTACTAGATTATTATGCTGAGCGTTATCCGCATTCTTCTCGACAAGATTGGCTCGATCGCATTCAGTCTGGCGCAATTTCGATCAATGATATTCCAGTCAGCGATCCCGAAATGCCATTGCAGCCTGGTCAACTGCTGTCGTATCAGCGCTCGCCTTGGATCGAGCCAGATGTTTCATTCGAGATTCAATCGCTGTACGAGGATGAGCACTTGCTTATTTTATCCAAACCGTCTGGATTGCCTGTCTTACCCGGCGCAGGCTTTCTGGAAAATACATTGTGGGGATGGCTACGCCGCGAGTATGCGACTCCTCCAGTTCCAATTCACCGATTAGGCAGAGGAACTTCGGGAGTGATTGTTTTAGCAAAAACAGAGCTAGCACGATCGCAGTTATCGAAGGATTTGCGCGATCGTACGTTTGAAAAACGATATCGGGCGCTCGTTACTGGAATTCCTGATGCAGATCAGTTCACTGTCACTCACCGAATTGGCAAGGTTGCCTATCCACAGCTTGGAGAGTTGTATGCCGCAACGGAAACCGGGAAAGAAGCCATCAGCCATTGCCAGGTGCTAGAGCGCGATCGCATTCCGAATGCCACGTTGCTAGAAGTTACAATTCCCACCGGAAGACCGCATCAGATTCGGATTCACTTAGCGGCAGCAGGATATCCACTTTGGGGTGATCCGCTTTATGGAGTGGGAGGAGTCGCTATCAATCAAAACTCAGTGCCTGGAGATTGTGGTTATTTACTTCATGCGTATACTGTCGGGTTGATTCATCCTGTTAGCAAAGAAAAGATGACGATTCAAGCAGAACCTCCGACTTTGCTCAGTCCTTCCTATAATTGAAGTCTAGGATGCGAATTGCATTTTAAAGAGGTCACTATGCTTAAATTTGCGTTTCTGATCGTTCCCTTGCTGCTGATCAGTTCTGCTGTTCAAGCTCAATCCATTCCAAATTTGTCTGTGCGCGATCGCCAACGCCTCAGCCGCGATCTCACTCCTTCAAACTCACAAGAATTTTTCAATCTTGGGCACAACCAACTAGAGCGCGAAATTCGACTTTTAGAACGGCGATTTACAGCTCAGCAAGAAAGCCCGTTAAGGATTGATCCGAAACTACGCGATCAGGAATTTCAAAGCGATTCGATTCGCAATAGAGTGATACCGAAAATGCAACACCTTAGATAGTTGCAGGTTGCAAAAGAGCGAATCACGATCGAAGATCTCTCGTATCATGAGGAAATGCGATTTCTTACACGTTTTTTTGCCGCAGTTCTCGCGGTTCTTCTCATCTCTGGATCTATGACAGTAGCGCAGACAACCAACATTACGCCGGGCGATAACCTCGTCGCCGAAGGCATTCCACCTATTCCTGAATCGTTGGCACAAACCGTCGATCGCTATACTCAGTTCCGTTCCGCAGGATTTGTGAGTTGGCATCCTGAACGTCGCGAAGCCTTGATTGTGACGCGATTCGGAGACGCGCCTCAAATCCACCGCGTTGCTTTTCCACTGGGAAGTCGGCAGCAGATGACTTTCTTTACTGAACCTGTGTTTCGGGCAAGTTATCAGCCGACGAAAGGGGATTACTTTGTGTTTAGTAAAGATACAGGCGGCAATGAGTTTAGCCAGAACTATCGCTATGATTTTGCAACAGGCGATATTACGTTACTCACAGATGGCAAGTCGAAGAATAGCGGCGGGGTTTGGTCGAATCAAGGCGATCGCATGATTTATACTTCGACGCGGCGAACTGGCAAGGATACTGATTTTTATAGTATTAATCCAACCGATCCAAAGAGCGATCGCTTACTGGCTGAAGTTGAAGGCGGCGGTTGGGGCGGCTTAAATTGGTCGCCCGATGACAAACAGCTTTTAGTCATCGAATACGTCTCGATCAATGAGAGCTATCTTTGGTTATTTGATACGACTTCGGGTGAGAAAAAGCTACTCACGCCAAAAGGTGAAAAAGATAAGGTTTCTTATCAAGGCGGTGTGTTTAGTAAAGATGGCAAAGGATTGTATGTGATTACCGATCGAGAATCGGAATTTCAACGCTTAGCCTACATCGATTTAGCAACCTTCAAGCATACCTACCTCAGCACTCAAATTCCTTGGGATGTCGAGGATTTTGATCTGTCCCATGATGGCAAACAGCTTGCGTTTGTGACCAATGAAGATGGCATTAGCGTGCTGCATTTGCTAGATACGGCGACAAATCAAGAGAAAGCTTTGCCAAAGTTGCCGATCGGACAAGTGAGCGGAATTATCTGGCATCGCAATAATCAAGATCTAGGATTTACTTTAGTTTCTTCGCGCTCAACAGCAGATGTATATTCGCTGAATACAGTGACGAACAAAATCGATCGCTGGACAGAGAGTGAAACAGGTGGATTAAATACTGCGAATTTCTCAGAAGCAGAATTGGTTCGCTGGAAGAGTTTTGACGATCGTACAATTTCTGGGTTTCTCTATCGTCCGCCTGCAAAATTCACAGGCAAACGTCCTGTCATTATCAATATTCATGGAGGTCCAGAAGGGCAATCCAGACCTAGCTTTTTAGGACGCATCAACTATTACTTAAATGAATTAGGTGTTGCCGTAATTTTCCCAAATGTGCGGGGTTCAACTGGTTATGGCAAGACATTTTTGAAGCTGGATAATGGCTATCTGCGCGAAGATTCTGTGAAAGATATTGGCGCATTGCTAGACTGGATTGCGACTCAACCGGGGTTAGACAAGGATCGAGTTTTAGTCACAGGTGGCAGTTATGGCGGATATATGTCATTGGCGGTGGCGACGAATTATAGCGATCGTATTCGTGCTGCAATTAATATTGTCGGAATCTCGAATTTTGTCAGTTTCTTAGAGCGGACGGAAGGCTATCGTCGGGATTTACGCCGAGTTGAATATGGAGACGAACGCGATCCAAAAATGAGAGAATTTCTGCTCAAGATTTCTCCGTTAAATAATGCGGAAAGAATCAAGAAACCTCTCTTTGTCATTCATGGTAAAAACGATCCAAGAGTTCCATTAAATGAAGCAGAACAGATCGTAAAAACTGTGAGAAAGAACAATGTTCCGGTTTGGTATCTGATGGCAACCGATGAAGGTCATGGATTCTCAAAGAAGAGAAATATTGATTTTCAGTTCTATTCCACCATCATGTTTATCAAAGAGACCTTGTTAAAGTAAAACTTGCAAGTTTTACTTGTCCCGCACGAGGTTGAAATCCCGTGCTCGTCCGGGCAAAGTCTCTAAAGAGGCTGTCTTTCTGAGCCATTGGCTAGGTTCTGTAGTCCCTGGAGGGAGTTTGCACGGCTAGCACCGGGTTTTCAATCCGGTGCGGGACAGAAACGCAGTCAAGCTAATGTTCAGGTGGTTTTGTCAGCCAAACAGTTCCTGCATCTCTAACGCCGATAGAGTTTGTCCCGTATAAACTCAATGTCTTGCGGGACAAACCATAGGCTAGGTGGAGCGGTTTTTAGCACGACTGGGTAGCAGATTAATGTTGAAGCTAATCGAATGAGCGCTGAGCAGAGTAAAGCTAGACCTAGACCTAGTAATCCGTAGCTCGGAGTCAACCATAAAATTAACGGGATGCCCAAGCCTAGCCCTAAGCTTTGAATCACAGTTACAATCCCCGGACGATCAAGTGCCATAAACGCTTGCGCTAGAATCACCGAAGTCCCGCTCACAACCGTTTCAAGCGCTAACACTCGAAAGACCGGAATTGCTGCTAAGTATTCTTTTCCATAGAGTAAGTTCAGAACGAGCGGTGCACAGATCATCATGAAAGCTGCCATTACAATTGCTAAAAATCCGCCAATTCGAGCCGCTCGACCTGTCATCTGTAAAACTTCTTCTGTAGGACGTGCCGCCGCTTTGGGAAATAGCACGGTGACAAATGAGCTTTGAACGACATACAGCAATTGACAGAGACTAAACGCGATCGCAAATAGCCCCATTGCTGCCGGAACTAACAAACTGACAGCTAAGACCTGCTGGAGTTGTCCCGCTAAAGTAGAAACGAGGTCAATCCCATAAGCCCGCAAGCCATAACTGAGCAGTCGTTTGGCCGATCGTCGAACCCGCTCAAATCGAATTGTAAAAAACCGCCGAGTACAAGCGATCATCCAAACCAAAATCGGGATTCCAGGTAGCCAGTAAGAAATCACTGCCGTAAATGGAGTCAGTTTTCCCAAGAGCGCCAGTCCGACTAGCATGACTAAAGTACCGAGTGGGAAAACATAGCGCATTTGATTCGCGATCGCGAATTCGTCACTTGCCTCCATAGACGATCGCAGAATTTCTGTGAACATTGCGATCGGAACGGCTAACATCAGCGCTTGTGCAAAATGAATTGTATCAACTGAGTATTTTCTCAGAAGGATTGGAATCGTAAAAATTCCAATCACAGCACCGATAGTACTCAGGATCACGCCAATGAGAATAGCGGCTGAGAAACTTTTCGATCGCTCAGTCGGATATTTTTTGAGCGTGTAAAGTAGGGCGCTCGGTAAGCCGAACGACAAAGAATATGCAAAAAATTGGGGCCAAATCGCCATTGCAGCTTGTTCTCCCCGACCACTTGGACCCAACAGCCTTGCGGTGATGGTTCCGGTTGCGACATTGAGAAAAATGATCAGAAATCGAGCAAGCAAGGTTTGAAGAATGGCAGATGTGCCATCGCGTCCCTGAAGCGAGCGAGATCCACGCTGCCAAACTTCTGCAATCCGTCCTCCCCAATTCCTCATGCACTCACCTTTAGAACGCAAAGTTATCTTAGCGTCCTTCTAGCATCAAGAAAAAGGCATCATCTAACTCATACCCTAACGTCTTCGTCATCGACTTGACCCGCGATCGAGCTTCAATTTTCTGTTCGGTGAGCCAATTCAGCATCACAAACGTTTTCTGCATGACAAAGATTTCTAAGGCTTCCGGGTTGTATTCAATCCCATCCTTCTGGATTTGATGTGGAACGAGCATGGCAGCATAGCGCCCTAGTTCTTTTTCCGACCAGTTCAGTAAAAATGGCATCCAAGGATAGGTCGCATCGAGTCGGATAAACCACAATCGGATCTCTGGAATCTCTGAATATTCACGCGGATCGCTAGGGTCTAAAGGGTAATCAATTTTAAATTGAATCGATTGCTCATGTTCGCGGAGGTTGGGTTTGAGAGATTCGATGCGGTCGATCACTTGACTGAGATCGACTGTATCAATCTGTTCGGCAGTGAGATGGATAATCATTGCTTTATCGTGCGTGAGGGTTGAGGACTCAAAGTTCTTCGAGAACTTTGAGTCCTGTTCGTCTTAGCGAGCAAGCTCGATCGCTCTCTTCGCCATACCTGCTGCGGTAATGCTGTTAAATGCCATCAGTTCGCCTGCAGTTGCAGTCGTCTCACCGCGTCTCCAAGCAAAGGTATCGCGTTTTGCGGTACTCCGAAGCATGATTGGCTCTAGCATTCCGCTTGCGCCACCGGTGACACCGATTAAGGCATCGCCACCAAACAGTGTGTCAAACGTTGCATCATCAATAAATCCACCATCCGGCTCAGAGCAGGTGTCCCAAGCCACATCGGATGCACGATATAAGCGGCGAGGATTGACGATCGAGACAATCCGCACCCCATATCCTTGAGCTTCTAGACTCGATGCTGCTTCAAACACAGGCACTAAAGTCATATCGCCAATGACACCAAATACGATCGTTTTCGATCCAGTGCTTTCATGCAGAATGATGCCACCTTGCTCGATCGCTTGTCGCGTCTGTTCTAAGGTTGTCCGAATCGGCAACGGGGATTTACTCGCTGTGATCACAACGCCTTTGTTTTTCGTGGTCAGTGCCCAGTCATAACAAGCTTGAATGCTATTCGCATCGGGTGGGAATAGTGCGAACACGTTGCCATTTCTGAGCATTGCGGCAAAGTACGCTTCAACTTCAGGACGTTGGTGAGTCCAGCCATTTCGTCCTTGCTCTAAGGCTCCAGCGGTAAACAATGTAATGGTCGAAGGGGTGGGACGACGCAATTCTGCCATCGCTTGCGTTACGGTTTGCCAGATAGGTAGCCCGTTAATCGCGAAGGATTCATAAGAACACCACAGCGATCGACATCCCATTAATGCCAGTCCTGCTGCTAATCCCGCACAGGCATCTTCGCTCAAAGGCTCATAGACTTGACCATTGGGGGCTTGGTTATAGAGCGAATCTTCAGTCGGGTGAATGATCTTCAATGCCTGGTTAATGTTGGCAATCCCAGATGCTTCGTTTCCGTCTGCGTTGGTCACTAAGAAGGCGCGATCGCTTTGTCCAACATGTCCCACCAATCGACCCATTGCAGTCGTCGAAACTTTCGCATCTCCGCCCACGGCATATTCTTCGAGCGGCAACTGTCCTAAATCGGGTAAAGCCCGCTCGAATTCAGTCACAACCATTTTGCTAGCAGAACCACCGCCTGCACGTTCACAGTTCGATCGCACTAATGCCCACGCTTCAGGAGTCAATGCCCGCGCTTTCAATGCGGCGATAATGTCTTCATTTTCTAACGTGTGTTGAGCATAGAGATTGTGAGACTTCGAGCCTTTTGCGTGAACCCCTGCACCTTTGAGCTGTTTGATGATGAAGACGGTTAACTGACCGCCTAATGCCGATTTCGCGGCTTGATCTGCGGCGGTTAAGACTGCGTTTGTAAACTTAATCCGATTCTCCAAAGAGAAAATGGTGCTATCGACGTATTCGCTGGGTTGATTGCGATCGTCAAAATCTTTCGCATCGACTAGGACAACATTCTCGAATCCATTCCCTTTCCAGAAGTCGATCATCTGCTCATTGGTTTTGAGCGACACCATGCTGTGATGCTCTTGCGAATAGCCATTCCAAACCAAGATCGGCAAGAAGTTCGTCACCCCTGGAAATGCGGTGTTGAAGTGTGCCATCGAACTCATAATGTATGGCTCACCTAATCCACCATCCCCGACAGTAAAGGGGAACAATTTATCGCGATGCAGAAGGGATGCTGCCATTGCAAAGTGCTGCCCTTGACCTAAAGGCCCTGCCGGAGCCAAAATCCCCGGAATGAAGCCGGACAGATGCCCCAAGAGTCCATGCTTTTCCCGGAAGCGATCGCGCAATTGCTGTACGGTTTCGATGCCCATATCTTCAAGAGAGCGATCGAGGAACATGGCGCTATAAAATCCGGGCGCGTGATGTCCGACTTCGGTGATGATGTTTTTATGCCCTAACATTACAAAGGCTGCATAAGCTTCTGCTTGGCTGGCAAATCCGCCGGGGTGTCCAGAAGCTTTACTGGCGGTCATTTGCAGAATCAAATAGCGCAGTGCGTCCGCAGCGAGCAGTGTTTGATAGCCCGCAGTCGGGTCGGTTGGGTCAGTAATCGCGGTTTTGCCGTCAGCGATCGCTGATGTTTTGCCATATGTCTCAAACCCTGGTAACTCGTCGCTAAAGTATTGAATCCCTTCTGTAAAAGCGGGTTTGGTCGAGATTGGGTTTGTCACTGCGGTCATACTTACACCTGTTGCGTTTTGTAATGGGTCTGACACTCTATCGTACACAGACGTTGCACGCTTGAGAATCAATCTTGCTGGCATGTGAGGGATCGATGTGTTGATACAGTGAATAGAACACAATCGATGATTTTAGGTGAAAGAATAGAGAATCGTGGTGATCGCGATGCTTCACCAAATGGTTTGTACGGGGTACTGAGCGATGAGATGATCAATCGTCAGAATCGGGATGTTTTCGACCTGAGCTTGGGCAATTAGAATTCGATCGAATGGATCTTTGTGATGATCGGGAAGGCTATCCACTTGCAGAATGTGGGCAAGATTGATGGTCAAACTCTCAAAACGGTTAGCCGTTAGGCAAGATTGAATAAATTGGGTCGGAGGTTCTGGAAGGGGAAGCTTGCCAATGTTGGATTTAATGATAATTTCCCAACTGCTGGCAACGCTGAGATAAAGCGCGTTTTCAGGATTTGAAATGATGTCTTGAACGGGTACAGAGAGTCGAGAGTTGTTGGTAACCCACCAGAGTAGAGCATGGGTATCGAGTAAAGCACGCATGGTCTACTGAGGGTCGGCGGGATTGAGAAAGCTGTTTAAGATATCGTCTGGTAAGGGGGCGTTAAAGTCGTCTGGGATGATCAGTTTGCCTGCGTATTGTCCGGGAACACGAGGTGAATTTTCTGGGGGGTGAGGTTTACGATCGCGGTTTGCAGGAGAGATATGGGCGACCGCTTGTCCATCTTGGGAAATGATGATTTCTTCGCCTTGGATCACCCGATCGAGGAGTTGGGTAATGTTGGCGGTGGCTTCGGGTAGGGTGACGTGGGTGACCATGGGTGGGTAAGCCAGGATGGTTGTGTCTGTCATTATAGTCGGGGCAGAAAGTCGATCGCGCTATTTTGACTAGAGCGATGCAATGAGCAAGGACGCTACATTGATTTGTCGAAAGTGACGTGAGCAGGTTTTGATTCTAAAATGAAGCAACATTCACTGGACAGCTCTTGCGATGGAAGTTCTTAAGTTCACTACAACGATCGATGAGTCTGGACACTTGCATCTGGATATCCCGACGGAGCTATCCTCTGGGCAGGTGGATATTGTGGTGATTGTGAATCCGAGTTCGTCTGGAACTGAGCAGAAAGCCTCTTATGATTTTTCGGATTTGGCAGGACAGTTAGAGTGGCAAGGGGATGCGGTGTCTGCACAGAGAGCGTTAAGGGATGAGTGGTAATCGCTATCTGTTGGATACGAATGCAATTTCAGCATTGCTTAAGGGTGAGGGTCAACTAGTTCAACTTTTGCAAAGTGCGGATTGGGTAGGGATTTCAATTATTAGTCAGATTGAATTTCTCGCATTTGTTGGATTGAGTCGGAGCGATCGTAAGCTGTTTCGGCAGTTTCTACAACGTGTAGAGGTGGTGAGCCTGATGGCAAGCGATACGTTGTTGATTCAAAAAACGATTGAAATTCGCCAACAGTATCGATTGAAGTTACCGGACGCATTGATCGCTGCAATGACACTTCAAAACATGGCAAGTTTGGTGACTGG
>VFQU01000657.1_pt1 | contig 27257 bp, 23 predicted proteins | sample 3512311 | NCBI WGS metagenome assembly VFQU01 (sample SAMN10412377, study PRJNA504923) | tailings metagenome | isolation source: Relicate 3 Philex TSF3 active mining site | place: Philippines: Tuba, Benguet | collected 2017-08-29
CTCCGGGCTGCAGGTCGCGGTCGGCCTCGGGCTGTGGAACCTCGGCAACTACGCGTTCTTCCTGATCGCCGGCCGCGTCCTCGGGCCGGCCGACTACGGCCTGGTCGCGGCGATCCTCTCCGGCGTGCTCGTGATCCAGACGCCGTTCACGAGCCTCCAGACCGCGCTCGCCCGCGTCGTCAGCTCCACGCCCCCCGCCCGCGGGGCGGCCCTGTACCGGGCGGCGCTGCGGACGGCGTTGCGCTGGACCCCGGCGGGCGCGGCGGTCGCGGCCCTCGCGGTGATCGCGGCGGGGGCCGTGCGCGACGACGTCCCGGTCGGGCCGCTGCTCGCGGCGATCGTCGTCCTGCTGCCCGTCGCCGTCTTCCCGCTGGTGCTCGGGCAGCTCCAGGGGGAGCGCCGGTTCGGGCGCTACGCCCTGACGATGGCCGCGTTCGGCCTGCCGCGGCCGGTGATGCTGCTGGCGCTCGTCGGCGGCGGTCTCGGCATCTACGCGGCGCTGCTCGGCACCGCGGCGACGACGATCCTGGCCGCCGTCGTCGGGGTGCTCTTCACCGCCGACCGCCTGCGGGCGACGGCCGCGGGGCCGCCCGACCCGGCGCTCGTCCGCGCGATGGGCGCCTCGCTGCTGCCGCTGCTCGTCGGCGTCACGGCGGTGGCCGTGATGTCGAACCTCGACGTGATCGCCGCCAAGCTCGCCCTCGACCCGGTCGACGCCGGCCTGTTCGCGTCGGCGGCCGTCCTCGCGAAGACGGTCTTCCTGGTGCCGCAGGCGATCACGATCGTGCTGCTCCCGCGCGTCGCCCACCGCCACGCGACCGGCCTCCCCACCGAGGCCCTCCTCGCGGTCTCCCTCGGCGCGACCCTGGTCCTCGGCGGGCTCTGCACCCTCGCGGCCCTCGTCCTGGCCGACCCGATCATGACCATCACCTTCGGTGAGGAGTTCGCCGACGGCGCGTCGATCCTGCCCGAGCTGACGGGGGCGATGACCCTGATCGGCGCGGCGCTGACCCTGCTCTACCACCAGGTCGCGCTCGGCAGCTACCGCGTCGCCTGGCTCCTGGCGGGCGCGGCGGGGGCGCTCGCGGTCGGCCTCGCGCTGGTGCACGACACCGCCGGGCACATCATCGCGGTCGACGCCGTCGTGGCGACGGCCGCGCTGCTCGCCCACGACCCCGTCTGCGGGCGCTCGGGCGACACGATCGTGGGCGGCACGCGCGCGCTGCTGCGCACCCGGGCCGCCTGAGCTCAGTCCCGGCCGTCCTCCGGCGCCACCGCCGCGGCCTCCCGCGCCGCCGCCTCGTCGACGCGCCGGTGGTAGTCGCCCCGCGACAGCCAGCGCTCGAGGAAGCAGTAGAGGACGATGAACGCGTACCGCGAGCCCATCTCCTGGATCTGGAACTTCGACGTGCCGTGCGCCCGGTTCGTCCACGAGTTCGGCACGACCGCGAAGCTGTAGCCGCGCACCACGGCCTTCAGGGGGATCTCGACCGTGAGGTTGAAGTGGTGCGACAGGAGGGGGGAGACGCCCTCGATGACCTCGCGCCGGTAGAGCTTGAACGCGTTCGTCATGTCGTCGTACCGCAGCCCGAACAGCACCCGGATGCCGGTGTTCGCGACGCGGTTCAGCAGCAGCTTCAGGCGGGGGTAGTCGTGCACCTCGCCGCCCGGCGCGAACCGCGAGCCGAAGACGCAGTCGGTGCCGCGGACCTCCATGGTGCGGATGAACATGACGAGGTCCTCGGGCGAGTCCGAGGCGTCGGCCATGTAGATCGCGACGGCGTCACCGCGGAACGCCTCGAGGCCCCGCCGGACCGCCATGCCGAACCCGCCGGAGGCGTGGTTCTGCACCATCCGGACCTCGGCGATGCGCTCCGCGAGGCCGGTCACCACGGCGGCGGTGCGGTCGCTGGAGTGGTCGTCGACGACCACGATCTCGTGGTCGATGCCGGCCGCGGCGAGGGTGTCGTGCAGGGCGGTGACCGTCGGCGTGATGCCGTCGGCCTCGTTGTGCGCGGGGATGACGACCGAGACGAGCATCAGGCGGTCGCGAAGCGCTCGGAGGCGGCGTCGATGATCTCGTCGAGCATCTCCCGCAGCCCGTAGGAGTACTCCCACTCCGGATGGTCCTGCTGGAAGCGGCGGACGTCGCTGATCCACCAGATGTGGTCGCCCGACCGGTTCTCGTCGCTGAGGGTGTAGTCGATGGAGCGGCCCGTCATCTCCTCGATGAGCGTGATCGCCTCCAGCACCGAGCAGTTCGAGTGGCGGGATCCGCCGATGTTGTAGACGGCGCCCGGCCGCGGGTTGCGGTGGTAGGCCCAGAGGGCGGTGACCAGGTCGTGCGAGTGGATGTTGTCGCGGACCTGCTTCCCCTTGTAGCCGAAGATCGTGTACGGCGTGCCGGTCACCGCGCACCGCACGAGGTAGGCGAGGAACCCGTGGAGCTGGGCGCCGGAGTGCTGGGGTCCGGTGAGGCACCCGCCGCGGAAGGCGGCGGTGTTCATCCCGAAGTAGCGGCCGTACTCCTGGGTCATGACGTCGGCGGCGACCTTGCTCGCCCCGAAGAGGCTGTGCTTCGACTGGTCGATGCGGAGCGTCTCGTCGAACCCGTGCTCGGCGTACGGGTGGGCGGGGTCGAGCTCCCACCGCGTCTCGGTCTCCACCAGCGGCAGGTCGTTCGGGGCGTCCCCGTAGACCTTGTTGGTCGAGAGGAGCGTGAAGGTCGCCTCCGGGCAGTGCTGCCGGGTGGCCTCCAGCATGTTCACGGTGCCCGTCGCGTTGACGTGGAAGTCGGTGAGCGGCTCACGGGCGGCCCAGTCGTGGCTCGGCTGGGCGGCGCAGTGCACCACCAGCTCGATCGCCGTCCCGTAGCGCGCGAACAGGTCGGCGATGGCGACGGGGTCGCGGACGTCGATGTCGGCCGTCGTGAAGCGCGGGAGCGCCTCGGTGAGGCGGTCGCGGTTCCACCGCGTCGAGGCCTCCGCGCCGAAGAAGTAGGCGCGCATGTCGTTGTCGACGCCGACGACGTCCATCCCCTGCTCGTGGAGGAAGCCGACGGCCTCGCTCCCGATCAGCCCTGCGGATCCGGTCACGATCGCTACCGACATGTGTCTCCTCTGCTCGCGTGCGTCAGGTGAAGACCGGCCGCAGCGAGTCCTCGTTCTCGCGTACCCAGTCGACGATCTCCGCCATCATGTCGCGCGGCGTCCACGACGGGCTCCAGCCGAGCTCCCGGGTCGCGCGGGAATGATCCGAGATGTAGACCGGGATGTCGACCGGCGAGGTCCGCGCCTCGTGGGACATCGTCACCTCCGCCCCGGACACGTCGCGGCAGATGTCGGTCAGCTCCCGCAGCGACACCGACCCGGTGCGCCCGCCTCCGGCGTTGAACACCCGCCCGCTGATGCGGTCGATGTCCGCCAGCTCGCGCCGCATGAGGTCGAAGAGGTCGTCGGGGTGGAGCAGGTCCCGCACCTGGCGGCCCTGCCCGTCGAAGCCGATGTAGCGCAGCGGCAGCCCGTAGACGTGGTTCGCCGCCCACATCGCGAACACGCCCTGCTCCGACTTGCCGAACTGCCCGGCGCCGGTGATGACGCCGCAGCGGGTGATGACCGCGGGCAGGCCGTACGAGTCGGCGTACTCCTGCACGATCATCTCCGACGCCAGCTTGCTGGACCCGTAGAACGACCGCGCCGTGTCGGTCGGGAAGTCCTCGGAGATCCCGAGGGGTCCGGCGCCCGGCACCGCCTGGTCGGCGGCGAGCTCGTAGCGGCTGTCGGTCTCGACGAGCGCGAGGTCGCGCAACGGGTGCATCGAGTAGACGCGGCTCGTCGAGAGGAAGAGGAACGCCCCGGCGCGGCCGCGCGACCAGTCGAGGAGGTTGATCGTGCCGAGCAGGTTCGTCTCGAGCACGTAGGCGGGCGAGCCGTCCAGGCCGGCGAGCACCGACGCCTCGGCGGAGGCGTCGACGACCACGTCGACGGGTCCCTCCACCTGGTCGAGGTCGGACCGCACCCGCACGTCGCCGTGCACGAAGCGCACGCCGCCGCCGGCGAGCCGCCCCAGGTTGGTCTCCGACCCGCGGCGTCGCAGGTTGTCGAAGGCCACGACCTCGGCGCCCGGGTTCTCACGGGCGAACGCGAGCGCGATGCGGGATCCGACGAAGCCGGCCCCACCGGTCACGAGGACCCTCACTGCCGTCCGTCCTCGGAGGGCCCGCCGGGGGCCTTTGGGCGTGGGATCGGCATCGTGGGAGCGGTCCGCGTCCGCATGCGGACCGCGTGACTATACCGTTCGGCCCGTGACGGCCCTCGCGACGAGCATCCGCGCCCGCCTCGCCCCGCCGGGCGGGTCGCGCGAGCCGGACGCCTGGACGCGGTGGTGGCCGCTCCTCGCCGCCGTGGTGATCGCGTTCGTCACGTGGCCCGTCGGGTCCCTGACGCCGGCGAACGGCCTCGACCCGTCGTGGCGCATCGCGCTGCACATGGCGGTCGCCCGGGGCGTGGACTTCGGCGACATCGCGTTCACCTACGGCCCGCTCGGCTTCCTGGAGGCCCCCGTCAACGCGGAGGCGCACACGCTGGTGCCGGCGCTCGCGTGGATCGGCCTGCTGCAGGTGGGCCTCGCCTACCTCGTGATCGTCTGCGCCCGGCGCACGCTCACCTGGCCCGTGGCCGTGCTGCTCGCGTTCGCCTGCTGCCGCCTGCTCGACGAGGGGCGCGAGGTGCTCCCGCTCGTCGCCTTCCTCTGGGCGGCGTACGTCGTGCAGTGGGGGGTGCCGGCCCGCCTCGCGCGGGTGCTGCTGCCGGTGAGCGGGGTCGTCTGCGGCGCGGGGATCCTGATCAAGGTCAACGAGGGCGTCGTCGCCGTCGCGCTCTGCGCGGTCGCCGCGTGGTGGCTCGGTCCGGGCCGCTGGCGGGCGCTGGGGATCCTCGCCGGTTCGGCCGCCGCCGCGGTCGTGGTGCTGTGGACGGCGTTCGGCAACGGCGTCACCGGGTTGCCGGGGTGGGTCGTCGCGAGCGTCCGGATCGCCGCCGGGTACTCGGCGGGCCTCCCGTACGAGGCCCCCGGGCGCGGCTGGGAGTACGCCCTGTTCGTCGGCCTCGTGGCGGCGATCGCCTGGTTCGCCTGGCTCTCGGGGGAGGGCCTCGGGCGGGGGCGGCGGATCGCCGTCGGGCTGCTCGGCGCGATCCTGGTGTTCTCGCTCTTCAAGCACGGTTTCGTGCGGCACGACCTCGGCCACTCCGCCTCGACGTTCACGGCGCTCATCGCCGGCGCCGCCGCCATCCGGTGGACGCGCCCCTCCGGGCGCCTGGCGGGGGCGGCGGTGTGCGCCGCGACGGTGGTCGCCTCGCTCGCCGTGCTGGGGGCGACCGGCGTCCCGTCGGCGCTGCGGCTGCTCGACCCCCGCCCCAACATCGAGACGGCGTGGGACCACGCGGCGCTCGCCGCGAAACCCGGCGTGCGGGCCCGCCACCGGGAGGACGCCGCCGCCGACCTCCGTGCCCTCCACGCCATCCCGCAACCGGTCATCGACGCCCTGCGCGGCCACCCGGTCCACGTCGGCCCGTACGAGACCTCGATCATCTGGGCGTACGACCTCGACTGGCGGCCCGCGCCCGTCTTCCAGGACTACTCGATCTACACGAACGCCCTCGACCGCGGCAACGCGGACATGCTCGCGTCCGGGGACGCACCGGACCGGATCCTGCGGCACGGCGGCCCCCGCATCGACGGCCACTCACCGGAGGGCGAGGGCCCCGAGCAGCTGCGGTCGATGATCTGCGGCTACGTCCAGGACGTCGCGGTACCCGGCTGGCAGGTGCTGCGACGCGTGCCGTGGCGGTGCGGCCCGGAGCGGCCGCTCGCGTCGGTCGAGGCGGTCGCGGGCGCGACGGTCGCGATCCCGCCCGCCCCCGGCCCCGACGAGATGGTCATGGCGCGGCTCGACATCCCCGTGTCGCTGCGGCAGCGGCTGCGCACCGCCCTCTACAAGCCGCACGACCTGCCGGAGGTGCTCCTCAACGAGGGGTACGCGTACCGGGTGCCGACCGACGTCGCCCGCGGTCCCCTGCTGATGCGGGCCCCGGCGAGCGTCGGCTGGCAGGACTACGCACCGGGCTTCTCCTTCGACCGGCTGCGCGTCTCCTACACGGCGTCGCCGTTGCGGATCGACTTCGTCGCGATGCGCGTCTCGCCCGCGGCGGGCTGATCGGGGACCTCCCCGTCGCGCCACGTGTCGGCCACGATGAAGTTGGGGCGCGCGCGGACCTCGTCGTAGACCTTGCCGACGTACTCGCCGACGATCCCGAGCGTCACGAGCTGGACGCCGCTCATCAGCAGGACGACGGTCATGAGGGACACCCAGCCAGGGGGCGACTGGTCGGCGAGCAGCCCGCCGATCACGACCCAGAGGGCGCCGATGATCGAGATGAACGCGGCGACGAACCCGAGCAGCGTGACGAGGCGCAGCGGCAGCTTCGAGAACGACACGATCGCGTTGATCGCCCCGGACGTGCGGCGCGTGAACGAGTACTTCGTCTCGCCCGCGAACCGCGGGTTGCGCTCGACCTCGACGGCCACCTGGGTGAACCCCGAGAAGGCGCGGAGGCCCGGGAAGTAGCGGTTGATCTCGCGCATCCCGTTGACGGCGTCCGTCGCGCGGCGGCTCATGAGGCAGAAGGGGCCGGCGTCGCGCGGCAGGTCGATGCTCATCATCCGGCGGGCGGCGCGGTAGAAGCCGGAGAACAGGAGCCGCTGGACGGGCCCCTCCTTGCGGTCGCGCCGGACCGCGTAGGCGACGTCGGCGCCGTTCTCCCACTCGCGGATGAGGCGCGGCAGCGCGTCGGGGGAGTCCTGCAGGTCGGCGTCCATGACGATGACCGCGTCGCCGCGGGCGGCGCGGATGCCCGCCTCGATGGCGGCCTCGTGACCGAAGTTGCGCGAGAGGCGCATGCCGACGACCCGGCGGTCGCGCGCGACGAGCTCGCGGATCAGCCGCGTCGAGTCGTCCCACGACCCGTCGTCGACCAGCAGCAGCTCCAGGTCGTGCGGGACGTCGGCGAAGACCTGGTCGACCTGCGCGTGCAGCGCGGCGAGGGTCTCCTGCTCGTTGTAGACCGGGACGACGACCGAGATCAGGGACGGCACGCGGGCCTTTCAGGTCTGCTCGAGAACGGCGTCAGCCTAGATGACGCCATCCGGGGTCGTCGCGGCCCCGGTCCGGCGCGGCGGGGCCCCCGCCGCGTCGTAGGGTGACCGGGATGGCCGTGGACCCCGCCGACGTGACGGCCCCGCCGCGGCCCCCGCGCCCGGCCCGCGCCGTCCTCGCCCGGCCCACGGTGCTCCTCGCCGGCGTCGTCGCGCTCGGCGTGCTGCTGCGCCTCCACCGCTTCGACGCACCGATCCTCGACGCCCACGCCTTCCGGCAGACCCAGACGGCGAGCACGGTCTGGTTGTGGAACCGCGACGGCTTCGACGCGCTCGACTACCGGGTGCCGATGTACGGCGGAGGCCACTGGGTGCTGGAGCTGCCCGTGTACCAGGCGATGGTGTGGGTGCTGCAGGTCCCGGCGGGCGGCATCGAGCACGCGGCCCGCGTCGTGTCGATCGGCTCCTACGTCGCCGTCGCCGTCCTCATGTACCTGATCGCCGCGCGGTGGTTCGGCTCCCGCGCCGCCGCGCTGCTCGGCGTGGGGGTGTTCACGCTCCTGCCCGTCACGGTCTTCTTCTTCCGCGCGGTCCTGATCGACACGCTGCTGATCGCGACCACCCTCCTCGCCGTCCTCGCCGCGACGCACCTGGGCGAGCGGTTCACCTGGACCTGGTTCGCGGTCTTCGCCGCCGCCCTCGCCGTGTCCGTGCTCGGCAAGGCGACGCTGGTGCTCGCGATCGGCCTCGCGATGGTCGTCCCCCTCGTCCGCCTGCTGCGCGACGGCGGGGTGGGGCGGCTGCCGAAGGCGGCCGTCGTGGGGACGTGCGCGCTGACGGGGCTGCTGTTCGCCGCCTGGGCCCGGCACGGCGACGAGCTCAACACCGCCACGGGGACGCTCTCGATCTCGGAGGCGCGCTCCTGGTACTTCGGGTCGACGTTCACCGACCCCGACCTGTACCGGGTCGTCGGCGGGCGGATCGCGGACAACCTCGGCGTCGCGGGCCTCGTGGCGCTGGCGATCGGGCTCGTCGCGATCCCGCGGCTGCGCACCGCCCACCGCCCCGAGATCATCCTGACGCTCGCCGGTGCGGTGCTGTCGTGCGGGATCTTCGCGAACCTCAACCGGATCCACGACTACTACCAGCTCGCCTACTACGTGCCGCTGTCGATGGTCGCGGGCCTCGGCCTGGCCGTCGCCCTGCGCGCCGCGACGTCCCGGGTGGGTGCGGTGCCGGCCCGCGCGGCCGTCGCCGCGGTCCTCGTGGTGATCGGCGTGGTGTCGGCCGTCTCCCTGCGCGACGGGTACTTCGCATCGGACGCGGTGGCCTGGTCCGTGGAGGCGCAGGGCCGTGGGCTGCGGGCCGAGACGCCCGACGCGCCGCTCCTGCTGATCCACCGGTTCGCCGACCCGAACGACCCGGTGCTCTGGTACCAGGCGCGCCGGATCGGCTGGCGGGTCCCCGCCGAGGACGCGGCGGGGGCGGCCCGCATCGCGGCCGCCCACCCGGAGATCGCGGCGGTCGTGTGGATCACCGACCCCGACCCCGAGCCCCCGCACGTGGCGGCGCTGGCGCGGGCCGCCGGGTTGCGCCGCGCCCACGTGAGCGCCGGCATGACCGTCTACCGCTGAGGGCCGGTCAGCGTCCCGCGGCGGCGCGCAGGCGCGACGCGGCGAGGGCCACCTCGCCGACGGCCCACACACCCGCCGCGAGGGCCCGGCCGCGGAGGCCGGGGCGGTGCTTGCGGATGAACGGCGCCATGGTGCGGAAGTACGCGGAGTCGGCCTCGGCGGGGCGGCGGCCGTCGGCGTTCGACCCGGCGCCGACGTGGACGACGGTCGCCCCCGGCCAGTAGCGCACCCGCCAGCCGTGGGCGATGAAGCGCAGGCAGAGGTCGATGTCCTCGGCGTACATGAAGAACTGCTCGTCGAAGCCGCCGACCTCGTCGAGGGCGTGGGCCGGCATCAGCATGAAGGCCCCGGTGACGCTCTCGACGTCGCCCTCCCGGTCCTCGGGCACCCAGCCGGCGGTGTAGTGCGTGGAGCGGGGTCCGCGGAGGTGCCGGTCGAGGCCGGTGAAGTAGCAGAACGACGACCAGGGGGTGGGGAAACCGCGCTTGCAGCGCCGGTCGAGGTTGCCGTCGCGGTCGACGAGGCGCGGCGTCAGCACGCCGACGTCGGGGTGCGACCAGAGCTCGTCGAGGCAGGCGCGGAGGGCGCCGGGCGGGATGACGGTGTCGGGGTTCAGCGCGAGCACGGCGCGGCCGGTGGCGCGGGCGAAGCCCATGTTGTTGGCGCGGCCGAACCCGACGTTCCGCGGGAGGTCCTCGACGTGCACCCAGGGGTGGGCGTCGGCCGCGGTGAGGGTGTCGTCGCCGGAGGCGTTGTCGTAGAGCAGCACCTCGAGGTCGACGTCCTCCCGCTGCGCGGCGAGGCTGTCGAGGCACTCGGCCAGCAGGTCGCGGCAGCGGTACGACACGATCACGATCGAGAGCTCGGGCACCGCGGCAATGTAGCGGGGAAGGGCTAGTAGCCTTCGGCCCGATGCGGGCCACACCCACCTCCCTCGAGGGCATGCTGGTCGTCGACCCGGTCGTCCACCGGGACGCCCGCGGCTTCTTCCACGAGACGTTCCGGGCCGACGAGATGGTGCGGCTCGGCATCGACGAGACGTGGGTGCAGGACAACCACTCCCGTTCGGTGCGCGGGGTGCTGCGCGGCATGCACTTCTCCATCGGGGAGGGTCAGGCGAAGCTGGTGCGCTGCGCGCGCGGGCGCATCCTCGACGTCGCCGTGGACATCCGGCGGGGGTCGCCGACGTACGGCCGCTGGGAGTCGGTGACCCTCGACGACGAGGATCTGCGGCTCGTCTACCTGCCGGTCGGGTTCGCCCACGGCTTCGTGGTGCTGAGCGAGGTCGCGGACGTCGTCTACCGCTGCTCGTCGTACTACGACCCGGCGGTGGAGCGCGGTTTCGCGTGGGACGACCCGGACGTCGCGATCGCGTGGCCCGACATGCCGGTGGAGGTGTCCGCCCGCGACGCGGCGGCGCCCACCCTCGCCGAGATCGCCGGGGACCTCCCCTTCGGGGTCTAGTATCGCTCCCGGTCCAGCGACGAGCGCAGGAGGGAGCCCCGTCACGGAGGTGGTCGCAGCGGACGAGGGCGCCACGCGCGGCCCGCGGAGCATCGTCCCGCTCCTCGCCGTCGGCGTCCTGGTGAGCGTGGCCGCGATCCTCCTGGCGATCCGCGGCATCGACCTCGGCGACGTGGCGTCGGCGATCGGCGACGCCTCCCCGGCGTACCTGGCGGTGGGCGCGCTCCTGATGCTCGCGTCGTACCCGATCCTGGCGGTGCGGTGGCGGAGCATCGCCCGCGACCTCGACCCCCCGGGCACCCCGCAGATGCTGGAGCTCGTCCTGATCGGGGCGGCCGTCAACAACGCGTTGCCGGCCCGTCTCGGCGAGGTGGCGCGCTCGGTCGGCCTCGGCCGCTCGGCGCACCGCCCGGTGCTGCAGTCGTTCGGCACGGTGGTCGTCGACCGGGTCGCCGACGTCGTCTTCTTCGCCCTCGCGTTCGGACTGACCGTCGCGGCCTCCCCCACCGACGACTGGGTGCGGTGGGTGGGCATCGGCGGCGCGATCATCACGATCGCGGCGCTCGCGACGCTCGGCGTCGTGGCGCTGCTGATGAGCCGCCGTCCCGACGACGCGCCGGCGGGCCGGTGGATGCGCCACCTGCTGACCCTCGGCGAGGGCCTGCGCTGCGTCCACACCTGGTCGGGCGCGTTCCGCGCCCTCGTCCTCACGTTCGCCGCGTGGGGCGCCTGGATGGCGGGCCTCTGGTCCATCGCGGAGTCCCTCGGCATCGGCCTCTCCGCCACGGAGGTGCTGTTCACGACGGGCCTCCTGGGTCTGGGGTCGGCGGTCCCGTCGGCGCCGGGCTTCATCGGCACCTACCACTGGATCGCGGCGTCCTCGCTCGGCCTGTTCGGCGTCGCGGGCGCGGATGCGCTCGCGTTCGCGGTCCTCCTGCACGCCGCCTGGTTCATCCCCACCACCGTCACCGGCTCGATCCTGATGGTGCGCTGGGGGTTGAGCTACACCGCGCTGCGGCGTGTCTCCCTCTCGACTCGGGCGGTCAATGCATGAACTTCCAGCGTCTCTACGAGTACCGGTTCCGCGGCATCGACCAGTCGGTGCGGACGGCCGTGTGGGACGAGATCGCCCCGTTCGTCCACGGCCTGATGGGGTCACCGCAGACGGTGCTCGACCCGGCGGCGGGCCGCTGCGAGTTCATCAACGCGGTACCGGCCGCGGAGCGCTGGGCCGTCGACCAGGCCGACTACGCGGAGCGGGACGCGGATCCCGGTGTCCGGACGATGGTGGCGGACATCATGGAGGCCGACCTGCCGGCCGACCACTTCGACGGCGTGTGGGTGTCGAACACCCTGGAGCACCTGCTCTCCCAGGAGCAGACCGCCGCGTTCCTGGAGCGGATGCGCGTCGCGATGACCCCGGGTGGGCGCATCGCGATCATGGGCCCGAACTTCCGGTACTGCGCGAAGGAGTACTTCGACTGCGCGGACCACACCCTGGTCTACACGCACACCTCGATCGCCGAGCACCTCTACGCGGCGGGGTTCGAGCCGGAGCGCATCGTCCCGCGGTTCCTGCCGTACTCGTTCCGCGGGCGCCTGCCGGCGAGCCCCGCGACGACGCGCCTCTACCTGCGCTCGCCCCTGGCGTGGCGCCTGCTCGGCAAGCAGTTCCTGGTCATCGGCCGGCGGACCGTCTGACGGCCTCGCAGAGCCGCAGGTAGGAGTCGGCGCAGGCGTCCCACGAGTAGCGCTCCGCGGCGCGGGCCGCGGCGCGGGCGCCGAGCTCCTCCCGCCGGGCGGGGTCGTCGATGAGGGCGCCGAGCGCCCGGGCGAGGGCGGGTGCGCCCCCCTCCAGCGGGAAGCTCGCCGCGGCGTCGCCGACGACCTCGAGGTTGGGGCCGTGGTCGCTGACGACGAGGGCGGCGCCGGCGGCCATCCCCTCGACGATGACGGGGTGGGTGCCGCCGACCTCGGTGGGGGCGCACATGACGCCGCTGCGGTGCACGAGCTCGCGGTACCCGTCTCCGAAGACGTAGCCGGCCATCCGCACGCCCGGCCCCGCGGAGGCCCGGAGACCGGCGATGTAGTCGTCGGCGTAGGGGGCGTCGCCGACGATGACGAGCGGCCAGTCGGTGCCGAGCGTGCGGTGCGCCTCGATCAGGAGGTGGGCGTTGTTCTCGGGGACGAGCCGCCCGACGAACAGCACGTACCGGCCGGGCTCGACGTCGAGCTGCGCGCACCACCCGGTGTCGCCGGGGTCGGGCATGTCGGCGCCGTAGGCGATCCACGGGATGCGCCGGCCGTGGCGGCGTTCGTATGCGTCGGCGACGGCGGCGGAGTCGGTGACGGCGATGGTGGCGGCGCTCGGGGCGATCCGCTCGGCGGTGCGCAGGTACGCCTTCGCCGCCCCGGACCACTTGGCGCGCTCCGAGTCGAGGCCGTCGATCTGGAGGATGGAGGGGATGCCGGCGAGGCGCGCGAGGGGCACGACGGGCGCGTTGCCGGCGATGAAGTAGATCGCGACGTCGGGGCGCGCCCGGGTGGCCATGTGGGCGGTGCTGACGAGGGTGTGGGCGAGGGTGTCGAGGTGCTTGCTGCGGATGGTGGGGAGGTGCACGAGGCGGGCCCCGACGTGGGTCTCCTGCCGTGCGGTCATGTGCGGCCGGCAGTAGACGGTGACCTCGTGGCCGCGGGCGGTGAACCGCTCGGCGAGGTGCTCGACGGCGGTCTCGAAGCCGCTGTAGGCGGCGGGGATGCCGCGGGTGCCGACGAGGGCGATCCTCACGCCAGCACCGACGCGACGACGTCCCAGGCGGCGGCGCCCATCGTCTGCGGCGTGAACGCGGCGGCCCGCGCGGGGCCGGCGGTGCGCAGCCGGGCGGCGACGGTGGGGTCGAGGGCGAGTCGGAGGCCGTCGGCGATGCCGCGGGCGGTGGGCTCCACCAGGATCGCGGCGCCGGCCGTCACCTCGGGCAGCGCCCCCCGGTCGCTCGCGACGACGGGGCATCCGCTCGCCATCGCCTCGAGCGCGGGCAGGCCGAAGCCCTCGTAGAGGGAGGGGTAGGCGGTGACGGCGGCGGCGCGGTAGAGGTCGGCGAGGGTGGCGTCGTCGACGTGGCCGAGCCACGTGCCGCCGGCGTCGCGGGCGATCCTCTCCCCGCCGGGCCCGGGTTTGCCGACGAGGGCGAGGTCGGGGCCGGTGGGGCCGAGGGAGCGGACGGCGTCGCCGAGGGCGCCGAGGTTCTTCCGGGGGCCGATGTCGCCGACGGCGAGGCAGTAGCCGGCGATGCCGAAGCGGTCCCGGACGCGGGCGACGGCGCCGTCGCGGTCGGCGTCGGTGAAGACGGGGGCGGGGTGGGGGCTGACGACGCGGACCTTCCCGGCCGGGAGCTTGAGGGCCTGGGCGATGTCGTCGGCGGCGGTCTGCGAGAGGGCGAGCACGGCGGCGGCCTTGCGGGCGGACCGCGGCACGAGGCCGCGCAGCACGGCGCGTGCCCGGGCGCCGAGCCACTGGGGGTCGGTCATGAAGGTGGCGTCGTGGACGGCGAGGAGGATCGGGCAGGGGTTCCAGCCGGGCGAGACGTAGGTGAACACGGCGGCGTCGGCCCCGAGGTGGGCGAGGGCGCGTGGGGCGGCGCGGGAGAGGCGGGGGACGTCGGCGGACGGGACGCCGATGGTCTGGCCGTACCGTTCGAGGGTCCGCGCCCCCTGGGGGGTGGCGACGAGGGCGGCGACGGCGTCGCCGCCGGCGGCGGTGGCGGCCATGGCGGCGAGGAGCGTGGCGGCGTACCGGCCGTTGCCGGCGTCGCCGGCGGCGCTCTGGCCGACCATGTGGCAGTCGACGGCGACGAGGCTCATGCCGCGGCGTCCCGGTAGGCGCGGGTCAGCTCGACGGCGGTGCGCTCCCACGAGAAGGCGACGGCGCGTTCCCGGCCGGCGGCGGCGCGGCGCTCCCGCAGGTCGGGGTCCTCCGCGAGCTCGGTGATGGCCCGCGACCACGGGCCGGGGTCGGTGACGGGGAGGTAGGTGGCGGCGTCGCCGCCGACCTCGCGCAGCGCGGGGGTGTCGGTGGCGAGGACGGGCACGCCGGCGGCCATCGCCTCGAGCACGGGCAGGCCGAAGCCCTCCTTGCGGGAGGGGACGAGCACGGCGAGGGCCCCGGCGCGGATGGCGGCGAGCCGGGCGGCGGGCAGCAGCCCGAGCCATTCGACGCGCCGGTCGGCGCCGACGCGGGCGGCGTGGCCGCGGAGGCGGGCGGCGCGGCGGGGCGACCACGGTCCCGCCATGACGAGGCGGACGCCGGGGGCGGCTCCGGCGATCGCCTCGAGCGCGAGCCCGGCGTTCTTGTGGGGTTCGATCGCCCCGGCGACGAGGACGTAGCGGCCGTCGGCGGGTGGCCCCTCGGGGGTGACGGGGTCGGGTGCCGCCCAGGGGACGACGCGGACGCGGCCGGGGTCGACGGCGGCGAGGCGGATGGCGTCGGCGGCGGTCTCCCGTGAGGGGGTGAGCACGAGGCGGGCGCCGCGGAGGCGGCGGAGGAAGTGGCTGTAGGCGAGCGCCTCCGCCATCCGGCCGGCGCCGCCGAGGTACTCGGGCCAGTAGGCGAGGGGGATGAGGTCGTGGCAGGTCACGATCGTCCGGCCCCCGGGGATGAGGGAGGGCTGCACGGCGTGGAACGCGACGTGGCCCCCGTCCCCGCCGTCCCCGTCCCCGTCTCCGTTGCGTGTACCGGCGAGGCGGCGGACGGCGCGTTCGCCGCGGGCGAGGGGCCAGGGGTCGGGGAGGCGGTGGAGGGGCCAGGTGGGCCAGTGGACGCGGGCGACCTCGAACCCGTCGGGTGCCTCCTGCCCGTCGCGGAGGAGGAGGCGGGGGCGGTCGTCGGCGGGGAGCCGTTGGAGGCCGTGGATCATCCCGCGCACCGCCGCTCCGATCCCCCGGGTCGAGTGGGCGCTCGCGAGTGGCGTCGCGTCGAGCAGGGCCGGTGCGGGCATCGGGCGCGAAAGCCTACTCCGCGGGCGTAGGCTCCCTGCGTCCGCGTGGCGGCTTCGAGGGGGCGCGCATGGCGTTGGCTGAGGATCTCCGTCGCCGTCTGGGCGGGGTGAGGTACGCGGGGTTGTGGATGCCGCGGTCGGAGGAGCAGGCCCGCCGGTACATCCTGAACGACCCGGATCCGGAGGCGTTCGACCGTTCGGGCCGCGAGGCGGCGGAGCGCCTGGCCCCGTTCCTGTCGGCGGAGGCGGTGGCCCTGGACCTGGGGTGCGGCATCGCTGTGGGCGGTGGACGCGTCGCCGTTGATGTTGCGGTACGCCCGCCGCCGGATGGAGGGCGTGGGGAACGTCCGGTTCGCCCGGTGCCGGGGGACGTCGATGCCGGATGTCCCGTCGGGGTCGGTGGACCTCGTCTACTCGCTGCTGGTGTTGCAGCACCTGGAGCGGGAGGACGCGTTCCTGTTGATGCAGGACGTCCGCCGTGTGCTGCGCCCGGGTGGCGTCGCGTACCTGACGTTCCCGAACCTGTTGAGCGACACGTACCTGCAGGCGTTCCTCGGGTACGCCCGGGCGGGTCACTCGACGCGCCGGGCGCGGGCGCGGTTCTACACGCCGCAGGAGGTCGAGCGGGTCGTCCCGGCCGCCGGTCTGCCGATCACGTCGATCGAGCCGGGGACGGAGATCGTCGTCGTGGCTCAGGTGCCCTCGGCCGCCTCCTGAGCGCCGGCGCGGGCGGTCGCCTGGGCGCGGAGCGTCGCCTCGTCGGTCCCCGTCGCCGCCGCGAGCCGGGTCCACCGGTCGGCGCCCCACGTGTCGGCGACCCGCCGGCGCCAGTCGCGGGCCCGCGCCGACCCGGCGGCGGCGCCGGTCGCGCGCGCGGAGAGGCTCCGCACCCAGGCGACCTGCGCCCCGTAGGCGGGCCGGTACCGTCGGACCGCCGCCCGGAGGCGCCGTTCGAGGGGTGGCGCGAGGCGGAGGCTCCGGGCGTAGGCGCCGAGCCCGTCGACGGTCACGGCCTCGGCGAGCCCCTCCTCGAGCGCCGCGCCGGACCGCGTGCCGGTCACGTCCTTCCGCGCGGCGGGCCCCGTGGCATGGATGGTCTCGTGCAGCAGCACGGCCAACCCCGTCGTGGCGCGGTCGAGGTCGGCCCGTGAGGGCGCCGGTGCCGTCCCCCGCCGCGCCCGGGAGAGCGTCGTGAGTCCCCGGGTCGCCGCCGGTCCGAGGAGGACGTCGCCCCGCAGGGTGGCGTATCCGCGGTACCGCCCGGCGGCGGCGGTGCCGAGCAGTGCCCTCCACGCGCGGTCGGTCGGCGCGACCCTCAGACGGGCACGGAGGGGGACCCCGCGGCGGGCGTGGAAGCGCCGGACCGCGGCGTAGGCCCAGAGCACGTCGGCGGAGGGACGCCCGCCGCTCGCGGAGACGTCGGGGGGACGCCCGACCCGTGCGTCCGCAGCCTCGGCGACGGTCGGCACCCGGATGGCGATGGGGGCGCTCTCGCCCCGGTTGCCGACCCGGTCGACCGCGCGGACGGTCACGAGGTGCACCCCGGGCCCGGGGAGGCGCACGAGCACCCGGTCGGCCGTCGGCGCGCCGGGGGTGGTCCAGTCGATGTCGGGGCGTCCGGCGGGACCGGCGGTCGGGCCGCCCGCCAGGCCGGTGCCGCCGCCGTCGCCGGCGGCGAGGGCGAGCTCGGCGACCGGATCCACCGCACCCGGCGCCCGCACCACGCGGACCTGGGTGACGACGGGGGGCGTGGCGTCGGACGTGACCGTGCCGAGGGTCGGGATGGCGACGTTCCCGGCCCGGTCACGGGTCCGCGCCCGCACGAGGTGCCGGCCGTCGGGCAGGGACGCGAGGCTCGTGCGGGCCGTCTTGCGCCCGTCACCCGGCGCGGGTTGCTCCGCGAAGGGCACCCACACGCCCGCGGCGTCGCCGGCCGGGGAGGCGTTCACCTCCACGACCACCGGTGCGGCGGGATCCGTGCCGGACAGGGCGTCCGACTGGATCCAGTCGGCAACCACCACCCCACCCTCCGGCGTGAGGGAGATCGACGACGCCACCGGCGCCGTCCGGTCGAGCTGGAGCGTCCCCAGCGTCAACGGGGAGTTGCTCGCTCCGTCGATCACGACGCGGATTCGATGTCTGCCTTCCAAGTCCGATACATCGACCCCGATAACCCCATTCGGGCCGCTCGCTAGGGGCTGCGTAATCTGCGCGCGACCTTGCCAGGTACCCGATGGCGACCCATCGTTCGCGAGGTTCACTTCCACTCGAGCGGGTCCTAGAGCGCTCCCTTCAAAGTCGCTCTGGGTCCATCCCGCAAGGAATGCTCGCGCATCGGACCAAGAGGCCGGCGAAAGGGCCGGATCACTCAATGACGGCGCTCCGGCCGCCGCAGGAGCGGTGAGAACAAGTGCGACTCCGGTCGCCGCTAGGCACCGCTGGGTCCTCATACGCTGGGCACGCTACCCCGAGACCGTGACCCGGATCACGCGTGACCGGACGGGGAGCAGGGGCCACCCCACCTCGCCGGGCACCGTCACGCGCATCGGGATGGTCAGGCCGCGGACGCCGTAGGTCCAGGGGATCGCGAACGTCCCGTCCCGGCGAGTGCGCGCGTTGACGACGGGTCGCCACGTGTGGCGTATCGGGTCGAGCCATTCGAGGACGACGCCCTTGCGTGCACCGAGCCCGAGGTCCCCGGGCGCTGGGCTCAGCCGGCCGGCGAACAGCACCGTCTGGCCGAGCCCGACGTTCGTCGCCGACGCGTCGAGCGCGATCCGCGGTCGCACCTCGACGCGCAGCCCGGTCACGGGCCGGTCGGGCAGGAGGCGCCCCTGGGCGAGCACGCCGACCGTCAGCGGTCCGCCGGCGACCGGGCGCGCCACGAGCGTGAACCGTCCGTCCCGGCGGGTGAGCGCCCTCCCCACCAACCGGCCCCGATGGCCCCGCGCCTGGATCTCGCTCCCCACGATCGCGCGACCGGAACGGTCGGTCAGGCGACCGCGGACCGTGATCGTCCGGCCCGCCGACACCCGTCGTGTCACGACGGTCCGTCCGTCGCGGCGTTCCGTGCGTCCACCGTCGATGGACAGGGTCAGGCGCGCGGTGCGTAGGCGCGCCACCGGGTCGGATGCCGTGCTGCCGGCGCCCCCGCCACCGGCGAGCGTGACGCTCCCGGTGCGCAGTGCGGTGTTGCCCGCGCCGTCGCCGATCAGCAGCCGGACCGGCCGGTCACCCGCCGGCAGGGCGGAGACGTCGACCACCATGGTGCCCGCGCCGTCGGTGGCGGCCTCGGTGCCGAGCGTCCGCCACGTCGCCCCGTCGCGCCACTGGACCGTCGCCGTCGCGACGCCGGCGTGCGCGTCCTCCGCGACCCATGTCACCGACATGGGCCGGCCGGCCGCGGCGGTGAAGGCGGCGCGGGAGATCTCGGGCCGCCGGTCGTCCACGCGGATCGTCGTGCGGCGCTCCGTCGCCAGCGTGGCGCCCAGCGGCCCCCCGTTGCGGGCGGTGATCCGCACGGCGTGCCGACCGGGCTCGAGGCCCGAGAGGTCGAGGGCGACGATCCGACGCCCCGCCGGACCCTGTGACGTGGCGCGGCGCTGCCACTCCCCCGCCTCGCTCCCGTCGGCAGCGGTGTTCACGTCGATCTCGACCCCGACCGGGCCGAGCGCCGTCTCCAGCTCGTCCGTCGCGCCGAGGTCGAGCTCCGCCTTCGCCACCCAGCCCGCCGGCACGCCGTGCAGATCGAGGCGCGGAGCCGCGCGGTCCACGACGACGTGCGACGGGCCCGGGGTGACGGACACGTTGCCCGCGACGTCGGTGGTGCGGACACGCCAGGCGTGGACGCCGTCCGGCACGTCCGTCGCGGCGGCCTGGAGCGCGTGGGGCCCCGGCCCCGTCGCCGAGGCGACCTCGCGCCACTCGCCGGAACCCGCGCCTCCCGCGGCGGTGTTCACGTCCACCGCGGTCGCGGCCACGCCGCTGAGGTTGTCCGCCGCCCTCCACGAGAACGCCAGCACGCCGGGCTGCGCCGTCAGGGCCGCGGCCAGGGCGGACGCCGCCGGCGGGGTGCGGTCGACGTGAACCGTGCCCGCGGCGGCTCCTCCCGCCGTCCCATCGCCGTCGGCCTGGACCTCGACGCGATGGACACCGTCGGGGACGCCGTCGAGACCGACGTCGAGGCCGTGGAGGCCCACGCCGGGGGCGCCGGCCCAGCGGACCTGCCCGGCGACCACCACCCGCTGCTGGCCGACCCCGTCCGAACCGAAGTTGTCGGACGTCGCCCAGTCGACCCGCATGGCGGCCCCCGCACGGATCCAGCCGCCCGAGAGACCCCGCAGCGCCACCTCCGGGCCCGTCAGGTCGCGGACCAGGATCCGCGGGTTGTCGATGAAGTACCCCCGGGCGTGCTGGTTGCGGGTCTCGACCTGGGTCAACGCGAGGTGGACGTTGCACTGGCCGCCGGGCAGGCCGACCACGTACGGCCGCCCACCGCGGTCGGGGGTCGGCATCGCGGCATCGCCCTCCTCCCACAGGACGTTGCGGTTCCCCGTGACCCGCAGGGCCAGGGAGCTGGGCGCCTGGGTGCGGAGGCCACCGAAGTGCACCGAGGCGATCTCGCTCCCCGCGACGGGGCAGCCCCAGTTCATCTCCCAGTGGTTCCCGGCGTTCGCCGGTGCGAGGGCGGGCGCCTGGACCTGCCACACGGGGCCCGCGAGCACCGTCGCCGAGAACTGGGTGCTCGTCGCCCAGATCGACGACCCCGCGGGGTAGAGGTTGCCGTCCGTGGCGGCCGCGGCGGGCGCGAGGACGGCACCCGCGGCGAGGGTCGCGGCGACGGCGGCCACGACGTGCCGGCGGCGGCTCACGGACCGAACTCCAGCGCGACGGAGGCCGGGGCCGCCGCGGGAGCCGGGGCGGGTGCCGGCGTCGGGGCGGGCGGCGGATCCGGCGGGGCCGTGACGACCGCGGGACGCGCGACGGCAGGCGCGTTCGCCGGGACCGTCCGTGCGGTGACGCTCACGCGTGCGGCGGCCTCGTCGGCCGCCGCGATGCGGGCGCGCGTCCGGCGCCGGTCGGCGTCGGCGGCGGTCGCGGCGACGCGCCGGGCCCGGGCGAGCGACGAGGAGGTCTGGCTCCCGTCACCCGCCGTCTCCCGCGAGATGAGCGACCCGTCGATCGTCCGCGCCTCCGCGGTCGCAGCGGCGGCCGGTGGGGACGGGGGCGCGGCGGCGTCGACCACGAGCGGCAACCCCGCGGCCCCGGCCATCGCGACGGCCGCGGTCCCGGCGCCCACCTTGGCGAGCGCCGTGCCGGGGACCTCCATGGCCATCTGCACCATCGTCCCCGCGCGGACCGTGGCACCACCAGCGACCCTCTCCCACCAGGCGATCATCGGCGACGGGTCGGGGGCGCCGACCAGGGCCTGGCCGGCGAGCAGGCCGACCGGCACCAGCGCGGCGAGCGACTGGTCGGAGTCGCGCCGGTTGCGGAGGGTGGCGCGGCAGGGGCCGCAGTGGCGCACGTGGCGACTGACCACGCGCCGCTCCCGTGACGACGCCGCACCGGTCGCCACGCGCCCGATCATCTCGTCGAGCCGGGCGCACGCCTCGCCGCTCGCGAGCCGGACCTCCCACGCCAGGAGGTTCTGCCGGCCCTCCAGGACGGATCGCTCGACTTTCCGCAGCGAGAACCCCGTGATCTCGCGGATCCGCTCGTAGCTCGCACCCGCCGTCTGGAGCATCAGGCACACGCGTTGCGCATCCGTGAGCCCGGCCAGGCCGTCCTGGATCGCGCGGTAGCGGTCGCGCCACTCGGCGAGCGCGTCGATCGGCACGGCGTCCTCGAGCCGGTCGCCGTAGGCGTCGGGCACGTCCGCCTCGGCCGCGGGCCCCTCCCGGCGACGGGCGCGCGCCACCGCGAGGGCCTCGTTGCGCAGGACGGTGTGCAGCCACGCCATGTACCGCCGCGGCTCGACGACCGGCGCACGCGTCAGCGCGATCTCCATCGCCCGCTGGTAGGCGTCCTCCGCGTCGTGCAGCGAGCGGGTGTACCGGGTCGCGAACCGGATCAGGCCGGGCGCGGACGTCATCGCCATGCAGGCGGCGTGGCGGCGCTCGTCATCGGTGGGAGGGGGTGGGGTCGCGTCGCTCATTACGTCTCGACAGAGGAAAGTGAAGAATCCACAGAATCTCCATACGCCGAACGGGGGGTCGTTCACGTGGGAGAGGACGGGGGCGGGCCCGATTCACCCCCCTACCGACGGGCGGGCGGGGGCGGGAAAGTCCGCAATTTGCGGACGGTCGTCGGCGGGCGGCGCGTCGGTAGGCTGGGCCGATGCCCCCCCACGTGCGCCGCGCGACGTTCCGCGTCGTCATGTCCGAGGTGGACGTGGCGCAGATCCACTTCACGGCCGTGCACCGGTGGATGGACCGCGGTCTGTCCGAGTGGCTCGCCGAGGTCGGCCACCCCTTCACCCGGCTCCTGGAGGAGGGTCCCGGCATCCCCATCGTCGAGGCCCGGTGCTCCTTCCTCGGGAGGATCATGCTGGACGACGTCATCGAGCAGAGCTCGGACGTCGGCGGGATCGGCCGCACGTCGTTCCGCAGCCGGCACGTCTTCACGCGCGACGGCGAGGTGGTCGCGCGCGGCGAGCTCGTGCACGTGTGCGTCGACCGGGAGACGCGCGCGACGGTCCCCGTCCCCGGGTGGCTGCGCGAGGTGGCGGACCCCGGCACGGAGTAGCGCGCGTTCCGGCACGGGTGCGCGTGGATCCGTCACGCGCCGTGCGCCGATCCTCCCCGTCATGCAGATGGCGAGCGAGGAGGAGCGATGGAGCCGGCCAGGTACGCGTGGATCGTCCCGGAGAGGCTGGCGGTCGCCGAGCGGCCGGGGCGCTGCGGCCGCAACCACCGCCGGGACCTGCGGGGGAGCGAGATCGCGTGGTGGCGGGAGAGGGGCGTCACCTCCGTCGTGTCGGGCATGCGCACCCGCCACGCGCTCGCCGAGTACGCCGACCTCGGCCTCACGGTGCGGTGGCACCCGTTGCGCGACCCCGAGCAGGCGCGCCGCGGACTGCACGAGCTGGCGGACGCCGTCCGGGAGCTCCTCGAGCGGGACGAGGGCGCCGTGCTCGTCCACTGCGACTGCGCGAACGAGTGGCTCGCGGCGATCGACGCGACGCTGCGGATGACGCTCGGGCTGGCGCGCGACCGCCGGTCGGCGCTCCGCGCCGCGGCCGCCGACGGGCTGCCTGTAGGCTCCCTCGCGACGTCGATCGTGGGACGACCCATGTCGGCGGCATGACCGGGGTGGTCCGCGAACCGCATCCCCACGGGGGGCGGTGATCGGTGGCGCCCGGGTGCATCGTCGCCGGCGGCGCGGCGGGGAGGTCCGACGGTCGCGCACCCGACCGCCGAGAGGACCGCCCGCATGACCGCACGTCGACCGCGCCTCTGGCCCCTCCGCAGGACGCGCCGGTCGGACCACGTGGCGACCGGGCAGGCGCCGGCGTCGTCGAACGGCGCGGCCCCCGAGGACCGTCCGCTGGTGCTGGTCGACGGGCGGATGGCGCGTCGCCGCAAGACGGGCATCGCCACCTACATCCACGAGCTCCAGCACGTCATGGAGAACCGGCCGGCGTCGGACCTGCGGGTCGAGTGGATCTACGGACCCCCCGGGCTGCCCCGCATGGGGCGCCTGACCTCCTGGGGCAACCTGCTCATCGACATGCTCTGGCTCCACGTCCTGCTGCCGGCCGCCGCTGCGCGGCGCCGGGCCGCGGTGCTGCACGCACCGGTGACGTGGGGGCCCTGGTGGAGTCCGTGCCCGACCGTGGTGACGATGCACGACCTCGCCTGGGAGCGGGTGCCCGAGGCCTTCCCCGAGAACTTCCGGCGCTACGCGCGCCTCTTCGCGCGACGGTCGGTGAAGAAGGCGGCCCGCGTCATCGCCGTGTCGGAGTCCACGTCGCGGGACCTGCAGGAGCTGTACCGGGTCCCACCGGAGCGGATCCGCGTGGTCCCGAACGGCGTCCACCCCGACACCCGTCCCCCCGGGCCGCGGGAGCCGTTCATCCTGAGCGTCGGCATCCGGGAGCCGCGCAAGCGCATCGCGGAGCTCGTCGAGGGTCACGCGATCTACATGGCGAACGCCCCCGCCGACCCGCCACCCTGCCGGCTGGTGGTCGTGGGCGGGGAGGGCGGCGACGAGGAGCGGATCCGGGCGGCGGCGGGTCCCGGCTGCGAGATCCGCGGCTTCGAGCGTCGCGAGGAGCTCCTGGCGCTCTACCGCCGCGCGACCCTGCTCGCCTACCCCTCGGCGTACGAGGGGTTCGGCCTGCCGGTCGTGGAGGCCATGGCCCACGGCTGCCCGGTGCTGTGCGCCCGCAACTCGTCGCTCATCGAGATCGGGGGGCGCTCCGCGATCTTCCTCGACGACGTGACACCCGAGGGCATCGCGGCGGCGCTGACGGAGGCGCTCGCCGACCGGGAGGCCCTCGCGGCACGCGGCGAGGCGGGGCGGGCCGAGGCGGCGCGGTACTCGTGGTCGGCGTCCGCGACCGCGACGCGCGACGTCTACCGGCAGGCGCTGCGCCGATGACGACCGGCCGGCGCGGGCCGGCCTGGCTCCGCCTGATCGCCCACAGCCACCGCCTCGGGGCGCGCTGGCTCGTGCGCGGCCTGCGGGGGCGGGGCTGGACCGACGTCCGCGGCGGCGTCTACCGCATGCTCGTCCCCCTCGAGCCGTGGCGCTTCCACGAGCTCGCCCGTGTCGCGCGGGAGCCGGTGTCGGGCGACTGCCTCGACGTCTCCAGTCCCAAGCTGCTGCCGAGCCTGCTCGCCCACGAGGGCGCCGGGTCGTGGGTGGCGATCGACATCCTCCCCGACGAGATCGCGCGCTGGCGGGTGCTCGACCCCGCCCTCGACCTCCGGGTCGCCGACGCCCGCGCGCTCCCCTTCGCCGACGCGTCGTTCGACACGGTGGTGTGCGTCTCGGTGATCGAGCACGTCGCCGGCGACGGTGACGCGACCGCGATGGCGGAGATCTGGCGCGTGCTGCGGCCCGGCGGCGTCCTCCACCTCACGACGAACGTGACGGCCCGCCCGACGGAGGTGCGCACCGCCCGCCCCATCTACGGCGACGCGGACCCCCACCCGCCCGCGACGGCGCCCGGCGAGGGGGTGGTCACCGACGGACCGCCCGACGGGGCGTTCTTCGAACGCCGCTACGACGACGCCGGTCTCACGCGGCGCCTGCTCGGGTTGCCGTGGACCGAGGAGGCGCGGGAGTACGTCCGCGAGCGGTTGCCGGTGCACCGCCTCTTCTTCGCGGCGCGTCCCCTCTCGTTCCTCGTCGGCAACCTCCTGGCGCTCGTCTGCCCCGTGAACTTCCGGCGCATCCGCGGGTCGGCGGACGTGCCCGAGGGGACCCACGGGGTCGTCTACCTCCGGCTGCGGCGGCCCGCCTGACGACCGCGACGGCCGCCGTCACAGGCGCGGGACGCCTGGCGCCGCCGTCCCCGACGCCCCCGTGGAGCGCAGGGCTCCCCCATCGGCAGTACGATCCGCACGTGCGATCGGCCTCACATGACGGGTTCGGCGTGAACGCAGGGGCGACGCCCCGCGGTAGCACGGCGGCCACGTCCGCATGACCACCCGGCCCACGCGGCCGGGCGACCCGGGTCCCGTCGCGCCGACGGAGGCCGGCGACGACCGCCGGCTTCCTGCCGATGCTCGCGGGCCCCGCCGGCACCGCGGCGATCCGCCGGGTGTTCTCCGTGGCCGTGCTCGTCACCCTCGACGTCACCGCCTGCTTCGCCGGCATCTACGCCGCCCTCGCCCTCAAGCTCCTCGTGCAGGACCAGCCCGTCGACGCCGGCGCGATCTGGGCGGTCGAGCAGAAGGCCCTCCCGCTCGCGGCGACGACGCTCGTCCTCGTCTTCGCGAAGAACCGCCTCTACTCGCCCCGCGAGCAACGCGGGGGAGCCGCACGGATGCTGTCGTCGGTGACGCTCGCCACCGTCATCGTGCTCGTGGTCGTGCTCGTCGCCGGCTGGCGGTTCGACACCTACTACATCTTCTACGCGTCCTGGTTCCTGATCGGGGCCTTCGTCGTCGCGCTGCGCTCCAGCTACGACAGCGTCACGGCCCTCGCGCTCGACGCGCTCCACTTCGAGAGGCGCGCCCTCCTCGTCGGCGCCCCCGCCCTCGTCGCCACCATCGCCGAGAGCCTCGAACGCTCCGAGAGCCGCCAGGGCGTCCCCTACCGGGTCGTCGGCCGCCACCAGCTCACCGCCGGCCTCGGGCGCGAGGCGCTCGCCGGCCCCGCCGCCGACCTGCGAGAGGCCCTCGACCCCGCCGCCGTGGACGAGGTCATCCTCACCGGCTGGGCGGGCGAGGACGGCCCCGTCCTCGAACTCCTCGACATCTGCCGCCGCCGCGGCCTGCCCGTCCGGCTCGCGCCGACGACCGCCGAGCTGCTGTCGCACTCCGTGCAGGCCGTCCCCGCCCCCGGTCTGCCGCTGTTCGACCTCCGCCCGCCGGTCCTCGGCGGCGCGGAGTTCCTCGCCAAGCGCGCCTTCGACCTGGTCGCCGCCTCGGTCATCGGCATCCTCGTCTCACCGGTCCTGTTGATCGCGGCGCTCGCCATCCGCGTCGACGACCGCGGCCCCGTCATCCACCGCAGCCGCCGCGTCGGGGTCGACGAGCAGGAGTTCGACTGCCTCAAGCTCCGCACGATGCGCCTCGGCGCCGAGGGCGAACAGGACGACCTGGAGCACGCCAACGAGGCCGACGGGCCGCTCTTCAAGATCCGCGACGACCCGCGGGTCACCCGCGTCGGTCGTGTCCTGCGCCGGCTCTCGATCGACGAGCTGCCCCAGCTGTGGAACGTCCTGCGCGGGGAGATGTCCCTCGTCGGCCCGCGGCCGCTGCCGCGCCGCGACTTCGAGCGCCTCGACGACCTGCACAAGAAGCGCTACCTCGTCCTGCCCGGCGTCACCGGCCTGTGGCAGGTGAGCGGGCGCAGCGACCTCTCCTTCGACGAGCTCGTCCGGCTCGACTTCTACTACATCGAGACATGGTCGATCTGGCTCGACCTGACCATCATGGCCCGCACCATCCCCGTGGTCCTGGGACGCCGGGGGGCCTACTGACCCCCCCGCCCCCACCCGACGACGCCGTCGCCGGCGCGGGCCCGGAACCCGACCCCGACCGCCTCCTGATCGAGCTGCGGCGCGCCGGCGGGGAACCACCCCTCGCCCCCCTGCGGCTGGCCGAGCCCGCCGCGTCGGCGCGGTCCGGGCCCGCCGGGCGGGCCGTCTCGGGGGCCCGCCGCGCCGTGCTGCGCCTCATCACGCCGGCGCTCGCCGACCTCCTCGGTCAGCTCGAGCGCGACCGCCACCGCCAGCGGGCCGAGATCGCGCGCCTGGAGCGGCGGGTCGCCGACCTGGAGCGCGGCGCCGGGCACTAGTGCGCGTCGCGTTCGTCGTCCAGCGCTACGGGGAGGAGGTCGCCGGCGGCGCCGAGGGCCTCTGCCGCTCCACCGCCCACGCCCTCGCCGCCCGCGGCGAGGACATCGAGGTCTACACCACCACCGCCCGCGACTACCTCACGTGGGCTCCCCACTACGCGCCCGGCACCACCCGCGACGGGGACGTCGTCGTCCACCGGTTCGACGCCGACAAGCCCGACCCGGCGCGCAACGCCGCCCTCGCCCGCGAGCTCGCCCTCGGCCGCGGCGACGACGCCCACGAACGCGCCTGGGCACGCGCCCAGGGCCCCGTCGCCCCCGGGATGCTGCGCGCGCTCGCCGGCGCCCGGGCCCGCCACGAGGCGCTCGCCCTCTGGACCTACCTGTACGCGACCACCCAGCTCGCGATGCCCCTCGCCCCCGAGCGCTCCGTCCTCGTCCCCCTCGCACACGACGAGCCGATGCTGCGCTTCGGCCTCACCCGCGGCCTCGTGTCCCTCGCCGCCGGGCTCGCCTTCATGACCCCCGAGGAGCGACG